>Ga0307509_10000285_pt1 | contig 83310 bp, 67 predicted proteins | sample 10_EM_MG_FD_202245 | JGI IMG/M metagenome (GOLD analysis project Ga0307509, IMG submission 202245) | Populus trichocarpa ectomycorrhiza microbial communities from riparian zone in the Pacific Northwest, United States - 10_EM | ecosystem: Host-associated > Plants > Roots > Unclassified | place...
GTAGCTTGACCACCCCTTCATGTCCGTAGATAGCAGCCCACCCGAGTGGTGTTTCTTCCTGCTTATCCGGGTGATTGGGGTCGACATCTTCCCGTTCTAGTAGTAGCTTGACCACCCCTTCATGTCCATCGACAGCAGCACATCCGAGCGGCGTTCGGCCATTCACATCTGGGTAATTGGAGTCGACGTCTTCCCGTTCTAGTAGTAGCTTGACCACCCCTTCATGTCCATCGACAGCAGCACATCCGAGCGGCGTTCGGCCATTCACATCTGGGCGATTGGGGTCGACATCTTCCCGCCTCAGTAGTAGCTTGACCACCCCTTCATGTCTGTAGATAGCAGCCCACCCGAGTGGTGTTTCTTCCTGCTTATCCGGGTGATTGGGGTCGACATCTTCCCGTTCTAGTAGTAGCTTGACCACCCCTTCATGTCCGTTGATAGCAGCCCGCCCGAGTGGTGTTTCTTCCTGCTTATCCGGGTGATTGGGGTCGACATCTTCCCGTCCCAGCAGTATTTTCGCCACTCCTACATGCCCATTCCTTGCTGCCCACGCCAGTGGTGTCCTACCTGTGCAATCTCCTTGGTTGATCTCGCAACCTCCTGCATTTATAACTGCAGTCACGAGCTCAAGAATCCCGAAGAACGATGCGCAGTGCAGGCCGGAGAAGAGTGAAAAAGTACTGATATCTCCGATGCGACTGGGTGGCATTTCCTGCCTTAAAAGTGATACAGCGGATACATGGCCTTCGTACTGGCCCAAGAGCTCCAACGCAAGGGTCCTCGCATGGTCTGAGAGTTCCCTCCCCGCATGTGTTCCCCAGTATCTCGAACAATATTTGAGGAATGGCATGCTTTGATGATCTGGGTGAGGATGGGATGGGAGGTTCTTGACTTGTTGTGAGTTCAGATAGGTTAAGCAGGTTTCTGCAAGTATCGAGTGAGGTTTGCTGAAGAGACCAAGACGACTATAAAGATACTCTTGGACGGTATAGTGAATTAACCGCACAGTCGAAGCTTCCTTATCCACCATGATTAATCCTTGGCAACAGTCTAGCAATGTGCCTATCGGGGGGATATTTTCGGGATCGAAATCCGTTTCCCCTATCTCCACTGCGAGTGCATGGCACAATTCATCCACCTGTAATGGCCTTTCCGAATGACAGACCCAAGTGAGAGTGGCCATCGCAAGTTTCGTCTTTTCCTCGCTCTGAGCCGTTATCCGGTCCAGTGTCACACCATATGCATCCCCTAACCCCGCTCCGTCCTTTATCGACTTGAATGTTTTTCTCCGCTGAGCAATAGTGGTACCCCTCAAGATTGCCTCGATATGGAGAGAGGCCAGCAGGAACCTGGATCCGAATATGTCAGCTATTAACTTGTGGTAGCTTCGTTCCTGCCCTCGCTCCTACATACGTTTCCGAACTTATTTCGGGAATAACCTTCATAATATCTCCTTCCAACGTGCTGCTCATTGTATTCGGGGCTGTATCCTTGCTAAGTTTCTCGTGTAAAAATTTAAGGACCCCGTCTTCCGTAGTCCGTATAGATATAAAAGTTGCCGCCCCGCCCAATTTCCTCTCCACCTCACTCCGCACATGTGGTCTTCCGGTCATGAATATGCGAGTATCCGACGACCCCTGCTGAATCAGTGCCAGTGATTCAAGAACTACAGCTAGATGCTCCGGTACACATTCGTCAAGTGCATCGACACAGATAAACGTGCGCCTCGTGGCCGTGATGCTCTGGAACATGTTTAAAATTCCTGAAATTTGCAGTCCTCTACCACCAATAACTCTTTTCTCCTTTCGAAAGCCCTGGAATACCACTTCAGGAATTCTCTCCAGTCCGCTAACGATCTGTCTCAGCAGGGAGCCGAGCATATTCACGGGCGACTGCTCGTTCCGGGCAGCAAAGTCGAAGTAAAAGCACGCAACGGCAATATCTTCCACGGCCTCGTCACACAGCTTGTCGATAACTAGCGAACTATCATCACAACCTATCAGCAATAACATTCTTTGATTCCCGACAATAATAATACACGCTCTCTTACACGATATAACTCTTTCCAACTCCCGGATTGCCATCGCAGAATAAGGTCGGGTGGTAAGATCCATCCTCCCTACTACCGTAGTTCCATCGTCTGAATTCCTCAGTTTCCAGAAGCCAGGCTCCTATGCCGTCCACCCTCTGGCCTCCGATGTCTCGATGCCGTACCCATGGCTCTAACGGAGACAGCCACGCCATTATTTTAGACTCATCATCGGGGGCAGTGCTGTTAAAGCTATTTGCGATGTTGATAGAGTGATGGTTATTGCTGAAAGCTTGTAACATTTTCGATTTTCACCGTTTTGAATGCTGTTGAGAGCAAGGTGTTGATTAACTTGGGATCCGTTAAAGTAATTACTTGGAAGTGAGGAAAAGCGGGGTTGATGGTGAAGCCTTGCACCCAAGTTAACTGAGTATGGGCCAATAACTAGACCCGGAACCCATCACACAAACGCACGGCGACTACCGGTATTTGGGTCGGAAACATTGACTAGATTTGGATGTACGGTAGGAGTACTTTAGCAGCCTTATTGAGCCATACCAGCAGTGCTCCCTACCTTTTCCTTTAATATATTTTAAAAGTGTAGAAATTTGAGGTTGATACCGGAAGTGCAACTGGGAGGCCTTTTCAATATCTGCCCGGGAAGTAATAGGTCGTAATTCACAAGTTGTGGCCGTTATACTCTAACATTCCATATCTCAAGGTCGCCGCTAAGCGGAGTCGTCTTGTGTGGTGAGGAAGTTTAAGGTACGACTGGATTTTTTAGTATGGGTACGGGTGTTTAGGCATCATTCCAGAAGACTAGACTCTACACCAATTTTGACAAAGAGTGTGGTGATGTGGCTGCGACGCCAAGCATACATAACTCCTTAGGGGCATACTGCCCTGATACTTGTACATAAATTCAACAACCCCAACTAGTAAATTTACAAAGTATGAGGATTACAAGAATATGAGGGGTTCATGTGGCGGAAAGATTTGAGAGAGTTGAATTTAAAGATCAATAAAATTAATCTTGGTAATTGTATTTTAAGTAATAGTTTTGAGTTCACAAATTAACAAGTTCCAGGGATGATAAGTAGGTATGATATCATATCATACTTTGTGAATTTACGAGTCGGGGTTGTGGAGTTTAGGTATTATATCAGGGCAGCATGCTTCTGAGGTGTTGCGCTGGGCGTCGCAGCAATATTGTCACTCTTTTTGTCTGAAAATTGGTATGGAGTCTGGTCTTCCGGAGCTATATCATACTAAAAAGAATTCCTTAGGGTTCTTACCAAAATAACTATACTACCGTAGGTATAATACTTATCACCTGAAGTTAGAATCTGAATAGCCCACACCATATCCCAAAGTGCGAGGGAGATACAAAGGATTAGGTTTTTCAATAAGGTTCAAGTATTTTGATAAGTAAACAGGGGACTCGGAAGCAAATCTTTACAAAAGACGACAGAAGAAAAAAAACAAAATGGAAGAAGAATGAAGAAATGAATCCTTGATATCATTGATCAGCCAATGGTGTTCGGTCAATTAATGATGAGATATTCTCGTATTCCTCTCGGCTACTTATATGCTGACAAGGCAGGTGGAAGAAAAATCACTCCCATGAAAACTCCTCGCCCACATGCGCCCACCATCACCAGTACAAACCCTAGCTAATTCTGACTACAGCTATTATAATATTATTATCATATATTATCATACCATAAAAACGGAAACACCCCGGTATATAACCGGTATACGGTATTGATAACACCAACCCAACTCCGCACAGTACTCGTACACCAATCACATCCGGTATCCGAAAAACCATGCAACTGCCCACAACACAATCGCTAATCCATCCGTTGGGTCCAGTCGCACACCGTCGTCCAAGACCTCACACTACCGGATTCTCCATTGTTCCGGATAATCCCTTAGGAAATGTCGATAGTGCATAGAAATACCCCCCAAGGTACAAGGCTCCGGGTGTTTTTGGCCGGATGGGATGCGAATCTGAAACTCTCTAACCCTCACTCACGTGGAAAACATTCTTGGTGCCCTGAATTTTCACTCATTCTAGTTTGGACCACCGATATCACCGCTGCTCAAAAGCAAGGCCGATATCACGAGCGGTCCACCTGGTCTGAAAGATGGTCATATTTGCCCCAACCCCCTTGCTCCCCCGATAATCCCCTTATTACTAGAATCTCAAACATCTGTCGGCCATAGATTCCAATTGATGCGTGGTGGTGGTGGATGATTCACACTTGAGGAGGACCCAGGAATGAGGGAAGAACATCCAATACTAAGTACGAGCAGACCAGCTATTAAAAGTTTCCGCTCCCTTCTCCCGTCTTTCGTTTACCACTCGACCCCTCACCCAGACCCCATATGGAACAGGGGCTAGTTTCGCTGCTCAATTATCCCTCGGTATCCGGTTTTCTCAGAGAAGACTTTGTCCACCACCCCCTTCAACCGGATATATTTTTTCAATGTCCTAGATAGTCCGCTCAGGATCCCGACCGCCCGGGACAACGGGGGATGTATATAGCCACATCGGCCAGGGCTGCGATCGAGTCCAGAATTAAATAGGTGATCCTTACTGTCTTGGGTGCTAGTGGGCTCGGAGGTTAGTCCTTTTTGCATAGGGTTCCGCCCGGTGACTACCGCGCTGCATTACCACGTGCGACGTTCCCAACCTTTCATTTCAATCCGAACAACCCGCGCCTTGTGAAATAGTTTAAAGATGAGACTGCACCCCGGCCTCGAGTCCCAGACCTGGAGTAAGGGCACCATCGACTACTACACGACATGGAGGGCAAGAGAGCAGCGAAGGAAACCCTCGACGAGAAGTACGAGACAGTATCTGATGGGGAATTGTGGTCCGCCGAGGAGGAAGCTTGTGTGAGAAGGCGGTTAGATTGGAGATTGATACCGTTGTTGACTGTGCTATATCTGCTTTGCTTTACCGATCGGTGGGTTACTGGGTGGCTATGGCGACTGTGATGTGACCCTGCTAATTCGTCTTCGTGGGAAACTCAGAGCAAATATCGGGTATGGTGGCGAAAATGGCAAGTTTTGCGGTGCGCGGTCGCTGATGCGGATGTACATAGGAATGCACGGATTCAGGGAATGCAGAAGGAGCTAAAGCTTGCCGGGTTTAGGTTTAATTGGGCGTTGACCGTGTTCTATATTACCTATCTTCTGTCAGTTCTCTAGCCATCGGAGCCGGGGCAAGTGATGACTAACCGATAACGGCTGGTGTTGAAGAGTCGAGATTCCGAGCAATATATTACTCAAGAGGATAGGTATTCTGACAGAGCCTAGCTTACCGATAGGGAGCTAGCAAGCTAACCTCCAATATAGGCCCAAAGATTTACAGTACTCATATCCCTCAGCCGTGCTGTTTCCGTTATCCGCTCGAACTAATAGCATTGAAATCCAGTCCCCGCACTCGTAATAGCGTTCGGCATTGTGTCAGTTGGGACTGCATTTGTGAAGGACTTCCAAGGACTATGCGTGGCTCGTGCATTCCTAGGTCTCGCGGAGGGGGGAACAATGCCCGTATTGCTCCCTGGTTCTCTTAACTGCCCTAACCGTGCTAATGTAATCAGGGAATGGCATACTTCATGAGCTGCTTCTACAAGCGTGGCGAGCTGCTCCTTCGGGTAGCGATCCTTGCTTCGGCCGCTTCGCTTGCAGGAGCGTTCGGTGGGCTATTGGCAACGACCCTATCGTAAGTTAATCTGAATCCGGGGTGCCAATAGCCGGAGCTGATGAGGTGGGTGTAGACGGATTCCGAAATGGGGTGCCAATGGGCTCGAAGTGCATACGTCCGTACTCCCATCCTGCTCCAAATGGGCCCGGAACACAAATAATAACAGGTAGCCTAGGTGGAGAAATATATTCTTCTTTGAAGGCATTGTGAGAACTCTTTTTACCCTCAATCGGAGAAATCCTATTGACGAAGCCCCCGTAGCTTACAATCGGATTCGGAATCCTGGGGTACTTCCTCATGCCCGAATCTCCAAGTGACTGTGTGTTTCTGAGTGAACGACAACGGTGGATCGCAGCGGAAAGAATAAGGATCGAGCATAAAGAAGTAGGCGCTACCTCTTACCGCGACAGGAATCACTCAGCTGATGGTCACAGCTCAGGACTGAGAAAACCGAATTATGGCACGTGAAGAGAGGAATGTTCAACATCAATAACGTAATTTGTTGTATGGGATTTTTCTTCTGCAACGTTACGGTGCAGAGTTTCTCTCTATTCCTGGTTAGCTGATCGTTTGCTTCTACACTGTAATATCGGACTAATTTAGTTTCAGCCGACAATCCTAAGTGCATTGGGGTGGAGGGCAACAAAGGCTCAAGTACCTCTCTCTTTTTCTCTCTCCACCCAGTTTCCACCCTGGCTAATATCCGTAGCTCCTCACTGTTCCACCTTACGCGGTAGCATGCTGCTTCACACTCTACATAGCCCGGGTTTCGGACCACCATCGGAAGCGCGGTCTCTTCGTCCTCGTCTGTGCAGCTCTAACGCTAACGGGGTACTCGATTCTTGTGAGTGTAAATGAACCATACATCAAGTACACGGCAGTATTTTTCGCGGCGAGTGGCGCATTTCCCCTTGGTCCGGTGTTTTTGAGTTGGGGGTTGAACAGTGTGTTTCCCCCTAGATCCTATCCTGTCGATCAGAGGAGATGCTAATGACGGTGAGAGTGGTGAGTAGATTCAGCCGGGCCTTCGATCAGAGCCGTGGCAGGAGCGTATATTGTGAGCGTTGGCACAGGTGGTGCAATTCTCGCGACGTATGTTCCTAAATTCTTTCATTAAATTTTATGATATTAAATTAATGGGCCGCATAGATGGACATATGTCCCTTCCGATGCCCCACGATACATCCGAGGGCATTCGATCAACCTCGGTATCCTCCCTCGCCTCATTATAATACGAACCAGAGCTAACGTTTCCCAGGCGCACAAGTCGGTGCAGCCTTGATGGGTCTATTAGGTATCTTCTACGCTCGCCGGGAGAACGCCCTACGAGATAGAGGAGGCCGAGATAACCGGCTTGTGGGGTTAACAGAAGAGCAAGTGCAGAAGCTGGGCTATCGGCACCCAGAATTTCGGTATCTCGAATAGCACCGGAAGGGTGGGTTTCGCTATTAGGCGGCGGGCCGTCGGGATGAGTAGCAATTCTAGGATACGAGTATAGGTCGAGCTATGACTGGAACTCCACTTCGCTTTTTGTGATGCTTCTGCGCTTTTGTGTCAGGGTATGGGTAGCCCAAATGATATGTTGCGAATCCATCCAGTAGCTATGGCGGGCCCATCGTATCCTAGACATATCCACCATCGGGGTGGCTATTAGACCCGTCTATCCCTATCTCCGGACTTGAAAAAAAAATCCGGAGACGTAGATATTAAGGTTAACTCCCTATCCGGCGGGAACCGATTTAGAAATATCGGAATGTTACCTGAAAATCACATGTCTCCGCAATAGAAAGGGAGGTATTTTTCCTAAAGCCATTTGTGTTTGGCGGTGCCGGTGTTTCCCCTAATTTTTTCTTCTCCTCCCCCTCTCAAGGATAATATGTTAAAAAGCCACGGGGAAAAGGGCTTGCCGGCCAAAAACAGTATTGAATAAAATTTTGAGCGAGATAGCCTACCCGATTAGGATTCTTAACCCTTGATCCCTACTACTAGAAATTGTGTGCTCCCATTTCAGTCTAATCTTTTTTTCCCCTTCTTTCTTCCCCCCGTTGCTTTGCCTGCTCTGTGCCCATTGTGGACTCGGTGGTGCTGTGGTGCAAAGGAACGGTGGCGTTGTGTGGAAGGGTCGAGCCGTCTAGCTGTGTGAGTGTCGTGCGCGAAGTGCGGTAGGAAAGGAAGTATCGCCATATTCCTGATGCATCGAACAAGGATGGGGCCTAAATCAAAGGAACTACCCAGTCGATTGATTACATCTGTTGCAGGGAAGTCGCTAGTCCTGGGACCGGGGACGAGTGATGACACATGATTGTCTTGAGGGCGAGGAGAGTGAATGAATTATGTAGCTTTTGATAGGCTGAATGCGTCACATGGCTGTCCGGGGTGCCATGCGTGAGCGACGGGCTTACAGGTATCTCGTGGATCCAACACAAGAGTGGTACCGCATATTGTAGCAGAAACTGGTGGGAGGGCCGGCGGGTCCTGTTGTCCGGAGCGTTTCATTAGCGTCGGGTTGGGAGGCGGCGCAGACTGGTTGTACCACGGGCAGGAGTGAAATATTGGGACAAGCAGGGCAGCAGCAACATGAGCAAGGAGTATCAAAGAACCAAAAAGTAAGATAACCACCAATTCGGGTACCGTATTTTCTCGCTATTAAATTGACTATCTCCGTACAGGGTTCTAATCTCCAGGCCATGACGCCGGGCCCCTAATAAAGCCTACTGCTGAACAAAAAAGGGGATAGGATGATCATGCCAACTCTCTTTTACCAGTAACCTGTGGGTTAACATAATCATCTTATCCCTTTTTTGTTCAGCAGTAGGCTTTATTAGGGGCCTGGCGTCATGGCCTTGAGATTAGAACCCTGTACGGAGATAGTCAATTTGGCGAGAAAATGCGGTACCGTAATTCCACTACCCCCCTGTTTGTCCCAACATTTCCCCCCTCACACTCTGATATTGGCCAATGTGGACACCAGATAAGTGCAATTAGGGTAAATATGTGGGATTAATGGTGAGAACCGTCTGGCGCTCGTGTGCACTTGCAAGTACTGTGCAAGGTCTGGCAAGAAGTTAAAGAACAGCCATTCAAGGCTGGTCAGACAAATATGTCCCTATCAATCCCCACCCATGCGCGATACCCGCTGGAGAGTTGGTGAGCTGTTAATTTGGATTAATCCGGAAAAATAGTCCTTGCTCTGTGCGAAAAAACCTCCCCTGGCGTTCGCGTGTTCGAATAAGATTTCCATCCTTGCCGCCTTCTCGAAATCGCAATAGAAAGCTTGATCCCAACTCCCCACCTTTGAGTACTGTACTCTGGTTTTGACGTAATGGTGGATCTCACCTCAGCCTCTCATTTTAGCGGACTACCGTACCGGTACTGCCCGACGGTTCTTCCTAGATTACGGTATCGGCATGGTGTTCCCGTACTAGTACTTGTACACCGGAACTAGTTTGGCGTCGATGTCAGCGGAGGAGGATACGGGGGGGCTAGAATCTACTCATCGAGAAATCTGCTGTCTAGTACCAATGATCTCCCAAATACCTTCTTTCGAATCATAGTCTGCTATTACTGTGCTCCTGCCGTGGTGCCCCCTAAAAAGTACCCCTCACGCGTCTTAGAGTGTGAAAGCAAATTAATCAGCGAAGGTTCGATGAGATTGTATGGGAGGGTAGATGTTTGCCCTATCGGGCGCCGGTCGCTGTGGTATTGATAAGCCCTAAGGTCTCGGGTCTAACCGTGGATGGGTGCGGCTGAGCACTTTGGTGCGTGAGCGCGATTCTTGCGGCAGTCCCGATCTTACACTTCTGCCCCTCAAAACAGAAAGGTTACGAGTATGAGAGAAGGGAAATGAGCCAAGAGTGACACAGATGTGGGGTAAGGACAACAAGCACGGCTACGGTAAAATTCTTCCGATTAGCTGTCTCTGCCAGGTCGCTAATCTCAGGACTTCCAGGACAAATGTTCCTGACAAGGATTAGTGTTTCCCTAATACGGTATAGCCCAAGCCATTTGGCAGTGTTGGATGTTAATTGGTTTTCGCAATTCTGCCAACATACCAAGCTAAACTTATCGTGGACTGATACTGGGATTAGCCGAGACAACTCGATAGCCAATCGCGGGGGTTCCGACAGAGTGCAATTTCTAGAGGGTATCTCGGCGATTACGGAGGTACAGCTCCTAAGTTTTGTATGTTCCACGGGTAGTAAGGGCCGCAAACCTCGCTTGTGGACATACAAAACTTAGGCACTGTCCCTCCGTGGAGTTATTGACTGTCCAAGTGAAAGGCACAAAGCATCACGGGGCAAAGCTCTGTCAGAAATGACGATCCTATCCACCAAAAAAAAACCCCCACCATCTCAATACATATCCGGGTTTACTTGTGCGTCCGAAACAAGAGGAATTATTTTCCAACTTGGTTTATTTAAGAGTTGCGGGAATTGACTTATTAGCGGGGTGAAAAAAAAGAAAGAAAGCAAGACCGAGCAAGAAATCATCGCATTGGGTTCTAGGATCCGTCAATCTAACTCACGGGCCGGGAAAGTAAGTTAGATGCGGCTCGGGCGTGAATAGTAATCCTCCCAGCCTCAGATCCAGGACTTCAAAGAGTCATCACGCCGCCAACCACACCCGTTGCACCACACTAACCCACCCATGCATCCACCCAATAACTCATAACCCCGGGAACCGGGAATAAACTCCACCCGTCGGCTACCATATTGTAACTCCAACACTATGTCCGCCGCATTCGAGAGCCGCCGGCGGCGACAGGGGTGCCGCACCTCGGAAGAACATTTTGCCCGATCATGCCCGCTTTCTTTCTTTTTTCCTTGATTTCCGTGATATGGTGTTCCTCCGGAATACCGGTACGAGGTACGTGTGCTGATCTGTGTCAATGCAATGATAAATCCGGGCCGTAGAATTAAGTTAGACGGGGATAAGGAACTCGCCCATAGAAGAAGACGAAGGAACAAAGTGGAGCCATGTCTGGTGGTGCGTGATACGATAGAAATTTGTTGTATTTGGAGAGGGTTAGGGCCCGGGTCCTTGGTTTGCGTGCATTTCTCGCCTTGCATTATCCCATAAGGGGGAGGTTGTTTGGGGGTACCTACAGCCTTGTTCCAAAAGTTCTCGCACCCCGGCGGGTACCGTGACAAACTTTTATACCAGATGTATTATAGCCCTTGATGTCACAGTACCAGCCTGGGTGGGAGAACTTTTGGAACGAGGCTGTACACTGCTGCGCCTACGATACTATGATAGCAGATATGTACTGTACTCCGCTCGGGTTTTGAGTGCTATATTGCACTTGTGCGCACGAACCAGCTACCGTACTTGGAGGGGCATGCCTTTCACATCATTTCGACTGTATGGAGATAGAAATACCGGTACTTGTAAAAACTCGAATAGGAGATGATGTGCTATGCAAGACGCAGTAGTTGTCTCTGCTGAATTTAGTAAGCAGGTCTCTACAGTACTGCACTTATTCCTTTTATTTTGTCTCAACAGAGGGCTGAACTTGCGGTGTTTTCTACTTTAAACTTACGGCAGTAGCCGAGAAAGGGAATTCCAACTTCCTAGCACATTTTTCTTCCATATCAGTTTTTACCATTGCCAGTTTATTGGATCCTGTCAAAGTGGGACGGTCCGGGGAAACTCCCTACCCCCCCACCCCGGCCGGAGGGTCTATTGGATGACGATGTGGTGCATTTGTAAGTGTGGGACTTAGTGGCCGGGCCGGGGATATGATCTCGAGCGGGGGGGACGAGAATACAAATACCCTCTGTTTCCCGTGGTCTGGATATCCTTTTGCTTCACGAGCATCAACCTTATCAGTAGTTTTCCCTTCTCTCGAGTTAGGATTTTGCTATCAGCCCGGAAGGGACCAAAGAGTGGAAGCTATCAAAAATGTCTTTACCATCAGCACCACCCTCAGCCGGGCCAGAGTTCAGCGAGAAGAACCTTGGGGTTCCAGAGCGAGACGTGGAGAGAGGATCTTCTACCGCTACGTCTATTACTGGCGATCCAGCACTGGGGGATAAGTTGGCCGGAGAAGTCCCTCCGCGAACAGTCACAGGAATATCAGTATGCAAAACCCCCCCGAGAGGCTTGGTTGATTACAACTAACGATACTGTATTTAGTGGGTTCTGGTCGTGATATCAATCCTCTCCTCAACCTTCCTCTTCGCTCTTGACAACACTGTCGTATGTTCCTCCTTTGCCCGCTCTCCCACAAATAGCTAACAAGCCAGGTTGCGGACATCCAAGCATCAGTGATTGAGGACTTCGGCGAAATCGAAAAGCTGAGTTGGCTGGGAATTGCATTCGTCCTCTTGGGATGTGCTACAATCCTCACATGGGGAAAGGCCTACGGAGTTTTCAACGCGAAATGGCTGTATATTATCTCTGTTTTCATCTTTGAAGTTGGTAGCGCAGTTTGCGGCGCCGCACCTAATATGGATGCTCTCATCGTTGGTAGAGCTGTCGCTGGTCTTGGAGTATGAATCTGCTGCTCCCGTGGATAGTAATGTTTGCTGATGGGCGTAGGGTTCTGGAATGTACCTTGGTTCGCTGAATTTACTCTCCATTACGACCACCGTTCACGAGAGACCGGCGTATATTGGTGCTACTGGGTTAAGTATGGCTCTCCCCCCCCCCCCCCATTCCACTGCTATGCTAATACTAGTTTTGCATAGCATGGGGTCTCGGGACAGTCCTCGGGCCTGTCGTCGGGGGCGCTTTCTCCCAATCTGCAGCAACCTGGCGCTGGGCATTTTACATAAACCTGCTGATCGGTGCAGTCTTTGCCCCCGTCTACCTCGTGCTCCTCCCCTCCGCCGACCCTCAGCCCAACACTCCGCCCATGGCGCGTGTTAAGCAGTTGGACTGGCTTGGTATGATCCTAAATATCGGCTCGTTCGTCTCCCTGATAATGGCAATCAACTTTGGAGGCACACTCTACGCGTGGGACTCCGCGCGGGAGATCGCTTTATTCGTCGTCGGTGGTCTTCTCCTCGCCGCCTTTGCTCTGACACAGGCATACTCTGTCCTCACTACCCCTACGCAGCGCCTTTTCCCCGGCGATTTCCTGCGGGAGCCGTTTTTGGTCTTGCTATTTGCTATGATGGCTGCTGCTTCCACTGCTATCTTCGTCCCGACGTATTACATACCTCTATACTTCCAGTTCGTTAGAGGAGATACAGCACTGGAAGCCGCTGTGAGATTGCTACCGTTTATTATCCTCATGGTGTTCTTCTGTATTGTCAATGGTGGGGCCATGTCAAAGACTGGGTATTATGCCCCTTGGTACCTCTTCGGTGGTGCCATGGTTCTGATCGGTGGAGCACTCATGTACACTGTTGAGGAAACAACGTCCACCGCTAAAATCTACGGATACACCATTCTCATTGGAATCGGTTCCGGTTCCTACATTCAGGCTTCATTCTCTGTCGCCCAGGCTAAGGTCAAGCCAGAGCAGCTAGCCTCGGCAGTTGGATACATCTCCCTCGCACAAACTACGGGGGTAGTCATCTCATTGGCTATCTGCGGGAGTGTGTTCCTGAACGAGAGCGTTAAGGGCATAACTCCATACTTAGAGGGCGTCCCGGCCGCAGCAATTAAGGGCGCAGTGGCGGGCAGTGGGAGCGAGCTGTTTAGGAGTCTTGAAGGGGAGACAAGACAGAAGGTCTTGCACGCTATTATTCATGCTATGGATAAGAATTATATCCTCTTGATTGTTGCCGGAGGGATGACGGTTATTGGGTCGTTATTCATGAAGGTCTCTCTCCACATCCTAGCTCACCCCATAATATATTAGTGCTGACAATCGTGTGCGATAGTGGGAGAAACTCTTTTTGGAAGCTGGACATGCTGGCTGAGCTTAGAAAAATACGACTTTTATACACAACAGAATACTTATTACGATAAACAGGATATAACCGGGATATCGGGATCCGGTCACCTCATTCATGGGCGTTCTTTTTTCTTCTTTTTTTTTTGCGCAATGGTAAATCGGTTGGAGGGGTGAGGATAGTATCTTACTGTAATGAAATTTCTTAATACCACTGTACCTACAAGGATTAATACTTCCGCTCGTTCCGGGAAATTCAAGACGAGTTGGCCCCACTTGTAAGGCACTGCACGTAATGGACCAAGCATGGTACCGTAAAATCTGGCGAACCCGCCATTTCCGTCAGCCTTGTAATCCCCGGATTCAGAGTCAAAAGTTCCAGAAAGGTCAGTTTTTCCCTGGCAGCACAAGAGCATCCCATGAGAAGTGTTGGATCTCATTTATTGGTGTTAGGGCTTCTGTTGGCTTATCGAACTAAACCTAGACTATCCTTAGCTCCATGAACCGATTCCCATTGTTACTCTGACTGTGGACTCCGTGAGATTTTGATACAGTACGGTAGTGGAAGGATAATACGGTGAGACCCTTGCTGTTCGCTATCGGATCGTCATCGTGAATCGCAGCATCAGCCGATGATAGGTTTGGCTTGGTAGGTTAACGGAATTCCGAAAACCAGTTGATGAGATCCAACATTGCCAAAAGGGTTTGGGCTGTTGCTCTGCGAAATCCGGATACCCGGGATTGAGCCATGGCTTAGCGGGGAATAGCTCCCCAGTTACATATCGAAGTGCGGGGGTGGAGTCCATTGACCGGAACTGACGGGGATATGTTTGGCTGGTTAGCCTTGGCCATCTGCTCTATGACTTCTTGCTGGACCCTGTATCGTAATGTCCAATGCAGTCAGGTTGTGCTGGCATACTGACTGTGCCAGCAAAGGGGCCATTGGGGCTCTTTGGGAGGGCAGGCACCGGTATTCCGTGTCCGTGCAACGTATGATAAGCCCCACCAGGACTTCAGTGGATCAGGGAAGCTAAAGTCATAGGGCATCATCACTCACTCACTCAGCCTGGGCTACTCGAGTGGCACAGGAACGTTGAGGAAGGGATAGTTGGCAAAACTGTCTGAAAGTGGAGGTTCTGGAGTAACGGTTGCCCGAGTCTCCCGAGCAACAAGGGTAGAAGAGGGTGGTGGAAAGGTTTACTTATGGAAGGAGATTTCGGAGAAGGAACAGGGTATTATAGTAGGACGGGAGCAAGGTTGACTTGATAAGCGCAAAACAAATCGAAATTGGGGCTCTTGGAGCCGCTGACTCGCATCACGCCTAAAGTAGGTAGAATACCGGTAGTCGGGGTGAACTTTGACGTGTCTCGGTTGGTTAATTTTATCTGACTAAGCTCGCATTGTGACTAAAGCCTCATAACAACTCAATTCCAACTTCACGAGTGACCGTCCGCCGACTAATCATAGATCTCCTCGGCCCTGTTCGCGGAGATTCGGGGGCGGGCATCACGAGTGATAAGAGATAAACCAGCCACGGGACTCTGCTCGGGTACAGTGCATAAGTCCTGAAAGTGCTCCGACTCTTTGGCTAAATTACCGTTCTTAGAAATACCCTCCTTGTTATTCCTGGTTTTGTTTGTGACTTACCGTATCCTAAAAGCACCCGCCCATCTTTAATATCCATCTCGTATTCACCTGCAAGGACTGTTCTCGAATACGGTAGTCCTTGTATCCGCCTGAGCAATCGGCCGCGTGGCTGATACGAGTATCAATGGTTGCATAGTGCATCCCTGCATGGCAACCGCAACACACGAAACTGAAGATACAAACCCAATGTTCACTTCTCCTTCCGATTCGACCTCCTTCACTCAACACTCCACAACCAACAAGATGTCACGAAAGAAAGTCGTGATAATCGGAGCGGGGATAACTGGCCCAACCCTCGCTCTAACAATTCTCAAAAATCCCGCGCTAAAGGAGGCCTTTGAACCTATTCTCCTAGATCGGCAAACTCAGGACACGTACGCTCAAGGCGCAGGAATAGTCCTCTCCTCCAACGCATTGCACCCCTTGATAAACCTAGGATTGAAAGATGGGCTGTGGGAGATTTCGCAGGAGGTGGTGGAGATGTCGATTTACCGTGAAAAACGGTATTTGAATTCGATGGTCACGCCGAACTGGAACCCTGATATCGGCGGCGGGACAGGGTTGCGGGTTGTTGAAAGGGGGGCTCTGATGAAGTTGCTTGTTGACCAGGTGTGTTCAAACGGCGGGGAGGTGCGATGGGAGGCAAAGGTTGTGGATCTGGTGGCTCGGGAGGACGGGGTGGAAGTGGTGATAGAAGGTGATGGGAGTGTTTTCGGAGATTTGGCTGTTGGGGCGGATGGGATTTGGTCGGTTGTTCGCAGGTCTATTATCGGTGAGGGCTGGAAGCCGACATTTATGAACTCGAGTGGGATATACGGGATCTATACGCCGGAGGAGAAAACGGTGTCTTCTCAGGGATATACTGTTCTGTTAGACGTTGCTGGTCTTTCGACATGGCCACTCCCGGACGGCAAATGCTTCTGGACCATTACTGTATCAGAAACCGCTCCGCCAACCAGCAAATCGACAGTGGAGCAAACAGCCGAATATCCGAACGCGACGATAACCACCGGGGGCTATCCTTTATCGAGTACCCTTGATATCCTCTCTCGTCTGTCTACGACCCCTCACCCATCACTCCCGGGAGGGCTCTGTGCTGAGCTCTGCCAACGCAGCTCCCGGATTGTTCGTGCGCCCCTTTACCAGCTCGTCTTTGAGCAGTCACAGATCGTGAATGCCGAATCAAACGTTGTTCTCACTGGAGACGCCGCTAGAGTTATGCTTCCTACAAGCGGGCAGGGAGCCTGCATGGGCATCGAGGATGCAACTGTTCTTGCCAACTCGCTACTCAATAATAGCAGCATCGGGGATGCGCTAGCAGAGTATGCTAATCTACGTGTTCCACGATCAAAAAGTATCGCTAGTCAGGCTTATTGGAGTGGGGTTGTGTTTATGGCGGACCGTTGGGTTGTTAGGATCGCAAGAGACTGGCTAGTGAGTTTGTTACCGAGGGGCAGGGATGCTAAAGAGTAAGTCTTCTCTTTTTGTTATGTATGGCTTCGGGGTCGTCGAGAGAGAGCTAATTAAGTTTTGTAGGATGTGGGAGAAGCAGGGGAGAGTCCCAAGGGATCCTATGGCGTGGTTGTATGGTGTCAGGTTAGAGGTTAAAAACGAGGATAGGGAGGGTGGTGCGGAGATAGTGCCGACTGACACGGTTGAAGGATCCTCTTAGCTATGCCGATAGGAGCAGATAGATTCAACTTGAATACCTAATTACCTTAGTGGGGAATTTTGTGCGCATGCACGAATAATTTCACCGAACCGAACCCATTTGGGAATCCTAAATCCTTAAGCCCAGTGAAAGCCACATTAGCACATCTCACCAAAGTAGTCTCACTAGTTCTGTCGGGTATAGTAGCTTAAACATGTTCCCAACGAGCGGTAAACACAATGGATAGTACTGGGACTTCTGCAACCCCCGAAATTTTCAGGTTAGATAGTTGGAGGCCTGTTTTCCAGTTGAATCGATCGAGTTCTCTAGTTTAGACAATCCCACCGGCTTCTACAGCAAGAATCTCAGCCCAGGAGGACAAAATCCGTTGAGTAGAGCTGGCCCCCAGTTGTTGACGTAAGTTCCAAGCCCATGAGGTGCCCAGTAGGCGACTATAAACGCTGGCACGAATTGATACTGTTCCTCCTTCACGACCTCTGCTGGCAAGCTGAGGCTGAAAAGAGGGAAGAAGAGAGTATAATTTTATCGTTATCTATCTGCTGCCGTCCGCTCGCTGAATAAATAATATTATTGTCGTTGCATCCCCAAGATCAATGATTTCCGGTGTAACTTAAGGAGATTGGGCTTGGAGACGAGCGATATGTAGATGAGGGGGGGGGCTAAGAGGAAGCTGAGAATGCAAACTTAAGAAGAGAAGTACGGCGGTAACGGAAATGAGAGAGCATCACCATCATCACCTCCCAAGACGGTGATGGTGGCAAGCGCAGCGCTGGTGACGTCAGAGGAGTCCTCCCATTGGGAGCGAGTGATAATATATGAAGTATAGCGATTCCAAAATCTACTAGATTCCTAACCCTCATCGCCTATGATAATACTATCATACGATACCAGTGGCGTTTTCGGGAGTCTTCGGGTGAAGCCCAATCCCCTTGGAGAGAATGAGCTATGGTTTTGCGAACACGGACGTATGGCATCGTATCCGGTAGCCAGGGGAAAGAAGGAATGAGCGCACAAAACACGCGCCCCCTGAGATTTTTGCCATGCTAAGGGCCCGAACACGGGTTCTGATATGCACGGGAAGTAAAACATATTATAAGGAAATCATTGGAGCTCCGGAATGAGTACAGCAAGTGGCATAAACATAAGCTGTGCATTCCTATAGTGGGAAAAAGCAACATAGTAGACTTGTGGCAAGAAAAGTTCCTGTATAATTGCCAAACTAGATCAACAGAAGATCATGTTGTGGTTGTAACAGCACTATAACACTATGGTAGCCTGACTCGTCTCCCACTATAGTGAATACCACAATGGCTGAAAGTGCCTGTCAGAAAGACAATAGAAAGATAAATGAAGCTGGGTAAGGGGTTTTCAGTGTGATTGAGCTGCATCAGGGTTTCTCCTATATTCAGATTCGGCAACAGGCTGGAGATGGGAGATTAAAGGAGACATTTTTAAACACTGAGTAAAAAAATATTCTACTGCTCTCCGGTAACTTTCTTACCACGAGGGCACAGTGGCCTCGCAACCAGATCTGAGTAGGGTGGTCATAACCAAGCCCAGCTTCGACTGTTCTGGGAATATCGTACAACCGCTGCGTACGGCCCCGGCTACCCTAATTCAGAGGTACTATAGTCAGAATGAGGCCCGGCATGTTGCTCCACTACGACTAATAGGGGCCCTTTAGTAACTGGATGGAGCCAAAAAGCACAGAAAATTGCTAGTTTTCGAGCTATCATGTTTCCACAGCTATCTTGAAATTTAGGCTCAGAAGTCCTTCGAAAAAATATGGCATGTCTGAAGTATAATGTAAAATTATTTCAGTTTTTTTATCTAGTGTTTGTAGAAAGCTGTGGGCTTACTTGCTATAAAAAATGGGTGGGTGTCTTGCTATGTGTCTTTTCAATACAAAAATATTAGTTTTGGCAGGAATCTTGAGGGGAAGGACATTGAGAATTGAAAGAAAAAGTCTCCCTTTTTTGTGTGGATGTTATTATAGAAAGGAAAAAAATTGGAATTTTTTCAATACTATTTTCACCTATGGAGCATTTTGGCCTCTGTCTGGTTACTAGATAACCATAATAGCAAGTATTTTGAAGAGTAATATCTCATGATGATACTTTATAGCTAAAGTACCTTGTAAGGCTAGGATAAGCTCCCACTAGACCTGGAGGAATACAGTGTCCCAGTTGAATATGCTGGTGCCACAGTTGTGATATTGAACTCAATTAATATAAGAGCTCAAAAAAGCAAATTTGTATTGTAAAATTAATATTTAACAAAGCAGTTACAAATTCAGTTTTATCTCTCCGAGTCCCTCTCTCTCCCTGACTCCAACTTCCTAGCTCCAGTCCCCTGTGTGCTCTAATCTCCTCCACTACTCACTTCCTTGTTCTCTCCTACCAAAAAACTAACTTTCCTATTATCTTCTTCCCCAATTCTAACACTTTCCACTTTATAGTCAGTGCTTGACCACCACCTAGACAGGATAAGTATCCCTTGAGACGACTGTTTTTTTTATAGGTTCCTGTAGAGGACTGTGATTCTAACTGTTTGATCCAATTCCTTCCTGACTGAACCCGGTCCCTCTACATGGTATGAGTTTGCTTTGCTTACAATGCATTTTACCAATCCCTTTACTAAAAACATCCTGTGACAATCATTAAAGCAATCAGAGGCTGGATTCAAGTTTGGATCATAAATGACAAGAATTCAGTCCTGATAGAATATGGCATATGTATGCCAGTTGACAATCCCTTCCATCTACTACTCAATGGTATTGCTTATAGCATTTATAAAACCTATGAGGATACTCGAGTTTTGAACTATTGATTTGAAAGTACGATCAATATGAGGCTTTTTGTATAGTTCTGGATATAGGCATTGCCTTTCTCCTTACTCCATGTCCCATTTGCAATACTATCAGCAGCCTGTTTTGTTACTGCTTCTATCCATAATTTCTTCAACTGTGTAGTTTGAAACATTGTAAATTGTTGACAAATAATTGTCTTACAATCAAATTTGTTTGTAATCTCAGTTATTTTATTGAGAAATAGCATTCACTCCTGAGTTGTAGTTCAGGTATTGAATATCATTTTGTATTCCCAAGGATGTTTGTGAAGGAGTAATACTATAGTAAGTATTAGTCATTTATCCTTAAGGTTCCCCAAAGATGATTTACCAGTCAACATTTGATAGTATTCACACGGTGTGTCAGGATATTTCATTCTTTGTTTTTGGATTGGTACAAGCTTAGAAACTACCTTGGCTAACCAGAACATGTTTGATACTATATTATCCTCCAGTATTAGTTTTCCATTTTATTATAGCCAGATAATCCAGGAATACACAAACTTACAGTGTGTTTTCCTTGTTTCCTACTTACTTTTAGCCCTTCCAAGACCTTGAGGACCTTTCACTTGCACTAGAATTTAGATAATTTGTATTAAATATAGAGTGATATTTGTATATGAAATAATATATTATTAGAGAAAAATTTCCATATAGTTCTTGACACTACTCTGGCAGTAGTAGTACTGAATGGCCATATAGAATATCCATTCAGTAATATTACTCTTGACAGTGCTTATCTTACTTCCCATTAGTGAAAACAGTAGTATAGAGATCAATGTTTAACCTGTTCTGAACTTGAAGACATGCCTTATAATCTTGTAACTGTCAATATAAAATCAATATATGAAGGGCCAAAAAGGTAATGCCGAAGAAAATTATGTTAGGTAATAAAAAGAGAATCATATGAAGAATAATTATTGATGTAATAATATAGTATGGAAGAGGGGAGTGTGGACTCAGGGTGGATATGAGATAAAAGAAGAAGGAAGGGAGAGCAAGAGAAAGGATATAGAGGATTGTGGAATGCTAAGCCAGGTGTTGCTAGTAGGTTAGCATGTGATGACCGGATACAGTAATCTCACATTAAGCTGTGAGATCTTGGCAGTTTGTATAAAGATCAGATTAGATTTGTGGGTGGTTTTTTCTTTTCTGATCAGATGGTAGGGTGGAGTTATTAAGATGAACCTCACTGAAAGGTGAGAGCCCCTTTTATACAGAAACCAGGTGTTTGGGTCCAAGCGGCCAAAAAGTCCCTGTCTGTGCCTGCTGACGTTTCCATGTAGTCCTTCTGGGGGGAGAGGCCAATCAATAGACGAACAAGCGGGGATGGATGGCGGGAACCACCGCAGAATTGCTGGGGTCAAGCACTCGCGGTAAGACAGTTACCGGACAGTAGCAGAATAATTTTATAAATTTTATACCTCAAGTTTAAAAATGTCTCTCTTGATCTCCCATGGCCGGTTTGTTGCCCAACCCGATAACAAGAGTAGCCCCTTGTTGATGCAGCTCAATCACACAGAAAAACTCTCCTTCAGTAGCTTCGTATCTCTTTCGAATGACAACAGGTACGGAATACCTAATTCTTTGACAATTGTAGTTTCCAGTGTTCTGCCCTTAACACCCTCATAATCTTGAGAACCTCCGATGCTGCTGTGAATAGCGACATGCTAGCTACGATTAACAGCCCCCCGACGGTATTTCTGGCAAATATTCCTGTAGGTAGACCCCCAAAGAGAACCATCGAACGATAGTATCATAAGTCGGAGGAACCAGTGTGCGGGAGTGGCATGGTGTAGATTTGGTGTGGTGCGTATCTGGATTCAATGGTACGGTGTAGTAAATTACAGTAAAGAGTAAGGTATCATAGTAACGGCACTTGCGGGTATTTATTTCAAGAGAGACAGCATACCGAGACGAGAGCTTGTTTTTTATCTGCAGTAATAAAAAAAGTGACAGTGTGGGTGATTCATCAGATATCACTCGTAGTATTATCAAGGGGTAAGCCAATCGCGATAACGGGAGCCTATTACTAGTACTTGCACCTCCCCTCCATAATTGATATCACAATATATAAAAAACAGTCAAAATCTCACACCTCGCTCAGATCGGGCTTACAAGGCACCACCCCCTTCCGAGTACATGCTTAAGAATACCTCTCATCCCCACTCCCACTCCCACTCCCACTGTACCTCCTTCTGTCATCCTCATCTCCACTTCCATAATACTCATCTCCACTCCCCTCATCTCCGCTGCCCTCATGTTTCTTCCTCCACTTCTTCCCTCTCATCACCTCTTCCTCAACCACTTCATCGAAAATCTCACCCTGATCCTCGACCTCATACTCATCTTCGGGCCCCTCTTCGCGTCTGTAACTCTTGTATTTGCGCTCTTCCTCCCCGTCGCTATGTTTCTTGTAACTTCGCTCGACGACATATCCTTCGTCGCCTTCACCGCTATATACGACTTCTCTAGTCCCATAGCTACCAGGGTATTGGCGAGCAGAAGGTTCATAGGAGCCCTGCCCACCGTCATAGGAGCTGCTCTGGGTGTACGTCTCTGCTCTGTAGGAAGAGTTAGCAGGGTGTTCACGGTATTGGCTTTGGGGATGAGCGTAGGGATATTCGGTAGCGGGAGCGGAACAGCTGCTTTCAGAGGCGTATGAGGATGTCCTGGAATACGATGGGGTGTCAACGGAGTGATCACTGCGGTAGGAGTCGGTCCTTTCATGTGTCGGCTGTTCACGGTGGTGGTGGTGATGATGGTGATGGCCTTCTATTTGGTGATGATGGGGGTAGTGACGATGACCATCCGGTACCACGGAACTCCCTCCACCGTCATAGCCCCCGCCACCGTATTCTACACCTCCGTGAATGGGTGCATGGGAATAGTTTTGACCGTGCCTTTGTTCTGAATATCCGTATTCCCCACCAGCGCTATACCCAGCTGTGGAGTATCCTCCACCTCTACCGTAGGGACCCTCGACTTCCTGCCTTCCGTATTGCCTCTCCCCATGTCGCCCTTGCCTTTCTCCGGAATAACCATAGCTCCTATCGACACCTCTTACGCTCCCATCATCATAACCCTCTTTCCTACTCCCGCCCACCGGACCACCCAAAAGTGTCTCTCCCAATGCCGTTGCTGCCACTCCACCCAAAAATCCTCCCAAGCCAGTGCTCCCACCCTGATTCCCTGTTAAAGCTTGCTCAATTGCTCCGCCCATAGCCTTCCCTAGATCCCCTCCAATCCCACCAAATTCACCTCCTGAGTTCTTCGGCTTAGTCCTATGAATCGGCTTTCCACATCCATGCCCCGAGTCGTGCCCCTCCTTATGATTCCTTCCTTGCTCAATGCTCTCCCTGGACAAAGACCGGCGGTAAAATTGCCTCCGAGATTCGCCCATTTCCTCCCACCATTTCCGGACTACACTGAACATCCTGCGTCGACCTTCCTGCCCGCCGCGCCCGTCACTTCCATCCACGAATGCTGGGTGGTGAAAAATTGGGATAATTTGGTCAAGGACTCGGTTTGGGTCCAAGCGGCCGTCCCAGGCTTGCATTAATAAGGGGACTACGTATTTGACCGTCTCGGCGGCTACCTTACCGGCTGGCTCGTTTAGTAAATCTACTATCGTTAGTATTGTGAATCAAAATGGCGTGACAAGTGGTCTCACTGGTAAAATGGTCCTTAGAAAGCATACTGTGAGTCGGGTCACTGCTGTAATGGTCTTCGAAAACAATAAACTGCTTGGCGCGCGCACCCCCGATCACCTCTCCAGATCCATTGGCCAGTTCTCCCTTCGCCTGCGCCACAATAGGAAGAATGTATGGTGCCAAAAGTGAGAATACGAAAACGCTTACAGCCTCACTAAGCTTCTCGACGAGTGCGGTTAGTCCAGGAATGGACTCCAAAGCATCGTTAATAGCCTTCATGATTTTGTCATGCCATTCCAAGAACGGCATAATCTCACGCTTGATTCCTGCTCCACCATCACTGATCCCCCAGGGTTCATTCTTTTTAGCCTCCGACTGCTGCTCAAGATTTGTTGCCTGGGCATCCAAGTCATCCGACCCACCAATGTTCAACTGCTTCAACAAGTCCCTGATAATGCCGTGTTGACCGCCATTTTGATTTGATTGCGCACTGGCAGCAGTAATGGTAGACTCAAGCTGTTCCACCTCGGACTGGATAAGCTTATCCGAAGCTTCACCGAGAACGCTATGCAGACTGCTGAGAGTATCAGTGTCTATCAACCAAAGGGAATAAGAGGGCTCAATACAAATCGACACCACCGAAGGTTCCAGTAACGAGAGGATAAATCACTCTCCCATTAACCTCGCACCGTGTTTGAGAGCCGACATGAGGGAAAACATCCGTTTCGCCAAGTTCGATAAGTACCAACTCGATATAATTAGAATGAGCAGAGAAGTCTTCTTCGTATCAGCAACCGACATAGTTTCGCATAGTTGGGGGCCTGCGATATACCTTCCAAGCAGTGAAGCCCTGTCCCCATGAGTCTTAAAGCTTCGTGGAGTTCGGCCTTGTTGCCAGTTTGTCCGTAATTGCGGGCGAGTTGAATACTTTTTCCAAAAAAATGTCTGACCAACCCGGCTGCATAGGATCATCAGCGAATGCCTGCAGAGGATCTATTATGGGCGGTAACTCATACCACTAGTACACATCGGATCTCCATTCCGCAAGTTCCTAATTCTCTCGTTGGCAATATAATTCTTCATCCCGGTCTGAAGATCAATAGATAACTCGGTAGCCTCATCAACAGGCCCTCGAAGCCGAGGATCGTACCGCCGTGCATCCTCATTATCTGCATAATCCTTCGGATTGTCTACTACATTAGCATGAAGCTCAGCCATGATAGAAAGGGCTTCCAATACCAATATGCTCCTCAGGCCGATAACATCCCAATCTCTCCTCAGTGACTTCGAACTCTCCCGTAGCATACCCGAAACTCATGAAGCTCAGAATCGACAGCTATCCCTCATCAACACTCACTCTAAAGGCTACGAAAGGTCAAACCTACCAAAAGCCTGATCGTTGGTCCCTCAACATACTTCAAGGAACCAACGTCAACAGCCTGTGAATAGTCCCTCAACCAGTTCCCAAAGTATACTCTCTTCACATCCATAGAACCAAACCTTTTCCCGCCAGCCACAGCAGCCATTGAAATGCTCAACAGCGCATCCTCAACATCACCATGTCTCCAGTTCTGTCCCTCCACGGTCGAAATCGAAGCGATGTTCCCGGCCCCAAAAGCATGCGCCGGAAGAGCTGCGTAAATCAGTATCAGGCACAGGGGTAGAAATACTGGAGAAGGAAAAGTCGACCTCGCCATGACTGCACAACCGGGGCTTTCGGATTAAAGATGACAATTTGGTTTTGGCTTGCTTGTTTGTCTGTTTGCTTATTTATTCCAATTGTGCAGAGATGGGAGTGATGATGAGAAATAGGGAAAATCTGCCAAGAGGAGGGGCAGGATGATTTATGGGAAACCACCCATCATATCGCGGGGAAAGAAAAAACATGATGACCCCGCTTTCAAATTGTCGGGATCAGCCCTAGACGCTCACATCACCCCGAATCACAAAATATGTCCCCTAACCCTATTGTATCCGATTGGCTGGAAGTCATTGATTATGATCCTTGTGGACCGATTAATCAACTAATTAATTCACGCCCGGGGCTTTTGGTGCTGGTATGGGTGGTCAGTGCACATGATGCCCCGAGGAGAAATCTCACAAAGCAAACAGAGAAAGAGCAAGGGGAGGGGAGAAAGTCACCATAAAACAAGATTATCCATTCGATCGAAACAAGATTCCAGTTTCTCACTCCCTCTATCCCCCCCTCCTTGAGCCTCTCTCCCTCCCCTCACTCACCATTGAGCCACCAAGGCCCTAGCCCCTCTACCTGATGGCAGCCCATACCGGCACAGAGCTCCATCAAGCAGCCTCTAAACCACACCCCCATTAGGCTAACCCCCAGCCTACCACTGCTATCGCCTAACCAGAACCTCCCACATGATACATCGTGCCCCTCTATCCATCAGTGCTAGGGTCAATCGATTCCGTAAATCCCGCACGGCGTAGGGAATTGTTCTGTTTTCCTCCCTCGCAACCCGTCGAACAATGCGAAATGACCAAATCACCGACGGCAGGAAAGGAAGGGGGGGGGGGGGGGTTATAAAGAGCGAATCTGACCTTTTGTCCAGTGTGGGAGTGCATCCCGCTCGGCGGCTCGAAGTGGGGGGGCAACACGTATGCACATTGCCGTAAACCTTTCTCTCCACCCCCCCTTACTCTCTCCCTAATTGAACTGTAGGTAGGCAGGTGCAGTCTCAGACAAACCTCTACTGTGCCCTACTCAGCTCGGGAGTTCGGGGTGTCGTTCGCGGGCTTGAGATAAGCAACTCACTTTAATGTACGGTACTCCCTAAAGCGTTCTCTAGGATGAAGTGGATTGTAGAAGTGATTATTGGCCCATCCCACCTAAGGCTAGATCTAACTAGGGGGCTAATTGTTGCTTTTCCCCTGTGTTGTCTTTTTTTTTCCTTCTTCTCCCCCCTCCTTAGTGCTAAAATATCATATCCTGGGGATGCGTTGTCTTGATATTTGTAGCCATCAGTTCTGTGCTATCATATTCCTGACAATTCAGCCAACAACCACATTATACCATGCCGTATTATAACACCTCAATTGTATTACCGGTATAGCAGAAGCCAAAACCATCTCTGTGCTTCACCCTCCTGACAGCCTGGCCTTGAACCCCTCCATTTAACGCATGTACTGCTGTACAAGTATCCGGCATGAGGCACCCGACCACAGGGATCCAAAACTTGCACAAAATTATCTGCGCACTTGCAGGCGCCCACACCAAATTCGGACTCAAACTCCCAGGCACCTATTCCGGATATTTGCAGGCTCCTGGCTTCTTGCACACTCCTAAAAACCAATGATCGTATCCACAGATAAATAACCACCCTGTAGCACCCCTTCACCCACTGAGCGCTCTCTAAATTGGAACTCGTGCCACTGAAAGTCCCCGGAGTTGGCAATTGTGAGTTGCAAGAGTGGAGCCCAACCAACTGAAGATTACAGCGAGATTAGTGTTACACGAGTACAATACCAACCACACTGCGCTGCCGAACGGCAGTTCTCTGCCAACAGTTTGTTTTAGCCGCCACATGGTACCGTAATCTATACTCCAGGGGAACGACTACTATTTAGGGGAGGGACTAAAGCTCACCGCACGAGGCAGGATAGGTGATTGGTCGTGTATGAGGGAAGAATGGGGGCCAGGGACATGCAAATATTTGAGGGGTATTTGGTGCTCAATATAGTAGAGGTAGAGGTAATGGTGCTGCCGTAGGGAGCTATTGGAGTCCGGGCGGTATCCGGTTCGGTGTGAGTGCTATGGGTCTTGGGGGCGCACATTTTGAAAAAGACGATAAATTCCGTACTGACTGGCCCTTAGTTTTTGGAGGGTTGCGATACCAGGTGGTTTTAGTGACTTTCCGGAAGCTTCAAACGTTTAGCGCAGGCAGGTTACCGGTAGGCAGCAGGTTCTGTTGCAATTGTGTTAAGAACTAGCTAAGTTGCGAGCAGTGCACTATACAGTATGATACCACACTCGTACTCCTGATATAAACCCGAGAAATTAGGCGGGCATTATAACTTCCTCCCCACCAATTGAACCCAACTTTCTTCCCCGTCATCCATCTCCACCGAGCTACCTCATTGGGTGAAATAGGAAATAAAGTCAATCACTCTGCAATAACCCAATTAACCGAGCACTATAAACTAAAAACAAGTTATATATAACGGGCTTACCCCAATATAAACTGCAGCCGCCTAAGGTCCAAGTACGAACCCCCAAAGTTAATCCATGAACCCAATCCCCCAGCATAATAAGCCCCCAGCTGTTGCCCGCAAATTCAAACTCAAGAGTGATTTCTAGGGGCGGCAGAGAGGGAAGCGATGCATGCAGAACCTGAGCGGTCATCGACATTCCTTTCCACAGGACAAAAAGCGTCAGCAAGCGGGTTCAGGATGTGGATATACTGCCTGCTAAGTGGGGTAGCTATAAGCAAACACCTAGTCTCAACACGTCATTTCAGGTGCCGATGCAACCCCCCCGTCTGTGCTGCAATTCTTGCTTGAAAACCCCCCACACCATCCCAAGCACAGAAAATATTACTAAGTCTGGACACCACCGCCCACTAAACTACCCTATGTCCAAATCACAAGCCATCACTCTCCCCAACGTGGGGTTCGAGCGGTATGTTCACATAGCCTAGGATATAGCACAACACAATACTGCAGGGTATGATAACCCACAGTAAACATATCGGACCCAGATAGCCGGTCCACTACGGAAAAACATTCGGGTTCTAAATGAAGGAGTTGGATGAGTGGAGGGTTTACATCCAGCACCGTAAGGAGTGTAACAAGTGGGAAAGGAAAAAAAGACACCCGGGGCTTTTAGATAGGGAACCGGCCTCAGGTGTCACAAATAGTGATGCCATGAACCCAACTTGTAGCATCCTCCTGCATATCATACAACCTCCTATGCCACTAAATCTCTATTACTAGTGCTTTACCAAGCAGTCCCCAATCTCCAGAGGCGGGCAACCTAAAATCAGCACTTGATATGAATGAAGCCCAGCTTGTTTGCCTTTATGCATCTCTGTCCCTTATACCCCTAGTCATTAAAATTAATTCCCATTTTGTAAGAACTGCATACGGTACTAGGAAAAAAATCTGCATTCAAGCCTTTTCCAGCGCCAATACCCGAACTAAAAATAGGCTAAGTTCATAGAGTGTTCAGAAAACAAGTAGACTACTTGACTTCTATTGTAACCTCAAATGAACTTAAATTCTCTGAAGAGTAGTAGCAACAGGGAACAAAAACATTGGGTGATGAAAAGGGTATATAGAGGCGACCGAGGTGAATCCGGAGTCATGGGTGGAAACCTTGCGATTGAGATGGAAGCTCTCTTACCCGGACCAAAACCAAGCTCCAGGACTGCCAAGCCTTTGAATAGTACTAGAGTGCTACCAGTAGTACTTGTACACTCAACTAAATATGCCCCTTGAAGCCTTATTCGTGCCTGAATTAGCCATATCTACGACAATATAACGTTTACAAAAGGGTGACTGGGAGAATGACCCTGAGGTCATTCCTTGAAAGTGAGTGAGCACCCATGAGAGAGGCTCAGTGGTATTATCAAAATTTTCTTACGATCAAGCCCCCGGGGCGGCATGTAGCATCGTGTGGCCTTTCTGTGGCTTCGATGTCATAGAGTGCTTTCTACTTCACGTCACCTGTTCACAAGCGGCTACGAGGGAATAACAATCCCCGACAACAAATACCATGAGAGCAATAATGGCAAGTCCCTATGCTATATCGAGCCGGGAGTATAAGCAAATATTCCGCCGCAGTCGCTAAGTCGCCTAAGTGTGCGTGCTACCCACTCGAAACCGCAATGTAAAATCCAACAATACAGTCGCGCCCCGCTATCCCGAATGACCAAAATCAAAAAAAAAATCAAAGGAGTCCGCCCGGGACAGCGAATTATCCGGGACAGCGGGTTAGGTTTTAAAATTCCAGGGGATTTCATCCGGGTCAGCGGGGGATCCGGGAGAGTAAAATCCGAGACAACGAGGTGCGGCTGCAACCCAAAAAGGTACGATACGGGGAAGGCGTGGCACCAACCTCCCAATCCACATGTCCAGAGGGCTCCAACGGCTTCCGCGAGTACGCCAGCCCCGGAAAGGTCAAAAGATCATGCCGCCTTCATTACCGGCGATGACAGCGGCACCAGCAGGACCATCAGTAGCACAGCAGCCAGATGCGGAGGATAAATAAAAACTGGTTGAAAGTGCTGGGAGGAGGCGTTTGCTTGTACCATTCGACTTGGAGAATTACAGTAATGCGGGGAGTATCGTTGAGAAGTACATGCAGGAGTACGGGGGATTAGACATGTTGGCGAATAACGCGTCAAAGCAGATGCAGTTTGAGGGCCCTACGGAGACTGATTTGGGTAAGTTCGCTCCACCACTCAAACTAGAGATGTGGGAATCGATGGGACCAGTAAATACCGTTCCTTCGATGCTCAATCCCAACATTTTGCTAATCTCTGCATCGAGGAGACTCATCTTTGATATGAAGAAGGGTTCCAGAATCATTACTACCGACTCTATCGTTGCGTTTCGTTCTGTGGTACCCCGCTGACTGCCGACTGCGCCGCTACCAAAGGCCTCGCAGCCTTCACCAGGGCCCTAGCCAAGAACCTCACTCCAAATTGAATACCAGTCCTCGCTAATGCTGTTGCGTATTATACGTTCCCCTAATCCTCCAGACTCAACCCCTTTGGCTCTGGCTAACGATGCGTAAAAACAAGTCTGGGCCCCGTACACCCCGCTGCAATCATCATGACCCGATAAGCAGATGGAGGTCTTCGAGAGAAAGCCTCAGAGCGGAAGGCCAGGAAAGCTCTGCAAGGTTGCGACTAGTTAGAAAAAAAAATGGCAAATATTGAAGCCTCCTTGTGTTATAGGCAGATCATGTATCTCTATCCCACAAAAGGCGAAGCCGCTCCAGTGAACCCCGCGAGAGATTCTACATTTCAAATGCGCTAGTTATCATTTTGGTATTAAGTAGATTCCTTGGTTGGCTTTAGCGGTGTCGATTCCCGGGATAATTCCTCGCAAGGTTCATGGAGAGCTTTGTGGGAGAGGGACCGCTCTAGATAGGTAGGATGTCCCAAGGAGCCCTTGTTACGCGGCTGGCGGTCAGTGGATAGGCTCAATTCGTGATCGCTGCGAGTACAAGTACGGCTACTACTCTTGTTTTAATAATCCCAGCTCCCTCTTATTGATGCCCGCTCATCATCCCATTTCCCATGCTCCAACCCACCACTTATTTCCCCGTGTCCCCTCCGCCCCCGCTTCATCGACCCGAGCAATTACCCTCCCGCTCCTTTGTCTAGATATACCGCCCATTGGGGTGTTCGGGTAGTACCTAACCTTGCCCCCTAGAGCATTTCCAGTCCCCCGGATACTAACTCCACACAAAATAGGCCTGCCTCAAGCTAAACATGCCCCATGCACCGCTTCGATCACCGCTCAGACAAGCCACAAGTGCGTTATGTAGCCCAAATGAGTATAATCTGAGACAGAGGAGCTCTCACCAGCCCTAAATTTCGCTACCAGTTTTAGCTCCCCCGGCTGCATTTTGAACTACGCCAGGATATGTCGGCTCACAGTGTCTATTATCCTTATCCTTAATTGAGGCGTCATACCACAACAATAGCCTTTGTGAAATACCGGTATTCGAGTTCCCGACATTGTTATCCAACAAAGTTTGTTCACAAGGCCCATTCAAGCAGCCACGGCCGCATCAAGTGCATGGTTTGACCGCTAAAGAAAATCGAGGTCATTGGTGCGCAATTAACGGCTAAATCCCTTCGAATTGGTCTCTTGAGCATATGGGTTTTCCCGCCACTCCTTCATTGGCAGTCAGCACCACAATTTCGAACTTGTCCTTTTACAACGCTTCTTCCGTTCGCAACATGCGGGATAATTATTCCTCCAGCGAGACAATTGCTTCAAAAAAAACATGAAGCGGGCCGTTGGTGGGTGAAGACTCGGACTACGAAGGACAGTTTCACCAGCCTCGCCAATGAACCTGCACGCCTCTTTTCTGCAGCTCCATGCAATAATGGTCCTTTTTGCTCCGAAAAGATGCCACGCAACGAACCGACCACGGCAATGTTTCAAGGAGCTTCTTGACTCGGTGCTTTTTCCTTCCCTCAGATGCGTGACTTACTTTTTCTGAGAAAAGGAAGAAAAATGTTCACGTCTTTGTGTTGTGAGCCGTGTCTTACTGGTACCTGATCAGCACATTCCGCCACGTTACAATTTTCAGGGACTCCGCTTTTGTTGTCGGAGGTATACACCCTTCCGGTTTTATCGTGCCCATATTCTCCCCAGAGATAATTGCGGGAGCCATCAGTACTCTTTCGCAATTGCGTTTCCTGCTTAAGACGAGGTCTCGTTTACCGTACTCAGCGTACCGTATGGGTTAGATTCAGCGCCCGGAACGGCTGCCTAAACCGGATTGGTCATGTAAGCCGATAGCCTCCTAGGAGCAAGATTTGCGCCGAACTCGCAAGTCGAGCCGTGACACCGCCTATCAAATTGCTGGGAAACGCCCAGCTCACCTAAATATAAATCGTACGTCATCCCCATCGCCCGTTACTGGAAGCATGAAAAACACTTTTTCCTTCACCTTCGAAAACGGACAGCTCCGTTGAAAGAAGTGGGTGGCACGGAGTCGGAAAGATTGGCCTAAAACCCTTCGACAACCAATCATCATTCATCACTCGAGACGGTTGTTGTTGTCACTAAGGTTGTGTAACAATGAACAGCAAGCCATACCATTTTTGCCCCAAGCGAACCTATGAAAATTTGGAGCATTTTACCATCAACCAGAGAACGACGGAAACGTCGTGCCTAGCTGTCTTTTGATCGGCCATCATGGTCGGACTGGAGAAGCGCTGTACGGTATATATCGCAAGTGGGTGCGCGCACGAGAAGGGAGTGTGGAGAGAAAACATCCCAACCCCTCCCCGTTATTGTTCTCTTACTCAATTTGCAGGGTATTTAGAGAAAAAATAATTTATTCACAAAACTGCCCGCCTAATGGACTCCCCTGCACTACCACTTTTCGACGCCATTCGCGGTGTCATGGCTGGTTCATGGCCAGACGATGAGTACGACCTTGCCGAATCACCACTGTCATACGTAGACTACCGGAAGCAGAAGCTCGAATACGGCGAACCAGTCACCATCACGACACCGTCCATCACCATTGTGAGGCCAGATGTCAAACCCGAGTCGGTCGCCGTGGCCGGGGAGCCAAGGCCCGAGCCCGAGGGGAGCGCAAACCCGGCGCCTGAGGCTGAATCAGAACCTAAGTTAGGAGCTGAGACAGGCGAGACAGATATAGGTACAAAAGGAACGGGTTACGTCGATGCGGGCGTGCAAACTGACGGTTCATGGCTTAATGCGATGTTAGGATTCGAGGCGCCAAGAGAAAAGTCGGGAGAAAAGTCAATCTTAGCAAACGCATTACAAAGTGGGTGCAGAGAGGACGGTGGGCCTGTTTTAGGTATTGAAGTTGAAGAAAGAAAAAACCTTCCGACGAGCTCTCGTAGAAACACTTTCGTCCAAACTGAAGGCGCTAGCGACTTGAACCCTCTTCGACCCAACAGTAGTGGTGCGGATTCTGCGGAAACGTTATCTATTAATTCCGACGGGCCCACGGAAGTGTCAACAGCGGTTCAAGTGAGGATATTTAGCTCACCTCCTCCCTCCTCCGTGACTACCTTATCCCTTGACCGCCACGATTCCGGATTCTTCCCAACTTCACGACCACAAACCCCTCCTTCGAAAGCAAACTCAAGATCATCACTCCCGCCGAGTCCACCGCCGAGTCCACCCTCCATGAGGAGGCAAGCAGTAGTCGTCGGTCAGTCGCTGATTGAGCGAAAAAGCATAGACTCAACAGCAAGCACGACCTCGACCCGGATAATCAGCATAGGACATCCCCAGCCAAGCTCGGCATCGATAGCGAGTCGAAACTTAAGCACAACCTCAGTGGCCCGCCCCCGGTTCAGCACGAGCTCCTTGGTAGTGCCGAACTCCCTTTACTCATCCCCGAAGAGTTCCCGCTTCTTTGAGGATTTAAGCGAAGAGGTCCGACCCGGAACTGCAGCGAGTGTAGAAGAGCTTGCGCGACAATCGGAACCAAAAAAGGCGCCTAGCATAAGATCGGATACAGCCGTACCAGCGGCGCAGTCGGAAAAGATCTCTACATCTCTTGTACGTCCGGCGACTGCGCCCGACCCATCCACATTGCCGAAGGGAAAGCCTAGGAAGTTGAAACTAAGACTACCAAAAGGCTGCGGCCTCAAATTTAGTATTCCGAAATGGGCCAAGAAGTCTTCTAATGAGAAGAAGAGGGTTGTTAGTTACGAGAGTACAATCTTGACATTCGCCAGTGGAAAGACATAAACCTCACCCCCATCGTCGGTTTTAATTTTTCATATTATTTCACTTGGGCCATTTCTTGCATTATCAGAGGGGCATTTGTCGCGGCGTTCGGTTTGGAGAGTAATGCATTTTTTATAGAAGGGAGTTTCTTGTTTTCTCTTTCTCGTCTCTTCTCCTTTAATACCTATTTGCTATTCTCCTCTTTTCTGGGTTTGGGATTTGCGGAGTATGGTTTATCGCAACGAATTATGTTTACGACCGAACCGAAACTTATCTACACCTGTTCACTGGTTCCACTCAACTCTGTGTTGCTGGCATCACAGCACTCTCATTTTTGCCTTTCGTTTTTTCTGTTCACTTGTACAAATTTTTCTTTTTCTTCTCTATTCACTTCTTGTGTTATTGACCGTTTGGTCTTTCCCGTTCGCACCCACTTTTTTCTCTAATTATGTCTCTTCTAATTTCGTTTGCATTCCGTCACAGATAGATACAGTGGACGCACGATGCCCAGGATACATTTGTTAAAAATAAGAATTTAATTTAATTATAACTTTCTAAACCCCTTCGAGATTACGCTGGAGCTCTCCGGATGAGCTGTAACATACAATACTTGAGCATAGCGCCGCATCGTGCCGTGAGCTAGGTTGGGGATAACTTCACAGTTACGGCATTCCACGGCAAAGCGAGCCCGTAGCATAAGAGAATGCCCATACAAATAATCCCTGTCCTATAAAAGTTCTATGGACGTTCTCGCTCCGCTCTGGGTCACCTACGGAACACTAGGAGAGACCCTGTCAAGATCAACCGAGTGGAAACCTAGCCCTAGAATAAAAATAGTCCCAGGAGAGTTGCTGATAAGGCACTAGTACGGATGGGTCAGATTTTGTCTCAACAACTACCTTACTCGAGTAATCTCGGCGCATTTTGACACTTGTAGCGGAAGAGAGGATTGTAGCGATGCAATGCAGATGGAGATGGACCGAACGATACTCGAGTGAGAAAGGTTTTTTGCAATTCGGGTGACCGTGCTCACACCATAATTAGCATTTGGTTGACCAAGACCTGAACACCGTAATGAAGGTTCGGAGTGTTGTTAGACGGTTATGCTTGGGTTTGTTACGGGAGTGGGAAGGATAATTCAGGAGATATGCAGGCGGAACGGATACGGGAGAATGTTCTGTAAAGTCTTTATCTGCAATGTTCTTTTCTTTTTTATCAGGGGAGTGTACGGAGGAATAGGGACATGTGGTAAACACAGAGATAGGTGTGGTGATCCTTGGGAGGATCAGGAAGTCGTATTATGTTTTACTTATACATCTGTCTCTACTGATAGTTTGTTTAGTTTAGAGTGGGGGCGAATAAACGAAGTATTACAGGCGGAGAACTTACGTTCCATATCCTTCCTCCAAAGTGCTTAAGTTCCAGGCGAAATCTCTTAGTCTATTGGCTACTTCCGTGCGACCCTCGTTTCCCTACATTGACACGGATTCTCCATCACCGGTACCGTTCGTGCCCGATACTGCGGCTCGCGACTTAAGCCATGGAGTCCGATACCGCATTTTCTAGTGAAACTCGTTTTCACGCTAGGAGGTCAATAGAAAGTTGTGTTCTCCGTTTCAAGGAAATAACTAACCGGGAAGGGTTACTTTGTGAGAAATCCTGACTTACACCTTATTCTGACCTCCTAGCGTGAAAACGAGTTTCACCAGAAAATGCGGTATTATTTGTACGGTAACGTAGGGGGAATTGGACAGGGCATGAAAGATCTGGCGAACACACACTTGACCATAACTAAAGCACTATAATACAGAACCCGCCTTACAGCGCCATGTTTCCCCGCGTAGCTAGCACACACCGTCTATCGACTCGTCTTTGGCACAAACTATCGGTACTCAAGTCGCCGGGCGGGTTGAAGATGCTCTCCCTTTCATGGTGAAACGCTTCTATCCCGAGGAGTGGGCAGAAGATCTTGGCATCCCCGCACCCCATTTTCCACCAACGGTACCGTATCACATCTTAAGGGTTGTTGTCAACCGCCCTGAATACGGAAATGCACTGGCAATTTGATGAGGGTAGGATATCCATGAGAATTTATCTTTTGAACAATTTTCTTGTATGATATTAAAGAAATCTTGTCAAAGAAATAGTTGGGGGAGATGTTTGGCGGTTGTGTACTTTAAATGTCACGGTTCTCTGACATACAGTACCGTAAATCAATTCTCCTGGCACTGTACTCGAGTAATGTAGCTGTATCATAGGCACAGTTTAAGGACTGCGCGAGAGGGGGGTGACAACTGTTTTCAGGGTCGCACCCTCCCGCAACAGATAATCGCAGAATGCGTTGCACCCCCCAATCCCACTCAAACAATAAAAATAAGGTAACATTAAAAACGAATGATCTGTGTTTCGGCGAAAGCAAAAACCATCTTTCCCACGCTTCTCCCTCCCTACCAGAAAAAAATGAAAGACTCTGATCAGTGTGGAGCTCCCAACCCTCGGCGCCGTTAAACCAGTGCTCCCCCTCCACAAAACAAAACCCACACCGAAATTCGCTAATCCCGCATGCAATCGCATAACCATAACATCTTCCGACCAACAACGCAGCACCTCATCCCAGATCTGTAACACGCCCCACCCAACCACCCAATAACCCAAAGCAGAAGAGTCCACAGCGAACCAGGACGACCGACCAGGGAGACCAGCCGACACGCCAACCACCCGCGAACACCAACCAATCCAATACCAGCAAATACGCGACCCAATGGAAAACCGCAGCACAAGTAAACGCAGGGAAATTAAACGCAGGGAAATTAAGTGAAAGTGTGAAGATCCGAATTTGCCGCAGCAAGGAAAGCCCCCATCATACCCAGCGCAGCCGAATGATACGCCATGATCCCGAACCAAGTTAAACATCATTTCACACCAAGGAAATTGACAAAAGAGCTGACAAAGAAAAAGAGTAAAGAGAGTCTTAGATTGAGAGGATAGTGTTAGACTATCCTCTACCGATACCCCAATCCCGCATCCCCCGCCCGCCGTAAGTTAAGTTGTTAAAATAAAAAAATCCACACAACCCCCAATGACGTTGATGATGTAAAACTGCATGCTAACATGAAGAGTTACTACCGTATTATTTAATTTAATGTCTGCCTAGTCGCTTTTTTCTTTTTTCTTTTCCCTTAAAGACCCTGACCGGAAAGCACCTTTCCCAGGCTTTTCCGGTAGTCTGACATCTCGGGGAAGTGGGGGTCTGGTACATTGTTAGTGGGGCTCGTACTGTGGATGGCCTGACGAGGGTGAATACCAGGGTTCCCAGAGAGCAAGGCTTTCTTTTCGATGTTGTTGAGGAGGAGTAGCCCCTGTACAGTTTCCAAATATTGAGACAACTGCTCATATCAGACCGTGTATTAGTAACGGCCTCCGCGTTCAGATAAAGCTCAAGGGGGGATATCTAATACGTCATCGAAATCTCTGAATTCATCCATTGGGGAGGAAATTCCGCCGGTGGCTTGATGGCTAACTGCTGGCTCAACAGTGACCTCTGTGGTAGTACTTCCTTGAATTAGTACCTCGGTCCGGTGGCTTATTCCCGCGTCTCGTGCAGAGTTAGCACAGACTATAGATGGTACAAGAGGGGGAAGCGGGTTTTACCATTAATAATTTTGTATGTGGGAGCAGTTGTGGCTGTTTCCCAGATTTTCAGTTCGGCGTCCGAATGTTGTTTATTTACTCCCCCGGACGACCCATCCTCACCGCGGACGGGAGATTTCCTATTCTTTTTGTATCCCCAGCGTGAGAACATCTTCATGTATGTTCTGCGACTGTGTCGGTGAGCTTCAATAGTCAACCAATTAACTTTTAGGCGATCGGGAGGGGTGGTTAAGGGAAAACAGCTTCTCACATACCTGGCCACAAAATCGTGCTTCTTCTCCATAATCTCCATCACTTTTTTCAACTTATGTTTCTCGGAAATATAGAGCCGGTAGAGTAGCGCCTTGTGCTTGCTCCACGGCTTAGTCATCCTGTCAGAGTTATTGTTATCTTCCTCTTTTCTTCTTTTTCTTACCCTTTCCCCTCGGAGTTGTTTAGTTTTCCTAGGCTATACCGGATGATTCGTTTATTAGCGAAGGGTAGAAGATGATCGCGAGCCTCGCAAATTAGTCGACTCGCCCAAGATGTCCGGGCCGGGCCGAAAAAATAGTTTGGCAGGCGGGCCCCCTCTTTAAAAGCGCTGGATTTGTGCACACTTTTTTCGACAGCAAGTTGATCAGGCTAGGCTGCCGAGAAAGGTTTTCTTGATTGAGAACCCCTCCTGCCTTGTATCATAACAACAAGAAAAAGAAAGAAAAGTGCATCTGTACAGAAAGTCAGGTGCCGTGTCCTGGAAGGGGGGCACTTTTTTCTGTATTTTCACTCAAGCCACACCTAAACTTGTTACAAGATTTTTGTGGCTCTCAGCTCAATTGGTGGCAGTTTAGGGGCTCTTGCTGGTCAAAAACAATACTGTACTTACGAGAGAAGGGGCATTCCACCCGCTGCTGAAAGGCTGATAGGTGCACTCCTCCGCCTTTTCAAATTCAAGCCCAAAGTGCCATAGTCTACCGGTACTACAGCCGCGGCCTGCAAAGTTCCCATAACCTTCCAAGTACTATATACTAGCCCAGGAAACGCTTCGCCCACCCCGTCTCCCCATTGTACCGCAAAACGAAATGGTATAAAAGCTTAAAATGCCCTTGGAACTATATTCGAAAACAGTTATCTAAAAGACCTTCGCTGTTCTGCTACCGTTAATAGGTACTGCTCTTGAGGCGCCAGGAGAAGCATGAGGGCCTTAAGAAAATTGGTGTATTATACTCGAGTACTGTGTGGTGCTGGAGGCGGAGAGTATGTGAGGCGAAGTGAGTGTGGTTGGCACGTAGGGTCACATTTGCCACGCAGGGAGCAGTGCATCAACCCCAGAAAGTCAGTGCATAGCTAATTTACCGTAAGAACTGGAATAATCGGGAGTCTTGCTAGGAGGTTGGAGTTGCCTCTCCTGATGAGATCCGTCGGACTTTCCTTTTCATTTGTCCCGGCCGGGGGATGAAAGAGAATATTTTCGCCTTGCTTTCTCCTCTTAAGCCAACGGGGAAAATTCTGGACGCCCTAGCGCGATCCTAAACTACCTGTATTCCAGTTTTTACGGTAGGTTAATTTGCAAAACAAGCCCCCCATCTTGTTCAAGTACAGGGTATGATAGGAACTCTTAAGGGGAACAAGTAGGGATATATTTGGCTGTTTAACTCCAAAAAAACCCCCCCTATAACTCCTTGCCAGGTTTTGTATGAAGACATCACCCCTGTACTGTATATTCTCATGAAAGTCGGAATGGCACTAAAGCGAACTAAGGTGAAACTAAAGTAGCCGAACCAACAGGAAGGCACGAAGAACGCTAGGTTACCACAGTTTAAACATAGAGAGTGGCGATTGGGCACGTTCAAGGAAATCATCACTAGCGCCATTCCAACTTTCATGAGATTTCACGGTACTTGTATAGGGTGAAGCTGAAGAGTCGTAGAGTATCCACCTAACCTCCTTCCACCTCCAAAAAAATCAAGGGAGAGTCTGCCCTTCGTTCGGTTGCGCTCACCAAACACGGCCAATGAAAACTGAAATCGCCTCACTCATGCTCGCCCTACCCGTCGAAGGTGAGAGGGGTGAGATAGTCAGCTGTATTCGTACAACTGTGCCCGCATACAAGCCACACCTGAAGGTGTCAATTCTGGAAACTTTTAGTGCTTTAGACCAAACAATACTTGTCTCAAGGTTCTCGTTGGCCAAATCACCATCGTACGGCCAGGGCTGTGCTCACCCCTCTTAATATCACAATGTGCTTCTCCACATCATAAATGTGTATAGTTACTTGTACCAAGATCCATGTCAAGCTACCTTCGCTGGCCGCCCAGGCAGTCCGTAAAAAGTGCACTCACAATCACCAATCTATTGCGAGAAAACGTTCACCTTTTGGGTGGGATATGCGGGCTGCCCACCACCGTCGCGATTGTTTCTTTTCCCAGCATCGAACAGATCCATGAATCATACTGACTCGTGGTAACAGGGTGAGTGCGGAGTTCCAGAAGGGGAATGCAGCCGATATGATATATGATCTATTGAATCTGTAGTTCGCTCGATGTAGAATGCCCAGCCCGGATAGTATCCCTAATCTCACGAGGGAAATCAAGTAACACAAGGCGGAGAAAAGGATACGTCAAGTATTGACCGATCCGCTACGGTACTGTACAGTCCTCGGATCATGCGTAGTGCTCGCACCGCCACGTCTCCCATCCCCCCTAAGCCATCCGATAAAATTATGCAGCATCCTAACCCCATCTCCAAAGTGGTGCGGGTAATGGCCTCAACAGACCCAACATCTCATCTCGAGCAAGTTACCTCACGAGAAATGATTCAGCGAACAGCCTCCATGCAGAGAAGTTTGGACTGAAATTTCCTTCCTTTTTTTCGTGCTTCAAGGAGAAGCGTGCTGTGCCGCAATGTGATGACTCCCCTCAGCCCCAACCCTGGCTACTACCACAGAAAGATCATGGGACAGCCAAGTGCTTGACACTATGCCGCAACAAGTTTTCTGCGCGGTTTCAGTCGAGTAATGCCATTGATAGGACACCCTATGAAAGATTAAAAGATTGTAAGCAGCTCCACCACCTGCGTGATCATAGAGCATCACTCGCTGGACCTTGACGGTGTAGTGGCCGACTATCCCCATCCGGATTAGCCGGGTGGCCATACCGAAGAGCAGAAACCTGTTCCGATACCAGTGAGATGCCAATGCATCCAATTTCTGCGCTTGCAACCCAAGGTACGGTGGCGACAAGAAAGTTACCGGACAATAGCAGAATTAGATCTGCGATAACCAAGGAAGATTATCGTATGGTTGCAACGGCGGAGCCGGAGTGGTATCATTGTAACCTGGCCCTAGCCAATGCTACAACAATCTAAACTCCCACTAGAAACCTGTAGCAAAGAAAAAAATTCTGCTAGTGTCCGGTCACTTTCTCGCAGCGAGTGTACTGCACCTATTGTCCAGGTGTCTGAAATGCATGATCCGAGCTCAGCTTGGCAGGAATGAGATATGGATCTCTCAGCCCTTTCGCCCAATAAGAGATCCATCGAGCACTAGCAAAGGTCCTTCCTCTAAAACGAAGACACAAGGGCAAAGCTAAGCGAGGGGTCAGCTCGCCGTGTACCGCTTTCTCCCGGGATATGAAAAGACGAGACTCGGCACTACACCTCTCATAATTTCACTTACTGTAAACACTCGGATAATCGAACCGTGTGTTATGTAGTTGGGGATTCCCTACTTTGGAATGGGGGCGGGAAACGGCAAAAAAAACACGAGGCCTTACCAGGGGAGGCAACCCCAACGACATAGCATGCAGTTCGATTATTGCCTTTGCTCTGAGATCGCGGACGTATAATACCACAATCGTTAGCTAAGGCGCAGAGATGCGGATGTATTGACAGGATCCCTGACAGTGCCATTTGGCCCCTCAAACCAGTGATTTATTGGCCGAAGGCTTTCGACCCACTTACCAAAGGGGAAGTGCCAAGAAAATGTTATCCGCTCACGAGCTGGACCATGGAGGTGGGACGAGCTATGCGGCAGATGTATGCGAAAGGTTGGTGGGATTTTTTGCCAATGGATCACGGAGAAACAGTAAGTTTCTCCTAGGAAATGCTCCAGCCCATCGGGATTTCCATTGAGTTAAGGAGCAATATACCACGGTAGCACCAGGCACATACCGGCCAAAGATGGTTCTCCCCCCTCAAACTTATTTGAGATCAAGCACAATTTGTTATGAGTGTGATAACAGGCAGGCACTAGACCACTCGGCAACAGATCCTGCGGAGCCCAAAGATGCACCGATAAAGGGCCAGGTGAAATTTCAATCGCGGTGTTCGGGCACCTGCATGTACCTGGAATTGTGTTATTCATAATATTACCTTGGAAGTTATTGCCGGAGGAGATCTTAAACAACCAAATCCTATTAGCCGAGTCCGTTAAGGCACTGCAGTGGCACTTCCGCACACACCTTTGGCGGAGCTGTCACAAAGAAGGGGCATCCTTGAGCAGGCCAGGCTTCAGGGGCATTGGGAGCTAGTAAAAAATGAACACTCTCAGAAACTCTCTTCAAGAAATGGTGTCCTTTTTCAACCACTCTCAAGGACTCACGAGTGACGACTAGTGACCGCACCCTCAGGACACTGAACTCGAAGTACCGATGCTTCCTCGGTGGGGGATTTTATATCATACTTGATGGAAGCTAAGCGATTTCGGCCGCCAACACGAAAATTTTTAACTAGGAATTTCCCTTTCCTCCCGAGCAAGCACCCCCGACGTACTCAGGTATCCATCCCTGATAAATAGAACGTTCCTCAATCAAATTTCCATAGTTAACTATGAACCTTGGTTGGAGAACCAACCTGAGCCCCTACCATAGCGTTGGGAGATAAAAATTGAGAGAGTTGAAAGATAGGCGAACTGACGACTTCCGCGGGAGTGGTGTTATATCTAGCCCCGCAATTCTCGAAATCGAAAAGCAAAGGACAATGAATTAGGAATCCATTTGACAGGGGGCTAATGCCGATTACGCAATCATGTCCGAAAGGGGGGAAATTTCCCCTATGATAGTTGTCTCTTGAGCCAAAGTAGAATGAGTGATGCTTTATGATTGGCACATGATGCCAAGGAGGGGGTGAAGGCGAATTCTTAAGCCCAGCTTCAATCGGGAAACTGTTAAGCATAAAACATGATTAGTGTACCCACGCTTCACTACTCGAGCACCGAATAAGTTACTAGCTCATTGTGGCTGAAGGATAGCCTGGAAAGGCCCCTTGAAAACCCCCCTTTCAATTCACAGGGCACCATGCCAGGATTGGATAGGAGAAAAAAAGTATGAATCCCAAAAGATTTCGCTGTTCCCCCACGAAGAGAGTCCCCAGTATACACACACCCTTCGCCGATAAATAGGTAACATAGCAACGAGACGCCCAAGCGGACCTGATAAGGCCCCGCACGAGACCAGGAAAGACGTAAACCGGTATTTGTAAGTGGGCCCCGCACCTAGAATACGTCAGCCCAATAAAACACCAAGATACAGGATGTCCAAAATACTCCACGGGGAGCTGGGGCTGCTGTTGGGCACGGCGCGGAACAAAATAGGTTTGTGTGATCGTCTGTGACTGCTTTTGTAACCTCAGCGGGTAAGATTCGTACTCCAACAACAATAAATGACAAAAATGCATTATGAATACCACTCAAGAAAGAGTGTGCCTCCTACTCCTCCTTGGGTTCCTGAGTTCATAGTTCGAGAATGTAGTAGTTATGAAGGAATCCGACACCTTGGGGGGCCATAATTCCAGTCCTTGTAAAGACTTCACAGCCTCCCAGGCACCAGAACAGATGCTGGTTGGTGGGTTTCGTAAGAGATTTCGAGCGGTGATAAATATGCTTGCCGCGATTTATCCACCAGTCTGCTGGAAAGACTCTTATTTGGGTTCAGTTGTCCCAATGGGTGGGGTGTCCTGCCGGCATAAGACTCTATCTATTAACGACAAAAATAACATATATCCTGCCCAGTACAGCACTTAGAATCTTCCAGAATCTGCTACCGAAACCTGTTTCTTGCCTTGCCAAAAAGCCAAAAATAATATCATAATCACTCGTCCCCTCCCTCGCTCCTTCAGTTGCTGTTTCCCTAAATTAATCGCACCAACCGCCCCGGGCCCGGCATTCACAAAGTGTCGTCCGGTATTGCCATAAACGGACGGTTGGCACAGACCAGCTAGACTGAAAAAATAAGCGATAAAGCTTGTCTTAACATCAATGAAACATCCGCGCCCGACGCTGACTGGTCATTCCTGCTTCGAAGCAAGGCAATGATTACATAAATAATATGAATGTATCACAGTTGCGGTACATATGCAATACATAAGCAAGTATTTCTACTTTGGTCCACTGGCATATTGCTTCCTTTTTATTCATTTCAACTTCTTGTCCTTTGGTTCCACACGAACTACTTTATCACAATTAAGCAAGCAGAGAGGGTCGAATGCCTGTTTCAACTATTGGGACACGTATTATTACTTATCCAATCAGTGGTCGGTGGCGGAAACCTACCCGTCTCATAGCGTCAACCGTCTCCTTCCCCAGTTCGCCTTCCAAGTAATCCCTCTTAACCAGACCAACCCCGTGTTCGCCAGTGACTGTCCCCTCCATCTCCACTGCGCGCTCGATCATCCTATGCACAACTCCATCTGCCACCCCCTGCTCACTCTTGTTAAATAATAAAATGCAATGGAAATTCCCGTCGCCGACATGACCGACCATACTGCCTAATAGACCGGATTCCTTGAGATCGGCTTTCGTGACTTCTATTATATCCGCGAGCCGAGAGAGAGGCACTGCGACATCGGTTGTCCAAACACTGTAAGGAGATTAGCAAAGGGGAATGAAACCTCAAGACGAGTGCGATCGTCATACTGATCATTCTCATCACGGCGAAGAGCCATGACACTCCAAAGTGCCTCCTTCCTTGCAGACCAAAGTTCGAGGGCCTCGTCATTATTGCGGGCGAATTCAAATGATTGAGAGCGATGGGATTTTCCGATTTGCTTCACCAAAGCGATTTGCTCTTTGACCCCTGACTGTGTTCCTTTCCCGAACGAGAAGTCACGCTTAGCTATTTGCTTAGCACATGAAACGGGGGAACAGGAGAATTACCAGCAAATTTAAAAAACAATGTTGGTTCCTCTTTCCAACCTCTACTTGTGCTCCCACTCCGGTTGATACATCTCATCTGAACGTCATCCAAGATTTCAATCGCAGCAATAGGTATACCCTTAGTCATTACCTCCGCGACAGTCTCTGCTGCATCCCTGATGGTAGAGAAGCTCGAAACGGCAACACTCTCGCTCGCAGGTCTGACTGTAAGCTTCAAAGTAGCCTCGGTAACAAAGCCTAATGTCCCCTCACTTCCAATGAACATTCTTGTCAAATCATAACCAGCACTCGACTTGCGGGGTCTCTGCCGAGTTTTTATGACGGTTCCATCAGCGAGAACCACCGTAAGAGATAAGACCCATTCCCGCATTGTACCGTACTTGGCAGCGTTAGTCCCACTGCAACCCGTCCCCACCATACCACCGATTTGGGCTCCTGGTCCAGGATCCGGGGGGAAAAAAAGGCCGTCCTCAGCGAGAACGTCATTAAGATGTTCCCAGCCCACTGCTGGCTGCACAACCACATCCAAATCCTCCTTATGCAACCGAAGGATTTTATCCATCCGCGAGAAATCCACGCAGACACCCCCACGAGTAGGAAAAAAATGACCCTCAAGCGAGGTCCCGCCCGAGAAAGCAGTCATAGGGATTCGACGCTGATGGCATATCTTGGCAATGCCAGAAACCTCTTCGGTTGTTGATGGGTAAACGATGAGAAAGGGGGTTTTCGCGTTTTCATGATAGGAAGACCATTCGGAGGCTGAATGACGGGCTAAGTCTTCCTTGGCTGTCGATACTTGTTCCGCACCGAGAAGAGCAACAAACTCAGTCCACGAGGCTTCGAGGTTCAACTTAGAAAGGTCATGTTTCGGTGAGGGGTAATTCTTTAGAGGTGATGTAGAGTCTGTCGGAGGGGCAGGAACAGAGAGTGAACCGAGGTAATAGAAAACGGCCGCGACAGTTCCAGCAACTCGAAGTAAGATCAGCCAGGTATCCCTCGAAATCAGGAGGTGGTCTACCGAAGAAATCCCGAACGGCCGGATTTAGGGGAAGGCGGTAAATGGTCGAGAGCAAACTCACCAAAAATTCCAGCCAAAGTACCACTAACTTTTTCGGAACCCGCTTGTCCCTCAGTAGACCCGCTTCGGAGCTTCGCATTCATCAATGCTGCTCTTTCATTCTGTATCCGTTGAGCCGTAGAGTCGTATAATTGTCCTCGAAAGCTCCTCTTGAATTTATCGGTGTCTGTAGTCTTGGTTGACTGCCTCCTGATAGCTGGTAAGCGAGAAAGACGTCCTGCTCTCAGGATTAATGTGCGGGGAATGGTAATTGGCATAGCGGGCGATGGTTGCTCAAGTCCGGAGGGGAACAAACTCGCGAAACACAGGGAAAAGGGAAGGGCGGGGGGCGGGGGAGCGGGGGATGCAGCGCAAACGGTTTCGGAAGAAAGTGCCGTGCAATGGGCAGGAGGCGGCTTGTTTTTTTTGTTTCCGCCAAACGGGAGGCGTGTGGCTTGGCATTGATTGCATATCCCAAAACGAAATCGTGTATCATACTATACAAGCGACACCCTACAGCACAAGTGCCCGGAAGTACCTCATACTTGTATACATACTTGTATAGGTACCAGTACCATAGATCCAACCCGCCCCGCCCATGTACACCTGTACTTGTACTTGTGCTCCACAAGTATTCCAACGGCTAGCTTACGGTACCCATACAAGTGCATAATCCTGCAGCTACGGTACTATAGGTTACTCCCAATTAAAGTCCTAGTTACTTTCCGGCAGGTGAGCTGCAGGCAGGCTGTCAGAAATACCAAGTATCATATCTACCGTGGAACTTCAAGATCGGTTCAGAGAGTGTGAAAAGGCCCCCAAGATTGATAGCACACAGCACATCCTATTCTATTTCCTTTATTTTCCTTGTTTTTTTCCTCCTTTTTCTCCTTCTTTTCACCTTTTTCACTGATACAGGCCGGAATCTAAATGTTTCCAGGGGAAGATCGTCATATGCAGTATGTGAGTTATTCCAAGCCGGGACGCGATATCGAAGACCGCCCTGGAGTGTCTCCTATGAGGAAAGGACGGGCGAACCAGAAAAGCACAGGAAACTGCTGCGCTCGCAGTCCGCAGAGCAATTGCTTATTGTCGACATCACCAAGCCAGGATTACCGCCATCACAATTTGGGCTGGGGATGGGATAACAGTAAAAATGAAAAAAAGAGAGGAAAGAAATAAAGAAACAGCTGCTGCACGAGTAGACACCGCAACCTGTTTTATCCTACCGCAATGGTGTGGGAGTATGGAGAACAGGCTAACCAAAACCATCCCGTCAACCGCAGTACCATTTTCCTTTTTGGACGCTGCGCTTTGGAAACCCGGAACTCCTGTGCGTACGATACGTATGGGATGTATACCCAAATAGATTAACAGAAACGCTTTCCAAGTGAAAAAAAAACATCGACGTGTTCCCCGGTCTCCTGGAAATTTTCTCTGGCGCGGTTGCAGCTTTGGTTTTCATTCATCTGAAAGGACAGATATAAAGAGATTTCTCTATATCTTACTGGGCGCCTTGTTTTACGCATGGGATCCTCATGACGGCCAGGCTCTATCCCCCTCTGAGCCAGCACGGCGATTTGATACGGATCGACGTCTCCCTGCGAAGCGATTTCAATACTCGAGTATGGGCTGACTCTGCCCCCGAACCTCTTTTATCCCAAAATTCGCCTTCAGGTCTCAAAGCGGGTGAGAGCCGGAACAAACGTACCGCATTGATTGCCAGGGTGGCATCGCGGTTCGGCCAACGATTCGGGAGATATTTTTCCTTTGCCGCATGAACAACCGACAGTCGATTTTCGAACTCTGGTTCCGACAAAAAAAACATGTCGGCATAACCTTTTTCAGCATTGGTGAATTGTTGCACTCTTTGGGCTGTAAGAATGAAGACTGGAGGATAGCGTTCTGAAATTGGTGGATCGGTCTCTTATCGCCCACGCCCTCTGATACCAACCACCTCCTGCGCGCTTCGCAGCCTACTACTAGTACTCATAGAAAGGGACAGCGCCGCCTAAAAATTTACGATATCTTTGTATCCTGCATCATAAGGCTATTGCCTGTATCAGGAGCAGAGACCTCCTGTCATGCTTAATCCATACCGTTCCTGGAGCATGATCAAAATATCTTTGAAAAAATCCATTCAAGTCCATTGCAGCATGTAGGCGATACACGTCTCCTACAATCCCACACCGGGCTCCTTTCATGTTGACGTTCGATTTCTATATCTCCTGGAGGCAGTAGGATGAACTGTCTTCAATTAAATCGTTTACAGTGACATAGCTAGCCCTACCCGCACGGCATACTCGGCGATCGAGAAGGCAAAATATCAAACCAGCCCTAACTCTGCTACCGTATAATATAACAAGCTATCCTCAGGACACCGAATGAAACCCATTCCGAGCAACTCGGGAAGCACGTCAATCAGATACCGATGTGACCCCCCCCCCCCTTTTCCTACCGACAACACAGCATGTCAAACCCGCCACCGGCATTGAAGCGGAACCTTCACAATACAAGGCACCCGCAGCAATGAAAGTTGTATAGAGAGGGAGAGGAGAAAAAATAAGTTTATGTCTAAGCCAAATCAACAGCGATAGGGTGGAATCAGTCATTTGAACTATTGCAGGACCAGGTCAACAACCGCATCCAACTTTCTCCCTCCCCCTTTATCCCCTTCCCCTTCGCAGCGCTCGTCGATCTCTCGGAATGTTCGGTTAAGGCATGCCGTCATGACGCATTAGAAACAAACCAGTGAAAAATAGGGACTTGATTTCCCACATTTCGCGGCGCATTAAGGCCAAGCAGACGTGGCAGACCAGACAAGACGGAGTGATGTTTTTTTTTCTCTGTTGCTATTCTTTTCGACATTCCCTTTTGATTTTCCCTTCATCTCTCACTCATTAAAACCTATGCTGTCAACCCGAATGCGAGTGAGTGGACTGATTCTGCTAGCAATACCTTAATCTGCTGTCAAATCACCGTACTGGTAACTACTCGATCAGACATCCACGGGAATACCGCGATCCAAAACCCCTACTTCACAAACAGCGATTCCTCCAACGCCACCATGGCCTGTCATAACGCAACGGCAGGCGACTTATCCTAGGAAATTTTTCGATGGATTGCGCCCGTGACACCCCAGCGATAACCATGATAACCACCTCAACCAGCCAGATACTAACCTCATCCATTAAGCTTCATTCATTATTGCTGGTTCGGCAAGCCCACCAATCCACCAGACCCACCGACAACCTTTTACCCTAAACCCTAGATCCTCTGGCTATCTTTGCACTCGGGATCACTCGTAAAATCCTCAGATTCATGCATCCTCCACCGGGCTGGTTTAGTGCCTCCTATTGCACATTTGGGGCGATGTCTGTAAGGGAAGTGGAACTTCTCCTTTTTTTACAGCAAGGCCTGCTGTAGAGTGGCCGCCAAACCAGAGCAGTTGTTGACTTCATATTCGGACTGCTTCTCTCTCGCCCCTTCCAAATTGCTGACTTAGGCCCCAACTTAAAAAAATAAAAAATAAAAACAAAGCCTGTAAGAAAACTTCGCGTGAGGCATATATCTTCCCCGTCATTTAAAGCCACCCAGCCTTGTCTACGTTAATAATAGATAAGGTACGTCTGCTGCAAGGTTAGGGCGGAGAGGTGTTTGCAGCTTGTCTACTTTTTTTAATTTTCATATTTTTACTGCACGTGCTTGCTATCAAATGCATTTGCTTTTTGTTGGCTCTGAAATTCCGATTTGACGTGAGTTGCTGCAGGTTACTGTGATTTGGCCCCCAAAAACCACATCTGTGTTGACCGAGATCGTTCAGTACGCTACCTAAAATTGAGCTAGGGGAAGGGGAAAGGATATCGATAAGTTATGGGTTGTATGGATTGGGGGGGACACTACAAGTACTTGTATCTAACCGGGCTTTTCACGAACCTCCAGCTTTTTATAACAACTACTTCAAACAAATATGGTAGGAATATTTTTATAGGTATCAAAACACCGAAAGGGGGATAGGCTTCCTAATGTGCCGGGATGAGAGAGGATACTTGTACTTGTAGGCTGACAGGGGTGCTTTGCTAACCGTATTCGAGAATCTCTTGTCTTTTTTTGGAAAAGCACAGACCCTCAGACACTCATCGAACCCGAGCACAACAGAAATCGACGCGACCCACGCTCAAAAAGACCGGTAACTTTTAGAGGGAACAGGAACTCAGTGGTTCACTCGAAGAGCTGGCAGCTCAATGGGTTTATCTGGGCGATCTAGTCTTCCGCACCTTCGCCGCAGACCCCCTCAGGCATCTCCGGCCCTTGGAGTGAAATTCAACTATTTCTTTCCTTTCTCTTCCTTTCAAATCACCTACGTCCGGGAAAGCAAGAATGAGGAGAGAGAATTAAAATCTGAGGAGGGTGAGGACAAGAAGAAATAAGAGAAACTAAGACAGGGGGGAGAAAATAAGGGCTCATTATGTGACCGGAAACCACACGGCAGGAGCTCACCATTCTCGGAGCGTAACACTACCTAAATCATGGGGCCCGTGGAGGGTTGAACAAACCGCCTACCATGACATTTAGGACAGTAAATTCATGCAATTGGTACACGTTTCTGTGTCCGCCGTTATTTGAGTAAGTCTACCCTTCCCTTGTCTCCCCTCCCCGTTAAGAAAGAAGAAAAATTTCGGTAATACTGTACGGCAGGCAGCAGTTACTGAAGGAATATTTTGTTTGAGCAGGCTTAGACAGAGCCAGCGCGAAAACCGGGTAGGGCAATCTTCCTTCCGAGTCGAAAAATTCTCCGCTCGGGCTCTGAATGTCGCAAGTTAGAAGGTTATGCCAACATCTTGGGGAATCTGAACCAAAAAATTTATTCATGTGAGAGGGAGATTTGTTGGGGTCCTGTTAGTTAACCAAAGGTGCGTCTTACCCTTGGATATATTCAGAACCACTGGTGTATATCTTCGCGTTATCTCAAAGCCTTGTTGACATCCCTACACATAGTTAGCGTAGCCATTCTCGAGTGATCGATCGTGTACTAGTACACCACGAAGAATCTGTAGCCGATACCCTGGATAAATTGAATGAAACCGAAAACCAAAATAAAAAAAATAAAAACTCGGAGGTGCTAGGTGTCAACAGCAAGCATAGGGCGCACCCTCCCTTCCGCAATCGGTCTTCTCTTGTCCGCGTATTTTCTTTTTTCGACTGATCCTAGTCATCGCACCCTCACTATCACTACATCCCGACGCCCCCCCAAATCGGTGCTGTGTACTTGTAGGATCGCAAGGCCCTCCTCAATCGTAACCCTACGAACCCCGCTAGGCTATTTACCAACACCTCGTAGTAATCAAAACACTGAGAGGAAATCCCCGGACGAGGCATGATGCTTTGTGGTTTGTATTCTGATTTTAGCTGGGGTAATTGAGTGTGGAATTGGAGTGATAGCCACGTTGGCGGACTTGTGATAATTGTGATGGGCAAAGGCTTATCCGGCCAGGGAAACAGCGGGGGGCAAATGACCAACCTTCCCACTCCTCTCTCTTCTTTCCATTTAGTCCACTCTGTATTTGCTTTTAACATAGCCATGCCTGCTGCAGCGGAAGGGAGGATGTAAAGGAATAAAAAAATAAAATGTAAAAAACCGTGGCATGACGACTTCAGCTGAAATTGTAATTAGGAATCCCGCGCCTGGGGGTATGGGACATGCCTCGAAAAAGAGGCTACCGCCTCTAGTATCGGCTTTAGAGGCTGCCATTCGTCTTACGTTAAATATAACCAGGGTTACTTCCTCAACTGTTTGGATTGTTGATTCAATATGCTGAGGGGAAAGGCATTTCGCAAGGGGATGGGGCGTGCCTTCTTCTTCAACTTAGAAAGAATGTCGCGCAGTCACTGGGGGCTGGCGTGGGAGGAACAAGAGGGTAATGCTCAATAACTTAGCAGGAAGCACAAAAGGCTGGGTAAAGTGGGATAGAGACGCTCAAGTACGGACGTAACTTAACATGAACTTGCGGTTAAAGCAATTGCCAATGATTACTGTAGCGGGACTTCTCACATTTTTGAACATTGCATGTGATATAGCAATTGGGAGGAAAAAATAAGGCGTGAAAAATAAAAAATAAATATATGTCGCAGGAGATATTGCTGTACTTGGGCTTGAGTGACAGCCCTTGATTAGTGCTCGGTTGCCAATACTTCGGTTTTACCATAAATCCCTGCGTGCTGCGAGCGGTATCAGCAATATCGGGAGTGGGGGATGTATTGTCATGCTCATTGACAATTTCATTCTCTCAAATATAACGTAAATATCGTGCATACGGGGCACTTTGCTTTCACTTTACCGTAGTTAGAATACTTGGCCCTCCCCCTTCTCTGCTCACCTGCTTTGAACGCGCCAATCACCCTGATCATTTCTTGCCCTTTTACATTACAGGTGGTTTCCAATCCCTTCCAATCCCTTCCAGTTATTCCTTCTTTTTTTTATTACCCTTCCGGATATGGCGCTTGCAATCTATGTACTGCGTGGGTAGGTCCTAAGTAAGTGAGCAAGAGAAGAAAGTGTAAAGTGTAATTTCGAAACAACTGTAGAAATCTGACAGCCTTCGAGCGCGGACGCCGTGGAGCCAATTGACCAACTCAGCTTCCGCACTTTAGTAGATTCGCCCCGAACAAGAGAAGGGGAGGAATGATGAACAGGGAGAAGCCGGCCGGGTACGTGTCCTATCTCAAGCAATTGGAGTGCAATGTTGTTGAGCGTGGGATAGCTGTTGGATAGAGGGAGCCCATTGGTCTTCCTTGCGGGCACAACATATACGGTGTGTTATCGAGAGACAGAGGGGGGGGAGGCGATCAAATAGATGGAGAGAGGTCTGGTGCTGTGGATTTCAAGTTTTTGATATAAAAACCTGGCCTCCCGTGGAGTGTTTGTCCTCATCAGTTCTCACAGAAATTGCCTTCCGAACACCAAGCGGCCTTTGACCAATTTTCAATCAATCACTCTATCTCTCTTTACCTTTGGAATAGCTTTTAACTATTGAATTCAGAAAAAATGTATCATTGGGAGCTTGTGAAAGACGAGATTCGCCGGTGCTATGTCGTCCAAGGTTGGACGCTCTCTCGAGTTATGGTCCACCTAGATGAAAATGGGTTTTGGGGTCCTTTAGGGCCGGAGGGGAGACCTTCGTGAGTTGATTTCTATTTTACCGGTTCATATCTACTTAGCATGTGCTGCTGCGATTCTTCCAACCCCAACCATAACGAAAACATACTAGAAGACTAACAATACTAAATCTTTAGTCGGAGATCATATCGGAGTAAGCTTGCCGAATGGCGGTTTCTGAGGCCGGCTGACCGGAAGGGAGCTGCCAAGGGGAAGGGGAAGGGGAAGGGAGCAGCTGCGGGCCCCCAAGAGGGAGCAACCAAGGCACCAACCGGCGGTCATTTGGCTACTAATAGTGTTTCCCTCCAAGTGGGACACAGTGGCCAGGCGGCTGGGGCCCAGTCTGGGTTCCAGAATCATGAGGGCAACGGTTCCATGGGGCAATTCGATCAGCCGGGTGGAGGGGACGGTCAATTTGGACATCCTCATTATCACCCGCAAGATTGTCATGATCCGGATTGCTTTGAGTGTTATGGCCCAGGTGAGCGTTATCCCAGCCCTAATTTCCATTGACCTCCGTCAAGGTGGTCAGCGTTATTATTTCCCTAGTTGCTAGTCATGAGGGTTTCGCGTATAAGATTTTGTGGCTGACGATAAATCGAGTTGAATAGTGGATTACAATGACGAATGCACATGCGGTTCTGATGTGATGTGCGCAGCCTGTGTGATTCTTGACTCGGATTTCGGGCATTGAGTGGGAGTTGGGATTGTTGAAATTATGAAGGGATAGTATTGGCGAAGGGATGAGTTGGAAATATTGGTTGGAATGGCTGGTTAATCTGGTAGCTAGGCGGGTTGGCGGTTGAGCGATAAGTTACCGTAGTTGTTAATCGACAGAATTGGGGCGATATAATTTTCCTTTCTTTTTTAATCCCTACGGTTGGGATACATCGGGAGTACACCTGCGAGTGGTGGTATGGAAGTACCTGTGACATGAGATCGAATAGGGTGAAAGTACCGGTACTTACCAACATCAATGTGTTTTTGAGCCTCAGATCACTGCCGCAAGAAGCCCTGCCCACCCTCTGGACCGGCGCTGTAGGTTTAGCTTCCTCGAGCTGTTCTATATCCTGGCTCTGCGCCCCCTAAAACATAGGTTGAATTGATACGTAGCTCCCCAAGACCCAAATAGCTGTTGGTTGTGTTACACCTTTTTACACCCCCCAAGCCTGAGATTCCTAAAGGGGTAATAATTCAAACCAGGTATCCTAAGCCACACACACATGCATAATTATTCCGGGGAAACGGTCGTTTCCGCATACAAATTTATGGCCTGTTCCCGCCGGCCGAGTTTGAGCTAGACGCGATACAGTAGCATCGGAGAGGTTGCCCTACAAAAGGTGAAACGGTCCGGTGCGGGGGATTCCTTTTTGCTAAGCATAAATAGCTACGCTCACCTCGTGGGAGAGCTGAATCGGTAAAACTCCTTTCGTTGGTTCTTTCATTGATCATTTCACTGGTCTTTTGCTTGGGGGACACGGGCTAGGTGACCTTGTTTCTGCCCTAGATGAGTAACCGGTCTGTGGCTTTCTTCAGAGATCCTTTGCAGTTTAACGGTAACCGGGAGGACCTGTAACGCCTTAAAATGTTCTAGGATTTGATTGCTAAGGTGATCCAGGCTCCATTTTCGGGGGACAGTAGCATCTCACCATCACAATACCTCTCAAACCGCCGACGACTAGCAAACCGAGTTCTAGAGGGGACGTTAGGAAGCGTTGCGCGCGCGAGTACCGTTACATATACCCGAGAAACCACCCCCAGCCATCCACATCAGGCTGTCCGATATGTCTTCATACCCACCTACCCCTTCCGGACCCTGGAATATCCTCCCTGCCAATCCCTACATCACTCATAACGACATACCCGCCCCACTACAACAAAACCTGGGGGAATCTCGACGCGGATGACGAGAGTTTGGCGATTGTCTGTTTTTCCTGATAGGGAAATGACGAGTTCGAGCCACATCGCCAAAGTTTCTCTCGGGCGCCAAGACAATATCTGGCCAATAGGACCAGGCACCCGGCCTCATATCGGTATATGCCGGGGGAAGGTGTCAAGATCTTGGGCTGGGTATTGTAGCCTTCAGAGAGAAGAGGAAGATCAAGAGGAGTTCATCATATGGGTAATGGCTTCCTTCTAGCGTCGGGATAAAGGAATGGTCATAGAGTATCACCCGATAGGTCTACAGGTTGCGATTGGTGAAGGCTCCAGTGCCGTTATCACGTGAGCTCGACACGGTCACCTTGAACATGATACCAGCACTCTCCCGGAACGTTTACTGATAAGTATTCCTGTGTTTATATTAATATCGATGAATGTCGCAGATACCTATCATCTCTTGCTTCAACCTTCGGGCTGTAGGGTGGTAGTGCTCCTGGGCGCATCAACTGAGTTTCTGAAGGTACCGGTAATTGGCTGCGACTATTGGTAAAATTTTGGGGGGGAGCCCTGGCCCCTGAGGATATTTGTTGGCGGGCGACCCATTCGACGGGACGGCTGTTCTTGACAGGAACGGCCCTCGGACCACCGACATCACTCTGCGAAGCGAAGGGGGTGCCATGTGCCTGCGGTTTTGTTTCCGGGGCTACTCGGGTACCAAATCTACTGTAAGTCGGCGGATGATGCCGTGTGCCCCGTTCCTGGTCCATCCAGTGAACACGGGAAGCTTGTTGGCATACTGCGGCCTCGCTAGACCCCCCCCCGCTCGCCGTTGGGAGATGTTGGTACTCGAGTATGGGAGAATCTGGGGCCATTGGTAAGACCGTGCTTATGGCTTGTAGGTATCATACTGTACGTGTAGTTTTGATATTAAAGGGGTTTGGCTTTCTCTAGGGCTTGGGTGTGGTGTCTTTGGCCGGGGGGCACAGATGAAAGCCCTATCCCGTATCCACATAATAGTTGCCTTACTAAGAAATGTGATCAAAACTGAACAGGGGGCCTTCAAATTGGGCTGTGATCAAGGGGGGGGGCGATGTTAGAGTCACCGGACAGAAGTCTTGGTGAAGGCTTACTCAGCGAAAGGCTAAGCGAGAACAAGGACGACACCCCCTACCCCGTCATGAAAAATACAGAGCATCATGCTCAATATATTCTGGTTCCTTTACTCCTAAAATAATGTCTTGTGTTTAATTCTTCTCTTGTTCCTACTATTGCAATACTATTATCTGCCTTTTGCTAAATGACCCATTGGATACACAGACTATTTCTATATTCCGCAATCACCAAGACCTACCGTATGTCTAGTGATTGTAAGATCTTTCATTTACAGCAAAAAAGAACAAAAAAACTCCGTATCATACTGTATAAGTCAGGGAAGGGGCACTTTATATATATATATATCGCTCTCCAAACAGCGCCTTAATTGAAGTGAAAATCATTGTTTCTCTGTGCCTTTTTTCCCCCTCTTTCTTTTGATGATACCCCTATAGTCCTCGAAACAGTATGCCGATAATTGAAGATTCTGATAGGAGACTTGTATATAGGTGAGGGGAACCAAGGGGGTGTTTCCCGCGACACGATTTCAAATAAGATGTAACTTATTTGACGTGCTGGCATCTGATCACAATTTGAAATCGCAAGTTGATTTGGGGCTTCTGTTTTAGGATTCCCCAACCGCGATTTAGAGGATAGAAAGTCTATGAGCGTGGGAGCGGTGCGGAATAAGCGGTTTGGTTGCTTCCATTGCCTCTCATGGCACGCCATTGCTGTTTCTTCGGGAGAACCATATTTTGAATTTCTCGAATCTGCTTTTGTTAGCGGCGGCGCTGTTGGGGGTCGCCGGGGGTGGAGAGGATCTGGGATGATGGCCGGAATCGGACTTATATGACAAGTGAGTGTCTGCCCTGGTTTTGTCCTATAAATGGCGAGCTAACCATAGCTGTCATAGAAGCGATTACGGGAAATATTATTTTTTATGAAAAGCAATTGTACAAGATTTTCAATGCTTTTTTTATATTAAAAAAACAGCACAAACTTTGGGTGGATCGACGAGTACCGGGTTATGGGGGCAGCTTGAGTTGATGAGGGAGGGAGGGAGGGGATACTGGTGGTCTCTTGCTTAATGTGGTTTACGCATTTATGGTTATTGTGGACAGTGGAGATATCGCTAACTGGAGATATTAGTTCGAATAGGGCTATCGAGATTCCATCTTGAAATCCCTATTGAGGATGTGGGAGCTTTTGAACAATGGTTCAGCAAGGAAGGGGGGAAAGGAAAAAAAGAAGCTCGGAGGACTGTGGCGGCCATCACTGGTTGCAGAAAGCATAGATCAATCATGACAGTATTTCTAGGGCGTCGGTCCAAATTCTCCATATAAGCAAGAGTTATAGCGTCCGAATTTTAATGACCCCCTCATCACTAGCACACCCAGACCAGGAAGAGTCCTACGAAACCTCGCTGGAGTCAAAAACGACTCGCTCCTTTTGTATGATATATGACGACCCCAACCTTCCCCGGAGCCCAACTTAACCAAAGCCAAAAAAAACAATCCAGGACAAGGGAGTCCATCACCTTTCGGCAAAAAAAAGCCTAGGGGATCCGGGCGCCCATAGTAGTCACTACGAGGCCATGAAACTACTTCCCACCCCCACCTCCCCCATCTTTACTTGGATACTATGGTATGCACTAGGAGGCACCCTTCCACGCCATCCACTATCACATGATCTAACGATATTTTCCGGACCGCTCCGGCGCGGGCATAAGCTAATAAACCCCACGGATCCGTCAATCTAATGACTATGCTTTTTAACCCCACATCCGGTGGGGGCGTCCAGGATGTGCTCGGGGGTGCTCGGGGTGTAAGAGAATTAGTAAGGGTAAGTCGGGGCAACCAAGACACCGCAAACAAATCCGTGGCCTTGGATTTTTTGTACGATAAATTCTCTTGTTCCGCTGATACCGTATCAACTTGAATAAGAGCAACAACGCGCTATATAGTAGGTTCAAATAAGGTGAAACTAAGCCACACAAATGCCGCAATCGAATGGGGGGGGGGGGGGGTCGGTCAGTGCCATAGCAATTAAACCCCCCAAGAAGAGATATGAGTTATATATACAGATTGGGTATATTAAAATTACTAGGAAAAAAATCTAATTTCTTGCGCTTTTTGGTATGATAATGCTCAGATTGCGCCAAGTTTCTGCCACACACACACTCTATAAACTGACATACGGTACTAGCGCGTGTTGTTTCTTATTCAAGTTAATACGGTATACCCCATGCTTCTTACCTTCGTTTTGCGGGTATCCGGGTTATTATTCCCGCCGGGGGGGTAACCATTGCTTTCATTGGGGAATACAGGACTTGGTAACTGAGAGAGCCGCTCACTCCCTCGAGTTCGGTGGGTAATACTTCTTGCCGGGCGGGATGGGGTACTATATGTATCCCGTAACAACCCTATTTGAATCCTCATACTTACCTACACACACCCGCTGCAGCGGCCAAGCGCCACCAGATCACCCCGTGGCTTGACGGCAGTAATCCGATGCCGTAGGTGATCCCTATTTGCACCTCTTGTGGCGGAGTAGTTCTCCTTTAGGTCCAATATTTATCTACATCTGCTGACATATATGTACTAGTACCTCTCGCTGCTCTGAGGGGTCCTTGTTTGTAGCCAAAGGGACGTCGCTGCTTGTGGGTCTTTGTTTGCTTGAGCAAAAGTTGGCATTTCCTCCATGTTCATTGAGTGTACGGTACTGCGCATAGATAAAGAGTTGGGCCAAATATATCATCACAGGAAATCACTCTTGAAATGTTGTCTTTGTTATTATTATTATTATTATAACATGTCTCATCACGCCTGTGGAGTTGTAGGGGCTATGAAGCGACAAATATATGATACAGTATGGTCGGCGGTAAAAATCCCATCGTCACCCCCGGTCTTGCCTCCTATGCTTTTTGACACCTCCAATATCCTTGCTTAGTCTTTCGTTCATGGGGGTATTTAGGGAGGTGTGTGTGTATGTGTGGATGGTGAGCTGGAAAAGTTCCGGTATACTCGTATAGTGTTCGCGAATAGCTGGTCTGTTTTCCTTCCTGCCCCGCTGCTCACTCACCGGAGTCTCTACCGAATTGTCTATCTTCGGCCTATCTGCTACTACTGTTATGTCCGCCATGGGATACCGGATGTTGCTATATGAGAGTGAGAATATTTATTGGGGAATGGAGGGTTTGCGTAGAGACCTAGGCGGTGTTAATATCGCGCTCCTCAAGATACTTGAGATTTGGCTGCTGTAGAAACGCTTGAAAATGGCGAGTTCAAGAAGCCCCGATATTCGTCGGGGGTTTTTATGCGGCGGCCTCTCGCAGCACTATCAGTCACTCCAACATAAGTCAGGCTGCGCAAACACTCCAATGTAAATAGTAGGTATCCTCATTTACTCTCGCTATCCTATGATTACCCCTTGAGGTAAAACATGATACAGAAAGACCAAGAGAAACAATGGTCAACCCACTCCTCGATTCCGCCCGTTAAAGCCCACTCCCCGACAAAAAGAAACCCTACTTAATCCCCACCCTTCCCGGCGTGGATAACATCCCCTGTCGGCATCCTCGCCTCATACTCCAACCCAACCCTGGCCTTGGCTCCCTTCTCGAGATTAATCTCCCACCTGAGCTCTCCATTCTTCCTCAATTCCACCCTAACCCCCGATCCAGCAGGCACACATGTCGGTTTCTTCCCGCCCATCTCAAAGCCCGAGAAGAATTTGACATTCGTCGCGGCACCCCCAAGCATATCTCCAACATTCTTGAGGGCAGGCCGCTTGACCGCGATCCTGAGCTTCTCCTCTTCGCTGACGGGGACTTGGTCGAAGAGGATTAGCGTGACAGGCGTGGACCTAGTATTGTAGATGCTTATGTTCCGCTCGTAGGTTACTACTTGCTCCTTCAGGAGCATGCCCTCGGAGGTTACGCGACGGACGGGCTTGGCATATGTAACTGGTACTTCCTCGTCCACGCCGAGGCCGATTTCGAAGGCGTCGTTTGGAGCGCAGCGGGTTACGGTTGAGTTGCCCAGGAATGTCCCGTCGATGGTTAAACCGGCAGGACCGCGTAGGAGGGTGGTGGGGGAGGGGTTGCGAAGACGGGCCTTGAGGAATACGGCGGTGCGGTATTTGGGTACGGCCAGGCGGGAGAATTCCACGGATGGGAGGGCGAATTCGGAGATGATGTAGCGGGATAGCTGCTTTGACGAGACGACCGTCCGGATCCCCGGGAGGTCGTAGGTCGTTGTTAGTCCGTGGGTTTCCGACGTACTCGTTGCGATGCCCATCTTGTTGGATGGGGAGTCTAGCACTGTGGATGCGTCGTCACCATCGTCGTCGCTAGAATCACTCGAGTCGGCGGCAGTGTACGGGTTCTCGTAAGCGGCGGCGGACTTGCGCATGCTCACGCTACGAGCGAGCATGCTACCGCCACCGAAGGAGATGCCTGTCCTGTTCGGACGGGCGCTCGGGACTATACTGGCGGACTCTGTTATTAAAGCACCAGCTGGGTGGAAGTGGCGGCGGAGGCGAGCATAATCTTCGTGCCCCCCCACGTTTTGAGTCTCGAATTCGAGCTTTGCGCGCCTTGCCTTTTTCTCATCGCGTTTCTCTTGCTCGGGGATGGTGTACAGTCCGCCGTCTCTCTCGCTGCCGTAGTGTCCCCGTCGCTTAAGGGATACGCGCCAGGCATCCATCCATGGTGCTTTATCCTCAATCCCGTTGAAGGAAGTTTGCGAGGTCGACAGCGTGATTTTGGCGTCTCGCCAGGTCTCGCCGGTTTTATTGTAGAAGTGGGCCCTGTAGGAAATGGATCCCGTGTTCGACGTGGTATCCAGGCGGATATCGTACCGGGGAACCCAAGACGCCCCTCCAGTGATGTACGAAATGCGCAAACTTGGCCCGCCGTCGTTGACCGGTGGCTCGTTGTCTTCCGCCCGGGAGGGCCTTCCGGTGTCAATTGCGCTGGGAACGGACTTGGTTTCCTTTGGTAGGCTGTCTAGTTCCACGGTGATCTTGACGCGGTAAACTTTCTCGGGGGTATACAGCTTCTGCTCCTTGCGCTCTTTCCTCGCGAATTCTTTTTGTCGCCGACGCTCCATTTTCACGGCGTTCTTCTTGCGAAGTGCCTTCTCCCATCGCTTCTTCATCTTTTCGTGCGCGCCTTTGAGTTTTTCCAGTTCGGCGTTTGTGATGGCTATGCGACCCTTGGCCTCCACCAGCTTGTCGTACGTTTCCTGACGGTTAGATGAATAGTGGATCAATTCTTTATGTACGGTCTCTGACGGGGCGGAGGGAGTCCTCTCAGGCCAGGCCTTCATGAAGGCGTCCATGTACTCTTGCTGCTGAGTGCACGATGCTTCGGTCTCTCGATAATCTGCTAGTTGCTGCGTCGTCGCTTTCAACCGAGCCTCCAAGGCTTGCAATTCCGGGGACGTCTCTTCATCTTCCGATGATGTGTCGCTGTCGGAGTGATCGTCAAATTGATGCTGGTCGTATTTCGCGTTGGGGATCAGGTCCACCGCCATGTCGGTGATGAGGGCCGGGGTGTTGTGTCCTTCGACTTTAATCGAGTCAGCTTCGGCATGAGGGGTGAGATTGTAAATGGTGATCTCATTCCTCCCCGGCTGCGGCAACCAATTAGTCGCGATAGGAGACAAGGAGGAGGAGGAGGGCGGTAGCAAACCTTGATGGTAACATTGTTGATATCCCTCACGATTGCGGCGCGAGAAGGGTAAATAGTCACGCTCCTAACGCTAAGGTTATCGACAGAGAAAGATTGTTTGTGAATGGTATTTTCGGCCATGTCTGCTCTTGGGTACCGGTATTAGCTCCTGAGGGAAGTGTTGGGGTGGAAATGCGATTTTTGGCTGCTGAGGAGGGGGGACTACCGCATCTTCTTATACACCTCTCATGGACAGGTAGAGAAGCGTGACTCAAGTAATATCGGTTGGTTGTTGCAATGGCTTTCCCCAGGGCTGAGCACAGGGCTGGGAACTTCCCCACATTATAACGTCTGCATGCAGCAAAATCAAGGATCCACTCCCTCGGAGTGCCAGGATTGTACGAGGGTGACACCAGGGGAAAAACTTTATTGGAGAGAATTCGGACCCGCAGTATGATCTGCGGTACTCGCACCGGTAAAGTTAATAGCAGAGAGGAAAGTTTGAGTCACGCTTCAGCCTAATAATGGTTGCTGGGGCTCATAAAGTGCTTGATAAGTTGGTCTTAGTTAATGCCTCTCACGCATGCCAGTACTCGTACTGTACCGTACGCGTTATCGATATCAGCACCCTATCTTGCAGCCAATGTCCGAGCACCCCAACGAAACCCTGTGATGATAACTCTGGCGACAGAGACAGAGACAGAAATTAAAGTACACGTACACTTCAAGCCTTGTGTGCCATCCTTCAGCATCAATGGCAGCCTTCGTCCTCTTTGCCAGGCTGTGAATCTACTGCAGGCACCCCCAGCAGTGCTCATTTTGGTTTGGTTGCGACGTTGGTGCTTGACTCTCCTCGATATCACGGGGGCGAAAGTTCCTCCGGTGTTGCCTTGCTGAAAATGAGTATGAACGTATTTTCCATCCCTAGTGTGCGAGTACGGTACCGGTATTGTGCTCGAGTAGAGGTAGCGGTAGTCTAGTGTATACCCGAGCACAGCAGCACGGAAAAAACATGCCGAGTCCACTTCGAGTCTTTTCAATCGGGGAAATGTTTTCCGGACGGGGTATAACTTACTAGTATGTATGGTACTACGGTAGCACTCCAAGTTGAGCCTCATGAGTGGGCGCGCATTTCCCTTTGGTTTGAGGGGGCAGAATTCCTATTGTACGAGTAACGTACTCGGGTGCAAGGTATTTGGGAACTGGTAACACAAACACACCCCAGCTTGTCGCTAGGCAAACGTAGCAAAAGTGCTTGTGTCACCGTCGCGACCTCTTGTCAACTGTATTCACCAAAACATATGTCTTGGCATGAGAGGCTAATGTGCAAGTTCCGATACCAATAAAGCCATACTCGTGTCATGCACTGCGAATTGCTTTCCGCCCCGGCGGGATACTCCACTAGAAGGCACTCGCGACGATTCGTGCATAGATAGTATCTAGACGTAACTTGCGGTGCTGCCTGGATAAAGGATTTCTGTCGTTTGATTCTTGGCAGATTTGCTTTTCCCCCAGGTTGCTCTACATTACCTTGCGCAATGGTACTCGTACCGGTAATATCTCTTAGACTGCTGAAACGGTGGAAAATTTTCTGCCACCCGTCTCAGTGTCTGAGATAGAGATTACTAAGATGCTTTCTCAGTATTCTCCAGTGATGATGTGCGTACGTACAATCATGGTACTAAAATCGGCTGCAGTCTGGGGTTTGCACACCTGCGAATTTCTAGTAATTAACAAAAGTTGCTTATTAACCTGTGTCTCAGACACTCAGAGGGGTGGCAGAAAAATTTCCACCATTTTCAGCAGTCCAAGAGATAGCATTAGGCTCCAATGTGTCATCGAATACCGCAGTAGCCTAGCTCTGCCTGATAATCGTACCGTAGCTTACAATACCGTAGAAACCGAGTCGGGTCGGTAGCGTCTTGACTGTGGCGGATAGCATAGCTCTCAATAATCGACTGGTACGGTATCATTCTCCACTGATAAAGATGTTATTGAATGTATGATACTTGTAATGCTCGAACCAATTGGCAGTGAGCTGGGCACACTGCATGCATTACCCCTTCCCACCAGCGCCACCGGTACCGACGTGGCCCGGTTTCCACGGTATACCGGTACCTAAGCGCCATAAGCCATACCTCTAACGGCCCGGAGACGATGAGCACCTTAATAAATAGTTATTATTCAATTGCACAGCCGGCGGTAAAAAAAATAATAATCAAAAAATCGAGTGACCAGCGCATGAGCAGCAGTGTTTCTTGCAACTTGTTTCCACATTTTCGGATTTTTTAATTTTTAATTTTTACCGCAGGCTGTGCTTGTACCCATACCGTTGTGGAATAGGGCACTTGTATACCAGGTCAAGTTCATATCGCCAATCTCCCGGTATAGTGAGAAGGTCACGAACACATTTTACCTTCACAAGCAGTCTCGGTCAGACCACCATCCAAGTCAAGGGAATACGCGAGAACACCCCACACCGTGCTGCGTTTGACGACCCTGGGCCCTGCGGGCCATATTTATTGTTTCCATCTTGCAAGCCATCTTAGGAGACGAGTAATTTTATCAGGTGACTCTTGCAGCCCTGGTGGAATGTGGCGTTAACTGTCGTTGGCTTGAATTTCATGCAACGCCACGCGCCAACGACAGTTAACCGCCACATTCAAAGGTATTGGGAAACTTGGCGCTAAGGGATTGAGGCTGGTGGAGGGGAAATGTAGGGTTTGACACAAAAAGAAATCGGTTGAACAGGGAAGCTGGAATAGTACAGGATAAAAATGAAAGAGAAGGAAACTAAAGATATGAATAACTGACGCTTGAAATGGTGTATTCTGGTATTGCAAGAAGTGAGTGGACATGAGCTGATAAATTATCGAATACATTTCCCATGGACCTTTGACGCCGAGCCGCGATTGAATTTCCCAATACTTTTGAATCTGACAAGCACTCTACCGTGGCCTCCGGGACAGCCGCCGATGGTAACTTTGGGAAATTGAATCTTGGCATCATACAGAAGGAAATTGGTTGGAGGCGTGCTTTTAAAAAAACCAGAATAAATGGAAAAGAAAAAGAAAAATGTAATCTATGGAATAACCCCCATAATTTAAACCCCGCAAAAACGTCACCATCTCAATTCCCATCACGGTAATGACGGGTGAGCGAGTATCTAGGCGCTTGCCTCGCGTTTCTGACCAGTGCTGGGAGGAACGGTCCTCACATTGACACTCACAAAGCCTCTGGGGGTGTCAACCTCCATTACATCCTCCTGCTTATCGTTCATATGAGCACTCTGCTGATCCTCTACCTCCTGACCGCTCTCTTCGGCATTCCCTAGTGTATCGGCGGGTGGGTTCAACGCGTCTTCCTCTTCCTGTGGACAGAGCCTAGCCGGCCCAACTTTCGATTCCATCTTATCCTCGATATCAATCGCGCTAAGGTCCAAGCCGTTCAAGATAGTGCACCCGAAAGCCTCGAGTCTCGAATTGGCCCATCCTCTTATATCGACCGAAGAAATTTTCAGAGTCGGGTCTTCTCCGTAAAGGAGGTCTTGACGCCCTGTCCACACCTGAATCGCCTGAGGTTCGTAGTATCTCCCGAGAACCTTTTTGAGAACAACCCTGGATTTTTCGCTTGTTCCTCCCGGGATGTACCACTTAATGGTCCAGTCACCACCGCATGAGCGGCGCATACGGGGAGGAAGTTGAAGACTTGCTTCATCCTGAACTGGCTCTGTGCCTTCCCGGGGAAAGGCAGTAAAAATAGGACCTCCGAAGACGATTCTGGTTGTTGATTTGCCAGCACTAATTTTGGAGGGTGAAGTGTAGGTCTGAATCGACTTGACAACCATCATATCTTCTGCTCCATCGACCGTGCTCCCTTCGGTAAAGCATTTGATGCGTATCGGTTCGTCAATCCAGATTTTTTCTGCACCTAGGTAAATGCCATTATACGATGCCACCTTGCATTTCTCCGTCTCGCCTTTTTCGCTAACAAGATGCACACTATCAGGGATCTTATCAAATACTGAAAAGGTACTTGCGGCTTCCCGGCCAGGCGCAACAGAGGGATGTTCGCGTGTCGTCGCCTCGTGATCGACGGCACACTCAGGACGGGACAACCATGGTCTGACAAACCACTGTTTGATGTCGCTGATAACTTCCCCATTCTTTCCCTTCTCAGCGCAGAGCTGGATAGTGTATGAATCTTTCTCTGTAGCCCACGGCGGAACAATGTCTTTTTCCACGTTAACAAACGTTTTCATCAGATCCTGGTCTGTTTCTTGTTCCTTGGGTTTGGTGATTACGTTAGGAGGCATAAGAAATGGCGTGTACCCGGGGCGCTCGACGATTATCCCGGCGGCCCAAGCGCCGCCTTGGCCGTCGACCAAATTTTTCCAATCTATCCCCTCATAGCTCATATCTTGGTTATCAGGAACCCAGACCCATCCAATCTCCCCTTTGCGTATGACCCATCCTCCGCAGTCCTGCTCCGCAACCTTCTCCTCCTGAGATATAACCATCTTTACCCTCTTAACTTCCCTCCGGTAAAATTGAACGGATCCCTTCGGAGTTGATGAGGATGCTGGCCCGTTTTTTGAACCCGCGGTACTACACAGGCAGCATTGACAGAACTTCCCCTTGGCTTCAGGGCTCTTGGTTGCACTAAAACGAGAAAGGTGCGCAATATGAGGGAAGAACTCGGCTGGTGACCTGTAGCGTTTTCCCGATGGGTGCCCGTAGAGATAGGTATCCGATCGTTCTTTCCCGAGAATACCATCCTGTGAAAAGGGTCAGTATAATGTGGGAGGCTAAGCGATCTTGGGGGTGATTTGTTCTTCTGACTGACTTTGGAGGAACATTTGATATGCTCAAAGAGCTTGTAATTGCGTGGGAGTTCGGCAAAGACATAGTCGAGCGACTCTGTGCGCTAGATCGTCAGATAATAGCTTTAAGTAACGCTGGGAAAGATTCCAGTGGGGTAGAATTCAAGTTCGCATATCAACATGCTTGCTGCAAAGGATTTCCCGCTGACCTTGAGGATTCTCTGGGTTAGAGAAAAGTTGATAAACATGATTACCACATTTAGTTCTCCACATGACATCTTTGGCGCTTCCCGCGGGGACGGGGGCATAGTATTCGTAGGCACCGTCAGGACGAGGCTTCTTTTCGAGATTAGTCGGATATAGAGCCTTTCCGTCAGAATAGTCGCAAGGTAGGAAGCGGCAGTCGTCAGGAGACTCAGGGCGGGTAGTCCCTGGTAGTGGCGGCATGATAGGCAATGGGTTCGGGGGTTTCCTAAGAAAGTGGCGGTGAGGGGTGCGAGAAAAAGAGAAAAAAGCTGTGGTATCGTGGTGTATACCAGTATGCTCTTGGACGGTGGTGAAATGTTGTCCTTGCGAGGAGGAAATATATGTTGGGGGTCAACTAGCCAGGGAAGAATTGGATGGTAGCGGTGATAATAGTAACGGTGATGATGATGTGATGGTGGCGATGGCAGTTACAATGGTGGAGGCGTGGGAGGGAGAGGGAGAGGAAGGGTGAGTGCGGTGAAGGCCGGGGGGTTGGGTGGTAAGATGTGGTGATATAGGGTGAGGAAGGGATGGGCTATGTTGTCTTCGGAGCCCTCTCGGCTTGATGAGAGATTCCGTGAAACTACGGTCGTAGGTTTGTTGGTTACCCTGTCCTGAGCGACGAATACCTCGCGACACCCCCCCCTCCCGTTAACAAAGTCTACGACATCCGTTATCCATTTTTTTACGGGATAATTCATAGGATAGCACTAACGATCATATTATGCTCCGCTACCTTTCGCGCCATTCTAACACTGTTCCCCTCACCACCCATCTCAGCCTGCGACGTGTCGGGTCTTTTAGCATAGGGCCACCTCCGTGTTCCCTCTCATCATACCGGTATCTTCATCCTGCACTTGCCCCACCACTGGTTTTCGCCGGATTAATCACAACCCTCTGGGTCTATAAGGTTTCCTGTCCTTTCCTTTTTAATATAACTCTCCTGGCTGCTTATTCCGCGAATAGTGTGCTGTGATGGTTATATTCCAAAATAAGATCATTTACATGCCGGGTAGCCATCCTTTCTCCCTGAACTGATTGCCGCCGCCTCCAGCTACGCGTCTGTATTCTTCGGAGAATTTCTATCCCGAGTTTGGTTTAGGGAATATTAGAAATTAAGAATTAAGGTTGGGGTTTAGGCTAAATACCAATAGGTATCCCGCTTGGAGCTAAAAGAGAGAAGATTGAAACTTACCAAAAGTCCTGTATGGGGATCAACTGGCGCGGAAAGTTCCGAGATATCAAGACTGAGGATGGGAAGCTATTGAGTTGGGCAGAAGCGACAGTTTCCCCCCGTGCACTAGCCGCTCCTACCAAGTGCAGACGGAATGTGGTCATTGTTTATTTTCAAGGGAAAGTTATTCAAGTAAGCTCTGTTGGTGATGGTTGGGATTAATAAAATTCACAGAAATACGTCGTCAACACCTTCTCGTTTGCCGCTTATATCTGAAATCTTATCCTCACTCGAAACGCAAAGCTCTTCTACAACCTACACAGTAATCATCCCATCGTACCGAGGCTACTGGACCTCCACTGGCAGCCCTTCGCAATCCGGGATTGAAAAGGATATGAAGGCTATTTTCTGTCACCTCGAGAGTTATAACACCCCCGGGACAGAGTTCATCCTTTGGGGTCAGAGTATCGGTTGCGGTATAGCTCTCAAGGGATGGGCCAATCACCTTCAAGCCCTGAGGCGTCGAACACCTATGCACATCAAGGGTTTGATTATGGAAACACCATTTGTCAGTATCAGTAGTATGCTTTTGGCGTTATACCCACAGCGTTGGCTACCCTATAGATATCTGTCACCGTTTTTGAGAAATCATTGGGATGTGCCTGAAGCGGTTAAGCAAATTACGGAAAAGAATGTTGAGGTGGATATAGTAGTACTGCGGGCTGGGAGGGATGAACTTGTTACGGAGGAAGAGGCAGTGAAGGTTGAAGGGATTCTTGAACAGATTTCGCGAAGGGATAGACACATCCGGAAGGTCATAGTTGCTGGAGCTCTTCATGTCCAATGTGTGGCTAAGGCGCAGGGTCGGGGCGAGGTTGTAAACTTTCTAAAAGATACACGATAAGTTGGAACTCTGGAAACCTATGGAATTTTTGCACTTACCCTTCTTTGACATGACACTCAAATATGGTCCCCTAAATTCTATCCTTTGGATCCTTCCCCCCAACATACATTCCCGGACCGGGCCTCCATACTCTATCTCAATCCTTTCCACCGCCAGTGGCTCACCCCTAAACCTCTAACACCCCAAACCTGCCCTGTCTTTCCACTAACACCTTCAGCATACCGAGCACTCCCACCCCCCCCCTCCCAATCGAAAAACCCTGTGTGTGCGCTCCCAATCTGTACATCATTCACCCCCACAAGATATAACACCATGACACATAACCGGCTAGGAGAAAAGTGAATTCGTTAAAGTACTCGTAGGGTAACAAAACAACGCCTCTTTACTAATCCTTGTTCATCACCGGCCGATATTCATGCCCCTGTTGGAGACTCCGGCGAATATTTCGGATATCATACAAAAATGCGCTCGCCCGCTCAAATTCCCTCTCGAAATTCCCCCTGTAGAGAAATCACCGCAAACTCCTCCCTTAGCTGGGGGAAAAACGGTGCACAACAGCTTGACTTGCTGTAGGGTGGGTACACCTTCCGAGCACATTTCTCTTGGATTCGGGCGCTTACGGCGGTTAACTACCATTAGCCCAGGCTTTGGCTTGGCGCCGGGGGTTGTGTGCGGTATCGGAGATTGGCGGGGGCCGGAGATAGAAGGCTACTGAACGCTAGCGGGGGAACCTCTGCTGTTCCAACCATGAAGTAGGGCACCTGGTTACTGAATTGAAGTTAGGTGTGTATCAGCTCAACGTCGCCCGCTGGACCAGGGGCCTCTCCACTGACAGGCGAGTAGCCCAATATTGCTGTCGTACTAGCTGTAGGGAGGAATAAGGACAAGGGGTCTGCATGCCTTCTTCCCTCCTTAAATTCCTGATAAGAGGGGTCTCCCGCCCGCGTATTCCCATTACACACCTTGCCTCGGCCGATCCCGCCGCACGCTGCGCACGTGTTTATGTGCCGCGGGGGGGGGGGGGGGGGCAAAGCATGCGCCTGTAGTCCTCTGCATTGTGGAATATATTCTGTTCTGCGAATGCAGGTTCATCATGTACGAGTGATATTTCGTGACTATAATTTCTAATTAGTGGGGCGTTCCTTATGACATGATAGGAGTTTTGACGAGGCCACGCCGGCAGTACAGCCGACCCATGTGGAAAGAGTCCCTTTATATATATATTGAGCACGTACGGTGTGAATGAGTTCTAGGACAACGTGAGAAATTTTCACCTGGAGAAGTGATGCCCATCCTCCTTCTGGGATTTCTGATGCCTAGGGAGCGAGGAATGGGTTAGTTAGGTGTCATGACAAATGGCACGGAGGGTATTGGTATTTTTGCCAATACAACTGGATACCTAAACAGGTGTGATGCATGGTGGTACCGGAAGACATCCGCTAGACTAATGCTCTGATTAGGCGGGAAGTTTCTAGAAATTTAATACCCCCGACAACGGACACCACCGATTTTTGCTTATAGCGTTAGAAAAAGGCGATGTGCACTGGTATTTGGGCTTGCTACAGTGCTTATCAAACAGAACTCTTCCTATTTTCGCAGAAGAAGCCTCTGGCCTGGCCGGGGGTGTATTGAGTACACACCCAGCTTCTATTGGCGCTCTTTTGGACAAATTTAAACGGGACATCAAAGAATTCTCCCCTGTGTCTTCCTACCTCAGCTCTCCCTGAGGTACACTCTCCCACCGGGTGCATCCCATATTACTGTATTTATCTGGGAATCGCTCATATCACAGAAATGGCAATCATGAACGGCAGTAAGAATACCTGGAGAGTATTCCAATTCCAGATCTGGGTTATACTCTCTTGATACTAATTTGTCCTAATCAAAAATATATCGCGCTGGGGAATACCGAGCGTGAGACCTTCTCTTCCCGTTTCCTCTCTGGGTCTTGTGTCGTCTGTTGTAAATGGGGAAGATGGGGGATGAGGAGAGAGAGATGTGCGGGTGGTAGAGGTGACCTGCTTGATATTCTAGCAAGGATAGATATTCCCTTAAATGTGGGAAAGCTCTCTTGTAGATGCTGTCCTACGACATTTGAGCATCCCTTTGGTGTGGCTTGCGGTAGGTTGGGGATGTGTGAGATATCAAGGTTGTATCCCGGAGCATGGTCGCTTAGTCATAGAGCTGTCCTGGCTGTCATTGGTAGCGGGTCTCTTGCGCCTTTTCAAATCTCCTCTCTCTCTTAAGTTACACATTAGTCTTTTTTTCTTCTGGTAAGCCAAAATAATTAAACCGGTCTTACTATAGCTCTTATTTCTCCTTTCTTCCACTCAGGTTCCCACCTTCGGTAAAGCTACTCCTAGTACCTTCCGTATCCAATTAGCGGTTGTGCTAACGCTCTGTTCCGCCCGCTGATTATCGTCTCCGCTTGCCGTGTAGGGTTCCTGACAGGTGGCACCCAACACGGTTTTCTAACCCAATGTGCGAGTGATAAGACATGACTTGGGTTTGCTAATTTCCGTGAGCTTTGTTGGACTATCATAGTAAGTTCTAAGAAATATGAGTGGGTTTTTATGAAATTGGCCTGTTAGTTCTTATATCCTAGGGCTGTCAAATACTAAGCGCTGGATTAAATGTCCGTAAGTAATAACCTATAACAGCATTCCCTAGCACCTGACCAATGTTTCTAAAGACTGATAAAAGGAGGAAAAAGAGGTCATTGAGGGTTGGAGAGACCTGGGCGGAATCGCTAAACAGATACCGAAGGATTTCTATTCACCGGGGGCCTGTTGTTGGTGCATGTTTTGCTTCAGCTTACGGACGTTTGGTCTCGCTGCGGGGAAGGATGTGAGTTTTTTCTGTGCACTTTTCGGATGGATCGCATCCATTACTGCTTTCTTTTGCCGGAGAATGAGCTAGGTTAGGTGCCTCGGGCTTCCTTTGGGCTGGGTCTGAGAATTTTCACCCCGGGTGGACTCGTTTTGAGGCTCGCATTGAGAGGGGGTTGGCGGGGATGGTTAATTTCAAAGGCACCGTTGTCTTTAATATCCCGGTTATCTCACTAACGTTAGATCAGTTGCTCGATTTCTCTTAGACCCCTAGCTTTCCTCTTTTGGGATGTGATCCAAATCTGCTCCCTAGAGTGTTCACGACGGGGAAGTCAATTGTGTCTAACACTTATTGTGCGCTGCCATGTGTAGGGATGGGCACCCTCTAGTAGGCGATTCCTCAGGATTTTGAGGTTGGTGGGGAAATGCTTATCCCGGTCTGATAGTGTAAGAAGGCGGACGGCACCTTTTATAATCGGATTTAAACTAACCTCTACAAGAGCCGCCGAGATTGGGAAGGGAAAGTTGAAAAGAGGTGGGAAATTTTAAGCCATTCAAGATCACCTTCCCACTGCTGATTGGCTGCTGGCTCCCGGGGTTTAGCTATAAGGACTGCAAAATGGTGCATTATATACATGATGGATTGTTGTTTTCACATCCGGTTTTAGTAGGCAAAAGATATGGGTGTCGATTTGGTTTCATTAGTACCCGCTGCAATTGAGCCTAATATATCCGGCCTTCAGTTGATGTTTTTTCACACCCTCTGCCCTTGGGCATAGGGCGGTTGGTTTTGTTTGTTTCGCCTTCTGTGCTGGTCGGCGTAGTGCATCGGGTATGAGCTTTCGGGGTCACTGGCCGTTTAGGATCATGGGTGGTTGTGATGTTTCTGGGAGTTCCTTTCCTTTGAACCTCGTGTGTTCCATTTGGCTTTTTAGGGTTTAGATTAAGTTCTAGAGTAGCCCTCTAGTTTGTAGATGTATATATCTCTAGGGATGCCTTAGCTAGCATTTCCGTAGATCGTTTAGTCCATCGTTTTCTTTCATTTAAGGTGCTGCATTTGCGGTAATCTCACTCGCGCTACAGCCCATGTTAGTCATTTCTCTGAAGATATGGTCATTGACCCACCACCAGATCAGGAATATCGGGAAAAAGAATGTCCCAGAATTGGCTTGGTATCATAGCAGATTTGCCATGCTTGGGAGGTTAGGCTTTTTCTAAATTCCGAGAATATTAGGTGAAACCGTGCTGATTAGGTAAGATGATTTTGAGCAAAGTTTTCGTGGGAGATGTGCCCTTCACTGTTCGGGGGAAAAAGAACCCCCAGTTTAGATCGCCACCACTCACCCATTCTGCAAGCCTGACTCCTCTTAAACTAACTCTTGCTGAGTACTCTATTATTTGAACATTTCAACATTAAGTGATGTTGGGGCATCAGGACTAAAGGGGTGTCTTCCAGTAAGTCATTAGTGGGCTGTCCTCTGATTTCCTGCAACCTTGAATCTGATGGAACAATACGAGAGCTTTTTCATGTAGTTTGCGGCCCCATGGCTTGGATTTGTTTCCTTTCCCCCCAAAAGAGAAAAAGACAAGCTGTGTCTACACTTTTAGGTAACTCAGCAGTAGAGAGAATTCCCCATTTCCTATAGCTCTTTAAAAATTACCTGCTCCTTTGTGGATTGCCTCTCACCAATGGCGAAGCGTAGGTTCTCAACTGGGTCCCTAAAGTACAACAGAAAAGCCTTCAGAAGGCTAACTCTGGGATGAAGAAATTTTTTAGGAATCCCCAGGCGCACCAAAACATGTTATAGCAGATAGTTCTTATATTTCCCGCGGGACTGATACCGGAAAATTCAGTGTGGCCTCTCTCAGAAGCTAGAAACTTAGAACATGAGATATAGGGTATTAGAACAAACGAGACATTCTCTAACTGCAAACACCCGGCTCTGCGGAGGAATTACCACTTTAAGTGACGAGACTAGCAGAGGGCATTGCCAGCCGACGATTTTGATATTGCGCAGCTGGGCAGCCAGCAGTGCTGACCCCTCGGAGGTCTCAGACTTTTAGCGCGTCATTAATTCTCACTCGAATGATCGCTAGAGGGTAGTATTACCAGACTGGCACTAGCTGAAAGCCAAAAACCGGGAAGCGCACGCAAAGTAATCTGTTAAATCAATCTATGGGGGAGCGTGCAGGTGGCGGTAGGTACCTACGGGTAACTGCAGGTACATACGGGTGACTGCAAATGCATAAGGGTGACTGCAGGTGCTTACAGGTGACTGCCGGCCCTATAGAGAACTGTCACACCCTTCCTCGAATAGTGCTACTATGAGATGGCCGAGAATTATGGTCAATCTCTACGACTGCCGTATTTACTAGAGACGGAGGCTAGAGCCTAGAACGGTAAGAAAACCTGCCCGGGACGCACGGGAGGCTTTGGGACACTGGTATCTTCATCGTGCTATATATATGATATGTGCGGTATTATATGGAGCCCTGTTTGTGCGCCAGACGAATAGGGCCTCATGTCCAAGCTCACTGGGCTCTAGAATGCTCTTATCCACACAGAATGTGTGTGCGAGAAAAGGTTTCCGGGTGTGGAGGTCTATCTGAAGAACCCCACAATGCTGTGACACCTTGGCGAGCGGCTTCAGCAAACTGGTGCCAACACCAAATTAGCTATAGAACGGGACTTATCGCTTGGTTGGGCCTATTGGGGCCTGGTACTGTATATTCCCGTTTATTGCCTGGGGCCAGTGGAACGCGGGATTCTTCAGAGCGAGGAGGGTGCAGACCACTGCACTCGGACCTTTTCTGTCCTCCCTTGGCTGTGGAAGCCCTGTTCTGTAAATAGTATGTGGACATACTGTGTTCAACGTGAGGGTAGGTTTGTTTTCTGTGGTGTTTGGTCGTACGAGTATTGGCTGTGGCCGGCAGTTTAGGAGTATCTGAGAACACAGCGAGCTGTGCTTCCGGATATTGGATTACCTTTCGGGCACTCCGTTATGGGAGTTGTTTTCACATCCCATACTCTAAGCATGGGGTACTCGTCCTAGGCAAGAAGTACCCGGAAATAGGGATTAGATTTTCGTATGATAAAACCCCTGCAATTATCTGAGCGCTCATACAAAATTGACCCCCCCTGTTTCCGGGTACTTCTTGCCTGGGACGAGTACTAGTGTTGGCTCCCTTTTCTGAATGCCCGCCTCTCTTATGCATTAGATTTAGTTTGTTGCTTTCCTATACTGTATTGTTTTGCAGAGGGAATGGGGTTTAACCTATTTACTCTAGATCCCTGTGAACCGCCCGGGATCAGAGAGGATTGCGAATTTCAATTTTTGGCAGTTCTGCCGGGTTCCTGTCATTTCCAAAGTGTTTATTAGCATTTTGTTTGTTCTTTAGAACTTGGGGACTTTAGTCTAGTTTCGTTAGCCGTTATCTGTGCAGGGAGGTAGGTATATCTCTAGGTCTGCGCCAGGTACCTTCTGCTCGAGCCTCTATTTTGTGATATTCTCACTTTAATTTTGGGCTTCATTGGGGGCTACCCAACTCTCACCGTTTCATTCTTGGCCCGTTTATTTCTATACCCTAATTTCTTAGAGAGGCACATTCTGGTGGTGGGATGAGATAGGGAGTATATAGGGTTTAGTATGGTCAATTTTGGTGAACTGGTATCATAGAATGATTAGACTCATGTTTGAATTTTTGCGCTGTAGGATAAAGAGGGTAAAAGTAGAGACTTCAAGGTGTTTGCTCTTAGGCTAAGAAAAAAAGAGAAAGCGAACCTACTCCCAACCCCAAACACTCCTTATGGGTTCTCACGTTCATTTATAAGGGTCTTTGTAAAGGTATATTAAGAATTTTCTTTTTAGATACGAAATGAATGAATAGTGTCCCCGAGACAGCAGAAACGAATCCAACGGGACAATCCTAAATCTCCACCGGTGCTCTGATAATACCCACCCCGCAGCTCACTATATAGACCTTCCATCCGAAGCCTCTCACATTCGTGGATTTGAGGGTAGCACGAAGGCAGCTCCTAAATTGCCAATCCAAGGAGCAGGAGCAAGAAGTTGGGGCCGCAATTGTTGAGGATAAGGGTGAGGAGGAGCTGCAAGAGGCCAGTGCCGCAGACCCCTGCAACCACAGCGAGGAGTTGGTTAAGGATTGCGATGAGGCCGCCAACAAGAAGAATGATGACCAGGAGGAGCCCCGTCACTGTGAGCTGTTAGTATATGCACTCGAGACACAAGTCGTGAAGGATGTGGAATAAAGGGACATACGAAGTCCGCACTTAGTTAGGAGAAGCTGTAGTGTGAAGTTGATCTCACAGAGGATTCCGAATAAGATAGAGGCAATAATGTTGGTGTCGAGGAATATGTGGCCAGAGGGGATCTGTCTGCAGTTGGTGATGACAATATTGATGATAGCAATGATGTCGTTACAGTACACCGTCACATCGGTAATTGTTACCGTGGCGGTAGCATCTAGTAATGTTATTAGTTTAAGCCCCGGTAGGATTTATAGATGGTTGGTATAAGAACGAACTATAGGCGGCGTTCTTTCGGACAAGGGCGGCGTGCCCCTCATTAAGAATGACATCTAGCTCTTTGACCTCCCGCTTGACAATCTCAGTGGAATCGAAGGTAGTGGGTGCGGCAACTGTTTGTTTGTATTTAGCACTGGAACGGAGTTGGGGAAGTCGCCAGATACCTACCAGCTGTCCCTAGGATAAAGATAAAGAGGCTTAGGAGGGCGATGAATGAGGACTTCATTTTGAATGGTGGTTTAGGGATTGACTGAAGGGGGGATATTAGAGGATACTTGAATAATATTGTCTCGTTCTGAGTTTTTGTGTCTTCACTGAACAGGTGGTTGGTGAGGGTTCCTTCAACTGGAGAGAGAGGGGGTTTATATAGATTTCTCCAACTCTCTGGTGGTCAATGTCCCCAACTGTTCGGGGGCAAAGTGGGGTACAGCGGGGGACAGTATGGCTGTTTGTAGTCCTTCCGGGGGAGCGGTAGTGTGGGACAACCGTCTTTGGGCCAGTCCGTGTGCCCTACCGAGTGAGACTGCTACGTTCGGGTGAATTATAGGGGGCGGCAGTGACGAACTGTGGGGGACAGCAGGAAACAATAGGGGATGGCGCAAGTTATGTCCCATGACGCGGTATTCGGCTGTTCGGTGGTGTAATATTAGGAAAGCACAGCAAGGGAATATCTGATTTTCCTGCCCTGGGCGGGTAAGGGGATAGGTGGATTACAATGGAGTGGGTTCAGGAAAATCCAGACTGTCAGGAGATTTCATTGATTAAGCTCCGTGCATTGTTGTTTCCCTATATTTCCCAATTCTGCTTTGATCGCTGTACTCTTAAACAAGCCGAGGATAATGGTGGAATAACTGCCAAACATATGCAGTCGAAATCTTTGGTTTTTGTCTTTTACTTTTCCTCTCTCGGCTGGTGGGGGTGACGTAGCGTATTTTTTATTTGAATATCTAGTATTTTATATCAACTACAACCTTTGTTCCACTACAATAGTAGGTGACTTGATCTACCTCTATCCTCTGAGAACTTTTGTTTATGAAAATACAAAGATAATGAAGAACCGGAGAGAGCTCCAGGGGTCCCGGAAACACTCGATAAGCGACTAAAACACAAAGTCTAGCAAAGTTCCATTTGGGTCATGGAGCCTCGGGCTGTAAGACTGTCCTCCATAGTCCGTCCGGTCCTACCTGTCCCGGGCATAGTCGGTCCTAGCACCTCCGAAAGGACAGGCTACCGGCCATAGCCCGTCCCGTCCTACCCTAGGACCGAGGAACTGGGCAGTTGGGAACACTCATGGTGGTACGCGGTTAGCATATTTCACAACTACCTCCACCAATCAAAGGCAAAATGGGGATGAAATTCGGCTTGGGTACTCTGCTAATGATTAAAAAATTTCGTCCTCTCTTATGGGTAATTCTGTCTCAAAGGGCCTGCACAGGGTACAGATATTGTGGGTGGGGGTAAACGGCAACACCTGGGATTGCTGGTGAGTGGGGGATTGCAATATTGACGGGTTTCAGAAGCGGTGCATGCGCTACTATGGGGTTTTTTGCGGGAGTTTTTCAACACGTTCTGGGTCAGTGGTTATGGAGTAAACTTTGAGGGCTTCCGGGCAAGATATTCCTGAAAGGCACGAAAATTTCGTAAGTGATAACTAATGTATTTTACACAGTAATGGGCAACCCTTAGGTAATAGATCAGTAATCGGCAAAGTATATCTTAAACCGCTATGCTGTTTAGGCATATTTACATCATTGGGAACTAGTCTAGTTTGCACAATCATGATATCGAAAACCGCTTGCTTGAGAGGTGGTGTAGAGCTTAGAATGGAGCAAAATTAGTAGCCCTTAACTTAGCATCCCCACGATGGGCGCGAGATTGTCTATGTATTTGCTTCCTATTGCTCAAAGAGGCTAGGGCAAACAATTTAAGTCCAGGCGGTCATATGAGAAGGCAGATTATGCTGAAGAAGAGATACCGATAAAGGTATCCGTTGTAATTTGAGTCGGATAAATGATACCAAGAAAGTAATCAATATAGAAAAGGGAATGGTATTCTTGAGTGGATAAGAGGATGTGGCAAGGTGAGTGGCCAGAATAGTCCATGAAAATCATGAGTACCATCTTAGTTTGATTTCTTCGCTTGCCCCTAGTGGTGTACCAAGGACACGAGGGCGATACGAATAAGTGTATAATAATACCATAGCTACCTAACTTTATTCCATTAGCCATTATCCCCTAAACCCCTGGCACCAGCCCGGGTTTAAAATGGTGAACCTGAGCCTATTTGAGTGATAAGGAGTAAATATATGTAGATAATCTTGTGTTCATTATGACTGAGTTCTGCTGGGGTTTCTCCATTCCGAGCACTAAACTGCTTCTTACACAAGGGGTTTCCTTAACATGATTATACAGATAGACAGGTGTCCAACATTGTGAATGTGTATCTACTGGGAAGATTATTTAGGCTATTGTGAGTGAGTAATGGATGTTCTGAGAAAGTGGTTGAAGTTAGGGAATTGAGGGTATCAAATGATATAAGTGAAGGGGGAGAGAGAGATGGTGCATCTTGTAAGTACAGAGATGTAATTCAGAAGTAGTTAGAAGTGATGTATATCTGTGGGCTTCTTATTGGAGGGCCAACTATTGGAGATTAAGCATTTTAGGCTGTTCATCATATGGATCATCAGCAAAAATGATACCTTGCATTCTCAGCGTCCTGTGAGTCAGACGCACAAACCGCCACAACATTAATTGCGAATCAGGATGCAACCACTGTTAGGTGATACCAAATCTCTAAGAAGAGGCAAGATGGGTAAGGCTAGGGTACTTTAGCGTAGACTGAGATGTGTCTAGGAAGGCTCAACATAAATGTGGGTAAAAATTGTGATCAAGATCTTTCTTGTAATAACTTATTATATTGATAAGATCTCTTCTCCATAGGGTGATGATTTTAGTAAAGCTTGGGAAGTTTTTGTTTTGTTTAACCTATATATTCTCTGTTAATATACAAGAACTTGCTTGCAGTGCTAGCTATGGCATTGTAACAGGTTTATTCCTGTCTAACAAAAATAGAATAGGAGTGGTGATAGACCGGCTAGCACTAGTGCTAAGGGAGACTTCAAGGGACTAGTAGCTAAAGAGATAATAGTTGAAGGACAAATTGGACTCAGGGATCACCATTCAACCAAGTGTATTCTTAGACTGAAGGTCTGGCGAAGTCCGCTGTCTCCTGCTAATCAGGAGACTGGTATAAATACATAAATCCAGGATAACAGCCTTCCTGCAATTACAAGCATTTCCAGTAGCTAGGCACACACTGGAATCCTCTAATCCTGCAAGAACAAAGAGTCATAGCTCAGCCTTTACGAGTATTACATGACCATTTCATATCTGGAATCCTAAATAGAAACTTTCAGCAAAACAAACTAAACTTAGCATACAATAGCATAGCCTACTATCTGAGTCAGGGACAGTGGTAGGGCTGAAATTAAAAAAAATAAATCAAATATAAATCAAACTAAACATAGGAGATCCTGTACTGCCCACTCCTGTGTACTGTTACTGGAACATGTACACATGTTACATTCCTTTATTCTGAAAAATCAACAATCAGAGCAAGGTTCTGACTGTCCTCAGGGCTCTCGTCGGTATGCCCTGGGAGGCTGTGGTCATCTGTGGGGAAATAATCCTGCAGAGAGCTGCAAGAATCATATTCCTCATCGTCATAGGGTTCCCAGAAATCATCTGGGCAATTATTTGGTCTGTAGGGTGTTGAGGAAACTTGCATGGGTTCCCAGCAAGCTTTAATATTATGGGAGGTGATTTGGTGCATCGGTTCTGGTGGGTGGTTAGTGTCCCTGTATTCATGTATGAGTTTCAGGAAGTGGTCAAAGTTTTCAATAGGTTTCTAGGAGTCATATGCTCATTCTTAGCCTTTCCAGTGGACCAGGAATTCGTGCCTGGTATTCTGCCAGCAGTAATTGAGTATCTTCTCTGCTTTCCATTCTTCTGCATTGTCCATTAGGATGTGCCCTGGCATGTCAATCTTGCAGGACTTAAAATATTGGAGTGATTCTCTCTGGATTCCTTAAGGGAGCAAACCTGGAAGTAGGGCTTTTGGCGGGCCATTTAGCAAGGGAGCTGTGGTTTGTAGTTGTCTGTGGCTGCCAGATGTTCTAGAACTTTGAAGAGTTCAAACCAGTGTGGTTCTAGCTTCTTCAATCATCCAGGGGAGGAGGTATAAGGGTGTAACAGGTTTATTCCTGTCTAATGAAAATACAATAGGACCGGCGATAGACCTGCTAGCGCTGGTGCTAAGGGAGGCTTCAAGGGACCGGAGGTAAGAGATAATAGTTGAAGGACAAATAGGACTCAGAGATTGCCGTTCAACCAAGTGTATTCTTAGACTGAAGGTCTGTCGAAGTCTACTGTCTCCTGCTAGCCAGGAGACTGGTTTAAATACAAAACCCAAGAGCGATAGCCTTCCTGCAATCACGATCATTACCAGTAGCTGCGCACATACCGGAATCCTGTAATCCTTCAAGACCAAAGAAAGAAACAAACAAACAGTGCTCAGCCTTCGCCAGTGTTACATGACCATTCCATACCCGGAATCCTAAATATAAACTTCCAACAAAGCAAACTAAACATAGTAATACGGTAGCATAGCCTATCTGACTCAGAGACAGTGGCGGAGCTGAAGTCAAATCAAATAAACCAAATATAAATCAACTAAACATAGGAGATCCTGCACTGCCCGCTCCTGTGTACAGTTACCGGAACATGTACACATGTTACAAAGGGTGAGCTCTAACAAGAACTCTGCTGCCATTCTTGAAGGGTTCCGTTAGGGGTTTGTGGCGTGTGTCAGCTTGGACAGTCTGGCAGAAGATAGCATGCTTTCTGTCCATGTCTACCTCTATTCTCATTATTTGATGAGCGTTTAGGATATTGTCCACCGCTGGTACCTTGCGGGCGGATCTCTGGACAGGGCTGAATATCTTCAAGGGGTATTCATATGAGGCATGGTAGGGGGAGATGCCTAGTGATTCATGGGGGGCACTGTTCATAGCTGCTGCAATTGCTGGGAGGGCGTGGGATCAGTGGTTGAAGCTGTGTCTGGGGTTAATAAAGTTCCTCATTAGCTGTTTGAAAGTAGAATGCTACTGCGGATGGAATAGAGCAATTTATTATCAGTTTGCTTGATTCTGGTGTAGAGGACGTCAGTCTTAAGAGCATCTGTGATTTGCTGGACCAGATTACCAATAAGGCGGAAGTGTAGAGTACATAGGAATTTGTTGATATTGGTAGCCTCATCAGAGTCATAGCCTGCTTGGCTGTAGGGAGAACTAAAGGCCTGTGAGGGTATCTAGTGCATAGGTAAGTACTATGTCTTCAGATAGTACGGAACTGGCTTGCTCGTCTTGAGTGATCCGGCGAAGGATACTATCTCGTTAGATAGTAAGATGTGTGGATTGTTGTACTTGATAGAACTATCACAATGGTCCTAGTAAGTTCGAGCGGCCTGTCGAGACTATCACAATAGTCTCCGGGTTCTTTAGAGCATAGGCTCTTGTAGTGGAGGAGTGTATGTAAAGAGAGTAAATAATAATTGTATTGCAATATCTTGAGTATAGAAAAGTACTTAAATGATTGCGTGAAGATCCTATCTCTTGGTCGGTTTTTTTTTTTTTTTTTTTTTTTTGATATTATGCGTTATTTGTTTTAGGTACAAAAAGCCTTATGCAGCACGAGCTATGAAGAGAAAAAAACCTATAAGTCACAACAACCGCCCGCTTCACCTCTTCATGGGAAAAATCAAACACCCCGAGACCATAGGAAAAGCCCCCCTCGCCTAGCACCTAAGATACTAATACCCCAGACACGTAAGGAAACAATTCATAGAAATGTACAGGTAGAGAGACCCAAACCCTTGGGCAGGCTACCTCGAACAAAAGAAAGTTTCGCTAAGGCCTCGAAACGCGGGCCTGAGGGAGAGGATAGTGACCGCGCAAAAAAGAAAACCACTGAAACAGTGGGCCGACATGGAACCGAAGACAACGGCTGCGCAGGGAATAACATTGGTTGCCCCAAGGCGTTGGCGGCAGCCACGGAGGCAGTGCAATACCATGACTGGGCATAATCGAGGAGGAGTGTGAGGATGGGGAAGGATAGAGAGGCGAGCGGAGCCACAGGGCAGAGGGGATGCCAACCAACGAGGAGCAGTAGGGTGCCAGCCAGTGATGAGCAGTAGGGTGCCAGCCAGGGAGAGGATGGTGGTAGTACAGTACCATCAGACAGAACCGGGAGAGGGAGGGAGGAAGGATTGTGAACGGGCTAGCCACAACTAGTGTTCGTTACGGGGCCCCGTTTCAGACAAACGGGGCGCCAAGAGCAGGTTATTAACTGCATATTAAAAAAGGAATTGTCCAAATCGGACCAAAACTGAGTGAGATAGAGCTCTGTGAAGTTGTCTAACTTCAAAGAGCTCTATCTCAGTCAGTTCTTATCCGATTTGGATGATTTTTTCGACCAGTTAATCAGAATAACCTATGTTACTTTGTCCCCGCTCCTCGGAAACGGGGCCCCGTAACGAAGCCTAGCCACAACCAACAAACGGGCCATAGCAAGGGCTTTTGGGACGACGACGAAAGTGAGCGGGACCGTGATATTACTAACCGAGGCTTGCCCCATCGGAGGTACAAGCCCAGCAAGCCGAGGCCTACTTCGACCGAGAGTCCGACACCTTAACACTGACTGTGAGCGAAGCGTGAAGCTTTCCGACCGTGCAAAATGCTAAGCGAGGCTCAATGCAAGCACGGGGGAAGGGGGAGAACCGAACATCATGAGCTGAAGTCAACAACGAACAGGAACGAGAACCCCAAGGAGGGGAGGCCGAGGCCACAGAAGAGGAGGTAAGATGGCTTAACGTCAACCCCTAGGCAGTAGCCATGATGGGGGAAGAGTGGTGGGTGGGGGAAAGTGACGATGACTTCCCGTGATGTTGAGATTTCAATCGCTGGAGGTGGATGAGAAAAGGTTTGTGTCCTATCTCTTGGTCGGTTTTTTTTTTTTTTTTTTTTTAATCATGTATTCATTGTTAATGTTACGGGGTGGCTAACACGGTAGGATTCCGAGTTATCTAGGCCGAGGATATTCGAGACAACGGATTATAGGTCAGGAAGGCTCAAGAAGAATTTGTTCGATACAGTAATAGAAGAAGATCATAATAACTTATAATATTGTTAAGGTCTCTTCTCCGTTGCTTGATGATGTTCTCAACCATCGGGGAGAGCCCTACTATTTATACTAATGTTCACGCTACTTTGA
>Ga0307509_10000286_pt1 | contig 83272 bp, 95 predicted proteins | sample 10_EM_MG_FD_202245 | JGI IMG/M metagenome (GOLD analysis project Ga0307509, IMG submission 202245) | Populus trichocarpa ectomycorrhiza microbial communities from riparian zone in the Pacific Northwest, United States - 10_EM | ecosystem: Host-associated > Plants > Roots > Unclassified | place...
ATCCTAGGTTTACCAGCTATTTGTATAAAGTATACGAGACCATACCACCTCTGGTTACCTCTTGGTATACCATTTGGGCTAAGGTGATAGTGATTGTAGCTACCTATCGTAGGGTCGTTACATCCAGTGGGCTACTATGCCTAAAAAGGCACGGTGGTTGGGCGAAGTCCACAAATCGAAAGTGAAGTGTACTTTTGTATGAGTATTCCGAAACGATTGGATTAGCTGCTGTTGGGTCTTTTGATATCGTTGGAGAATCCACGTTTTTATTGGATTACCAGAATGTGGCAGGGTTCGAGGAACTTCACTATAGGTTGCATTCTATCGTATGATAGCCAATTAGCTAGACCCAATTAAACAGGACTATTAATAATTCTTGCTTAAACTCACACAGGCGGCAAGATAGCCAAGAAGAACTCGGAAGTTTGATTGCTCTACCGCTCGAAAACTAATATTGTTCTGAATTATCCAATGCAGAAGCATATTACGGAAAACTCCCTGGTTGAAAATGATTTGTGGCCGTGTGTTGCCAAATGCCATCTCTATTTGTAGTTGACCCCTCTCAAGTTGGGCCTCAATTGCACCGTTTTTCCCAATTTTATGACTATCACGGAGGTGTTCGATCATATTCTTTGTAGAGGTATCTGCAAAAGTGGCAGCAGTACGCTTATTGGGACCTAATCGATTAGTATAAACTCAACTAATTGGACTTAGAAACATACATCTGGCACACCGCCATCGGGTTCACCCATCTGGAGTGGAATACTCTCCTCCATTTTCCGGATGGTATACCCAACTCTTTCGTACTTTCCTACGCCGTTCATATATCCTCCCACCTCCCCCAGAACTACTACCATCCACGGTATTACTACCTAGAGTTGGAGTTAATAGTCCACTAGGGGCTGTGCTCAATGCACTTGTGCTTGGACTTCTGCCATCCTCGGAATGCTCCACAGTCAAAGGTATGGATACCTGATTGTCGATTTCTTGAATATCAAAATCCCAAATCGTATCGATTGATGTTGCATGACTGAGATTGACCGGAAGATTGCCCTCATCCGACATCGTTGAAGTCTAGACCTTGTATGGCGGCAGAATACCCAGCAGAAATATAAAAGATATTATCGTAAGGGAATGAATACTTGTATCGTTGAGGCTTGCTTAATTCCAGACTGGTAAACCTCATTCTATTTATCATTCTTCACTCATTGTATTGCTAAAAGACGCATTTCATTTCGGATACTGGCTGGAGTTGAAGACATCAACCTTTGAACGAATCGTTATTGCATCATGAAACATCACTCTTGTCGTCCTTAGCCGTCCCCTAACGTCCCTGGCAGTCCTCACCCTTCCCCGGCCGTCCTCACCCATTCCCAGCCGTCCCCTATGGTCCCCGGCCGTCCTCACCCATTCCCGGCCGTCCCCCACAGTCCCCGGCCGTCCTTACTCATACCCGGCCGTCCCCTATAGTCCCCGGGCGTCCTCACCCATTCCCAGCCGTCACCCACAGTCCCCGGCCGTCCTTACTCATACCCGGCCGTCCCCCACAGTCCCCGGCCGTCCTCACCCACACCCGGCCGTCCCCCACTGTCCCCCACCGTCCTCACCAATTCCCGGCCGTCCACTACGGTCCCCCGCCGTCCATTCCCCCTACCCTGCACCACCATGTTTCACCGTGTAGGGCCCGCCGTCCTACCCAATGACGGCAGTCCTGCCCCTCAGGCGCTCTAGACGGACTACGGATGGCCGTCCCGTCCGGTCCGGGGCTCTTGGCAGTCCCCCGGACGCCTGCGAACACTGCCCTCATGCCCGTTTTCAGCAATCCAGGAGAGCGCTGTTCGACCGTAACTCGCGTCTTGTGGGTCAGGTTGAATATGTTTTTCTCGCAAGAGCAACCTCACCACCTCTTCATGCCCATATCTTGCAGCCCATAAGAGTGGCGTCACACCCGCACTATCTCTCTGGTTCACATCCCATCTGCTCATCTTTATCAAGATATCTGTAACTTCAGCGATGCCGAATTACGAGATATAGTGCAACGCAGAAAAGGGCTTGCAATCAAGAGCACGGCTGATGGGAAACCCTCCACTGATCGAGCCCCAAAGGGATGTGGCAGATATGTGACTATTGACCAGGTTTTGCCAACCCCCGGACCTCCATAGCGGAACAAGGTTGAACCACTAGATTCACCACCACTAATACTATCAACTTAGTTCCGATATTCTTGAGTCGTAAGAGCCAGTCCCCCACCTCGTCGACCCTACGGGTCCGGATGTCCTGGTGCCGTATCCGGGATTCAAGTGGAGATAGCCAGGCCAAAGTTTCAGCCTTCTCGTCAGCTACCGTGTTAAAAACATTGGTTGTATTGAAGTACTGTAGTTAAGATTGTCGCCTATGTAATGTTGAAACATCGTGTGTTTTTCGCTGTTTTGAAGACTGTAGAGGATGGGCTCTTGAGTAACTTTATAGGGTACAGGTAGTGTCTATTCAGGTAATTCATGGGGGTGAAGAAAAGCGGGGGCGATCATGATTTTGAAGCCTTGGAAAGAAGGCCTGGCCCTATTAATCCACCTTAGATTAGTTTATAAGTATAGTATTAGTATTGTAGTTTTTGACAGTGGGCATATACGTCGACCCCGAGCCGCTGATGGGGAATCTGGCTCTGAGGAAAGTTTCAGCATATTGTGCCGTATGAACAGTGGTGGCAATATTGACCAAACTCTTTTGGCGATAGTATTAATAATTAGGAATAAGAAATTCAGAAGCGTAGGGCAGGAGATCACTCTTGAAAAAGGTTAGTCCTTCTCTGCAATTACACTATCCTACTGGTATTTCGGGCCGCCTTTTATGACCTCGCACCACCATCGCTACTGTCTGTGCCTCCGCGCTATAATATCAACTTCTTCCATGCATTCCCGAGTCTTCAACCATCAATGTATCTGGAAAAAGGAAAAAAAGGGGGTCTTTTCAGTCTTTCGTTATTCGAATGGAGTGGAATGTACTCGTAATGGATCTAGTGTAGTGTTTATAAGAAAGAAGAATAAAAAGAGCTATCGTACTATCATACACAAGACTAGGACACCCTCCACCACAAATAAATTTCAAGATAACATGCGTTCTACCTAAACAGAAGTCTATTCTGGTATTTAGCAAAAGAGTGAGATTTCCTAGGAGTTGGACAGGGGTTAGCCCACATATCCAAGCTTCTAACCTAATCCCTAAAACGCCGGAACAAAAACTGAAAGCATGAAACAATAAACATCTCAGACTACCCTGCGCCAAACTCATATTCATAGCCATCCGACACTACCTGTGCCAACAAAAACCGATTTCCATGAGACAGGATCATAAAGTTCGGGGGGGGGGGTAGGGACCTGGTTACTGGATACGTCGGGGAACTCGGGCCTCTAGCAGCTCCACGACTTTACCATGCCCGTTTTCGGCAGCCCACAAGAGCGGTGTTTGGCCGGATTTGCTTGAACTATCGGGGTTGACCTCTTTCCGCCCCAATAGCAGCTTTACTACTCCTTCACGCCCATTCCCAGCAGCCCACGAGAGCGGTGTTCGGCCATACTCCGTATCTGGGGTGTCAAGGTTGACGTCTTCCCGCCCCAACAGCAGCTTCACTACCCCTTCATACCCATCCTCGGCGGCCAAGGAGAGGGGTGTTTGGCCATACTCCGTGTCTGGGGTGTCGGGGTTGATGTCTTCCCTCTGTAATAGTAGCTTCACTACCCCCAGATGACCATTCCAAGCAGCCCACGAGAGCGGCACTCGCCCGGATTTATTTGGAGTATTGAGGTTAACATCTTTCCGCTCTAAGAGCAGCTTCACCACTCCTTCACACCCATTCCCAGCGGCCCACGAGAGCGGCGTTCGCCCGGATTTATTTGGATTATCGGGATCGACAGCCTTCCGTCGTAAGAGTAGAGTCACTACTTCATCACGCCCCCGCCCGGCAGCCCACGAGAGCGGTGTTCGGCCGGATTTACTTGAACTATCGGGGCTGACATCTTTCCGTCCTAAGAGTAGCATTACTACTCCTTTGCACCCATTCCCGGAAGCCCACGAGAGTGGTGTTCGGCCGGATTTGCTTGAACTATCGGGATTGATATCTTCCCGTCCTAAGAGTAATTTCACTGCTCCTTCACGCCCATTCTCAGCAGCCCACGAGAGCGGTGTTCGACCATACTCTGTGTCTAGAGTGCTAGGGTTGATATCACCCCGCCCTAGCAGCAACTTCACTACTCCTTCATGTCCGTTGCCGGCAGCCCACGAGAGTGCGGTTCGACCATCATTCGTGTCCTCCTGATCAGGTTGAATATGTTTTTCTCGCAAGAGCAACCTCACTACCTCTTCATGCCCATATCTTGCAGCCCATATAAGTGCCGTCACACCCGCACTATCCCTCTGGTTCACATCCCATCTGCTCATCCTTATCAAGATATCTGTAACTCCAGCGATGCCGAAGTACGAGATACAGTGCAACGCAGAAAACGGCCCGCGTGCCGGGGTATATTCAACGACAATCTTCCTACTAACAGACTTCCAAAGGAATTTGGCAGATATGTGACTATCGAACTGATCAAGAAGCTCGAGTGCAAATTTTTCTGCACGATATGAGGGCTCAATTCGCATGTGGGTTCCCCAATATAAAGAAGAATATTCGAGGAAGGGTACGCCTTGTAGGTGAGGGGGTGGGTCTGCTGGAAGATCCTTAATGCGCTGAAAGTTGAGATACGTCAAGCAGACTTCTGCCATCGTCGAGTGAGCTCTGTCGAAGAGGTCGGGGTGTGTGTAAAGATACTCTTGGAGGGTAAAATGGATCAGCCTAACAGTTGAAGCACCCTTATCCACGGTGACAAGTCCTTGACAAAAACCTAGCAAAGTCGATATCGCAGGGATATCATCGCTATCGAGATCATTTGACCCTATCCGGATTGCTGTGGCGTGACATATTTCATCCACCAGCAAAGGCCGCCTCGAATGGGAGATCCACATCAGGACGGCCAACCCGAGTCTTGCTTTCTCCTCACCCTGAGCCCTTATCCTTCCAAGCGTTGCTTCGTACGCACCCCCAAAACCTAAGCCATTCTTCATCGAGCTGAGTTTTTGCCTCCTTCTATATATAGTCGTCTCTTGCAGGATCGTCTCGATGCTTAAGAAGACAAGCAGGAATCTAAATACAATATCTTTCAGCACTCAGTCTTAGGCATTTTTATAATTGCCCGGCTTCCTGCTTACATTTCCGAAACTGTTTCGGGAATATTCTTTATAATTTCTTCCTCCAAACTCCTGTCCGTCGCCTCCGGTATTGTATCCTCTCTCAGTCTCGCCCGCAGGAATACGATGATATCATCCCTGGTGGGTATCACGGATATAGTCGCTGCCCTCCCAGGAAGACGCCCCTCAACCTCGCCTAGGATATGCGGTCTGCCTGTCAGAAATATCCGAGCGCCTGAGGACTTCTGGAGAATTTGGTTGAGTGAATCAAGAAGCTTCATCCGATGCCCTGCCGGACACTCGTCCAGGGCATCAATGCATATAAATGTGCATCGTGAAGAGGAAATATCTTGCAGGAACCTCACAATTTCTGCGAGCCCTAGCCTCTGGCCACCAATGGCCTTCCCCCGGCCCCGAAAAGCCCCCACTATCCTCTCTGGGACCTCGTCCAGTCCGCCAATAACCTGTTTCAGCACCGAACCCAGAACAGCAGCTGGAGATTGCTCTTCTTGAGCGGCGAAGTCGAAGTAGAAGCACGCAATTGCAGCGCTTTCCTCCACGGCCCGCTTACATAATGTATCTATCACCAGCGAACTAACATTACAGCTCATCAGCGATACCTTTCTTTCCTTGGATACCCCCTTTCCTACCTAATGTAGGACTTCCCAACCCCCGGGCCTCCATAGCAGAACAAGGCCGAACCACCAAACCCATCCATACGGATACCGCCGAACCAATTCCGATATTCCTGAGTCTGTAAGAGCCAGTCTCCCACCCCGTCGACCCTACTGGTTCGAATGCCCTGGTGCCGTATCTGGGGTTCGAGTGGGGATAACCAGGCCAAAATTTCAGCCCTCTGGTCGGCCACTGCGTTAAAAACATTGGTAGTATTAAAACTATTGATATTGTCGCTGATATATCTTTGAGACATTGTGTGCCTTTGCCGTCTGGAAAGTTATAGAGGATGGATCCTTGAGTAATATTATGTGGTAGTGTCTGTTAAGGGAAACCCCGGTGAGGGGGAAAAGTGGGGGCGATCACGACCCTAATGATGTGGGGCGAAGACCGGGTCCAATCAATCCACCGGATACTGCGAGAGTATCTGTGAAACCAGTATGATTGGGTGCACCTACCCGTATGCGCAAACCCAAGCGGCTGATGGCGGAATGGAGCCGCTATGAAAGTAACTAATATTTTGAGCGATAGTTTTAATTTAGGAGGCATACCATAAGTATAATCCAGAAGCACAAGGCCAGACTGCTCTAGAAAGAAGTTAGTCGTTCTTTAAAATCACACCGTTCTACCGGTATTTCAAATGGCCTTTCGTGAGCTCCACCACCACCGTCCCCCCTTGTGTCTCCGTGCCACAAAATATCAATTTCTTCCATGCGTCCCAGAACCTTCGGCAATAAATGCATCCGGAGAAAAGCACCTCCTATAAACATTACCCTAAATCCATTACATTCCACTCTATTCGAATAACTAAAGTCAAAAGAAAAAAAGACAAAAAGATCAGTCGTATTGTACAGTATTATACAAGGCAAGGCACTGTCCGCCCAAAAATAAATTTCAAGATATACACTCTACCTAAACGGAAGTCCATTCTAGTATCCAGCAATGGGGCGAGATTGCCTAGGAGTAGAATAAAAGTTAACTCACATGTCGAAGAGCTTCTAACCTAATCCCTAAAACGCCAAAAAAGAAAAACTAAAGGCAAGAAACAAATAAACATCTCAGACTACCCTACACTAAGCTCATATTCATCCTGCACTACCTGTGCTAACAAACGACCATTTCTATGAGACAAGACCATGAACCCCGTGAGATCAAACGAGGAACCAATTACTGGATATGTCGGAAACCTCGGGCTTCTATCGGCTCCACGACCCCATCGTGTCCACTCCCGGCAGTCCCTCAGAGCGGTGTTCGGCCATATTAGGCACATAGGATATCCGGGTTGGCATCTCCACGCCGCAACAGCAGCTTAGCTATTCCTTCATGGCCGTTCTCGATAGCCCACAAGAGAAGTGTTTGGCCATACTCTGCGTTTGGAGTGTTGGGGTTGACATCTTCCCGCTCTAGCAGTCGATATCGCAGGGATATCATCGTTATTGAGATCATTTGACCCCATCCAGATCGCTAGGGTATGGCATATTTCATCCGCCCGCAGTAGCCGCCTCGGGTGGGAAATCTACATCAGAACGGCCATCCCTGGTCTTGTCTTCTCACCCCGAGCCCTTATCCTTCTCGGGGCTGCTCCACATGTGCCCCCGAAACCCAAGCCATTCTTCATTTCCCTAAGCTTTTGTCTCCTTCGATATACAGTCGCACCCCGCTATAACGAACGCCAAGTATCAGGCCATTTTTGTTCAGTATAGCAGATGTTCAGTATAGGTATTTGTGAAAATCTGTGGTCCGGCCGATGAATAAGCAGTTGGAGGGGTTTTCAGAAGAGAAGAGCCCGAATGGGGAAGGAAGAAAGTACACATAAAAGTAATGATATCTTAAAATTATATTCTTGATTAATACTTTACTATCCTCCAATCTCCTAATAGAAGGCATAGCAAAGGAAAAAGAAAGGGAAATGTGGATGGAAAGGGAAAGAAGGACATGGAGGGAATTGGGGGTAGAATGGATAGGGGCCCGGGAAAAGGTATGGATGGGCTGGATCTCAGCAGGATTGAAGGAAATAAAGCCTGTGATAAGGAGGAAAATGTTGCTGGAGATGCTATCCATGATGAAGATCAAGCAGGTACTGAACTAGAAACCACCATCTCTAATCACATCTCTATGACTCCTAAGATTTAAATCTCTATCCTTCGTGATATATCCAGATCTCTTTCTTTAGTCATCAATGATTCATCAGGAATCCATTATAGCAGATTAAATTTGTATGGAAGCAGGGGGGAGACATCACAGAATTGAATTCGGATTCTTTAGCAGCTAGAATTCATTATAGTGGGGAAATTTGTATGAGGAAATTGAACTTCCAAGTGATTTGTTCGTAATAGCAGTTTTTCCACAATAACGGGGTCCATTATAGCGGGGTGCGACTGTATTGTCGTCTCTTGTAGGATCGTCTCTATGCTTAAGACAAGCAGGAATCTAGATATGATATCCTTTAGTACACTATTCTAGGTATTTTTATAGGTGTCCCGGTTTCCTACTTACATTTCCAAAACTATTTCGAGAATATTCTTTATAATTTCCTCCTCCAAACTCTTGCCCACAGCGCAGGGCACTGTATCCTCTTTAGTTTGGCTCACAGGAATGTGACTAATTCACCCTTCGTGAGTGTTATGGATCTAGCTGCTACCCTCCCAGCTAGATCCTTCTCAACTCCGCCCCGAATGTGGTCTCCCAGTCAAAAATATCCTGAGTACCAGGGGACTTCTGGAGAATTTGGTCGAGTGAATAGAGAAGCTTCACCCGATGTCCTGCCAGACACTCATCCAGCGCATCAATGCATATAAATGTGCATCGTGAGGACGAGATATCCTGTAAGAACCCCACAATTTCAGAGAACGCCAGACTCTGACCACCAATAATGACCTTCCCTCGATCCGCAAAGCTTTGACTATTGTTTCAGGAATATTGTTTAGTCCTCGAACAACCTGCTTCAACACCGAACCCGGAATAGCAGCTAGGAGTTGCTCCTCTTAAGTGGGGAAGTCGAAGTAGAAGCACTCAACAGCAGCGTTTTCCTCCAAAACCTGTTTGTTTACATAATGTATCCATCCCCAGCGAGCTAAAATCACAGCTTCCCAGCAACACCCTCCTTCCCTCAAGTACCTTCTCTCTTACTTAATATAGGTCTAGCCAAACCCCCCGGACCTCTAGAGAAAAAGAAGGCCAAGCCACCAGATTAGCTCCCACGAATAACATCAAACAAATTTTGATATTCTTCAGTCCCCAAGAGCCAGTCTCCAACCTCGTCGAACCTACGGGTTGGAGTGTCCCAAGTTAGTGCAGTATCTAGAATCCAAGTGGAGATACCCGGGCCGAAATTTCAACCCTCTCGTCGGCCACGATACAATTATTCCACACACTGGTACTATTAAAACCCTGGTATTGTCTGTGATGTGATGTAGAGATATCTTATTTTTTCGCTGTTTTAAAGGTTATAGTGGATGGGTTCTCGAGCAATTATATGGTAGAGTCGGTTGATGTATCATACCCCGTGGGGGGCGAAGAAAAGCGGGGATGATCATAATTCTGAAGTTTTGTGGGCAAAGACACCGGATACTACCGTAAGAACTCGAATAGAAGAAACATGTGCTAGGACGTTGTAGTTACCTCTCCTAGTAAGGCGCGGTGTATATTCCTTTTATTTTGTCTCAACTGAGGGCTGGGTTTGCAGTGTTTTCCCCTCGCGTAGCTGAGAAGGGAAATTCCAACGTCCTAGCACATGTTTCTTCTATTTGAGTTTTTACGGTAGTATACCAACCTTATCAGGCGCTGTCTTATGAGCAAACCCAAAGCTGCCAATGGCCGAATGGGAAGCGGCGAGCCCCCCATTAGTTTGATATATCCTACCCTATCTAAGCCAGATGAACCTCCCAAAGACTAAAGAATGGCGGATAACTTCAAAGGATATCATATTGATAACACCGCCGCCGCACTGCACTGTGTAGTTCGGCAGTATCTGACCATTTATCCTACACTTTACACCAGAAAGGTCGTTTTTTCCTAGATCTACCACACAAGCATATGGCTATCCAGCTACCTGAGTACCCGACTTCCATGTACCCAGGGAGCTGTTTCCGTACAAGACAGTGGCTATTTCTCTAGTTAACTGACCTTGTACGGAAGCATCTCCTCTGGGGGTTGCACAGCACATCCATCTTCCACTCAATAAAGGGTGCAGTTGCCCTTGTTTCAATAAACATCTTGACCTAAAAAATGTAGCCGCAGTTCTGTATCTTGTGTGAACTTCTAAAAACAACAATTTTCCGAATATTTTAGGACATTGTTTACTTTTTTTTTACAACTTTGGCACATTGGGGGTGGGGGTGGCCTTTGTCCGCAAATTGTAGGCGTCTCCGGCCCAATTATTCCAAATAACCAGCCCACCGCCAATGATAAATTGCCAAATTCCCTTAATCTTCGTTTACCTCAACTGTTGATCGACCCCTGTAAGGTTTTCCCCAGAAGATCATAGTGACTCGATATCTGCCACTCTTCCTCACTACCTACTCCATCCTCCAGGCTCATTTCCCCCTAAGGAAGTCCCTGCCTTTGTGGATGCGAGCTTTGTCACTTACTATTGATCAGTTATAAAAAAAATAAACTTCACGCGATATCTAGAAAGCGAAGGTGCAGTGCAACACCCCACCCCACCACAAATATCCTTCACGGCGTACGGAAGGAGCTGCTCTCCTGAAATCACATGGACTATTCAGAAACATCCCACACTATCCTATATTAGATCCTTAGTCTAGGTTAGCTCAATAGTTCCACTTACCGTGAGCCGAACCCAGCTCTTGAATAGCCCACAGATGCGGTAGACCCCTCCAAGGAAAAGCTTGCGTAGTCGACCCTGAGTACATCCAGCACTCCCAAAGGTGATCCTAGGGCCGGGATCGTAACCAAACCTCGGAGGTAGAAACTTCGGAATGGTTCAGAGACGTGTTCGAGTGAGACTGCATGATCGGACTGTTTTACCCTAGTCTATGGAAAAACCTCTTCCAGAGGGCACAGCGCTGGTGAGAGAAACTAGAGCAGAGTAGCCGGTGACTGGGTTGCAGTGCCAGAAATCTCCTTCGCATTTCTCAGCTGTAATGTCCCTCCCAGCTCCCAATGGGCAAAAGGGTAAGCTCATCCCTCCCTTCCCCGGGCTCGCACGAGATATCCCAGCCGGTTAGGAGAATTACGAGAGAGTATTCTATAGATCATACATTAGAGGGAAAGTTTCCAGCCACAACTTCCTGCCAAACCCGAGGTGTAACCCAGAGGCGGCTAGTGGTCTAGTAACCGTCCTAGCAAAGCAAACACTCGCTAACCCCTCAGGGGGGCGCCCCAGCAACGAAATACAAAGCAGTCAGAAGGTATCATATGAAGCACAAGAAATACAATCAACACCAAAGCAGTTGGAATGCTGAGCCTGCATCTCTAGGGAATCACTTACTCGGTGTGGATCTAGGAAGCCCAGACGGTAAGCCGGAATGATTCCAAATTCAAGAGATATTGGCCAATTGCTAAAGCACAACAAGCCAAGCGAAATGTACACATGCACTTTTTCCGCCCCACTAATAAAACTAAACCCCATTCGATCCCTATTTGAATGCCAGTGTCTCTTGTCGTGTCTCTCTGACCTTTTGAAGGTGAATGATCCCAAGGCGCGCTGTGGCAGAATAAAGTTCACCAGGTGTATTTGCTGCATACTGATAAGTAATGGCTGACTCATGTGGAAGTGATTGAGTGATTGAGACAGCATGGCTACAGACTAATGGAATGTAACCCATCTCTCTCAATTTTTCTACATGCTCAGGTTCGACATTCAGAAGCGCTATGTAGCCCCTGCCGGCTCGAATTTTCAAACCAGAACACAAGTTAAGGGAAGATACCCAATTTCAGTTGTCTGGACAAGCAACCTGGACTTCGTATCTCTATCTCTCCCTCCCACAGCCATATCTTTTCCCTAACAAGCCCAAACAAAATCATTCGCCCCAAGGGAGGGCATTCAAGGACCAGATATAGTAGACAAAACTCTTTGGAATAATTCTTTCAACTGACATTGCTAACACTCCCACCCTGGCTCACTTACCCTACATAGTCTGCAACTTTCATCGCTCAATAGTTTCCAAACAAACAAAATAAAGCATGCCATATAAACCCCGGCCCACAAGAAGACACCCGATGAAGCCTAATCCCTAATCCCTCCATTCGAGGGTTAGGAGGAGAAGGGCTACATCAGCCAGGAGCGACTATGGGCCTGTTTGGCTCGCCACCATTTGAGATATCATAGCCATGATTTGAGATATCTGTAATAGCCTTTTACCAAACGAGCCTGCAATCTTCAAATTTCCGAAACACAATTCGGGGCCACCTCTATGAGGAGAGAATCCTAGCCCTAAACCTTCAAATCACAACCCGAAAATTTCCCATATGATACTATGATAAGCCAAACACCATAAACATCTCATATTATCCTAGCAATTTATGCCCATGATTTAAGATGGTCAACAGCTCAAATCATGGCGTACCAAACAGGCCTTACATTGCCACTGCAAGCATTAATATCAAGAGGCACTCCATAGTACCCAAATGCTAGTATCATAACACATCCCAGTATCATACAAAATCCTAACTCAGTGAGGGCTAGCCCAAGAGAAATCACAAAGGATCATCCTTAGGTCCCACGACATGGTGCTTGCCCTGTACTATACCATAGATGTAAACCCAACCCCACCAGGTCACTCCCAGCGTGACCACCATTTGGCCCAGGATATCCCAATCCATTCTGAGACGTAACAGGATTATTTCCGTCCATTGTATCATACCTGCACTACTATTGCTTTCTACCCCCCTGTCATAGCCTATTTCCATTAAATTCCCAAACCTATTTTTCTCGCCCAAAACAATTCCGATACCAGTTCCGCCACCCGGAGGAAGGGGGGCGGTTAGAGCTACGGTCACGTAGAGTGCAATAGGTCTTCGATCGTGCATGGGCGAGTGATTGTGCGTGCAGGAGTGTCCAGGGGGGTTTAAGTTGGGTCCACTAAAATGCCTGTGATGTGGCACCGTTGCCCAGAGCCGAGGTGGTATTGTGGGTGAGTTCCTACGTTCTTGGTGCGGCAGACGGCAGCCTAGACCACCGTGCACACCAGCACTGAGCTGCACAGCCACGCTGAGGCTAGAAACGGCCGACCGATAGAGTGTATCATAAATAGTTCATTTACAAGTGCCATGCGTCATGCTATCGGTGCAGGCCTCGATATAGAGCACAACGCTCTCATGCCTTGACTGTGCTTCAAGTCGTGACGACATCTCATCTCGACATCTCATCTGGACGCAAAGGACAGGTACTGTACCGTCAGGCAACCGAGGCGCAATCTACCAAAAAGCAAAAAATAAAACCCAACAGCAGCAACAAGATCTCAATCCCGGGAGATCGCTGGCCCAATCTCAACAGATTAAACTCTCGTCTAATTAGCGACGCATGAACTTCATGCGAAAGTAAGGGGACAAACGTCCGCTACCTCTTTCATTTTTTTTTAGGTTTCCTTCCGGGAACGGATTAACACCCGCTTCGGGCCGTAAGCACGTCCGGGCTACGCCTACAGTAACTGTGTGGTGCTTTAGCGCCCGAGCTGAGCCATAACCTACACGGCAACCTCCGGTGGGCACTTCACGGGATGTCATCGAGGGCAGTTTTTTCTTTTTCTTTCCCTCGGGCCGCAGGATTTGAGGCTCGATAGGAAACAGATGGAGGATGGAAGAAATTTTTTTATTGAGGCGCAGGAGGTCTAGGCAGAAACAAATGAAGGAATAGAGCGTGAGAATTAGTATGAGTATGATACCGGTATCAATTCAATGCAATGTAGGTCACAGCCTGGGAGTGTAGGCAGGGCAATTTGTACCTTTGCGTCCCGACGGAGGAGCGCTGTGAGTTCTCAGTCCGCTAGTTGATTCCACCGGGTGCCAGTAGGCAACCATTGAGGTCGATCACGATCACCAGCTGACCCAAATATTCCATATCAACATGATATCAGCGAGGCATTTCAAGAAGTTTCGGATCATTTGGTTCACCAAAAAACATCAATGTGTTTGATATCTGATATGACTCCTTCACAATATATCACTCGTATCCAACTCTCCTGCGCTGAATGTAGATTCCTTATACCTCGTGATACATCCGCCATGCCATCAGAGACCGGACGAAGCGCCGGACTGCAACCACAGAAAACCTCCGGTCAATAATAATAATAATAATAAAACCCCTTCACCCCAAACACTCCTTACCTCCCCAACTCGTTATCCGGGGGAACCACCCTTCCCCAAGTCACATAGAAAAGCAAGTCAAGCGCGCCTCCCCCTCCGAAAGCGCCCAGAGTCTATCATTCAAGCGCCAACCCGAGGAGAGCTAAAATAAAAAAAACCGTGTTGGTTCTTTTGTCTGAGCCCGAATCGGATACCGGGAGTGGTTGTTTCACTGACGTTTCGGGGCCGAGAATATAGTTTTTCCGGGTTCCTCGGGAGAGGCACGACTACTCGTAATTCTCTGACGTTTGTGAACACAACTGCTATTGCATACATACAAAAAGTCGGCCGGAGCCTCAAAACTTTGGTGTATGCAATAGCAGTCGTGTTCACAAACGTCAGAGAATTACGAGTAAAGTGAACCAAGAAAAAGAAAGAAGTGAGCAGCGTGGGGTCAAGATTACCGGAGACCGAAGATTCGGGATTGCGGGGGGGTTCGTTGGAAGGTCGTACAGCACGGTAAGTCGTGCTCAATGGACGGGATCTGCCGAGAAGAAGGAAAGGAGAATCTTGTCCGTGCTGGAGGATCTCGGATTAGCCTCGGGTCTCATTACCGGTTTGTGATTCCACTATGCAGGATGGTGATGTAATTTTCGACGCGTCTAAAGTTTATTGTAAATTTCCTAGGAGTTGAGAATAAGAACCTGAAGCTCTTCGAGTTTTCCTTTTTTTCCCTCTCCTCCAAGCGTGATTACACAATATATCTCTCACAAGGGGGACCATACAGAAAGTTTCGCTCTGGAGAATCATGTATTCTCTGAATTCCCCGCGTTCAGGGGTTTTCCAACTGAGTTTTTTTGCAACACCCAGGAAATCTACAATCAGTTATTGTTTGCACAATAGTGCAATGCGGCCACCTTGTCGAACCCCGCATGTGCACTGTGGCACGATATAAATTCGAGTTTCGAATTAGGGGGATTCGGCCTTCTGGCTGAAAAAAGCCTATCCAAGTTTTTCGGGCTGGAGGACTTGGGTGTGTGTAACGCCTTTTTGCAATGAAATCTGGCAGATCCGTTCGAGACTTGGCGCCCGAAAGACGGTTTTGGATCCCGGAGCTGAATGCCTCTATCGTTTCTCCCACCAGTATCGTAACGAGGCGGGGAATCCAGGATGTTACTTCTCGATTGCCGGAGCAGCGCTGGATGTCGGAACCTTGTGCACCACACAAGGCCTTTCGAGATTCACATATCAAGCGGTTGCCTATCTTTGTGTCAGCTCTCCTCCCGCCCCGAGTGCGACGATTACCATGCTGTACCATGTGGCCCAAGCAGAAGCACTATATTGCAATCACTCTTCGTTTTGAAAGGTCAGTGCCTCTGGTTCCGCTCGCTCAGATATCTTTCTGTATCTACCCCAGGAAGCCCGGTCCAGATATGGTGCTGGTACACTGTACGTGTGTACTCACTTGGCAGCGCATTCTCATGTCTCCCCCGCTTCCTCCGTTCAACCCTTTTTTGTTTTTATTCCTTTCCCCTTCTCCCCCCTACGCTTGGGCCCACTTCTGTTTCGGCAACTGGTTGACGATTCTTGTGAAACATGGGAATCTACTGCCGGTATGTTAGTCTCAAGATCTACCGTTCCGAGCCCTCGGTGAAAACTGCGGGAATACAGTATGATACTCGGCTACGGGATTGGAGTAGAAGGGTTCCTGGTGCTTACTAACCAACCTGATAAGTAAATACAATAGGTGATCACTTTCCCTCGTCGGCAGTCTGGGAAAACACGTTTCTCTCCTTGTGTTTTCAGGCACGCATGTTTGAGTGTCGGTTATCTACGATCTGTTATGCGTTAGTACCGTATTACCATTACCTTTTGTGAATGCTCCCGCAGAATTGGTGGCTGGGTGGTGAGCTTCCAATGATGGTGGGTGGCACTCCCCACTGAATTACTATCAATCCTAAAGGAGGAAGGGGGGAAAGGGGGGGCAAAGGGGGGGGGAAACGAGGCGAAAATACATGGGCCCTTGTTAAAAATGGTTGATTTAATGCCTTCACGGTGGCCAATCACTCCGCGATAGGGCACGCAGGTGCATGCAAGGGGAAAGAAAGAAAAAGAGATGTTCCTTTACCGTATACTGGTATCCCTCTGGGTTGGAACTGAGCCCATGCGAATGCCCCTGTCCGGGCTCCAAGACAAGTAAGTTTAAACCCCCGTTGGGAAGGCGATCCCTGCTTATTGCAATGTTTATGATTACTGTCTCGTGGGCGAGCGGAGTACTGGGCTACCGTACTATCTTGTCTAGATCAGCCACCGGTGGTTTTGGTGGCGGATGAAAAATCTCATCCAATCGCATATGGCTGGAGATGCTCGCGCACTGCTCTCAAATTATAATTGCCTTTCATGAATTATTCTGTATGAAGAGCGGAGACTGGATGCCTCGGAGGCGATACCTAGAACAACGGAACCTGGCACAGTCTCTGGCCTTTCCTCCAATTTTAGCCTACGAGTGCAAACGAATCCAACGATCCGCCGGATTCTCGCTCTGACTTTTTTTTCCCGTTCCTAGTAATTTGTCAGGCCGCCCATAGCCGGCAAAAAGAATAGGAAAGAGTGACTAGGTCTGATACCCGTAGTGATTGGGACACTAGATACCCAGCACCTGGGTTACAGCGCAGTAACCAAGTGGCCTGCGGCATATGGATCAATACCAATTGCGCAAGGGAGGGGGGCGTATAAACAGGAGATGCAATGTTAAAATGAACCATGCACCGGGTTTCCTACACCCCATTGTGATGCCTGTGCATACAGTACATTTTTTGTACGGACAGTTTATGCTCAAAGACTTTCCAGAACAGAAAAGGTACAGTGCGAACACTGTGCTGCCCGCATACGAGCAACAGGTTGGGGTGATTACCTGCTCAAACTAGGCAGCACCTTGGTTCCACAAGGCTGGCTTACCCGAACCCGGCTCCAGAAAAACTCCAGTTTCGCTTCCAAGTAGAAAGTGAGAGAGACTATGCCATGTGAAGAAGATTGTCTAGCCCCCCATCGCAGTCATCACACACACTGTCTCTGTCCCTTTCTCGGAGAGCTTCCAGAAGGGTGACTTCCACACCTAGGAGGTGTGAAAGAAAGAGGTAAAAATAAAAAAATCACCTCCAAATGAGTTACACAAATAATATATACCGGCATATCCACGTTCTGCCGGGCCCAGGCTTTGGATTAGCCTGTCGTGAGTATCAACCTCACACACCCTAGCCGAACAAAATCTAAAAAATGTTTCAGCCGTAAGAGGAGTTAGATTTGGGAATTTAGTGTTCTCCCTCTGCCGCTCTCGCCACCGCCGCAGAGGGGGAGTATGCCATGTAGTTTGCTTGTACTGAACGGCGCCGGTAGAGTACCATTCGCCCTAGTGAAACGCAAAAGGGTAGGATGAATGGGATGGGCGGAGCGAAGAGGATAAGTGGTTTCAATTGTGGACATGCGTATGTACCGTACTAGTACAGTATGGAGTACTGAACGCTGCGCGCTTCTTGCTCCAACTCCGCGTTACAAGTAAGGTACTGCCCTGCATGATCGTCGACCTGGAGTTTGCTACGATTTGGGTTGGATATGGTGCGGTGCTCTAATATTCATTTGCCTACTACCGGTATCTGTAGTGTTAGATCAAACGATCTAACAATTGTTTTGTAGACTGTACTGTAAATTTAGTACAATACCTTCAGAACTCTAGAGTAGGCAGCCCGGAGGGCCCCGCAGCGCACGATGGTAACTCGGCCTTCCTCGTCCGATGATGGCTTACTCTCACATAATACTGTACGAACACATCCGTGTGCCTCTACGACCACTGGGAAATCCCAACCGATAAAACAGATAAGTTAAACCACAATCGCACCAGCACCACACTCACAATCTGCTCCGCTCGTACCTTTCGATATCAATTCCTCCCCCCCCCTCCCGCCCCGCCCTGCCCCGCCCCCTCCACCATCGACCCTCTAAGCTAGCTAGGAATTTGCCCAACACTTAGAGCACACGCACGCAAATAGTCGCCAGTGAGAGAAACAAAAAAAAAAAAAAAGAGAGAGAAACCTCGCGGGAGAGCGGGAGTCGGGAGTGTTAGCTCCGACACCTAACGTCCAATGTCTCAACATCCAAACGCTTGGAACCTTCCCACCCCCCACCCTCCGCTCCTTCTCTTCTACCTCAACCAACCAGCCAACCGCAATGTACCGTTTACCATACTTTACCACACAGCGTCAGTGCGAGCTGAGCGAGCGAGCCCGTCTTACGAACAGTGATTTACATCACCCCCCATCTCTCTCTCTCTCTCTCCCCAGATTTTTTATTTCTTCTTCTTTCCCCATAAGGTATGATATACAGTACGGTGCTCATACATCTAGGGGGTTCACGGACATCGCTGCGGTAAATGATGGGATGTCCACGAAACAAAGTATAATAAGTTACAAAGCTCTCCGAACGGTAGTTGCGAACAGGAAGATCAGAACCAAAACTACGAAAGTCGAAACGCTCGACTGAAGGGGAGGTTTTTTGAACAAGCTTCTTTTGAACACAGTATGATACTTGTTTAATTTGGGCTGTGGTATCATGGAGGTAGGAGGAGGAGGAGGAGGAGGAGGAGGAGGACGGCGCTAAATCGCCGATGTTTGAGTGAGACATGGTGATACTGGAGGGGAGGGAGGGTACGCGGCGTGGTATCGTCCTGGTTGGGAAAAACAAAAACATATGGCGCGGGGAAGTGTTGTTTGGTTGAGTAGAATGGAGCAGTGGTGAAAAATAAAATATAAAAAGTGAAGGGTTGATAAAGTAGGTAGGTGGAACGGGGTTGGTTTTTGAGATTGGAATGGGTGTTTTTGGTGTAAATCTTATCTTCGAGTGATGGATTGGCTATGTTGTTACGGGTACCTATAGCGTCGTATTATACCGTGGGGCATCGTAACTTAGGTTCTGTGTTGTATGCAAATTAGTACCATACGGTACTCTAGTTGGTGGTAGTCGTTCTTTGGCCTTGCTAACGGTACTGTGTTAATAGTACCGTATAGTGCAGCACAGTACAGTACTCTACCGGCATGGGATATCCGACAACGTGCCCCAGCAGGACATACGGTACCGAAAAATGCGGTACGGCGCAACTGAAAACGAAAGAAAGTTTTATTATGATGGGGATCGGGGAAAGGTGATAGGATACTTTCCGGACGCATTGCTCTTCATCAAAACCCTTTAATTTTTTTCTTCCCTTTCGTTGTACTGTGCTAGCACTTTTTTTTCTGTATGTCCCCGGGTGCATGAAGGTGCTTCGTTACGGCACAGCATCAGTACCATCGAGATATCACAGCTTCGAGCCATCGTTCATCCAACAACGTATCATGAACTAACCACAATGCAAACACAACGCGTTTACCATCCGTGCCCATTTTCCCCTACGACACCCACATGTCAACCTCTTCCTCCCCTTCAAGTCAGAGGAATTCCACATCTGTATCATATCCCCTAAACCAATTCCCCCACAATACAGTAGAAAACTTGGATCCGTGCACTCTTTCCCCCATTCATTCATTCATTTGTTTGTTTTTCTCCACGCTCGTCTTCAGAGTCAGTGTCATAGAAGCACATTGGCGAGAGCTTGGGTTTCGGCAAGAGGGTTACTGGCGGCGTGGGATTGGATGAACGCTGTGGAGGAGTGAGGGTTACGATGGGGCATTATACTTAAAGTAGGGAGGAGGTACAAGAAAGAGCAAAAAGTGGAAAAGAAAAAAGTGGAAAGGAAAAAAGGAAAAAAGAGGGAAAGGAAAAGAAAAGAGGGAAGAGGTATCATAGCAGAACCATACTTTGTATGATATGATTACGGAAACAGCGGGGGATATCCGGATTCCGGAGGACCCATCGTTCGATGTGATATCTTGTGCAATCGTGATTACTTGTTGACCGCGGTAGCGTACTCTACTATATTTGTGTAGAGTAAGTACCGTAGTATCATACAGTATGGTACAGGATAGGTACGGCAAACCTTACCCTGCCATGCTCCCCTTCCCCACCACTACCACCACCACCCCTATATAGCAGTTTCGAATGAGGATCAGTTTCGCTTTAATATTTGCCTTACTACTCGGACCAGGTGTCGTGACCTATCGATTGTGGAAATAACAAACCTCAACAATTCCTGTTGCACCTTTTCTTATTTTTTTGTTGCCTATTTTTCTTTTTCTTTTTTTCCTTTGTCCTCCCGTCCGAAAAGTAATATTTCGGTTGGCCGATTGATAAATCATAGGTTTCCAAACCTGGTCAGAGTGGTAGGAAGGGGGCGGCTTGCGAAATTCGAGTTTCCAAGAGTGATGGGGGAGCTTGTATTATACTGTAGTCAGATATTCTATCGGATTGTTGCTCCCGTTGGGATCCTGGGTTTTGACTTGAGTTTTTCTGTGACCAGAGGGTACGATAGGTACGAGAGTTGACTGAGCGTATGGAACATATACTGACTCGTTGTGGATATCTACCTTATCTTACGGTACAACTGACCCGGCCCCGCCTGCGATCTGCGAGGTGAGAGGGGGGGGGAGGTTGTGGGCGGTACCGGAGCTCGGGAACTCAGAGAATAGGAGAATTCTCGTTCCTCATTAGGCTTCATTCATATGACTGCTTGCTCCCCTTCCACACTTGGGACGATTTGTTCTGAACATTGGCTTAGTTTGAAGATGGCTTCAGATTGCATTATCGGACCAGCTACAAATACTGCTCAAAGGTACGGAGCTGCGATGCCTATCATCAAATACAAGTTCCCACTAATATTGCATTGGCAAAATAAGTGGCAAGAAAGGAAAGGTAAAAAAAATAGGAAATAAATTTCTATCAGGGATTAGGTTTCGTTTGACATATTCCTTTCCGGATGCGAATTAAATTACAACAAGCGATATTGTGAAAAGCATCTGTATCTGTTGGGGCCCAGTTGGTCGATCAATCACTCGGATCACCAATCACTCGGATCACCGCTTGCAAAATTGTGGTAAATGGTGGAGGTGATGGGAAAAAAGAAGAAAAAAAAGCGCACCACTGCTGATCCTAACAAACGTGCTGTCGTCGAAATTGAGACTTTGATGTCTGTCGTCGGAGAGCTGTGGTTGTAGTCGTAGTTTTCTAGGGTGTCCAGAACGCACTGGAGAAGGGGTGCAGAGGCAGCAGCAAGCAAGCAAGCAGATTTCGCTTCCCTTCACTGCTCTCAGCCAAGAATGTCAAATAGTGGAATGTCACAAGAAGGAAGAGTTACTGAGAATTTCGTTGGAGCCAACAACAACAGAGTTTTACGGTGTGAGCTTCGGAACTCCCCCGGGCTAATGGCGTAAGTCTAAAAACGAACTGCTCTCATTAATTCCTCGAGCCAATGCGGGTTCGGGATGACCTTTTGCTGAGGGGATGGTGGCCTCCAATGGCATTGATATCGTCCCGATAAAGCATGTGATTCGTCGACCGCGTGCAATCACTCATTTCTGCTCCGGTTTGTCCATGCCCAGCGCCTGGAAATCCCGCCACAGCGCCCCAGAGTAAGCGACTGGTAGACTATTTGTGTGACTGGTTCACGGGGGTAGAGTAAGTACAGTAGGTTAATTACCGTATTGTTTATTTCGTTTTTTCTTCAGCCAAAAGCAAGCCCGTTCTCATTCATTCTTTCCTCCTCCTGTTCCCCCTTCGGGCTCTCCCTACTGTAAAGTGGTGTCATTGTCTTAGTTTTCGCTATCGGCCCTGTTACCGGATGATAGACGGCTTTCGGTTTCCTGTTGTATATTTACTTTTTGCGGATCGAGTTCCCCATCAATTACGTGCGTTAGCGCTATTAATGTCTTTCACACGGGTCGGGCGCTCAAGAGGATAGAATTATAATCTTATCTTAATCTTAAATTTGAATCTCGGGGCCGTGACCGCGGGGTGGATCTTTTGGTTATGGATTCCCTCTTGTTATGGGAATTTTGATCGCTCCAAAATTTGCCATGGTGCCACCATATATTGCTCTGTCACACTAATCTTTTGCTGTCATAGTTATCAGTCATACCGATAGAGAAGGTAAAAAAAGCCAATGCGTCGGGCCGAGCATGAGCATGGCCAAACAGCAGGAGCGGACAAGGCGGAAAATAAGAAAAGAGCACTGGTATGGGAGGTAAGGAAAAAAGAAAAGATAAACCCTCTTGTCATCTCATCGGATTCCCGTCCTGCAAGGATTGAACGTTTGTCAGACGTGCAGGCTGAGAATCTCGTGGTTACCCGGAGGATTACTAGCCCTGGTGTAACTCAACCTTGAGATCTCCGGTCATCACTTGGGATGGGATGCTGCACGAACCAGGGCAGTATCGTAGGAGACCCTCCTCACCCCTTCACGATATATGTATCCACTGTCTTGGTTTGCCTACGCTGTGCGGGTGCTGTATAGTACTCGTAGGCTGTTTAACTGAAGATGCCTAGCTGATGAAGCGGAGAAAGGCATACGGAGTGAGAGAGACGTAAGCGGTAGCCAACGGCGTGGATCCCGAATGTCAGCCATCCTTTGGGAATAAAAAAACGTGTGGTATGCTTTCCGCAGCTGCAGGTAGTTCAGTACAGAATACCGGTACTACTGTTTAGAAAGGGGAGACTTTAGGTCCATCTCCACCGCAGGGAAGGAATCGGAGGAAATCAAAACCGACATGGTTTGTTTCTTTGCCTTCATTCGGGGTCCAAATGAAAAAAGGGGGAAGTGAAAACGGAACGTGGATAGGCTACGAGCAGATACGAGGGGGAAGGGTGGATGGGAAGAAGTAAGAGAGGGGCCAGGATCAACATAGGGGACCCAATGGTACTTCGTACATGTACCTTTTGTAGAAACACTTTTGAATAAGAAACCTTCTCGTTTCGTTTCCCCACCCACACCAGTGATAAGGGCCCCTTCTTCAGGAGCACCCGCACTTCCGCTGCTTGACCTTTTTAGGCTCTGCGTGGCCGTTGCGGCGGGGGATAGGTCAACAAAGTTCCTGTCGGATCCAGTCGCGCTGCCATTCAGGTTGTCAAGCGAGATTAAGCGTCGGTCATTTTCAGCAATTTCCGCACTTCTCTTCAACAAGGGCCAAAGGTAGAAAAAGGTGGATCATGGAAGTGCCCCAGTTGTCTGATAATTGGTGACCTAATTCACACACATTTCCTCACGGCAAAACGAGACATGGCGGTTCTCGTCATGTTAGCGGATGAGCGTTTTTTTCTTTTCTTTTATTCCTTTTTTCGCCTTATGGTGCAGGGCACTTGAAATTAACACTCTTGGTGATTTATTTCACTTATATAATACAGGCAAAATAGTGAGGCTTGGCTACAATAGTCTCATGCAGCAGGATCATGTGTTGGTAATTCGAAGTTTTGCTATCCCTACTATTATGGCCCTTATTGAAAATCCGAAAACATAGAACTAGAGAAGGGTGTCTTCTGAGCACTTCCGTTAAGCCATATCTTGCTAAGGATGTGGATGTGGCTGGAAATTTTCGAGAGTTATTATCGTGTTGGTTTTGGTTGGATTGAAGCGCCCGGCACAACACTTCTTCTGCTGCACCGGCACTCCAAGGAATTCTCGACTTTATCTTCATCGCGAAAGAGAGTTCCGTGCTCCGCATTGGCAATTAGGAAGGAGGATCAAGATAGAATTATTCTGGGCTCTTGTTCACTATCTAGTAACCACTGGTCTAGTAAGCAGTAGCAGTCATAAGAGGGAAACGGGTTGAGTACTTTGCAGTCTATTTTCTAGGCGAGATTTTGCTGTCCTGGATGGCCCAACCTCCTTGCGATATTCGGGATAGGAGTAGGCATGGTATGGCTAAAGTGTCACAGGGAAGGAATCACAATACAGTTAAAGGCTGAAGCCGGTCCCGTCCATAAATCCAGTGAATCAGTTTATTCCAGCAAATATTTGGGTAGCGCGAAAAAGTCAGCAGTGCTAGCACCATAGCCGCAGCGCTGGCTGTTGACTATGGATGGTTATGGACGTGAAATCGGAGTAGAAAGAGCCCACGAGGAAAAGTAGAAATCTTGCTGACAGTGAGGAAATCAGGTTTATCTTTCGCTGCACTCAAGTACTGTGATCACTACTATACGTCGGTTTCCAATGGATAGCGTTAGTGAAAGGCGCTTGAGGGGTACCTCAGCTGGTAAGGCGGCCAGCGCAGGTTGAGACAGAAATGCAAAGTGACCGTTGGTGTAATGCAGAGTCACGCACTGCCCTTCTCCTTTTCGCACTTCTCGGAGCTTGTACCTAGAAGCCTCTCGACAGGGCGAGATCTTGCCGAAATGCACAGTTTGCCCCCCAATTCAGCTCGGGGAAATCTCGATCGTACCCCATAATTCCAGACCTTCATAGGAGATGTTCAGGTACAACAAATACCAAGGTCGGGTACAGCACCACTCTGCCGGTATCGCACAGGCTAGATCTGTGAAAATTTTAATAATAGGCATTAATGCACGGATTTCAGTGCTTTCAGGTCAAGTGTAGTCTACATCGAGGGAGCTTTGAAGTAGGAGGGAGGAGTGGCTAAATTGACACTCACAACTTTTTGCTCGGCAAAGCCTGGCCAACGCAACGACTGGAGCCAGACTCTTCCTGCTTGTCGCTTCTCCCTCCTTGCATGAAGTTCCATCTATACTTGCCTCATTGCCAAGGGAACACTTTCCAGCCACGCAGACAGTGGTAAATTTTCAGTACAGGAGCGGTTCTGATGGGCTGTGCTGGAAGTACCAATACTCGAGTGCTCTACCGTACACTGGCTGTTGGCGGTACCAGGGGCCATTGTCCCTGGTGGTTAGGTCTGTCTCTTAACACTATGTTTCTTTTTTTCGTTTTTTTGTTTTTTTTCCAGTCGTTCATTCAAGACTTCTAGTAGGTGCGGGGGGAAAAGGCGACGTTGGTCAGGTCCAGTGAATTTCGTAATCCAAGGATTCAGCCTTCGCCCTCCACTCTCCCACTCTCCCACACTTGCCCTTCTCGCTCCCCCCCCCCGCAGGCCCGACGACCTATCGTGTCTTACGGCGATACTCTTCCTAGACAGTATCCTTGTGAGCAACCATTCACATCCCAAATATGCCAAAAGGGAGAAAAAAGTAAATGCAGAACAGCATGGGTCTTGTTCTGAGGGGCAAAATCGCCTCGGTTGCCCATGGTAGGTATATATCGCGGCCACCTCCCCCGCCGCGCGAGCAGTCGTGACCGTAACCTCTCTGCCGGGTGCCTCTTGCGTTTACTATAGCAAGCTTTTTTTTCCCTCTCGAGTATATACTTGACTGCCCCCCCAGTCCTCCACACATTCGACTCTCATTTTTTTCGGCCCCCAAGAATTCCACACCTTCATGTCGGCCACCTTCTGCCTCTTCAAAGTTCAGGTAACCTAAACGACTTCCCATTGGACGTACTCAATTTCATATTTATACACCGGGCCGATTCGTCATTCGTTTTAAACCATTGCTTGCTCGTTTGATACTATTAACTATTGCTATTATATACGACCACCACTACAACCACCACGACTTATACGACTTCTACGGGTTATTGCAAATAAAGGGTTTTGGTTTTGGTTTTGGTTGTGGGAGTTTGGGAGTTTATGTCCGTCTCGTAAATCACGGAGTATCCTTTTCTAAACCAAATCTAAAGTGTGGCCTTCAATTACGAATACAATGGCTACAAGTTGCCCTTTACCATTTCTCCCTGGAAGTGATTATCCGGCTAACGGAGGTGGTGAGTTCGACCACACAACCGTTGGTCCCCTGCTCTCACCGCTGACTGATGAATCCTTCAGATACAAATGCCAGAGTGTGCGTACCAATGCTCTCCAACGGAGGAGACTGCTGTCTACCATGCCCTAAACAACACTGGGTTTACCCTGACCGTGAGTTGTCCACCAGAGATGGGCACCGGACTTTTCAAACTAATGGAGCCTCTTAGATTTCCGGCAGTTAGTACGCTACTCTACAATCATAAGCTTTGTGAGCGTAGGATGCTGTGCTTTCATGCTTCTTAGTTTCGCAGTTTTGCCGGTTGAATTCACACGAAGACACTACTTGAGCGTATGTCTGGTGTTGGCCATAATGCTAATGCAGGTGCGTGTGGCTCGATGGTTTTGGACCGGATAGGATGAGTGCGTAGACGAGATAGGATGGCGGGCTAATGATACTAGGTATCTTTTATAATACCTATGGGGAATCAGTCGACACAGTGCTTTGACAAAATTACACCTCACGACATGTATTCGAGCATTAATTGTGCTCTTTCTGGTGCCTTCTTATTAGGTGGAGGGTGGTGTACGGTCATGTGGGGTATGTTTTCTCAACCCGATGGACTTGAGAATCTGCCTGACAAGTCTAGTTTTCCTGCGAACCTTATCACTACATCTTCAAATTTGTTGGCAAGTGATCCCTGGACGCCGCTTCTTCCTCAGCGCACAGGCTGCTGGATGGTCGATACCCGTAGTTTTCCTAGCCATAGCGCTATCCATAACCGGAGTATCGTTCCGGTTTGGTGAATCATGCCATATCAATTCCAAGGCAGGGCTACAGACCTTCTGGGGACCGCTCTTAGCGGTGGCCGCGGCATCTATTGTCACACAGTCGATAACGTGAGTGATCCCCCCCCCCCAACCTAACTAACACGCAACTGACGAGATGATAGCTTTGGTTACTGCATCCAGGTCTATCTCCGTAGTTTGATGGAAGAGAAGGAGGCAACAGAGCTACGATCACCGCTGCCATATGCAACTAGTATTACGACCGTGACCGCAGGGCAGGCTTTCAGAAGGATTCAGAGAGTCGTAGCGCTGCAGTGGAGGGGGGTATTTGTTGTTGTTTTGATTCTTGCGAACGTGGTATTTTTTGCGACGGTTTTCTTGCAATTCGATGGGACTACAGAGAAGACGCCAGAGAATCAGCGGATAGGATTCAAGTGGTTGGTGTGCTTGCTTCAGCACAATGGAGATAAGGACAAGTGTTTGGACGTTGCAGCGGAACTTGTGATACCCGAGGCGACTGCCCTAGCAGTGCTATTCTTATTATCGGTAAGTTGCCTACTCCTTTATGATAGTAGCAATGCTGGATCTGATGGTGGTTTAGTTTAATGGAATCTGGGCTCTCATCCTGCTTGGCAATCTCTCCATCTTCGTTGGCTGGTATAACTTCTTCAAAAACCTTGTTGTTCGGAAGAAGCCAAATGACGAGTTTGTCTCCTTCAACGCCAGACGCCTCTCTGAACCCGACCCACCGTATGAAATGCTTGATTCAGTAAAGGCCGGAGGGAGCCAACCTCCATCAACACCAGGAAGCTTTCGCCCGGCAGTCTTGAGGTCTGGACAAGATGCTAGTCTTTCACTCTCGATACCGAGGGAATATAATCCCAACACATTCTCAGCACAACTCAGAGAGCGTGCGGACAGCGACGCATGCGGCCACTCATCAAGATTAAGATCCGAGAGCTCGTTTTCTTCACCACCTTACACGCCATTTAAAGACATTGAAGCAGCCGGACGAACACCCCCGGCACCATATTCGCCATATAAAGAATTGGGCTCGGCGGGCCGAAGTCCTTCTCTGAAAGAGGGCCAATATTCGCCATATCGAGATCTTCACGGAGATAATAAGAGCCAGGTGTCAGATTATGTTTCCCCTCAAACGCCCCAATACCCTCCCGATGCAAAAATTGGTTTGGCTTCATAGAGGCCCTCTCTCAGTTCTTTTTGTTCCTTTTTTACATTAATTCGGTAATTTGAGATTTAGCGGATGGGTTCGGTGTATCATTGGTTTTTTTCATCTTTCCTTTTTTCTCTCCTGTTCTAGTGGTCGCATAGGAAGTGGTGGTTCACGTTTTCTCTTTCTTTTTTTGGGGTTGCTAACAGGTGCTACTTCTTCTGCGTTTCACTTTCCTTGAGCATAGGCGGTACGGTACAGCCATTATGGTATAAAATTGGCTGGCTGGCTGAAATCTGCACGAACTTGTCTAAACTATTCTTTCTCCTCTTTTCTCTTCTTGTTTACTATAACTTTTTACAACCACACCTTTTTTTTTTTGTATATATTGGCATAACGTGGGATTTGTTAATAGGGAGATGAGCAAGAGAAAGGTTTCTTCCACATGAGTCGTTCCATTGGTGTTTCTATGCTTTATCCTTGACTCTGCACTACAACGGTGGAACACCCAAACACAATACCGGTACTCTGCTAGCACACGACCCCCCCCAAAAAAAACATACAACTCCCACTGATTGGCTAGTAGGCTAGGATTACTAAGATTCGACCAATCAGTAGCGACTATGTATTTAGACTGGTGCGTGTTTTGGCATTCCGCAATTGTGGTCGACTTATGGTCAGGAATCCGCAGTTCCAGCCGGCATGGTGCTGTGCTGTAGGGTACGGTACCGTATGATACGGGAACCCATCGATGGCTCGATGACAAGAAAAGACTGGAGCTGAGAAGAGGTCCCATCGCGCAGGGGTTGATCCCTTTTTTTCTTCTTCCCTTCTTTCTGCTATGGTAATATTTCACAATAAACAGTTTTTCATAACATGCGCGGTTATGACCAGCCAATCATCCAATGGCAACACGCCGGCCACCACCAGACCACTACATTCGGGAGCTAAAAGGGAAGAATTAATAAATAAATAAGTTCTAATGCTGTTATACCGTATCGCTCTTTCCCCTCCTTCTTTTCTCTTTTAGTTCTTTTCTTTTTCTCTTTCTTTCTTGCCCTTTCAGACTCTACATGTCGAGCGGGGGTGCTAGTACTGTACGATCGTACAGTACTCGAGTACCCGCAAATCCCCATAAGTGTCCGGATATCTTTAAAATTCGCTAGTACTGCACCGTGCATACCACCGAGCCTCATATCGGTAGTTGGATACAGTATCTAACTGTCTTGGCCTCATTATCATCTATCATTCCCCTCTTCCCTCCCCCCTCCCCCTCCATTCCTGGGTTTTAATCATTCCTGCACAAGTACAGTACCATGAACTTTCCCGAAATTCACCATCTCCACCAGCCCTGCAATCTCCGGATTCCGAGCCAAAATGCCCCTAGGAAGGATTAGCGTTTTCCCGACATGGTATACGATCAACTCACTGCATGTATCGGATCCCATTAACCGGCATTCGCAATTCTGTTAACTGGTAGTTAGTTACCGAAATTTTGAATAATTGTTAACTTGTCAAACTAGACCTATCCCAGGCCGACTGTGATAGAGGATCTCAAGAGATTTTAAGGTATCGATATAACACCGATATTTTTCTTTATCCTTATGTTATTCCTCCTCTCCACTGTCACCTAGTAAGTTGCTTATGCAAGTTTGTCGGCGAAAGAAACGTACTGTACTGTACGAGTACAATATAGTACCCCCCTTCCCCCACTAGGGAAAGTAGCGGGGACATCTAACTCGACAACCACGACTCCACCCTCCGATGAATTTAGATGAGCTTGGGGTAAAATGAACGGAATAGCAAAGACTGCTAGCAAGTTTGTGGTCAATTTCGCAACCCCTCCACCAAGGAACTCTCGGCATACTTTCCGGTATGCGGTACGCAGTGACATCTATCAATGGGCTCTTGCCTGAAGGCTGAAGCTACCCCATTTATTCGGGGAACACCGATTCTCGGAACTCCGCTCTTCAAAGAGCCCAGATCCAACAAGCTTGGAACTCACTCCAGAGTGTACTGGGCATCATAACGAGAGTGTGAGAGATATTTGGGAAGATAATCGCCCTTATTCCTAGGAGTGGATATAATCTGACTCGAGCCAGGGGGGAAGGGGACAGGTTGCTTTTATCGCTAAGATGGTACAACCGTTTTTTCCTTACTTTAATCTATTCACCGGTACCTGATTCTCTGTACCACCGGCACCTGCATGCATACCGTACTAGTACATGCTGCGCTCGAGCACAGTAAATCCCTTTCAATTGCCGAGTCGATTGGTGCTAGAGAGCGATAACCTGGACAAGGCAATATCGCCGGGGAAAAATTTCCCCGCAGACGGATGCTAGGGAGGTCAGCATACGACGTTTATGTGCATACTTTACTTATGAATGCACTTGGATTTATCCACCGTTGTGCAGGGCTACGAGGGCAGCCTTCTCCAACTGCCTCCTGTCACACACTCACACACTCACTCCCACATGTGCATCGCATATGCGGATAGTACTACTCGAGTACACCTGTAGTGTCCAAGCGTTTTTAAAAAAAGAACGGCTATCGCATTCAGCCCAAAACCAAGCAAAAGGGTCGAATTTTGGTGATATGCGATGGCGGTCCTTCTTAAAAACGCTTCGGCATTAGGAGTATTGTGGGGAGGTGGTGGTACAGCACCGCGCTCGCCTACATACATATATGCACGCATGCATATTGTAGGTGCGTCCCTCCCTCTTCCCCTTAGAAAACAGTACTAAAGTTATACCATACCAGTATTATATTATGCAAGGAAAGCAATGGAAGAACCACTCTCGCACGAGATGGGTAATCAACTTTCCTCTAGGTAACGGAATACAGTAACTGCAATAATGTGCTTATCAACCTTCATGCCCTCACTGAGCCCTCCCTCCCCCTCCTTGAATAATCAGAACCAAACGATTGAGTGGGGCGGTTACATAATCCCCCTCCCTCCACCCCAGTCCTCGAGTGAGATTTTGTGAGATCTACTGCAGGTACGCGCTGTAAAAGAGGCCATCATGTCAGGGGTTTGCGGAAATTACGCTCAGATGGACACACCCCATAGCTGAAGGATCACCGGGATGGGTGGGTAAGCATGGCATTTCCGGGAGGTTTAGTGGGGGAGATATAGAATGAGGATTATGATTATGATTATGATTTGCACCGACGGTTAACTAGCCAGAGGGATAGAGGAGGAGGAGGGAGGAGGATATGAGGCCGTGGCCCTGAACCTGCGTGCCCAGACGGAGAAAATAGGAGAGACTGTCATGCCGGAGCGGGAAGGGAATTATGGGAGAATAAACTCATGAATCACGTGGGTGAGTGGATGGATGGGTGTGTAAAATCCAGTTTTTTTTAGGTTTGCAAGTGAGTTACGGTAAAGATGGAGTCCGTGAAGTGAATGACTGTTTCCGAGATCCAGTTTTGAGATCTAACTTTCTACCTATCCATCTATCTATATACAAGTATCCATCCATCCATCTATATAAAATCCCTCACTTATAGTTAGATATTTTCGATTGCTTCACGCGGGCGCGCGATGATCTGCCCTGATGTCCCTCCCGTCGGCGTATTATAAGTTCCGCTCAAGGGTTGACGCTAACTTAGCTAGTATTCCCATGCGAGGTCTTTCTTTCTTCCTTTCTTCCTTTCTTCCTTCCCTTCTATTTTTTAACCTTTTTTCCTTTGTGATCTCGCTTCCTCCGATCGGTAACTTGCAGAGAGTTCTCGTGGGGTTCATTCCGTTCTTTAATCACTTTTTGGTTCTTTTCGGTTGCTGGTTGTGGGGTTGTTGGGCAATTTATTGCACGATGGTTGGTATAAGTAGAGTTGTTGGATTAGGAATGGATTAGAGATGGATGGATGTGTGGATGTGTGGTTATCGATACGGTATCATACAGTACTGCACGAATACCTATAATACGGTATAAGCTATCTTCGGGAAGTGTGTATGTAGCATATGTGGGGTTTCTTCATTATTGTCGTTACTACCGATGAATATCATAATAATATTATTATTATGATACGATTTCTCCGATGCCTTCGGAGGTAATTTTAATAGCTTACTAAGGTTTTTCCGTCTATCCCCCCACCCGGACAGGTTTTCGTTTGTTTCTCGGACCCTGACTCTTCTGCAGTGCGGTATGAGTACACTGTCATCACCCAATGGAGGTGGTCCCCTAATTTCCTAGAGTCAGGGTTCACAAGATGTCACTCGTATAAATCGACACTGTTCACAATGGGGGGGGGAGGCTGGATTCAGCTGGTACCTTGCATAAGGCTTCCCGGGGGGTTGAGGAAGGGGCTTGCCTGGGGCTGCAGGTCAAGCCTGTTTGGTTGGTCGTCTCACGTGCTGAATCAGCTCTCGGAGGAAGAGATGGAGAGATCGGAGGATGCGGAACTTTGGATGGCGGTGCTCTAGCTGGGATCTGGCTGGTATCGTCGCGTGGTCTATATGGTTTGTGACCTCCTATGTGAAGGCTACCTAAGATAAACTTTGGTGTAATGTCCCCCTTCGTTAATCTGGGTCCTGGGTGCCTCTGCGGGTCGGGCTTCGGGGAGGCCGCTCGGGTACAATAGTCTATCCGTGTTGTCACTATATTTACATTCAGGGGTGGTCTTCTCACGCAGCGCTCCCCCGGTGCACCGCCGACAGACAGTGCTCGAGTGCGGTAGGAACATCGAGCAAGGCATTGAGGCGGAGAGCCGAAGGAAGTTTTTCCTCAGTTCCTCACTGGGAATTCCACTGCTCTCCCCCTCCTCCCACTCGGTCCAACCCAGCTTGTACGTCTAATCAGCTATTCCAACACACACTTGCTCACCCACAGTAATCACACATGATCAACCCCCCCCCGCGCGCTAGGGATCCCCCGGAAAGGCCCAGACATGCAGCGCACTGACCGTACCCGTAATTCAACGGCGTCCGCGAACACAACCACTATCGTATGACCCCAAAATCTCAGCGAGAAAGCCAAATTTTAGCGGTGTACAATGGGAGCCATGCCCGCAAACCTCGCTCAATTACGAGCAACTTTCCCCTCTTTTCGAATTAAACAAAACGGGATGAATCCTCTCCTCCTCCTCCTCAGCGCTAGAGTAGCATCACGGCATGCCCGAGAGCTAATGGGTAAATCACTATTACCACCGCCAGTCGAACCTGCATGGAAAAGGGGGGGAGGGTGAGAAAATGGAATAACCATAAGCGATTAATACCCGGTCAGCCGAATTTCCGCTACACTGGCAGGGGTAAGGCAGCCATTGACATGTGAAGATTTGTTTCTTTCCTCAACACTTCTGCTGCTCCCGCAGGGAGCTGAGTGATTTGGAATAGGATGGATTTTTGGAGTGGCGGGCCTGCGGGAGAGTTCAGGATAGGAATGCCGAGAGGAGTTAGGTGTTTTGTCGACTATTTACGCGAGTGATGGTGTATGAATAGGTTTCTTCATCACCTTTTTTCTGTTTCTCTTTTTAGCCCAATGGGTGGCGATGCTGTGATAATAGGGATATGGCACCAGTGTGAAGGGGGGCTACGACAATCTGCCCACCTCCCCCACCCCAGCGTCTCGGACCCACCCAACGGCGGGTGGCGGAAGAAGCCAATCTTGTAAGATCCCAGATCTGACATCCCAATGACATGTCCAGTGCCCCTTGACACCTGAGCTTTCTAAGTGCAAGCAGCGCACCAAGCACTAAGCAACGTACGGTTAGGATAAGACTATAGTTTTCCCTGCCTTACGCAGAAGAATTAGGTTTGCTCGGGACGGGTGTGTGATCCTTTAGTGCTATTATCGAGTACAACAAGCAGGCGCCTATTAATTTCTCTCGAGTAGTAGAACTATGGTGGCAGATCACCATAAGACCTCGTTGAACCAGATCGAGGTTTTGTATAATAGATATGCATATTAGGGCTACGAGTTGGGAGAGGGATTGTAGGCTGGGGTGTTTTCCTAGCCGCAGTCCTCCACTCTAGGTAGGAACAAGAAGTGGATGCCAACCTCCAGACCGAGGCTATACAGGGAGTGATATGGGATGGCGGGAGCTGTGAAATTCCCTTGTGATTCGCCATCAGATTGCCATCAGATGCCGCCACATCAACCCACGATAGGCTTGGTCTAACAAGTTAACAGAGCTGCGAATACAGGCTAATAGGACTTCAACATGCCCAAAGAGCTCAGGCTATACAGTGACAGGAAAGCATTAACTCTCCCGGAGAGCTTTTGCCTCCACATTCGAAGATCCGATCTCCAACGGATAGCAAATCAGTAGAGAGATTAATTTACACGACAATGTAAGAGTCGGAATAAAAGAACCTCACTCTTGGAAGTTGGACCTGCAACTCCTAGGAATGTTCGCTATATTTTTCCTTTTTAACTTATTTGCCTCAGCGGAAGGCTGAAATTCAGAGTCTTTTTTCCAGAATGATCCCCCATCATATCATATCACTGGTAAACATTTACGAAGCTGTAAACTGCAACTGTAAGATGTGGCACCGGAAAACGGTATCCCACACTATAAATTTTCATGCCCAGTGGTGGTGGTGTATTTTTCCAAGCCTCAGCAAGTGCTGATTAGGCTTCCCTATAACAAATGGATTACAGATAGCAAGCCTGCAGAGGTTAGAGGATGGCTAGACAAAAGTCTTAGATATAAGGGTTCGGTAGCATATGAGGAGGACCACGTGCAGGAGACCGCTGTTGAGCAAGAACCAAGTTAGTCCCACAATATCCTCATCAGCAATGCCGGGCTAATCCCGCACCTAAAAAAACCTACAGTCAGTTGGGGCCTACCATCCTCCACTGTGTTCCATGCATAGAGCCTCCCCCCCTTTCCATCCCGATTGAGATCAAAACCCTCTTCTGTTTTTTCACACTAGCCCGGCGAACAGCATCTAGTAGGTTTACGGAAAGTTAGGATAACCTATCGTACGCTATGTGCATTTATCGCTCGAACCCTATTACCCAAGGAGGGAATTCTAGACGTCTGGTCCCCAGGTCCAATTATACCAGTTCTTACTAACCATCAGACCACCGTCCTCAGGAAGTAAAGGTTTGCAGCTCACAAAGGATATACGTTCAGCAATGAGGACAGGTCCTTGTCCACCATGGCACCAACTTGTAGTTACAGCAAGCTAGTTTAAATCAAGTACCGCGAGATTTACCCCCGGAAGGAAACTCTAAAATCGTATCCAAGCAAGGCGCACATTTTATACTCACTTCTTAGATAATCTTCAAATTCCGGTTGAAATAGATTCAGTTGACAAGTCTTGACAATTAGACTTAAGTTACCTCCTAATTCTTACCGCTATTACAAATAGAGTTTGATCAACACCAACCTGCAAACTGCCACCAGTGGCAACGCCGCACAAAATCTTAATTCCTTTCACCCCCGAGTACAAGGACCATACTCCAAGAGTGAGGGAGAACAAGTGATCACTCCCTCGATCTTATCGGGCCTTGCTCTAATCATCAAAAGGCACAGAACTTGAGCCAAATTATAACCATCGAAGCCTCACTCCCAAGCCCTAGCAACAAGATCAAAGCTGGCGGTGCGTGGGGTGATATTTTTGCCCGGTGATATTGGGTGACGGGAGAACCACTCGTGTTCACTAAGTTACATACCTAAGTTAAATAGATATTAGTATCAAAAGAGGCTAAGGGTATAGCGGAGAGTAAGACTACCACAGGCTAAGCACAACAAAACCTGAGAACATGATGAACTATGATACCGGTAGAGAAGCTGGCTAACTTAATGACAAACAAGGAGATATATATATCTCCTCAACAGCCCACAACTCTGAATCCCAAACAAAACCTCAGGGGGCACAGCAAATGAGATAAGTGCAAGGAAATGTTCAGGAAATAACAGAGACCCATCAGAAACACTGAGGAAGCAAACAAACAATCTAGAATCACCCTCCCGCTCCTAGCAATAGTAAAAACTAATACCTAAACTAGATGCCGCGCACTGAGCGGTATATGGCAAAATAAACAAACCAGGCATCTCATGTCTGATGCCTTGTGACATCCTGCATGAAGGGAGATAACTTGGGCTATTTGCCTATATCGTTAAGTAGGGGTGTCGAGCAATGATCTATAGCTGCATAGATAATGGCAATGAGGAGTACCTTAATGCTGGGGGGTGGGCACCTATTAAGGAAGGCTTTTAGACACCCTACTGCACGATCGCACACTGATATTATACGACAGGGTAGTGATGATCAAGGTTTGATCAAAATCTAATGTAGCTTAGAAGAAAAAGGAACCTACCCAGCACACAGCTAAGAATTTCCGAGTTCCGGTGGCAATGAGGATTCCAAGAAACCCTTAGAAGCAGAAATATTAAATAAAATAAAATCCGCAAGGTGGGGTTCCCAGGGAACATGCTGGCCATAATGGTATACTGCCCCAGTCTAAAACATCCGGACACTCAGAGAGCGATTGACACCTATCTTGGCACCAAAGCATCCAGATACTTTTAAATTGGAAGGTATCCCCAGCTGATGATAAAGTCCGTTGATTCCCATTCGGCGACAAAAGGAAGCAGCCGGAGAGCTTAGGAAGTTACCGATCTTTCGACAGTATCTCTTTCTCCCCCTCCACCAAGGCAGTTAACAACCCACATGGGGGGAGCAGTGCCTAGCATACCGGTATAATGAATACAGAGTTGAACAACAGATTAATAATATGAGCCCCCCCCTAGTGGTGGTATGAGAGGTTAAGCCAATATCCTACTCTCAGAAAACCATGCGGCATGTCCTAGTCTCAGGCAATCCTAAATTTGAGGAGTAAAGGAGTAATAAACATTAACCCGGCTGTTACTATGAGATAGCCATATCGGGGTCAGCATGTAAAGTGGATGTGAAAGTTAGGAAAGGCAATAATTGTACTCTCGACTGCGGCCTGGCCAACAACCCATTTTTAGAGGATCCGCCACAATCTTAGGGAGTTAGGTTGTTTTTCAACACCTTCATTGCATCTCAAGGCTAGCAAAGCTGTAGTAGGTTCAAGTACAGTACTTGAAAACGTACGAAGGAATTTAGGAGTCATCGCATCAGTGCCACCCCCACTCCCAGCTACAAAAAATGAAGGCGAACAGGAAAACTTCTACATGAAGCGAGCTGGTGGTTTCACCATGTCAAATCAACGAGTGACTGTCTGTGATCTCATTTTAGCCTTGATTATCACCCCCCCGACGGAGTTGGGCACGGAGGAACACACCACAAATGATTAGATTCGCCCTTGCCAGGAGCGCAGGTGAAGTTAAAAAAATATATATATCATATTAAAAAAATATATAAAAGAGTTCAGCAACCGGGATTCCCACATGGTCACCCACTGTAGTACTAACCGGTCGATACGATGCTTGTTTACCGCAGAGCGGACGGGATGCGAAATTTTCATCGTTCTATGGCCGAACACGAAATCTATTGTTTGTCAGGGGATTTTATACACCAGGTAGGTAATAGCAGGACGAGGGAGGATTGATGAGTTAACCCCCCTGATCATGCAAATCCTTATTCTTGAGGTTTCTCTAACATACCCAACACAAGAATCGCCACAGTTTCTAGTCAACTCTCCCAGGTTGTTGGTGGATCAATTCCGCACAATTGCATGATTTAAATTTCCAAAAGAGGCACCCTAATTCTATCTCCAGGGGGGGTTCCTCATCGTCCTGGCTCCTATGACTAATTCACCACAAACAAATAATGCAATGACAAAAACCCCCGCCTTTGGTTCATGGGCAATGCAACGTCTCCAAAGGGGTATGATTTACTATACCGGCTATAACTTGCATTAAAATTCGCTGATGCTGCATAAGTTAGGCATCTTCACACAATCTCACTGGATAATAGCTGCTCTAGAGCTAGGAATCCCTAAGTTATGAAACAGCTCATCTATTAGCACAGTACGGTCTGGGTATAGAGATTTTCATAAGATTATATCTACAGGTGCTCCGGTACGCCTACAAGTATTAGATTTCTTTAGCTCCTTACCTATTAGTTCCCTGTGAAGAAAGGTTTGAAAAAGAACGTAAATGAAGAAATAGTGAAGTTACCCCTGGGGAAGAAGTGTATGTACCCTGACAAGTGGGGCACAAGCTAGAGCACGACAGTGCCGGTCAGAATACTATAGACACGAGGGAGTTGTGATTCTATTTCTTGGCCCTAGGATTTGCCAATCCCAAGGGCACAAACCATGGAATTGGTCAAGGCCCGACAAACGACGAATCAACCCTTGTGAAGGAGATTTCAAGCCCGACAGACCAGACGGAGGTGGTCAAGTACCATTTTGATTGCCTGCCTGCCTGGAGTGGGTATCAATATTGCAAAGTTGTGAAGCTACTCCTAATATCCCAAGCCCAGCGTATACCTAAACACCACACACCCGCAGGCTGCAAGTAATGGTCACGACGTAGCGGTGAACTAGACGTTGGAACGGAAAGATGTTAAACCTGTCAAAATTGACTAAAGCGGATAGTTGAAAGAGATAAGGAAAGCGTAGATGAGGGACAAGGAGGCACAATGGCATTGGTGGTTTCATTTGTTCTGGAGATGAAAGGACTGATGGAAGGGTTTATGGTCATGTGTTTCCTTTATTATTATTAAGGAGGTGCACAGGCAAATGGGGTCATTCATGAAGATAGAGATCGACAGGTGTGGGAGGAGATGGAATAATTGAGATGGTTTTATTCTTCTTCTTATAATAGAGACTTAGGTTTGATTAGTTATTTTTAAGAGGATGACCAGCGAATGAAGTTTCCGGTTATAATTATCCTATACTTTAGCCCTAGTATGTTCGACTGCTCGACCGTATGATACGCCATTTATCTCCCCCAACAAAACCAAAAGACCAGGGGCAGCTTATATCAAACACCACTCTCATGTACTGTGGTGAACAGGAATTACCGAGTAGCGAAGCTACTGGTGGGGCGTGATGTCAACCTCAACAGGCGATGAATGAATGTATAAGCACTACCGTACTCTTACAGGCTTTTAAAATAGACACAAGAAAGTAGACCCGAAAAGCTACAGTCCCCGTGCGGTTTATGGCTCAGAGGTGCAAGGTTTCCTGAAATGTGTCACTCCCGCAACAGTAGTATACATTTTACCTCTGATGATGGTGCCGCCTACCCTGGTTCTTGTTGACCACCTGGAGAGTACAATACTATCCCGTAGACATCGTGGTTTATTGTTGCCGGCAGAGTAGGAGCTCAGGGAGAATAGCCTATGATGCCCACCCGCCCCTTTGGTTTCTCTTATTTTATTTACCAACTGCTTCTTTATTCCTATTTTTTTTTTTTTGGACGGATGGAGTGATATGCAGTAGACTTGGGGATGTCGAGGGTGGTATTTCTTTAGGGAGTTTTTTTCAAGTATGATACTGTACATACTTATTACCAATTACAAATAGAAAACCCGCACTTAAGTATTAGAAGGGGGTAGATATGCAGTATGTTATGCTCTTAGCCCCACAAGTACTAGGTCGTCAAAGGGAGTAAGATCATGAACTAAATGATAACTCTTCAGCCCCTATCGGCAAAGTCAGGAAATGCTATCATAGTAAAGTTGGTGGAGTGACCCAAGAACCCTGTGTTCGCTACCTAAGGACCTAGTGGGAAAACTTTGTAGTGGATGAATGCTATGATGATTAGCTTTTACTGCAGCTGCCCTCGAGACTATTTATAGTCGCACGAAACTAGACTGTCCCATATCAAAGAGCTAATTCTAAGTGTGTGAGGCCGTTTGAATCTCTTCGGATGATACTATCCCATCTATAAAATATCAAGTTGTAGCTGTGAACACTGTGAGCATAGTAAGGACTAAGAATTTAATGGGGATCTGCTATGTTCACGACAGTAGTAAAAAATGCAACTTGGGGACTTCATTAATAGTAAGCCGCCATCGGTATTTCACAGAATATTGCTCCAGAGCAGCACACCAGAAGTGAGGGCTCTCCTCTTTGAGTCTTGGAGGGGACCGAGAGGTATTTCTTGAGTTCAATCCCCTAATGGACATACTGATTGGAGACCCGGGGTGGCTCCTTATGATTCCGTGAGATTCTTTTTTTATCGGGAGATCCCCTACCACTCCTCAATGGGAAATAGTGATTGGCCGCCTCCCACCATTACATGAGAGGAACCTAGAGCATGGGATTGCACAGCTATACTCCTGACACATGGATCCACACTCTTTCTCCCTGAACTTAAAGACAACTATTTGTGTTATTGCCCATTGGTTACGTTGTAGAAGCAAATGCATTTTTCAAGAGGTTATAGGCCTTGGTCGTTGGTTGGCGACAAGAAGGCCCTCTGTGTTTAAAGAAGCAATCATAGCCGGGATATCAATGATCGAGGAAGACGAATTTGGACATGAGTAAGACAGGGGGCGACACCTGTACATCAATATGTGTATGACATAGAAGTGCTACAATATTTTTAGTTTGCAGTAATCTCGTTCAGGGCGTTGCTCCTAACCTCAAAACAAGTATGATGCTAGTATACAATAGGTAACTGAACAAAACTCACTTATACGAGTGACACCTAATGGTCTGATATCATCCACGTGATTTCCCCCAAACCGGTTAGCGTTAAACGCAACCTTCGCAACGTCGCGTCACCTCCAGCCTTCTTTCACGACAAATCTCTTCACCACCACAACCACCATAATCCCATCAACCACCCTCTAAATGTCTGCAACTCCCGCCGAACGAGCCCCTGTGGCACCCGCCCCCACAGCTGCCCCGACAACCGCTCCCGCTGCGCCTCCGGGAGTGCCAGATAAGGCCGGCATGCCCTACTACGAGAAGATCCGCAAGGACCTCCGGGACATGATACAGCGGAAGCGAGGACTGGACAAGACTCTCGTGAGTTCTCTCTAGAATCTATCTTGATCGCGTGCGCCCGGTGGCTAAGGCGGCGTAGGCCGTGTACGAGGAAAACATCGCAAAGTGCGAGATCACGTACCTGGAGGACACCCAGAACGGAAACATTGTCAAAGGCTTCGATAATTACATTAAAGGGACTGCCGCCAGGAGGAGGAACAATATTAGCGATGCGGACCGCATTTTCTCGCATTCATCGATGACTTCTGCCGCGACTAAGGTTTGTTCTTCACCCTATCAAGAAGTGGTGATCACGTGATATCTGATATATCTGTCTGTGAAATAAAATAGAATAAGCAGCAGGATGACAATACGCCTGTTACGAATAGCTCTACCCCTACGGTCGCGGAGAACGCACCGAGAATTGGAACTACGGTTAGGAATAAGAAGAAGAGGAGAAAGGGCGAGGACGAGTCGGAGAGCCCGTCCGAAGTAGAGACACCTGGGCCGAAGCGCGTGAGGATTTCGTTCTCAGGACAGGGCGGGGCTTGAGCATTATCACCCACCGGCTCAGAAGAAGCATTATGACATACGGTGAAATATGTACAACATTATCTTTTTCTTTTCTCTCTCTCTTTCTCGCTCTGGCTGGATTGGCGTTACATTGGGGTTTTATGGTTTGCTCCCTATTAATCCGGGGTCTGAAAAAGAGGAACTATGGGCTATGGACTGCGAAAGTGATTAAAATGTTTGGTCTAGCATCGCCGAGTTGTACTTTTTTACATCCTTAGGGTAGGTTTATTAGACGTTTGATAGTGGAATGCGTTGTTGTACTAGTATACATGAGATAGCTGCTCGAGTGCAAGAAGTGGAAGAGCCACCTCCCCTCATGCAAACCTACAGGACAGTACGTTCCAGGGGTATCCCTTCAGCGGAATATGAATGCCAGCCGAGAAGCTCAGCAAGAGTAATTCCAGAGCAGTTCCAGTCGCTCATGCTTGAATGACCGAGTAAACAACTGCCCAGAGAACTAGTATAGTATTATAACTACCGGTACTGTAGTGTAGACTAAGTGCCATGTAGCAATTATCAAAACATTTGCTATCAATTCTCGAAAATGGCAAAAAAAAAAAAACGTACTGTAGTAATCACAACCCATCACGTCGTCTCACGTCGTTCCACAGACCAAAAAAACAAGTCCCGCGAGCGCCTTTTCAACGCGGCTCACCCCCAGGATCTCAGTTTCAATTCCAACACCACCCTCCTCCCCTCGCGTCGAATCCCTTCACCAAAATCCAGACGAACCCCCTCCCCCAATGGCCCTGGCAAAAGGAGAATGGCACAAGCTGCCCCTAACTCTCAGCGAGCTTTGTCTATCCTCCGTGCTCCGCTGCGGACAATCTTTCAGGTAATTTTATTATCCGTCGGCAACTGCCCGCCACAATCTGAAGAGAGCGGAGAGAAAGAAATGAGATTAACAGACGAACCGATAGATGGAAAGTTTCCAATCCCGGCGAATGGTCACTTCCCCCTGAGTTCTACAATTTTGCCTGTTCGTGTGTTGATTTGTTTCCAGGACTTGCGCACTGAACGGCCGGATCTTGACGCTTCGGCAGGAAGACTCGCATTTGCACTACCGTGCTATATTTCCCGTGACCGCTACGGCTCCCCAGAAAGATGATACGGCGGAGCTCATCCGTGACTACTTCAACCTAGACGTCAACCTCACAGAGCTCTATGAAAAATGGAGTGCCGCGGATGCGCACTTCCTTAAGAAGGCTGTTCGCTTCGCGGGCATACGCATGCTACGACAAGATCCATGGGAGAACTTGGTGAGCTTTATTTGCTCGTCTAATAATAATATCTCGAGGATCTCGCAGATGGTAGTGGGCTCCTGTTTCAGCACTTGGGTTATCTATCTGTGTCTATTGTAGCTGACTAGTGACGCGATAGGTGGATAAACTATGCGCGACTTTCGGTTCCAAATTGGGTGAAGTTGATGGGCACACCTATCATGACTTCCCGCCGCCGGGAGCATTAATGGGCAATGGGACGGAGCAAACGTTAAGGGAGCTGGGATTTGGCTATCGGGCAAAATACATATCCACCACTGCGAGGATAATATCTCAAGAGCGGCCGGTGGGGTGGTTGGATGGGTTGAGGAAGGTTGATTATAGAGATGCGCATGAGGCCTTACTCGAACTTTCTGGTGTGGGACCGAAGGTCGCCGATTGCGTTTGCTTGATGAGTTTGGATAAGGCCGAGGCTGTGCCTGTTGATACCCATGGTTTGTCTATCACTCTACCCACCCAGGGTCACCCACCCTGCACACGTGGTGGTTCAAAGTTGACGGAAAATATCTTAGTGTGGCAGATCGTGCAGAGAGACTACGGCTTCGGTCGTGGGAAGCATAAAAGTTTGACTAAAGCTACTTACGAAGCTATTGGGGACCACTTCCGCAAGTTATGGGGACAGGAAGCTGGCTGGGCACATTCGGTTAGTAATGCACTTAATTTACACGTGGAGAGATGCAAAGCCCAAGGCAGTGGAAAGCTGATGATGGGGACAATTATAATAATAGGTACTCTTCACCGCAGATCTGAAGGCCTTCGCAGATGTTAAAACAGAGGATGTGAAGGCTGAAGTTCGGGTCGAGAAAACCGCTACCAAAGGGGCAGCAGTTGGGCAGGCGAAGACCAAAAATATCAAAGAGGAAGCCGAGGATGGAGGAGAAGAGGTAAAACTCGACCGGGTATTAGTAGACGACAAGGAAAATGCCGTCAAAAAGGAAACGGTGGTTGAGCAGGAGGTTGTTAGAAAAGCAAAGCGGAGTCTAAAGCTGGAGGTGAGGAACAGGGAGGACCAAGACGTGTCACTGGAGCTGGAAGGCGTGACCACCCTCGCTGATAGGGTGAAGCGACGAAGGAGGCGTTAGATGGCCAACGCGCGGTAGTCTTTATGGGCTGATCCTGGGCAAGAATGAGACAGGCGGATTTTCCTAATTTAGGAACTGGGCAATTTTTTTTTCTTAGTGATAGAGAATTAATCTACCGTACCTGTAATTAGAGGAGTTCATCTGGTAATGACCAATGGACGAGAGTGCAATATATCTCGTATATTACTGTTTGTGGACAAGTACCAGCAAGGGCAGATGTGCTTGTGAGAATACAGGCAGCATTTTGGGTTTCTGGTGGAGGGGTATGATACGGTACTTGTGCTCGAGTAAGCTGGTTGCGACAGTCTCAGTACCGGTCGGTACTCGAGGACCAGTATGATACGTACTCGAGTACCGGTATTCGACCCAATAGAATTCACTCTACTTACTCGAGTAATCAATTAAAGGTACCGTACCGTGCAATTTGAATTCATACCAGCGCCGCGCACGGTACAGTACTAGTACAGTCAGGCAGCTCGCCAGCAACACAGCACTGGGGTTCAGGCCCAGAATGTTTACATAAAATAATTAATTAATTACAGTAAAAATAATAAAAAAGTTCGTTCCTCCACGTTATTATACCGGTATGTTTTTTGTTCAAGATGAGATGTCGAAAAGGGTTCCTCGAGTGTGCATGGGAGAAGAAGAAGAAAAAACCCTTCTCCCACACCTTCTCCAAAAAGAGCAATCCCACTCGCGGATTCAGAAACATCGAGCGTTGGATGTGACTGATCAATGAAACGGGTCTGAGATCACAAAGTTATCGGAATGAGGGTTGATGATCTTTTTTTTGATTTCTTTTTATTTTTGCCCTTTTTCCTTCCCTGTTCCCTTCCATCCGTCCTTTCTTCCTCCCCTCCAGTTACAGTGCAGGGGTGTTGGATGGATAAGCGCTTCCTATTGGCTTGAAGTGTTCAGGAATGTTTTGATTGGATTGGGATTGGGATGAGCTGCTTTGGGAGGAAGAGTCTGGGTACGACCAAAAAGGGGGGAATGATGGGGGAATGATGGGGGGGGGTCTTTGAGTACGAGTGTGGGACTGCGTGATATTTCGCGTGTTTGCTGCTGGGAGGCGAGAGGGAGCTGGTTTGCTCTTTGAGTGCTGCTGGTATTGGTATTGGTATTGGTATTTGGTATTGATGTTGGTGCTAGGGCTGGGACTGGAACTTGTGCCATTATCTTCTTGAGGTTGCTGTAGCTTAAACCACCATTGGACCACCGGCACCGTTAGGCTAACATGCCGTGGTGTGGTGTTTTGTTTGCTCGCTTTTGGGTGCTCGAGCAGGAACCCAAAAAGGCTATTTGCAGGGCTCCCGTGCTGGGCAATTGAACCCTCGAGAGGGACCCTTTTCCTCGACTTTTCTTCTTCTTCCTGTTTGCTTCCCTTCCCTTTTTTTCCCTTTGAGACTCTCTCGCTCGTCACTCACTCGCGGTGGTGGAACAATCCCCCCCCCCCATTGAATTTCCTTGTTTGTTTGTTTGTTCAACCATTGAACTCCATACACTCGTTTTTTCCCTTTCCTTTTCACACTCTTTTCTTCACTCTTTTCTATTTATTTATTTATTCATTTAGACAATTCTTTATCATACCTCCAACGGCCTGGCCTTGTTAGAATCTTCTTCTTTTCCTTCGGATTTCCTCTAGGTTTCGATCTTGGAGCGGGCTCATCTTTGGGTCAGCCACGCAGCCCCCCCGAGTTGCCAACTGAGACCTGTAATTCCTGCCCTTTCCTTTTCCATTTTCCCCTCCCCTCCCCCAACTAGCCAACGAATACATACATACATACAAACAACACCACCCCTGGCCAGTGGTGACCCTCTTTCTCTTTTCCGTCCGCCCTACTGAGCTCGGTGTTGATGGGATTTTTTTCTCTAGTGAAAGCTGATTGATACGTTTCGATCACTTCAACACCAACTGGGTACCTTTCTTCCCGTGTTTTTCTACCTCCTCTTCCCTTCTGGGCTACTTTCCAACCGTGTTGCTTGTTTTTCTCCCAAATTAACCGTTTGAATTCAGGTCCCAGCGGTTCCTGCATCCAATTAGCGCTTCCTAATTGCCGGCCACCCGAAATCCGCTACCCCCAGCCCGAAACCCCCCCATCTCTCTCGCCCCGACCCTACCGCTGTGACTCCTTTTTGCCTCTTTTCCTTAGCCGTCCAGCCTTAACCTATTCACCAACCTCGAAAACTTTGAACGTTAATTTTTCTTTTATCTCGCTGCAAAGGGTCTCAGCAGCCATCGTGGATTCCAAGGGATTATAATTACCCCTTCCATAAAGGTTGGCGCAAGCATGGGGTTCCCCTCATTGCTTGCTTCGACATCTTCGCTGTCGCGCAGGCTATGGGGAATACTATCTCTGTCCGCCGTGTTGGCGAGTGCTTTAAATATAACTGCAGTTCCACAACCATCCTTCAACCTCGACGGTCTCGGTCAAGTCGCTCTCGCCGGTGACTTTAGTGCAATCTCCCTCTACCAGTACTCGGGTCAAACAGAGTTGTCGTCGCTTTCTAACGGGTCTCAGAGTTTGCTGTCACAGCTGCCCAACGGGATATTCACGTCGCTGGCCTCGGCTGATGCCGCGATACAGGCTCTCTGCGTGCACCAGTTGAAAGATGGGACGGTAAAGGGGATATTTGTTGGTGGGAATTTCACGAGTCTGGGGAATGTGCCGGCTAGTGGTGTAGCGTTGTTCAACCCTCAGGATGGAAAGGTGACAGCCCTGAGCGGGCTGTCGGGGAGGGTTCATGCTTTGCTCTGTGATAAGGAGGCGAATACAGTTTACGTTGGTGGAGAATTTATGGTTACTGGTTCCAACTCTAGTAATGCTATTGCTTGGGTGGATGGGACAGGGTGGACGGACCTCCCGTTTGACGGATTTGATGAGCCAGTCAAGACAATCACCAAGTCTCCGAATGATACCATTGTGTTTGGTGGGACTTTTAATAACCTCGTCAATGCTTCGAGTCCCCGTGTCAGGCACGCTCAGACTATCAATATAATTTCGGCGGATATTACTGCTGAGCAGACTACCGACCTGAGTGGGTTTAATGATCCGGCCACCATTGTCTGCTCGACTGGGAAGGAGAAACAGTGGTTATTGAGGGATGGACAGAAGAGGGGATCTTGGACCGCGAACTTCAAGTTTTCGTTTAGACCCACCAAACTGAGGTTACGCAACGCCAACTTTGAGGGTCGTGGGACGAAGCTTTTCAGGTTCACTGCTTTCCCTATGAATGGAATAATGAACCTCACCTACACCGATCCTGCAACCAATGTATCCGCCAGCTGTGATGCTTGGTGCCCTCTTTCTGCCACGGCCGAGTTCCAAGACTTCTTTTTCGTGAACGAAGTTAGCATGACTAGTATTCGTGTGGATATTCTTGATTTCTACGGTGCTGGTGGCGGACTTGCTGGAGTTGAGTTGTTCCAAGATGGTATGTTGAGGTGTTTTTTGTTGTCTCAGATTGTTGATGTGCAAACTAATAAGTATTCCTAGACATTTATTCTTTTGCGGTGACAGATTTGAACGAGCCATCGTGTGGGGGTGTTTCTGCCAAGTCTAGCTCTGTTGTTACCGGGCGATGGTTCGAGACCCAGGGCTTACAAATGGACTCGGAGTATCTCTCTACTTACATTAACACGGCTCAGCCAGAGACAGTTTCTGTTGTTTTTGAGCCGCATATCCAGCAGTCTGGAGAGTATTTCGTGCTCATGTACACACCGGGCTGCCGACAAGACGGCACCTGCCCTGCCAGAGGCCAAGTCAATGTCACTGGGACATATACCAAGACTGGGGCTCCCCAACCGGCCTCGCCTTACTATCAGACCAACGATTACGGCAAATATGATACCGTGTACAGAGGATTTGTCGATGCTGCTGATGATACCTTCCGTCCTAGGGTCACTCTCACCCCCGCTACTGGCCAATCGTCCCCAATAGTCAATATAGTTGCGCAGAAGGTCCAGTTCCAGATGCTCGGCAACTCGACACGCAACGGAACGAGTGAGGACGGATCCAATTCTAGCTCTTTGGAGCTGAACGGTCTTTACGAGTTTGACCCTAAGCAGACTGACGTCCCGAAGGCCTCTGATGTTGCCAAGTCGGGCATTAGTACCGCTGGCAGCCGATTGCGCACTGGTGCTAAGGTCAAGGCGGTTGTTTCTAAGGATGATACCCTTTATGTAGCTGGTGAATTCTCGGCCAAAGATGATAGCTTTCAACATATTTTTACCATCGGTCCTAGTGGTGTCGCTCCTCTAACTAGGGGTGGTTTGGATGCGCCGGTCAACTCTCTACTGCTTCAAGGAGATCTCCTATATGTCGGTGGCCAATTTCAAAACACCAATTCTAGCCCCACGACTGGTTTAGGCTTTGTTGCTAGTTATAATACCAAGACGAAGGAATGGAGTGGGTTGGGAGCTGGTGTTGATGGCCGCGTCAGAGAGTTGGTTCATATCTCTTTGAACCTTACTCGTGGAGCAAGGGACGGTATCGCTGTTAGCGGCGATTTCACCACGATCAGAGCCGAAAGTGCCAACGCTGGTGCTATGAATGTCGAGGGGTTCGCCGTCTGGGTTCCGTCTGAAAAGCAATGGTTGGAACGAATGTCCAATGAGAGTATCTCACTCAAGGGTACTCTTTCAGCTTCCACCAATGTTCCTAATAGCAATATCCTCTACTCTGGTTCTATGGCTTCTCACACCGACGCAGCACCTGGTGCCGTTTCTCTTCGTTCTAAGAACGGCCTCGACGTCCAGGCCCTCCCTATTCAACTCGTCAGCAGCCGGGAGGCTCCTGCTAATAGAAAGCGTACTGTCGTTCCTTCAGATTTCACGGGCGTCGTTACTGGGGTATTCTATCTCAACGATGGCAAGAACTACACTATCCTCGGTGGTCACTTTTCTGCCCAGGGTAACGGTGGAACCGTCAACAACGTCGTAATCATTGATAACAAGTCGGCGAATAATTCTGTCATTGGGATAGGAAGTTCGCTTGATACCTCTAGCCTTGTTCTTTCGATGCTTATTATCGATCGATTGTTGTTTATTGGTGGTTCGATTACTGGCAAGGTTGGCGGTAACGGTATTGGTGGAGTGGCTGTGTGGGATATGTCCACCATGTCGTTCGTCGCAAATGAGCAGCCTGTTGGGCTCCAAGGTGATTACATCTTCCCTCTACGTTGAGGGATGTTTATCTAACATAGATGATAGGTGCCAACGGCGTGGAAGTTCATGCGATCACTCGTCGTCCCAACAATAAGAAAGAGGTCTATGTCGCCGGAAAGTTCGACCAAGCCGGTTCCCTGCCCTGTCCAGCCCTTTGCGTCTTTGACATTGATGCTAGGCAATGGGAAGCCTCTAAGCTTGATGTTTCCGGGCAAATTAATACCTTATACTGGGCCGACGTCAATACCCTACTTGTTGGGGGTGATATGAACATCAATAATACTGCTACCTATCTCGCCATCTACGATGCGAGGTCTCGCGATTGGCGCGCCTTTGAGGGTGATATTACTAACATTCCTGGACCTGTTACTAGCATTGCTGTGAATGCCAATACTATCGATTCTATCTTCATCTCTGGCACTAGCGCGAATGGCGGGGCTGCTTATGTGATGAAACTTAAGAGTGATCGGAAATTTCAAGCTCTGAGTATGTTGTCCGAATATGTCCCGATATTCCCTGATATCTATTTGCTAATTTCTGCAATAGCTGGTCTCGGGGACAATACCGTCATCAGGAGTATCCAAGTTCTTGAGCTGCAAGACGGTAACGACTCTAATGACTTCCTTGACAATAATCAAGTACTCCTTGCCATGGGATCCCTTAACCTCCCTAACTTTGGCAATGCCTCCGCCGCAACCTTCGATGGCACAAGCTGGAAGCCTCTACTCCTTACCACTACTGCAGACAACCTGCCTGGAACAATTGTCTCCTTGTTCTCTCAAAAACAACAGAAATTTTCATCTGGAGGTTAGCACATCCCCCCTCCCGTACTCTATCTTATCAGTTACCAACAAGGAAACCCTAGGCAAAAAACTAGCTAAAGGCTTCGTGATCCTAATTTCCCTTGCCATTGCGCTCGGCCTTGTTTTCTTGCTCGTCTGCCTGGGCGTGCTGGCGTCGTATATTCGCCGCCGCCGCGAGGGATACGTCCCTATGCCAACTACACCTTCACCTAGAGGACAATCGCCGGATATCCAGGAGCGATTACCGCCCTCACATCTGTTTAGTAGTATTGGACGGAACCCGGAAAGGGGTGGCGCGCCGGTGATATAGGGTTCTTTTTAGCAAAATAACGAAAATTAATTCATTCTTCCCCTCTTCCTCGTAGGGCTTTGGCTTAGCCTTTTTTCTGTTTAAAGTTTTCCTTTTTGTCCGGCGTATTTTGCTTTCTTTTCCTATCATACCTTTGATTTTGCGCAGCTTAAATTCCTATTCTAATGGGTTGGGTTTCTTTTTCTTTCTGCTAGCTTGCCATTAACCCCACCATGGCTAGTCATCCTCGAGTGGGGTTTAATTCCCTGTATTATTTTATTTCCTCTTCCCCCCCTCCCCTTCTCATCTCAACCGCTAGAGCGGATACTACTACTGCTGCTACTGCTCTTCGGCTGGATATTTCCTAGGGGGAGCTGGGCACTGTTTGACTTTTTTGTCTGTTTGGGGCTGGGCTTGATAACTCCTTCCTTCCGTGATGTGATGGATGGGAATAGGAAAGGGGGATGATGGATTGGTGCTGGCCGGGGTTTGGGATGGATTGTTTGGAATAGAAATTATGAGGTTATGTCTCTTGGTTGGTCCTGATTTGTGCTCTTTCGGGGACAGAGGATAGGGAGGGGGGGTGGAGGGGATGTATGTAGTATTACTACGGTAGTCCAAGCAATTGTCTTTTCTTGAAGGCTTTATTTAGTTGCGTTCTGACTCGTTTCAGTTAATTGTGATAGTGTGCTGTGCTGCATGAGTGATCATTACCTTAATTAACCAACCAACTAGTATTACATTGAACCAACGAACGAACAAAACATAACTTTTCCACCCACCGCCAATATGCCAAAAGTTCTTTGCCATCCATCTATCACATCTATCAAAGCCAAAAGCCAAAAGCCGGTCTACTACTTCCCCAACCCCTCCCGGCGGAACACATTCCCACTAGCGCTCCTCCTCTCATTGGCAGGCCTCCCCCTTCCACCTACACTTCCACCCCCTTGCCCTCCTCTACCCCTCCGCCCCGACGTAGCAAAAAACGTAACCTGCCTCTCCCCCATGACGCCCCTCCCCCCCGCAGGATTCTTCCCCCCCCCAACCTTCTTCTCCCGCGGCCGGCCCCTCATGGAGGAAACCTGCTCGCCAAAGGACCTCTCCCGATTGCGCCTCTTTTGCACGGAAGATGACGATGAGGGTGCGAAGCCTCTCGTGTCGTGATTCGCCTTTTTGTAGGAGGATGTTGAGATGCGCATTTGTGTTTGCTGCTGCTGCTGCTTCTTTTGCTTTTGGGCATTTTCTTTCCCAGGTTCCTTTCCTTCATCTTCCTCTTCATCTTCCTCATCGTCGGAGGAGGGGAAGGAGGGAGAGGGAGAGGAGGATGCTTGTTCTTTCTCCACTGCTGTTTTGTAGGTGTGAGGAGGAGGGGGAGGGGGAGGAAGGGGGTTGGTGCTCGGGTTCAATTGTCGGAATTCGAGTGAATATTCATCCACTTCAAAGTCTGGGTTTTGGAAGAGGCGAGTGAAGCGTGTATCTTTTAGTACTCTCCTCTCTCCATCTTCTTCTCCCTCCTTCTCCTTCTCCCCTTCCTTCTCCTTCTCCCCCTCCCTCTCCTCCTCCCCCTCCCTGTTTGCTCTCGCCAACTTCCCTTCTAATGCTATCAATCGCTCCGCTAGTCGCTTATTGATCTTGACTTTTGCAGTGGCGGCGGTGGAGCGGGTAGAGCGGATCCGGCTCTCTCGCTGTTTCTCAATCTTTGCTGCCACCATGCGTTTTCGCTCGCGCTCCCATTCGAATGGATCGGCGATTAATCGTGCTTCGTCATAGAGTCTTTGGTCGACAAAGTAGCCGTGCATGTATGGCCTTACCAGGCTTCCTCCGGAAGTGACCTTCTTGCCCCCATCGGTGGTATTGGTGGTGTGGCCGCCACCAACGAGGTGGTCGAGGTTGAGTTGCTTTAGCTCGGGCTTTGTTAGGAATTTGTAGTTGTCGTACGTTACCACCTCTCCACTGGTGCCTAGGGCGTCAGTGATGTAGGCGTCTGGATCGTTGGTGTGTTTGTCCGCGAGTTGTTCGATTTGCGTGTCTAAATGCGCGCACCACCAGGGTGATGGGCCGAGTGCTGGTATGAGGAATGAGTGCATTTCCCGACCTTCGTTGGCGGTGAAGAGCATGCCAGAGTTGGGCACTACACAGACGTCGTTTATATCCACAGAGGGTTCGATGGAGGTCCATGGTTTCCCACTTGCCTGGTCCCAGATTTTTATGATGCGCTTGTCGGCCGAGAGGACTTTTGGAGTGGAAGTTGTTTCATAGGCGGCTTCTACACCCCGGGCGTTGGAATTGGAGGAGGAAGAGGAGTGCAAGAATTTTAGGGTCTTTATGGGGAAGCCGTAGCCTTGGTCTTTGCTTAGGAGGGGGTTCGGGGAGCGGATGTCGTAGAGGGTTATTATCCCTGCGGAGTTTCCAGTGGCCATGATTAAGCCAGAGGGGTTGAATTCCAGAGCTGTGACGCTCGACCTCACCGGCTGGCCAAAGACGTTATACGAAGCAGCAGCAGAGGCTGGAGGTCCGAGAACGCCAATACGATTCCGACTTCTCGGATCCCAGAACTCGGTGGTGCCCACGTCAGTCCCGAATGCCAAAAGCCCATGCGAACCATCCGCAACCCCAACACATTCCACCGACCCCACATTCTCACCGCCTCCAGCAGCACCACTACCACCATCATCATATCCCCCTACATTAAACGGCCTCAAAAACCTCCCCGCCTCCAAATCCAACCTATACGCCTCCCGCCCCTCGGCCGCAACAACAACCTGCGCCGCAGGTTTCAAGTAGGCCAAATCCCTCCCATACCTCGGGATCCTGGTAACGTGATGGCACCCCATGGCAGTATGAAACTCCAGCGACCGATCCGCCTGCAAGTGCAGACTCTTGGTGTAATCCGTCGACAGCAGCACAAACTTCAGATTCAGCGAACCCGTGTGGCGAGCGTACTTGAGCGCTGACGACGGCAAGTGGTAGACGCGCTGCTGCGGCTTGTACGTCCCCGTCGCCATCGCGTATTCCCCGTCCGGACTCACGCGCACGCATTGGCTCGCCTCCTCGAACTCGAAGTCCTGGATCAGCTCGATGCGGTTGTTGTAGGCCGCATCGGAGCGCAGGCTACGCTTGCGTTTGCGCGCGAGCCAATCCGGTAGCGAGCGGGACGTCTGGCTGCCCGAGACTGTGTACACTGAGATGCCATTTTGTTGGGTGACTTTTAGGGACATGGTGGTGCCCTCTCTCTGGTCCTCGTGGAGTTTATTCTGTCTTGGAGGTCGGCAGGGAAGGGGTGGATCAATTGGGTGATTTGTGTGCTGGATTTCTTTTTCTTTTTCTCTTTCCCCTCCTTTCTCCTGGTGAAGTCGTGCGGTGTTTGTTCGTGGAGAGGGGCTTGCTGGTGGTGATGGTGGGGGAGGTAAAGATATTTGGCCTATAGAGCTTTTTTTTTTTGGTAAAGTTTTGGAGCCGCTTGAAGTGGGGTCTTGGCACCCGGAGGAAACCCTAACCCGTTTGATGCTGGTTTGGCAACTTAAATTCGGGAAGAACCAGTGAGCAGTGAGGTTCTGGAGGGTCTTTACTTATCTAGTCAGGGTTTGAGTGAGTTGTGAGAGCCTTGCGGGAACTATCATATGATATTATCGCGTTTGCCTAGATGAGCTAGAGGTTCACTGTTCATGTGATGTCAGGGTCGAGAAAAAGTGGATAGGGACTAGGGTCTGAGTGATTTGTGGTGAATGGGGCAATCTGTTCAGATAAGCCACGATGGCATTGCTATTTTTTTCTCCTCACCAGGCACTGATAACTTTGTAGGGTGGTTGTCACTTTTATGAGCTTCTAGCTTCCCCCACTTTTATGTGTAACACTGGTTAAGTTCACCATGAAGCTTAACCCTAATCTCAGCTCCCCCACTGGGGAAACCAACTCCACAGTAATCGGAACAAACTGCGCCGAGAAAGAATTTAATATATCGTTTAAGTTCAAAATCATTGCTCGCCCCAAAAAGAAAAAGCACATGCGTGAATACAGTGCCAAATCCAAATTTCCGCACCTCAACCTATTCACCCGGATCCTGTTTCCAGGGGCCCTCAGAAGTTTCAAAAGCAGGAGATAGACACAGGGGAACATGACTAAGTAGCCATGGCTGAGCTGAGTAGGCATAAGAAAATATAACGCCGTCGCCGCCGCGGATAACTTTATGAATTTCAAACATGCTGTCTTTGAATCATGAGCTCTTCTTAGACGCCGCCCCTGCCGCGGCTGCCTCTTCTTCCTCGGTGAAGACAGGCTCGAAATAGCCATCGTCTGGTTTAGCTTGCTGGGTAACCTCGTATGCCTAAATTGGTGATGAGTTGTTGGCCGGACCAAAGTGGGAAAGATTCATCAAACTGTTGGATGAAGGCATACCTGGGCTGAGGGCGATGATGGGAGCTGTGTTTGTTTGTTAGCTTAATTAGTGATGCTTATGCAGCAGAATCACTTACGTTGACCAGAACCGCCGGGTTCTTCATTTTGGCCTGTCTGACTTCCTGTATTGAAGAAAGCCATCCCGTTAGTCGTGACTGTAATCTGTGGTCTAACGTTATATGTACCTCTAGGATTTGCGGGGTTGCCCCAGACTTTTCTGTTCCTGAAAGGAGTTTGAGGCCCTCATTCTCGGTACTACACACCACCATGACTGTGATGTCGTCCTTAGGTTCAGTGCTCGTTGCTGCATCTTTGCTCTTTGGAGGAGTAGCTTCAAGTTCAGCTACTACTGAAGGTGAGGTGGTATTATTCATATCGAAAAATGTTGGTTTGTTAACTGCCGCACCTTGAAGCACAGCAAACTTTAAGTGTAATCGAACCGAAGTCGTATGTCTGTGCTACGGTACCGGTAGCAGCGCTGTGGGTTCTTTTGTTGTTGAATGGAGGCTGCTTTTTTTTGTGGAGGTTTGATTCGTTGTTGAGGAGATGAGGTTAGGGACGGGGAAATGGACTTGCGGGGAGAAAGCAGGAGGGAGAGGGGGCAGCAGCCCCAAAGGCTGAGGTGGGGATTAAGTTACCCAGAAACGCACACAGTACGGCTGAGTTGTGAGCGCCTCGAGTTGTATAATAACCAATCGGCATATCCCGAGCGCCAAGAAAGCATTTGCCAAGCAGGGGCTTGGGGAAGAGGAAGAAGCTTGGACTATCATGAGGCCCTTCCTCGACCAAAGAGTGTTCACCGTTTTAAGAACAACTATTTTATCATCATGATCTCTCATTGCATTGTACAGTACGGTACAGTACAGTACTGTAGAAACCTGAATAATTGAGAATGGCGCTAGGACGTCCAGAATTTCCCCCTTTGGATTAAGGGGAGAAAATATATATCATAATAGAGAAAAGATTCTCTTCTGGCCTTTACTTAAGATGAATAAAAAGAAAAATCCGATAGACCTTGCCGAGAGAGAGGCAACTCCAACGAACGTCCTAGGGAGGTTCTCAATTGTTCCGGTTCTCACGGCTGGAGTAGGAACCCTCATCCTGACCATTACTCCAGAATTCTGACTAATCTTCTCGGTTGTGGCAATAGCTTGCAAATACTTCAGTGGGTGCTGCAGGGTATGCAGGTGGAGGACAAGACCATTGACTTTAGAGAAAACACCTATCTTGGTATTGCACTAACTCCGGCCCGATATTTTTCCGCCCCTTTCTCGCCAGGTTGCCGGTGATTTACGGTGGTACAGTAGATCAGGCACGGAACCGAGGGAAGATGTAACAAGGAGATACGAAGCCTGAAATACCATATGATATAATACGGGGGCGATGGTCTATGAACGTGATTCACTCCACCAGAAGCACGCCTGGGAATTCTGTATGTGGGTATCCATAACTCTACGCTTAGCTGCAGTTTGTCCGGACCTACCGCTGACATTTTGAGAACGCTGCTAAACCAATTATTACGCTGTTGGGGCTAGTGGGCTCGGGAGATGAAAGGTTCTTACTGTGCTTCCTGGTGAACGAGGCCCTCGAAGTGTTGTTATAGGTATGATATGATACCTGGATATCTTCTCCGGGATGAGCTGGCCTTGGAAAATCCCCCAGGCCGTGGCGCCCTGACAAAGTCTTCGTACGATCAAGTCCAATAGACGCCTCTCGGATAGGGTTGCGAGGGCTAGGGAGACTATTCTACTAAACAAAGATGGTAAAGTCACCTTTGGCTGCAGTACCATTTCGTTCGTTCTTACCAGCACCATTTGCCTCATTCTTATGAGCCCTTTTCCTCGGAGTGCCTTGCAGTAATGGAAAACCGGAAATATCAGAATAGCCAACCGGGAATGGCTGAAGAGGGGATGCGATAGTGGAAAGTTGCTGATTACATTAAAACTGCGATGGCCAGAGACAATGCTCATGTAAGGACACACACTTCTATTGGGTGATCATACTTGTAAAACACGAGCAGAAGTGCAAAAGAAAAAGAGCCCAACCCTACCCAACGCCCCATGCGACGTTGACGCCGTCCGAATTTAGCCTTTTTGTAGCATGCCCCCACCGCCGTCATTCCTGTACATCAATTTATTACAAACCCGTCGCTTGCTAGTACTCGTACTTACTCTACCCTGGCCAGTCACAGCGTGAGATTTCTGGGTAGATGTCGATGCAATGCAAAGGGCTATATCAGGGATGGGTGAAAGGGGAGGGGGGAAGGGCAACTAGCTTCTCACATTATCAACTCCCATCATAATGTTTTGGCTTCAAGTTCCCCATTGTGGACGGAATTGAAATCTAGGGAATTTGTGGACAGCGGACAACCACCACAAACATGTTGCACCCCCCCTCCAAATGTTTACCTCACGGAATCACAGCATTTATCCATATCATAAGTTATTCGCGGGGGGCGGTTTCGTCACAAATAATTAATCTGAACTCTATTCCTCATTCCTTTCTTCCTCTGTATCCCCAGCCGGTAGTCCCAGGAGGAAGCTACCTGTAAAGGCTGAGCCAGGATACCTACCTTTTGGAGCGACAAGATAAAGTAGCTGGGGTGTGTGTTCTGGAAGGAGTTTGACTGCACGTTTAACCCTTGTTGGAGGACAGCCATCTGATCCTGCTTCGCTGGGATGGTGGGAATAGATAAGGCTACACAGTGGGGGGAAAGCTGGACTGGCAATATAACCCCTAGCCTCTAAGCCTCCTCTACAAGGCTAGGGGATGAAAGATCTTTCTATCTCCGTTTAATGTGAATTCTCGCTGTTCCTATCAAGGGACGGGGGAATCGAAGTTGGAAAGGTTGAGTTGTCTCGGGCAGACTGCTGAAAAGCCCGATATCTCATAGTAGGAGATATTGCGCGGGGTAGGTTGCGTACCGGTATTATACTACCGGTATCAGTAGCCCAACACACAGTAATGGGGGCACTGTATCTTGAAAGGACGGAGAGTGGTATGGTAATAATTACTGCTCCCATTACGAGTCGGGAACTTGTAACATTTTTGGCCGGGTAACTAGACACTACCAGTATGCACCTCGTACCGGCATTCTAACGAGATCCCGTTCGAGCATAATACAGGAGACGAGTACTCGAGTAGGAGGAGTGGGCAGTAAAATAAAACAAAAAAGCAAATGGGGATGCTGTCTGGTATTGATGCGCCCAGGTTCGCCGTTGGTTCCATAGACAACTTCGAAAGAGTCGAAAAGGAATCATAATGTTGGGTCGTCTTCGCCTGCCAAAGGGGATCCCGGCGACCGCTTCTGGGCCTCATAACCGATCAGAGAGGAAGAGGGAGAGAGGGCGAAGGGAAATGAGGTTCCTGGTTGTTAGCTACACCTCCGGCAGCGGTGAAGGGCCGGAGTTTGTAAACAGCACCATTCGTAACGGTACCTAAGGCAACGAGAGTGCTGCGTAGCCCAAAGGCCCAGAGAGAGGCTCAGAGTATTTTAGTTTGCCCCACCGACCCACAAACCTCTTTCCAACCCCTCTTCTTTCCCCTCCATCTCTCTTCCGTCCGCCCCATCCTTTCTCTCGTTCTCCAACGCTACTCCTTTTGTCAACCCTCGTGAACCTCTAAGGTCACGAATAAAACCCACCCCACGATACTTTGAAGCATCGTCTCTCACCAAGCCGGGATTGACAAAACATGGCAGACACCATTATTCAATCCGACAGCGGAGCTAACCCTGGGTGAGTTTTCTCCTCTATTTTCGTCATCGCTTGGTATTTTTGTTACTCGTCTACCCTTTTGAATATCTTTGGATATTTTCTTGGTGCGAAGGGCCAATCGCGCTGCGTTCTCATTTACGAAAAGAAAACATACTACTCTGCGGAGTACTTATGCGGGATGGAATAGGTGGTGGGGCATCGGAGCTGATCAGGTCACAGCACTGTCGAACTCAAAAAGGACACCACAATCATTGTCCTCGGCGCCTCTGGTGACTTAGCTAAGAAGAAAACTGTAGGGATTTATCCGAATGAAGTTGAAGAATTGGGATAAGAGCTAACAATGTATTACAGTTTCCCGCCCTCTTTGGTTTGGTTGGTCTCTCTTTCTTATTTCACCTTTTCGTTAAGTGGGGGTGAGCTAATTGAGCGCTGATTCGTCGAGCAGCACAGAAACAACTTTCTTCCACAAGACTGTAAGATAGTCGGATATGCGAGAACGAAAATGGACGGGAAGGAATACCTTTCCCGAGTAAAGTCATACATCAAGACCCCTACCAAGGAGATGGAGGAGCAGCTGGAAACATTCTTGAAAAAGTGCTCTTATGTTTCCGGTCAATACGACCAGGACGAATCGTTCATGCGGCTCCGTGAGCACCTCGACGACCTCGAGGCAGGGCGTCCAAAGAATCATCGTATTTTCTACATGGCATTGCCCCCCAGTGTTTTTACCACTGTTTCTCAGCACTTGAAGAAGAACTGCTACCCAGGCAAGGGAATTGCGAGACTTATTGTAAGGCCTAGATAAGCCCGAGCGCGGTGGTTGAAAATAGACTCATAACTTCAATAGGTCGAGAAGCCATTTGGTAAAGATTTACAGAGTTCTAGGGACCTTCAGAAGTCCCTCGAACCTGACTGGAGGGAGGAGGAAATTTTCCGTATCGACCATTACCTTGGAAAGGAGATGGTTAAAAATTTGCTCATCCTGAGATTCGGTAACGAGTTCTTTGGTGCTACCTGGAATAGAAACCATATCGACAACATTCAGGTACGTTGCACCGAAAAGACCCGTGGTCTCGGAGAGCAATGGAGCTAACACCTATTATCTGACTAGATCACCTTCAAGGAGCCCTTTGGAACGGAAGGGCGGGGAGGTTACTTCGATGATTTTGGGATTATTCGCGATGTTATGCAGAACCGTCGGTTTCCTATTGATAACGAGTGTTTCACCACTGACTGACCCTTATCAGATCTTCTCCAGGTATTGACTATTATTGGGATGGAACGCCCAATTTCATTTTCCGCTGAAGACATCCGTGATGAAAAGGTAAAAATTAAAAAAAAAAATTTGCTATTCGCCTTTGAAAAATAGTTGCTAACTGATTTCACAGGTCCGGGTTCTTCGGGGAATTCCGGCCATTGAACCCAAAAATGTCATCATTGGCCAATACGGAAAATCTCTTGATGGCAGCAAACCTGGATATCTGGATGATGACACTGTTCCTAAGGATAGTAGATGTCCAACTTTCTGTGCTTTAGCTGTCTACATCAAGAACGAGAGATGGGACGGCGTTCCATTCATCCTGAAGGCTGGTAAAGGTATTTATTAAAACCCTCCGTAGTGTGTAATTTCCGGACCCCCACTGATTACCCCTTCTAAATAGCTTTGAACGAGCAGAAGACTGAAATAAGAATCCAATTTAAGGACGTCACCAGCGGTATCTTCAAGGACATCCCCCGCAATGAACTTGTTATTCGCGTCCAGCCCAACGAAAGTGTCTATATTAAGATGAACTCGAAGCTGCCTGGGCTCAGTATGCAAACTGCGGTGACTGAGCTTGATCTCACTTATAGACGCCGTTTCAGCGATCTCAAAATCCCAGAGGCGTACGAGGCACTTATCCTTGATGCTTTGAAGGGTGACCACTCTAATTTTGTCCGCGATGACGAGCTGGACGCAAGTTGGAGAATTTTCACTCCTCTATTGCACTACCTAGACGAGAACAAAGAGATTATTCCAATGGAATACCCATACGGTCAGTTTTTATGCGCTCTAAAATCCAACGCATGATCTAACTTCTGTGATAGGTTCGCGTGGACCGGCAGTTTTGGATGACTTCACAGCTTCCTACGGATATAAGTTTAACGACCTCGGAGGCTATCAGTGGCCTGTGCAGAGCAGTGCTCCTCATAAGCTCTAGCTAAGGGTTCTTCCCTTCCGATGTGATGGCTTTAAAGACTTCTGCAAAAATTCCAGGAACTCTCACAACATCCTGACCATGAATTTCGTGGCATGAGTGTTATTTCTCTTTTTTGGATCACAGCGACTTGGCCGAACCACCATTTTTCAATGTTAGAAATTACTGCCTGTTTCTTTTTCCCTTTCCTCCTTTTCTTCTCTTCTTTTTTATTTTTTCTGCGGTTTCTCAGCAGAACCTGTCTGGTGATAGCGGGATGTTCGGCCTGGGGGTGTTTTAGTGTAATACAGCAGCATCCGAACATGATATTGTGTGATACTTGTAGCTTGCGGCCAGGTTTGGGCTTGGTGGGTCTTTTTGCGAGCACTCTGCTTTGTATGGTCCGGTACAAGTAACCATGCCCATATGTGAATCGCTAATGTCTCCATTGTGGCCTCTACCAATACTCGAGTACGGGTAGCGCCCTCTACCATCTCCAGTGCCGTAGCCCTCTGGGGGCACAGTGCCAGCGAGGTTTCATAGCATTCTATGGCTGACGCTCAAGGAGGAGTGACAGAATATCCGTTTGTGAATAGAGCAGAGCAGGCGTCGTGGAACATTATCTTGTAGATAAAACAGGCACTGCGGAATACCAGAAGCTAAGAGCGCACTTGACTTAGTCTATGGTATGATACTCTGGAGTACTCGAGTACCGGTACCAGAGCACGCGGCTCATACTATCATTTGCCACCATATGATACTTGTAAATTACATATCATACAAGTACAGTACTAGAACCATTGACATTTCTTGGCAGACCACCGATGGAGGATGACGCAGCTACAGATACAAGTACTGTACTCGAGTGCTTGGGGTATGGTGGCACATGGTTAAACTCAGGGATAAATTAGTTTGGTTGCACAGCTACGGTTCTCGCACCGTAGTCAAGATATGATAAATCCCGGACATCCTTTACTACTTCATCCCTGACCACAATTCAACAGAGTTCCACCGACTGATACCCTTCAAAATAGCTATAACAAACAAATTCCTCCGTCTCTCTCTCTCTCTTTTTGCCTTTAGTTTACGGGCTTTCTTTTTCAAAATATTCCGGGGTATCCCTAAACGGACGCATCCCCGAGGTAAGCCCCTCGATACCGCTCTCTGCCGCCCTCTGGGAGCTCTAAAGTCCAACATCGGAACCACTGCAGTAATCACCACTCCTTTGCGAGAATAGCTATTCCCCAATTTTAAGTTTATGGCGGCGACATGGGCGGGTACCCCAAAGATTAGAGGCTCATCGGGCCCGGTTCGTATGGTGTTGTTGACTGTGTGGTTCGTTTGCCATTATAGCGTGAACCCCTTTTGCGATCACCAGAGTGCATGGGCTTCCAGGAACCCACAAACCGCATTGTGATTGTGAACTGCGCTAATGTATCGTCTACCCTTCATAGTCTTTCCGGAGTTCAGGTAGCTTTCCTTGGTCTGACATTCGGCGCGGATGGAATAGTATTTCCCGAAGTTTAGACGTAGGTGCTAATCGTGCTGGAACATATAGCTTGTATGGGGCATCGAAATGGCATGTATGTGCCCGGCAATTGCTCTTGTGCTTTTACCAGTTTGCTGAATTCTCCGTTTTTTTCCAGACTGCTCGCCTTATTTACTATCGCTTGGTCTCACAAAATCGCTAATGAGCCTGGTATGGAACATTGGCCCTCTTTCAGGCCTAATAACCCAGCCCGTTGTCGGCGTCATTGCGGATAGGTCTCGCTCACGTTTTGGTATGGCCTGGGATCTCTGCGGAAGTGTGACTAAATGCTGATTGGGCGAAAAGGAAGGAGACGCCCGGTTATGGTGGTCGGGGCCGCCGCTGTTTCGATGGCATTAATTTCACTAGGCTGGACAAAGGAGATTGTTGGGTTATTCTTTTCGCTCGGAGAAACGGTTCCTCCCTAGTCATGCTGAAGCTGCCAATCGTTCACGTGGGGGAGCAACTAACAAATAACAGGCAAACACCTGCACGATTCTCCTTGCGATTCTGTCGATATACTTGGTGGATTTTGCTATTAATGCTGGTAGGTTATCTTGCATTGTTCACACGAGACATCAGTAGTAATTGCCATTTACAGTTCAGGCTTGCTGTAGAGCTCTCATCGTTGATACACTGCCCACTCCTCAACAACAGCACGGGAGTGCTTGGGGTAAGCCCTTGGGATAACTCTGTGTCGCCAAAGCTAACAGCGCGACAGCTAGTAGAATGATTGCGGTAGGCAATATTGCTGGTTACTTTGCGTATGCAGAAGCCCACAAAATTATCCGTCATTAGGAAGCTAAGAAAGATCCTTAGGGGCACAATTGACCTCGTGTCGATCTTCGGTGCTAGTATCGGCGATACCCAGTTCAAACAGCTGATGGTACTTGCTTCTATTTCACTCATGTCTTGCATTCTTATAACTTGCTTTTCTGTAGAAGAGCGAGTGCTCATAACTCGAAGGTATGCTAGCCAGCGGGAACCTGATTTCCTGGTGCTGACTATGAGTCCCCAGGGAATCCGATGAAGGTTCGGGTGTGCTTCAAGTTTTTGCTCTCATCTGGAAGACGATGTGGCATCTCCCGACTGGGATATGGGATATGTGTGTGGTTCTTTTCTGGGCCTGGATAGGTAATCCACCCATACTGTACGCAGTGCGCGGCATGACGGGGTTTGAATTGTATAAGCTGATGTGCCCGAAGGCTGGTTTCCTTTCATGGTCTATAGCACGACATTTGTGGCCGAAGTTCTTAAACGCTACGACACAGCTGCCCGGGAAAGCCTTGAGACTTCTGACGACGTTCTTGGCGACATTGCCAGAGTGGGAAGTATGGCACTGGTTCTATTCTCCTGCGTGTCACTGGCCGCTTCGGTTATATTACCGTGGGCGGTAAACTCGCCAGAGTCAAGAAAGCATGTCAAAAAGCACCTCGTGCCAACCAACCTGTTAGAGCGGTTCTCTCAAAAGGTCGCGTCTTATAAGCCTAACTTAACCGGCATATGGATATTTGGTCATATTACTTACGCAGTTCTCATGCTCGCAACGATGTTCGTTGGGAGGGTGAGCTCTGCAACATTTTGTGTCGCGCTTAGCGGAGTGTGAGTTTCCTGATGTTCTGTGTCTCATCTTGGCCGGCTTTTTCTCACGAATTTCTAGGTCTTGGGCATTAATGACATGGGTAATTGGGACAATGGCGTCCGATTCTAATCCTCTTACTGACATCTCCCTATAGGCACCTTTTAGTATCGTAGGTGAAGAAATCAACAAGCTTAGTGAGCCTTCCGGAATGCTACACCGCTCCCGCGGTGGCCCCTATGACCCTGTTGCACAACGTGAGTTTGATCATGATGTCCAAGAAATGGAAATTATTAGAGCTTCAATCTCCACCGATACCGCCCCGATGGTCACTGATCCTGAGGCCCAGTCACACGAGTCAAGTGACCTTGCAGGTGTATAGTTAGTCCCCCCTCCCCCGCACAGTACCAAAGCTAGCCTACCAAGCACTAACAAAATACAGTCTTGGAATCATGAATGTGTTTGCATGTCTTCCCCAATTCGTGGGCTCTTTCATATCTTTCGTTGTATTTTCCATTCTTGAGCCAGGAAAAAGCCCTGAGTTCTCCGAAGGAGGAAGCACCGAAGCACCGACCTATGGGGTAAATGCCATTGCAGTTTGTATGGGCATTGGTGGAGTCGCCACTCTAGTAGCTGCACACTTCACTACAAGGTTTAGGGGTCGTTGAGTTGGGGTGTCTATTACTAGCATCCCGACGAATGTACTATACATTGCTCTTTTATTTCTCTAGGCGAGCTTGTGAGAAGCATGTTGTAACAAAATAGAATACCATGGGCGTTTGGGATAAGCCATGAGTGGAATACTGATTCAATCGGACCGGTTTTTAAGGGCTTTGCAGGAGCACAGTCACATCGGCGCAGGCGGATAATATTTCATAGTTTGCAAAAGCGACGAGTGAGAAGATATGATGGGGGAAAGGATGTTGTCTGAATCACCTCTACTCGTAGATTACACAGCGCAAGAACAACCTAAAGCTATATATAAAGAGGATCACACACAGATAGAGGGGGAATGAGCAAGCTGTTTGATGTAGGTTCTCACACGTTACGTAATCGTCTTGCCAGAGGTTCAATCGAGCCCAGACCAAACTCTAGACTCAGGAGGCTCAAATGCCCCACTATATAGTAGCACCAACACTCTGCCCCGCGTTCGAGCCCAGCAACGCAACCGAACAAACCGATAGTTCTCTCTTTCCTCACTTTCCCCCTCCTCCTCCCCGGAGCTCTATAACATAGAAGTACAATATAGGAACATCTACGTTCCCACCACACAAGGTTTATAAGTGGTAGAGAGAGGCGGAAGGAAAGAACCCCAAATGATTACCATCAGTAAGTTTTCATCCCATGCAATGAACTCCCGCACTCTACAGATATAAATAAATAACTAATGTTCAACACAGAGGTCCCCTGCTCTTCCGCAAACATTGGTTTGTTCCAATCCCTTTACCACCCCGCCCCATAGTTGCACGCTATAGGCACTGTAACTGACAACCAACCGTAGGTCCCGGCTTCGACGTTGTCGGCCTCTCCCTCTCCATATGGCTAAGCCTCCAAGTCAACATCACCACCACCGATACATCCACCCTCACATACCCCCTAAACTGCAAAATCACCTACGAGGGCGAAGGCGCCTCTCATGTCCCGCTAGCTGCAGATGCAAACCTCATAACCCGCACAGCATTATATGTCCTCAAGTGTCACGGTCAGCGCACGTTTCCGCCGACTACACATATCCACGTCGTCAACCCTATCCCCCTCGGTCGCGGCTTGGGTTCTTCTGGCGCCGCAGTCGTAGCAGGTGTTCTCCTTGCCAACTCTGTTGGAAAATTAGGTCTCGGCAAGGACCGTATGATGGATTACTGCCTCATGATTGAGCGGCATCCGGATAACGTCATGGCGGCCATGATGGGCGGGTTCGTGGGCAGTTACCTCAAGGAGCTGGATCCAGCCGATATGGAGAGGAAGGAGATCCCCCTTGCGGAAGTGTTGCCGGAACCAGCTGGCGGGGTGGATACCGGGTTGAGGCCCCCCGAGCCTCCTCTCGGGATCGGACACTATATCAAGTTTGGCTGGGCAAAGGAGGTTAAGGCTGTTGCTATAATTCCAGATTTCGAAGTCTCGACCGCCACAGCTAGGGAGGTTTTGCCGGATGCTTATTCTAGGAAGGACATGGTTTGTCCCACCCATAACTGGGGCTCTTAGCGTGAAGAGGTGAGCTAATGGGAGGAGCAGATATTCAACCTACAAAGGCTCGCGGTCCTGACCACCGCACTAACCCGCTCCCCTCCGGACGCGGAATTGATCTTCCAAGCGATGCAGGATAAAGTCCATCAGCCGTACCGCAAGCACCTTGTACCCCTCCCGTTCCTTCTCCCCCATTCCACCACACTAACGACCCCCCTAGATCCCAGGACTCCCAGAAATACTCGCCTCTGTAACTCCTCAATCCCACCCGGGCCTCTTGGGAATCTGCCTCTCCGGGGCGGGACCTACAATATTGGCATTGGCGACCCACAATTTTGAACATATCGCGGAGATGATCATGACTAGATTCAAGCAGGAGGGTATCACTTGTAGATATGAATTGCTCGAGCCGGCGTACGAGGGGGCACAAGTTATTGAATCCTAATACCGAGAGTCTCTCTGTTCTATAAATGTTGATAGGTGGGGTAGACGGAAAGGAGTTGTATATACATATAAAAAAACACGGGGCGATAGATTTTCTTTTCCCCTCACTTTTTTTTTGCTCCATGAATACCTTGTTCTCCCACTGGGGACTGCTGACAGTCGGGATATGGTATGGAAATGTTGAAAACTCAATTTGCAGGCGCGATGTAGAGCAAGTATGAATCCATGATTTGAAAAACTAATGTCCCAGGTACTCCTTGGGCAGACACTCGCAGCACATAACATTATCCTCCGATTGCCTGATAAGGGGAGGGAAAGGAAATAGCAGGGGGCAGAAAAATCACAGCCATGCTCATGAGATCAAGTAGTCACACCTCTAAAATACATCGTGAAAACCTATATCACGCCAAACCCCAGCAAACTCCGTTGAGTCTATCTATCGAACTAACTAACCCTTAGCCAACACCTCCGAAATTCTCAATGCAAGATCCAAGATCTGCAAATGCTCATCCGACCCATCCACCAAACGCTTATCCACCTCAGAGAATATAAGGACGATATCGTTCTTCTGCTCAGCGGTGATTATGTCGTTGAACACGAGCTTGTTGTATAGCTACGAAGCACTATCAGTTTTGTTTCGGGTCATTGGGAGATTGGGAGTGTGATGATACCTGCAAAACCACCTGCCCGGCGCTCCAGCCATCTGCAACAATGTTCCGGACTAGCCTTGAGATATCAGAGTATGCGCTTTTGCCCTTCTTGGGTTCGCATGCTGCTAATAGGCTGTCTATTGTCTCGTCGGGTATTACTCCTGCAATTTCTTGGATGGACCTGACAGTGATCTTCTTGCTGTCTAGGACAAGTTTCGAGTCGTCCTCATCGCCATCGTCCTCCTCATCCTCCATCTCTTCGTCTCCCTCATTGTCAACCTTCCCAGGCTTATGCTGGATGATCGGATTATGCAGCCTAGCCGCAGACTGTAAGTAGGTGATAGCCTTCCTTAAATCCCCTTCGGACACCTTAATCAGCGCATCAATGACCCCATCTTCATACTCTACGTTCTCCGTCCTAGCGATCTCCTCCAGTCTCAACCTCGAATTCTCCTCGTCTAGCGGCTTGAACCGGAACTTGGAGCATCTCGAGGCAAGTGGATCAATAATTCTCGTAACGTAGTTGCAGATTAGGCAGAACCTAGTGATCTTGCTATATGTCTCCATGGTTCGCCTGAGGGCGGATTGGGCATCCTGAGTCATTGAGTCGGCTTCGTCCAGGATGATAATTTTGTAAGGGGGGCATGGATAGTTGGAGGATTGGGTAGCGCTGGCGGTGGAAACGGTGATCCGGGCGAAGTTTTTGACTTTTTCGCGGACGATGGAGATACCGCGCTCGTCGGAGGCGTTGAGTTCGAGGACTCGGCTCTTCATTAATTCGGGCCTAGAAGGGAGGGGCATGCCGTTAGAATACCTATACCTCGTAAAATGATGAAGGGGGGGGCTCTCACCCGTAGAGCTCCTTTGCTAGAGCGAGGACTGTAGAGGTTTTCCCGGTACCTGGGGGGCCGTAGAAGAGCATGTGAGGAAGCTAGTTATTCCAACAGTTAGCCGATTGAATACCATATCGGGCGTTTCAGATGAACAAACATTGGAGGATTGTAGAGTGCGTTTGAGGACAGAGATAGTGTGGTCCTGAGCAGAGACATCGTTAAGGCTTTTAGGACGGCTGCGTAATAATTGAATACTGTCAATCAACTTGAATCAGAGGGAATAGTCAAAGTAAGTAACCCACTATTTTTCAACCCAAGGAACTGGTCTATTAGAGTCCTTTGCTTTCGTTGAAGGGGCGGCCGAACTCTGTGCAGCGGCTGCAGCAGCTCTACGACCTGCCACGTCAAAGAAGGAAGCCATGATCAAAGATTGGGTATAGGTGAAAGAGGGTATGAACACTAAAGGAAAGGGTGGGGAAAAGTAGGTGGTTGACGAACGACAATGAAGGTGATAAGCAGATACTCATAGAACAAACTTTGGGAAACGCGTTCCCTCTATCGCGTTCTGGTTATGTCACCTAACCCTAAATGAGCAACACCTGGTTAAATTCGAACCTAGATCTGGATGCAATCGCTCCTAATTGCGGGCATGCGACGACAATAGCAGCCAGAGGAATTGGGAGTCAAGGCTGAAAATATTTCTACCGAAACACTATTTCCTAGGACCCGAGCTCAATCATTGATAGGCTACCCTTCATCACAAACTCAAGGCATTATAAGAAACATCTGAAGCATTCCGTCAGTCGATCACTGGCCTTTTGCTGACAAAAGCTAAGGCTGGGCTAAACTGATCTCGTGGAACATCCAATTCGATAACGCTATTCAGCAAAACGTCCCCCTTCCGCAGCTTTGCCGCACAGTACCCGAGTACAGTAAACAGCTAGCAACCGACAACCCACCACCCTCCACCAGTCCTCCTCTAGAGAGAAAAAATTCACAAAAGCTACCCTCTGTCCTCCACGCAGAGTGTCTTCCTTCCTCATATGATTCAATGAGCGATGCTGGAGACCGACAGCCCCCTACTGACGCCCAACTGGAGGAGGAGGGCCAGGAACGAAATCACGACCGCTATTTCAAGATTCTATGCTACAAACGATCTGAGTTCCTCGACCACTTGTGGCGGAATTTAGATCGGATCACTTATTGTTACTTCGGCTATCTATATTATCTAGAGTAAGCCCGCTAATTCTTTCTCTTCCTCCGGCTGTTTCTCCAGATCAAACTTTTTTTCCAGATCAAACGTGAGTTGACCGGGTGCCTGGGGGCAATAGCTGTAGCTTTCTTAGGTTCTTTCTTCGATGCGCCATCCAGATGAACTACCTCACTCCGAAGCCTATGGGCCTTCCTATGGTACCACAGAAGAGGTCGGATATCATTGCTTTGTTTGGCTCCGGGGGTTTTTGTTTTCTTTGGCATGTCATCGCATCTGCCCCTAGTGCCGGGGAACTCACAAACGGTTATCTGCATGGCGGGCTGATAATAGATTTTATTGGGCAGGGTAAACTCAAGTTTCTTGCCCCTACGAGTGATTGCCTTTCTAATTTCGGTGCTCGCAGAGGGCCCAATATCGAAATGGCGGCTGGTATATATGGATTTCGCCATACTGTTCCTGCAACTAGTGATGCTCACGGTCATCGCTGTGAAACACGACCACGATGCTAAGAGTGTTCGGATCGAAGAAGGCCGACAGCCACCACAAGACCTAGACAGTGAAGAGCGAGGGCAGACTCGAAGATATTCAACCTCTTCACAAGAAAGTTCTAGTGAGAGAAGCGCACGAGTGCAGGAAGATGAAGAAGCCGTATTAATGAATGGAGATGAGCCTGTTGCCGGCTCAGCGGAGACAGACATGCAGAAAAGGACCTTTGAGATATCCTCTGGGGAGTATTTGATCGCAAAGATCAATGTTGTAGAACATGTCAAGAAGCAATGGAACAAGGGCGCTACAGCGACGACCGATGCGTCCGCGATACCTCACTTAAGGCCGACATGAGTTTTGGGATTGATAGAAGGCCATCAGATGATGCTTCTATTATGCTTTGATTTTGCTTCTAGGAGGTGCTTTTTGCTTTGGAAATGTATCATATATCTAATTCTTGTCATGGCGTTTGGTGTGAGCGATGGAAGGGTCGGGTATTGAAGGATCGGGTATTGAAGGGTCAGAACTCTCTAAACAGAGGGATACATAATCTCCGTTACTGCAATGTACAATAGGTTAGAATAATCACTACTGTGATGGAATCGCTCTGGTAAGCAGCCGCCGACCTTTGTTTGGCATTGGATAAGTGAGATTGATCTTCGGAGAATTATGGGTACAAGTAACCCTCCAAGCCAAAATAGTTACAGCAAATTTGCAACCAGACCCTGGAAAACACGAATGCAACTGCCATGCACACACTGCAATCGAATGGATTAAGTAATCGAAGCAACTGGTATCATATCCCACTACAGTAATACAGGGCAGCAGATCACTCAGCCCCGAGTCAACATCATAAATTTCGTGACTGCTCTACCCAAGTCCCACCACGCACACAAACACAAACACACGACTTAACCGAATAATCGTGAAATTAACGAGGAACACTACTCAACGACAACGACCCCCGCCTACACCGTTAGTAATAGCCGAATAGCTCCCAAGCAGTAAGCGATTCTACCTCCTCCTCCTCAATTTTAATTTTTCTTTCCCGGCCAAGGCAGGAAGGGCAGTGTTGACCTGAATTTTTATTTTTTTATTTCGATCGAATAAGACATAAAATGCCTGAATCAAGTCACAGACGTGAGTCCCACATTTCACCCGAGAAATGAGAACTTTTGGATGGTTTTTGCTAACTAGGATTTAGTCTACGTTAAGGTGAGAGATCATACTTTTTCGCTACTTCCGCTCCTTTTCTTTATACAGTCGATTGCGAAGTTTTGGGACTTTAGCATTGTAGCGGTGGGGTTATGTTTGGCTGGGTTACGGGCTCAATCTGGGGGGACGGTCGGGAGTATGAATTGCTAGAGAAGATTCGATGGGGGAGCTAAATCCTGGGCGAATTGACGGAGGGAATAGTGTTTGTTTGCGTGGATGGGACTAGAAGCTGATTTGTGTCTGGGGGGAATAGGCAAGACATCTCTCTTACCAGAGGGGAAAGCGCAACACCAACCCGAACACCTCCCTCGTCAAGATTGAGGGTGTTGACAGCCCCCAAGATGCTTCCTTCTACCTAGGTTGTTAGGCCTGATATATCGTAGCTTTTAGCGTCTGTTAACAGTTCGGGGCTGCAGGAAAGAAGGTTGCGTTCGTCTATAGAGCCTCGCGTGAGATTCGTGGATCTAAGATCAGGGTAAATTCACTTAATGCGATCTGATAGTGAGCTCATAAGCTGATTTGTTTGAAGGTCATCTGGGGGAAAGTTACCAGGCCGCACGGAAACAGTGGGGTTGTTCGCGCTAAGTAATACCCCTCTGCTCTTCACCGATTCACTACCTCGAGGAACAGTGACTGATGCCGGTAATCTACCTAGATTCCGCCACAACCTCCCCCCTAAGTCTTTCGGAGCTAGTCTTCGTATCATGCTGTATCCTTCCAACATTTAAACGGGTTGCGTTCTGTTAGGCGGAGGGGCTCAATAAAAAACGTTTCACTTGTATGATCTTTTTTTCCTCTTTTTCTTTCATCTTTTCTGGAAGGGAATGTTTTTTCCTCGGCGCAAAAAAAGGCCATGGTAAAGTTTGGTGTTTGAGCACCTGCCCAAACAAAATAATAGAATTCCTGTGATCGGGTCTCGATTTGGGAATACGGTGGATGCGATTGCGTTTGCTCTATACGTGCCTCTTCTCTCTAGTTTTTGCGTAGATCTCCGTGTCTGGGAGACTTTGGCCTGCGGAGAACCAAAATTATGTGCCCATATATTGAAGAGAGGAGTGTGATGCAATGAAACTACCAATCCAACATAAGGTCGAACAGTATCATACTTTAAATATCCCAACACAGCAAACTCCAGTGTATAATAGAACGTATTCATTTTTCAGATCCCCTCAGCACCACTCCCACCCCCACCCACGCCCCTCACCCCAATCCCCCTTCCTTACCTGTCGCAAGTCTGAAAGCAATTCTATTCGTAGAGGGTTAAGTTCCGCCAGCATCCTCGAGTGATCCAGACCTTCCCCTCTCTTTAACAGGATCGACCCCCGTCTGCCTCGTCCCCTCCTTCTGTCGCTTCTCCTTAGCAGGATTAACCAAACATCCCCCCACCGCAGTTCTAGCCTTCATCCTCCCCTCAACCTCATAATGTACATCTTCCCCCCCGCCCTATAGCCTTATATTACAAGCACTCATCGGGACTAAAACCGCCTACGGTACCATCTTCGATTACACAGGGTCTGCCATGAAACTGGGAAAACTCGGATACCGCCTCAGCGTTCCCGCTGTAGTTAGTGCTTTCCCTACCGCTGCTGTGGGTGGGAGTTCTAAGCTTGGTGGCATTATATGGCGGGGGGTGTAGATTCTGTAGTGTGAATTATTAGTAAAATGGCGTGGGTGCATCAATCATACGTTGGAGCGAACTGTGCCGGTGCGATGGAGTATACGAGTAGTAGAAGTGTGTGGCTTTTCTCTCTCTTCCTTCCTTCCTTCCTTCCTTCCTTCCTTTCTCTTGTTCGCGGGATTGGCACAGTGTGATATATAATAGCAGGTATTTCGTATCATAGGAGGTAAATCCATGGTTAGTTGGTGGATGTTAAGTGTCAGCCGATTTAGTAGGGTTCGATACCAGTGAAGTTAGTTTAGATATAATACTTACACGGCCAGAGGGGGTTAGCATCATTACAGCGCACTATACTGTGCTGTAGTCTACGGTATCGTTGAACGTTCAATTCATTCCCGAATCTCGTTCCCCGGGGCGCAGCTCAGTTCCCTACCCTTTTGCCAGTGCCCGCCTCACAACAGGCTCCTCCTCTCTCCCCGCTGATGAACCTTCTCGGTCTCCGGTCTCCCTCTCCCCAAGCGTAGTCCCCACTCTCCTAGTAAACCCCGACCTACCTTCATTCTCTCTTCCCCCTCTCTCCGGCTCCCGCCCCCTTCCATCCTTTCTCTCACCCTTCTCCTGCCCTTTCCCTCCCCCTTTCCCTCCCCCTTTCCCTCCCCCCCCTCCTCCCCCCTTCTTCTGCCATACCCCCTTCCCACCCCCCGCCAGCGCCTTCTCCCTAAACTCCAGCCACCTATCCACCGCGACCCCGACCTCTGCCCTCAACTCCTCCGACGCCGCATTAACACTCTCGAGAGTCGGGAACCAAATCAAACTCCCCGTGATACCCTTCTCCCTCCCACCCCCCGCCAGCGGTTCTCCTTCCTCCCCGTACCCGCGCTCCCGGAGCGCCTGGTACACAGCCTCGCGCGTGCGCCGGCGCGCACGGTTCCGCACTACGGCCTTCTTTGATACACTCTTGGAGGCGGTGAAGTTGATGACGAGTTTGTCCTTCAGTGTTGGGTCGTGGAACTTTGCGTGGATCCGTGCGTGTAGTGGGTGCATTGGGTTTTGCAGGATCTTGGTGTTTACCAGGGCCTGGGGTTTGAGACTTTGGCGGAGGATGAAGTTTTTGGTGGCGTGGAAGGCGGACATGGTGAGAGGAGGGGGAGAGGGAGAGGGAGAGGGAGCGGTGATATTCGATGGTGTTTTTAATTTTATTCCAATTGGCCGAGAGGTGAGTTATGGTATCATACTGAACAGGACAAACTGCGCTGGTAGCACAAGAAAATTGTTTTGCGGGGTGGCCGGTGGTTTGTGTTACCCGGTTCGGGAAGATGCGAGATGAGCCAGGTTGGTGGGGCAGGGCCGGGCAGGAGGGTACGGGACCGGTACGATACTTATGATCGCCCGACGTTTGTAAAATGGACTGCTATCGCATATAATACCACAAAAATTCCGAGGCTCCAAACCTGTATGCAATAGCAACCCGTTTTGCGCAGGTCAGGCAATTACGAGTATATTAACTCACTATATACCGTATCATACCTAACAGGACACGACGAGCCCGAAATTCACCTCCAAACTCCAATTCCCATTCCCATTCCCATTCACTGGTACTCCCTTTCCCTCCCATCGAACCCAACTTAAACCCCTCCCAGTCAGGTATCCCTAACGGCAGCCGGCGCCACCGTCGCCATACCCCCGCACGAGGCACACCTCCTCAACTCCTCACTCTCCTTAAACTTGCTGACAGCCTCCTTAATCTGCGTGCCCAAATCTGTGCAGTGAAAGGCCGCTTCGTGAACCACATTATTACAATCCGGGCAATACCAGCGCAGACGATCGAGGCTCTGCGGTGGTCTCTTTTGCTCGATCACTATGCCAACCTATTACTCCCCCTCCTTTATTAGCCCCCTTTCCCATCAATCGATCATTTGGTAGAAAATATAGTAGTAAGTTACAGTATCGGCGAATCGCACGGGATTGTGCGGAACATTCGCTAGCCATTGCACACCACCGCCCGTTAGCACATTACACAATAGCGAAGCAATGCAAGGGCGCGCGCGCATACGAGGAAGCAAGAACATCTCCCCCTCTGCTATATGTAGGTCCCTGAATTCGCCGTCGTCAACGACCTTGAGTAGCATGCCGCCTTTATACTGGTAGAACCATTCTGCGGTTTCGTTGATGTGGTAGTCGTTCCGAGCGTTGGGACCTCCGACAATCTTGGCTGTCTGTCAGTTTGAGGTGGAGGAGGAGGAATGGGAGAAAGAAAAGGGGGGGTCTGTACCATAACTGTTACGTGCTCATCGTAGACGCAGTAGTTGTTTATGGGCGGTTGAAGGAGGTGGGCGTTTTCTTGCAGCCTGGGGAGGAGTTAGTCAAGAGGGATTGGATGGCCCGGGGTGGGGGATGAGGAGGAGGGGAACCATTTTGGAATGTTGAGGGGGAGCGGGAGAGGCATTTTGGAATGTTGGAGATTGGTTGGTTTTAAAGTCGCCGCGAGGATTTATTCTGGGGAAGAGAAAGGTGCGGGGTGGCTCTACTTGTATCATACGGTCTTTGTACGAATAGTATGATACAGGGAGGAAGAAAAAGCATGTTACGTCAACCCCCCGATCCCAATTAATTACGGTAGGGTATCATAGGTTACCGGTATCGTATCATACTTTGGCATATATGATACCGGTAGAGGCGCCGATGTTATTATGCCGCCACACTATGCCACGGAGGTTCGGAGCTCTTAGCGCGTTGGTGAAAGGCACGTGTGCTTTGGGAGAGGTGCTGTGCGGAGTAAACCTTTTGGAGAGAATGTATGATGCCGCATTGACTGGTCAAATTCGGCCCATCAACAATAACGAGCTCAGAATACCGGTACCGGCATAGTAAGGTTTGTGCGGGCAACGTAGGGAATAATATACTCACAACGACCAAGATATGATACCCAGACCTTAATGTTGTATGAAACCAGAAATGGTCAATTTTGCACCCTTATTCCAGTAGCAATACTTGAATTAAATCTAAAAATACGAGATCTTGGTAGAGTGTTCAGAAAATATGTAGACTCTGATACTCAATGATTATTGTATATATGATAACACTAAAAATCAATTAATTAAATCTTTCCAAGAGTAGGTACCGTATGATATCATAGTATCATACAGTACCAACAGATAGCAAACCCCTATCCAAAATTGCTCCAAGACCATTGTTTTTCAGTTGGGAAAACCATATATTGGCAGAATTTGAAACTTCAACTAACACATTCCACTCTTGAGAAGTTTGAGACTGTCCTTATTATATTACTTTCAGTGGTTCTATAATACTATGGATACATTGTATTCTTGCGAATTTTCTCTGGCATATCATCTCATCTCGCCGTGAAATCTATTTTTGTATCATAGTAAAATCGCTTGTGCCTATGATACTCGCCTCCGGGGCCCGCTTGCACTTACTACCATGTGTACCATGACGGTGCAGCAAATACCCACATAAATGCCGAAAGTAGAGAGAAACGGCAAGAGATTTCAGACAAAGTTAGAAAAAAAGGCTTCAGGCATTATACACTATAGCTTGTTTTTCACACCGTCTTCCTCCAAAGGACGAAAGCCTTAGCCAGACTCAGAGTGTCTGTGTGTGAACTACCTGTAATAGTAGCAGGAGCAATATTCCACAGTGAGCCCCAGGAGGAAGCACAATACCCGTGACAATCATTTCAGTAGGTGTTGTAGCACAGTTAGAGATGTTCACGGCCATAGTCGTGATGGAATTTTGGGACTAAATATTATGTGATTTATGGGGAATTTGACTTCGTATCCTGTCGCTTGCGCATTTGCAAAAGTTTCCCGAAATGTGGAGACAAGGCTTGGCGCATTTTATTAGGTGGCCACGCCTAAGTTGGAGCAAAGCCAAAGTCCACATTTCCGGAAACTTTTGGGCAAGTATATTCTTTTGCTGTTCATAAAATTATACAGAAAGTATCAGGTATGACTTGTGGAAAAATGTTTCCGCCCGGCTACATCTCTTTCCAAGAGACCATGATTCTTTTGATAATTAGATAAGGTTCAAAAAGGCTTTTTAGGTGACATCAATTTTTTTAATTCATCATTCTTACTCTCTAAGACACCCGCTTGCCCCGGTGTCGCGCCTTATTTAGACTGCTCAGCACACGGTCCAATTACCTTATTCGAGTCCAGAGGTGCCTAGAACTCGTACCAAGCCCGGGAGCTTGATCCCTTCTGCTTGGGTGAGTCCCTTTGAGCGCATTTCCCAGGTAACTTATTGCACCCTCGACACGGCCACTGGCATCTTATCACAAGTCCACTACCCATATCCAAACACCCCTGCCAATCGCGACCTCTCTCTCGCTCCCCGCTAGCAGCTTGTAAGTCAACTTACCACTCGAGTGCTGTACTACGGTATTATATACTATCTCCCCCCTTCCACCTTCCATCCCTCAAGCGACGACAGCAACAGCAACAACCATAACACATTCATCCATACAATATCCCACAAACGCGAGACGGAAATGGATCACTCAACCCACGACCACCATGCACACATGATGCACGCTTCAGCAAACTACGACATTCATGCCTCTCCGGAAGTACACAGGTGCCAAATGAGCATGTACGCCTCCTCCTCCTCCTCCTCCTCCTCCTCAGCCCCTCTCCACTCCACCACAGGCTAACAAAATCCAGGCTCTTCACCTGGTCAACCAAAGACCTCTGCCTCGTATTCCGCAGCTGGCACGTCCGCAACACCACAACGTTAATCCTCTCCCTGCTGGCCGTGGTCGCGCTTTCCGCCGGCTATGAATTCGTTCGTAACCTCGCAAGGCGGTATGAAGCTCGTATGGATGGGGCGTCATCAATAAGTACTTCCCCCCCCCTCCATCCCTCCCTCCCTTTTTTTTTCTTTTCCTTTCTCTCCCACCTCCGCTTCGGTCTGCCGGGAACGATCGGTGACGTGATGTGACAACCAAAAAGGTGAAGAAACGAGCTCATTACTTCCAGGACGTGCCGATACAGTTGCGGGGCCAGGTGAAATTGAGAGGAGGAGGGGGAAGGGAAGGATTGGGAAGGCGGTGTTTTATGGAGTTCAGGTTTTTTACAGCTTTTTTATTATGTGAGTTTACCCTACTGGGAGAGGGGGATGGTATGGTATGGTAGGGGCTAATGAGGGGGACAGGTTGCTATTCATGACATATAATGGTTGGGTCATGATTTCCGTCGCCGTCGGGTCAGCTATTGGGTATCTTATTTGGGGAGGATCCGGGGCTGCGAAGAGCGTTGCTTGTCACTAGGATACCGTAAAAACTCAAATAATCGAGCCGTGTGCTATGTCGTTGGAGTTGCCTCCTCTGGTAAGGTCTGGTGTTTTTATTTTATTTATGGCTTTCAGAGCGGGCTGGGAAGCTCTTGCTCTGCTGTGCTTTTCCTTCTCTATTCTGGGGTGGGGAATTCCCAACTACATAGCACACGGTTCGATCATTTCAGTTTTTATGGTATCATAGTTGGGTTGTCAGCGAGGTGGTGGAAGGGTGGGTAGAGAGAGACAGAGTAAAGAGAGAGAATAGTGAGTCGCAGCCGAGGAACTCTTTTCATACCATATCATATCGGGATATTTTTGTCAAGTCAAGTGATTCTACGAGTACGATCGTACTATCCGTTAGGAGTAAAACTAGATGTGTTGCTCAGGACATCCAATTGTGGGTTAGACAAAGATTTGTAGCCTATTTTGCCTAGCGATCATAGCTAGACCATGCCTTTCACTATCTTCAATACTAATACCAATCTTCCCAATCCTACATCTGCTGTGCATCACCTCCCCCACCTTTCTGCACCGTAGACCCTTAACCCATAATGATTAAACACACCGCGCCGTACTGTACTCGAGCGGCCGAGTTGAAACCGGACACTTGAACTTGAGGTGGCAATTCGGCCGCGCCGTTAAATCCAAGAATCATCATTTCCCATCACTCGCCCCACCGTCTGCCCATCAATCATCCGCTCTCCCAGAAAGTACAAGCTCAACACTCCCCAATAACCAAACTACCGGTACTATTCTACCCAAGCTAGTCCGACATGTATCATTCCAATTATCATTACTACTTTCCCGCCATCCCACCGTCCTTTCCACCCACCAGTCGCCGAGCCCGTTCATGGCAATATTACCAACCCATCCACCCAAAACACACCTTCTCAGTCATGGTATGATAATCGTACAGCACAACCAAGACACAACAAAAAGAGACATTAAGGGACACATCCATCGGCGTTTACCTCCCTCCCTCCCCCTCCCCCCAGCCAGCCAGCCATTTTTTTGAGATTCATTAAGCAATAAAGTTGCCAGAGGCAAATAATACTGTAGTACTGTCGTAGCAAAGCCAAGTAGAAAAAAAGATAGATATCCCATGCGAAAATAAGAGGAAAAAATAAAAAATAAAAAGCACAAGCAGTCGCCATCCGCCCGTCCGCCTACTTTTCCCCCTCCTACTACTTAGAATTAATCAAAGAATACCTTCTCTCAAATCCACCCTCCCCCACTCCCGTCATGCACGCTCCCATCCGTCACACCTCTCTCATACCTCAGCGCCGGCACAAGAAGTCTATACGGCTTCGTACTGCCCGCAGGATCCTTCTGGTCAACCTCCATTCTCAACACCACGTCCAGCACATCCTCGCCAAGCCGACCAGCAGCGACTTCTCTACTCGCGTTTGCGCCGCCTATGCCTGCTACCGCTACGTTCGACAGTGGACCCGGCTTGTTGAACTTGTTGGTGCCGAAGGTGGCCTTTTTGAGCTTGGAGAAGGTTGAGCGTTTGACGGGCGGTTGAGAGGTTTTATTGAGCGGGGCTTCAGCGGCAGAGTACTCGCGGATTATGGCGTAGTTACGTCCTAGAGTCTATTAGAGCATTTGTTCAGGAGGGCTAATAGGGGGTGAGGAGGCATACTTGGTAGAAGACGTTTGTTGTTTCGGGGCTTGCCGTCAACGTCCGTATCGAAGATAGGACACATGTCTTCATCAGTTTCGCGGTTGAAGTGGTGAACTCTGTTTCGCTTGTTGAGAACATCCGCCATTGCTGCATTACCATTTGTTTAGGCCCTACAGTCTATAATAGGCTCGGGTGGCTTACTATTAGGTGGTGGAGTGTTCACAATTGCGGAGGAAATGACATTCGGCATGTACCGGTGGTCGTTTTCCCGAGGAATATGGAGTTTAGGATTTGAATAAAATTGGCCAATTCCGGCAAGATGGACGTCGCCACTGTCACTCGTGAGTATTCTCCCCGCCAAATCGACAACTTTAGTCGAAAACTCACCCAAGGATCGTAACTCGTACGGACTTCTCAGCGGCAAACTCTTGAAGCCTTTCAATAAACTAAGCTAGAGTTAGACAGTCAGGTCGCCCTTGTAATGGATATCAATGAAAACAGACCTGGTTTCTTTCGACTTTATGGTTTTTGGCCGTCCAATGGTCATCAAGATCATCAAGAAGCTCAACACCACCATCAAAGCTGTTAAGGAACCCACCGAGATACCCCATACGCCCAAGAGCCTTTAGTGGATCCATAAGCCTTGATGTCAGGATATTCTCTAGCCACACAAGCCGTGGATATGCGATCGGAACTCCTAGAAGGACAATCAAATGCTTGGTCTCCCCAGCAACAACTTCCTTAGCCAGTCGCTCAAATACCAGATCGTAGCTCTCTGCTGACAGCACGAGGTTCCGCTTTATCAAAAGTTAGTCAGTGATCTGCGATGACAGACTGTTCGATCATACCATTCGCTCGGTTCGACAATCTAAACCCAAGAATGCGACTTTTCTTCCAAGAAACATGAAACAACTTCTGCTAAGCTCCGCGATATAAGCACCAGGAGCATGCCCCAAAACCCAACTTGGCTCATGCTCCTCTTTTTCGTCGACTATGCTCTGGTGTTGGAAGAGCATATAGTACTTAAAAGCAACCGCACCAAGCCCAGCGAATACATGGCAGCGATTGAAATGGTCGGGATAGGAACCGAATCCATCGATAATATCATGATCATCCCAAATATTTACCATTGGGATATGTGCATTAGCTACTCCAAAAAGACCCTGGGAAAACCACATGCCTGATAAAGAATTAGATCGAGGATCAAAAAGGACAATCTACGAAAGGCTCTTACTATATCGTTCTAGGTAGAAACTCTCGAGCTCGTCAGCCATTTCCGGTGTGAATTCGTGTGAAGACTTGATAAACGGTGTCTTTATTGCCAGCCATGCTTTGAAATGCTCCGTCTTTCTAGACACAGCATCGTTGTAAACTTAAGGGAATCATGTCAACGCTGAAACAGAGGCCAAAAATACAGATACCGGTTGGGCGAATCCCAACCCCGAAGCTCTTCTCCAAAGATCTGATAACTTACTCTGGTCTCCACCCCCAAGCATCACATGAAACGGCCTCTCCCGGTGCTCCCGGAGAACATCCCTCCAAAGAGGATCTGGTCCACAAAAGTCATCTGGGTTAACACTCAAACTAAATCCGTTACAGCTGTGGAACATTATATTCATAGTCTGTCCCCGGGCAGGCACCCAAAATGCGATTGACGGGCCATGATTGATACGGTACGCAACCCTAGTTTGTTCGTCACCCATTTCTACCTCAACAATAAACCTCCAAAATGTTACCCCCCTCTCGGCGTGTAGTTTCGTAGCTTCGACTTCCTTATACTTTCCGAGTTTCTCGCCATCATTCACTTGACGAGCGGTCGCAACGTTTCTCAAAAGGTCATCACGAGACACATCGCTCTTCGAAGGGAGCTCCTCGGCTAGTCCAGCGGCGAAGTGCTCTCCAGTCGCAGATACTGTTGCCGCCTCTGCTGATGTATCACAATTGGTTTCCCTAATCTCTGCTTCAGACGCAGGCTGCACAAATAATCTGATAGCTGGGGGCGGCGAGCAATCCGAGTGGTCATCAGTAGTAACAATCATTACTGATCCACGCCAGGTTTCCCGCTCCTCCTTTGCTGTGCAATTCTCCGAAAACGTGCCATCCCTACGCAGGCCTGTGTAGCGCAATAAAGGCCCACACTTGATGTTTAACTGGGGAGAGAATGAGGTAGGAACTAGAATTGGGCGAGAAGAAATAGCCTCGAGATAAGACAATATCAGCTCATGTTTCTTCTCTGTAGCACAAGGAGAATTCCGGGCAACGGTTCCGTGGGTGAACGCAAATCTATCCCATCCAAACAATCGATTGAAGAGGAATTAGGGAAAGAATGAAAACAATCGTGAGAAACATCGGAAGTCGACGAAGAAGAATGATAAGTAGCACGAAGAGCTTCAAGAAGACCTTTTTCAGGGGCAGAGCTCGAAGATAACGGATGTGGGGGAAAGTCAAGGGGGATGTCACCGAAGCAGGACATACGGGAGGGATAGAAGAAAAACGATCCTTATAAGAAAGACTGGCCATACCGTCACTATCTTCAGCTGTGTCATTACTCTGTGCAGCTGTATCATTGAGCTCCATATCCTCCAAAGTCAAATGCACGACCCGAGGATCAAACACGCCCTCTCCACCGAGAGCCTGAGTAACCCGGCCGTCCCCGAGACTCTCGGCAGTACCGTCCTTCCTTCGGATGTGCTGGAACGGATTTCCATGGTGGCTGTGACGACCGCCTTTCCGGCCGACACGGTCATTTCCAGAGATTAGGGCTGGATTCTTAGGAGGAGTCTGACAAACAGTCTGGGGTTCATCTAATTCGTCTGTCCGAGATGGAGTATCGTGGTAACCACCCTTCTCATCTTGTTCTTTCTTTCCCTCTTGCTTCTTCCTCTCCTCCAGTCCATCCTTATGCTTCGAATGATGTCCCAACATCTCAGCGATTTTGTGACGATGATGGTGGTGCTTGGTATCAGTTTCGGTGTGTTGGCTGCTATCCTCCTCAATCTTAGGATGCCCCCTTGCAGAAGCACCACTCGCGGTGGCGCCCCCCCGGCTCGTAAGCCTTGAAGTGACAGTCGTACTTCTCTGAAGACGCTCTTCTTGCTTTTTGCTAAGGGAACGTCCTAGCTGAGGTGCATCAGTTTCCTCTTCCTCTTGGCTAATATGTTTCAACTCGAGCTCGAGCTTCTGAAGGGGAGAACGATGAGGAGCAAACTCGAAGGAGCGAGTGGACAGGGCGTTGGAAGCGGTAGAAGGTTTGCGTGATTGGGAGGATGGCGAGGATGGAGAGGTGGCACCCGGAGCTGTAGGGAAATATCCATCTCCACTAGAATTCGCAACACCGGAGGGGGAGCTAGCTTTGCCTGGTGCTTTAGGCAGCGGTCTCCCAGTGGTGACTGGACTGGCTAGCGGCGACTGGCCAGGTGACGACAGCGGGGAATATCCATAGGCAACCCCTTGGGTTTCCCCAACTTTCTCCAGTTCAGCCAGCGCGACGAATTTTGGGATTGTAGAGAGGAGGGAACAGATGTAGCCTATCCTCCTCGAGTAGACCAAAGACGATTGGCCTATACGCGAGATTAGGGAAGGCAATGTATAGATAATGTAATAGAATCAATGCGTATTGCTCCAGAAACGTGAGTTGTTGTTGTTGACGAGCTTGTTGCGACTTGCAGAGGCTAATGGAGAAAGAATTTGAACACGCGGAAAAAGCGCGTGAATCCGGATATCTTTCCATCACCAAGATCCTTCGATCCCGACACAACGGCAGTTAGCATCTCGGCTTCGGGAGCGACAGAGTCAAAAGTAACGTTGCACGCACACCCCCCAAACGTCTGTAAAAACGACACGCCTAATTCTATTGAGACTGCCTCATCGAAAGGAAGGAAAATGTTGGGCTTTATTTGTTCCCGACCTCGCTTACAGAACGGTATACAGTCCCACAAGATATAAAGGTTGAACTGTGGGGTCAGAGGTGGCACCGGTAGTTAGGGTAAGGATACCGTCGCAGCTATCTCTCACAGTCCAAGCGGAGTGGACTATGGCACAAGAGCTCTTTTCACAGTTGTTGTCGTCAGATAGGTCACCCGTTATCGCACACGGCATTACCCAAGCTGTCCTGTGGCAATATATCGCAGGCTACCTTCTCTTGTGCAGTCAAAGGTACCGCAGAAACCCCTGTCAGCAAGTACGGTTCCTGCTTTCCTAGGAGTGCACTTAGGGCTTTGTACGCCGTGGCTCTTAAAATAGGAATGCAAACCTCAACGCATTGAGGATCACAAAAGAGGGGGGCAGCTAAAATTGCCGCTGCCATTTGTGACGACTTTTTCTGCTGATAGCCTATGGCTATACTAGTACCGTATTATCTCAAGTTATACATTTTTTTGCCAAGACCGGGCGTTGCTTAAGGTTGGATGGTGCCCGGAGTCTGAAATGGGTCCCTTCAATGCCCCCAGTAAACATAGTAGCCGAAGTGTGGG
>Ga0307509_10000287_pt1 | contig 83143 bp, 91 predicted proteins | sample 10_EM_MG_FD_202245 | JGI IMG/M metagenome (GOLD analysis project Ga0307509, IMG submission 202245) | Populus trichocarpa ectomycorrhiza microbial communities from riparian zone in the Pacific Northwest, United States - 10_EM | ecosystem: Host-associated > Plants > Roots > Unclassified | place...
CCTCTAAGTTCTAGGATGACTTTGCCGGTGAAGGTAGGGTAACTTGGACAGCTCAGTAGGGTAACTGGGGTCCATGGGCATAATGACCAAATTCCCAAGGTAGGGTAACTTTGCCTTCTTATGCCTTGTACCGCTCAGGAAGTCCTCCAGGCGACCACAGAAGTCGTCTTGGAGGTCCGTGTAACATTCCCATAATTCTCTTGACCTTATGCAAATGTTCTCCCGAAAGGTTACCCTGCCTAGTAGAGTACCTCAAAGCTACTCGACAGTTGCCTAGGCCTTATCCTAGGTTTACCAGCTATTTGTATAAAGTATACGCGACCATACCACCTCTGGATACCTCTTGGTATGCCATTTGGGCTAAGGTGATAGTGATTGTAGCTACCTATCGTAGGGTCGTTACAGTAATTGGAGTAATAAAAGTTCATTTTTTTGTTGCTCAGCCTTTGCCTTCTCTTTCTTAAGAGCTAATTTTTCACACTCTAGGTTCAGCTCTTCGCGTCAAAGTTCTCCTTGCTAAGCAATATGACGATTCAAGAACTCAAACCTTTTTTCTTCTCCTTCTATCTTGGCTGAAGCAAGAATTGTGACAGCATCAACAAGTGTTCCACCACCACTTTTCTTTCTTTTTGAACCTTTCCCATTTCCTTGTGAGTTCCCATCGTCCTCCTCTCCCTCTAATAATTGTGGAAAACTTCTCTTATGCCCAAACCTTCGAGTTGATGAGAGATTGGAAGATATTGGTCGCCTCTCAGAGTCTCCAATTTGCATTACAGTTCCATCTTCCCATTCACTTCTTCCTAGACCTTCTTCCTCTTGTTCTGCTAACACAATTGGTTCCAGAACATTGCCTCCTACACTTCGACCTCTTCCTAATGGTCTGTTTTCCGAATTCCTTCGTGAAGAACTGCTCTCTCCCTTCCATCTCCCCTATCTTCCTTCGAACTACCTCTTACTAACAACTCATTCTCGTAGGTTTCTTCCCCTACCTCCCCATACTCTCTATCAATCTCATCTAAGCTAACATCTATCTCTTCCTCTCTTCTCTCAGTTCCTTCTTTCCTTCGTTCAATTCGCTCCCTTTCTCTCCCTTTTCTTTCTTCGTCTTCCTCCTCCTCACAACTTATTCACCCACTTTCTTCCACTTCCCCTCTATTCTCCTGCTGTCCTCCACTATCCCCTTCTATCACTGTAAGTAGTCCTTCAACTGCCCTCACTGAATCCTCATTACTAAAGCCCGAGTCATAGCAAACCGGCGGCCGAATGCTTGGATGATCACCAAAGAGTTCCTCCAGACGAAAGAAATATGAATATTGCGAAAGAAGTTTCTCTATTTTTCTTTTTGCATATTATTAGCAATTCTTTTCTCTTTATTGTAAATATATTTCCCTATTTTTTTTGTTTCTTTTTTTTGTTTCTCTTTTTTTCTCTCTCTTTCTCTTTCTCACTTTTCTAAATTGTATGATTATAAAAATTAGAATTTAATTTTGAATCACATACCTCGAAGTGATTTTCTCCCCTCATCCAAGTCTCCCATACTCAAGCCCCATCCCGTTTGACTATTCAGCTTTACAGCTTCACGATAGGACTTGAGTAGGTTGTCATACTTATAGCCAACCTTCACCTCGGGCGTTGTTGGAATCTTCGCTGCAATTTCTTTGATGATCTGTTTTTTCGACACACCAGAACCCTTTTTTGTTTTTCTCAATTTTTCTGGTTTCTCAAGCCATGTGATTAATGCCTCTGTCTCGCTAATAGTCCAGACCAAATGGGGAGTTGGTATTTGTGACATGATTGTTGACCTTGATGTATGAAAGGTATTAATCTCTCTTCAATCTCTATCACAGACCCCGCTGATGAAAAATTTTCTTGCCAAGATATACTAATTCCAACTATGCATTACATACATTATGGTGGGGTTTTCAAATATCCTACTCAAAATTCTCTGATACAATTCGCTAATTATCTAAAGTAGTCTAATGCGAGATCCCGCTTTTACCTTGACTTCAAGTCTCTCATTCTAACTTTGAATACCCCTAGTGCTAAGCACTAGTACTCGTACAGTACTCGAGCACAATGCCCAATAGAAAAAGTTTCCCAACTCAATCAGGGCCCAATTCCCAGGACAGGATCTTTCTCTCTCAGACTCTTTTTTTTTGAACGCCGCTCTTGGAAGCAGATGTCTAGGGAGCGGTAGCGCTCCCTAGAGGCAGCCTCTGGACAACCTTGAAAGGCCAATCAATGTTGTGAGCTAGTCGAGGTTTTTTTCCTTTGTTCCTACTTCCCCGGAGGAGGACGTCTCATTGTATCCATTGCTCTCGGCGTGAGGCCGCCAGAGAGAAAATAGGATGCTCATTCATAAATCGTGGTTTATGATTTCCTCCTAGCCTAGCATATCAGGAGGTTATCGTCATGCCAATGAATCTAAATCAAATGACAGCCTCTAGCCCCACAGGGCAATCACACTGCTCAGTGGAATAACTTTCTGATGGGAGAAGCTCGTTCCTTGCTGCCTGAGGCGCTGCGTGGAGGGGGAGCGTCCTTTTTAGTCGAGTGTGATAGCACAGTCTAGCATGATGAGTATTGGCTTTGCAGCGCTATTCAACGGCACCCGCCCCACGCGAAAACTAGCAGTCTTCGTACCAAGGGTTAGCTAGGGTACAGTACCGGTAGGTTAGTCTTGCAAGGCATCATAGGATATCAGTCGCCCGCTAATCACACCACACAACAGTATTCAAATCGAAGAAGAGGAAGGGCGGGATCCCCCCTACATTTCCAGGCCAATCCCAATTCTCATTCGAGAAGCCCTCGATAAAGTTGTGGAGAGGAGATGAGGGATTTCTTGCGTACAAGTAAGGGCCTTGAACCACTACATTAGCCGGCGGGCTTGTCAGGTAACGAAGAGCCGCCCACGGCCATAAAGCGATGTTATAACAAGGCTGTTATGCGCGTTATAATGACCCCATGGCCGCGGAACAAGGCTGCGCATGGTTGTAAGCTATTATCTACTTGTAGAGGTAAGTTACTAGTCTAGCATGCTAGCGCGATGCTTGAGTCTCTGATCTAACTGAAGAGCATGCTCAGTCTACCCCTAAGACGCCACCTTGCCTCTATAAAGTCTCCGAGATTTATAGTATCGCGGCTAGGATAGAAAACCTACGGCTAGAAGTTAGCAGGACCACAGGTTTTCAGCTAGTCCCCCAAGAAACTCCGGGAGAGTTGATTTGTCACCCACTACACTGCATCCCTAGGTAAAACCTAACTACCTCACTTCCTCGATTTAGACGGAAATGGTTTATTTATTACGTACGAGTACCATCTAACTCGTTAGGGGGTTAGAAGGATGGTAGGGAGCTAGGAAAGAGCCCCAAAGAGAAGTTTACCCCACCAATCGGTTTCGAACCTGGAGAAGGCAGTAGGCCACTGGTGCTCCACTGTGATTTAGGGTGCGAACAAAGTCACTTTAAGGACCCTGCCTACCACTAGCCGTAGTATCACATCTTTCGCCTTTGTTTGTCCTGCATATCTCAGTACTAGAGATTCCGGTATGTGTTGAGTTTCCATTCTTCACACTCTTGTGTCGGGGCTAATTTGAACCCACTGCATTGACAATTTAGCCCAGTAGAAGGGGAACAATTAGATGCCATTCTTAGATTTCGCACACAGCAATTACTGCCCCACGGCACAGAGACTATTTCATCTATAACGCTCGCACCAGATATATGCTCCCAAGTCAAATCACCCTCCTCTCCCACCCGTGCCATCAGTGGAGTTAATAGCACATGCGGTATTGCCATCACGAGTCCTGCCCACGATAAGTACTCGCCGGCTCATTCTCAGGATAGCTCAACGAAGAATTACAAACGAAGCAGGAGAGTAAAACAAGCCTTCGATCTCACGAATTCTCCAGCAGACTCCACGAGTGCAGGTATCTAATGTATCATACCTCTTTGTCTTTCCCACCAGCCAGTTACCGATAAACTTTGCAGCAGTGCACCTAAAAATCTTAATTCAAACAAGGTAAACTCGACCCTCGCAAAAAGTTACGCTTATTCACTCCCCTTTCTACCTCTCTCTGCCGACACCCACTGTGCCTGTACAGTACCCGGGAATCCGGCCATTGTGACACAACAACCCAACCAGCGAAAAAGCTCTCTCTACGGAGGTACTTGTACAAGTTCTGTGGGTTCCACAGGGGTGAGGGCAGCAAACCTCCCTTTTAGAACCTACAAAACATAAGCCCTGTACCTCCGTAATATCCGGATACTCTATACCAGATACAACTGCAGACTAGTACCGTACCAACAGCTCGTTTTGAAGAGTTAATACCCGTCCAGCATGATACAGTGCGGTAGGCCTCCAAATGAATCAACCAACGTTTAAAAAAGCATTACAGGTACTTGCATGATATAATAACGCAACACAAGCTCCCGAAGCGGCGACAGTGCAAGGGCTACCGGGAGGTTGGTCAATTTGCTCTTTTGACACCCAAGCGGTCAAAATCCGCGCAACTGCCGGTAACTCGAACCAATGGATAAACGACCCCCAAATAAAACAAATTATTTCCAACCTGGATAAACAATTCATACAGCACTCGAGTACGGTAGGTAGACTCGATACACCAGCAAGGGGGAAAACAAACAATTCCCAACTATCACGTGAAAACACATAAAAAGTCAACTTGAGCAACTTGAGGTGGTCCACCATTATCCCAAATGTCTCGGACTAGAACGCTCTCAGCCCACACTTCGCCAAAATAGCACTTTTTCCCCACCCAGTTGCGGCTGCCGGTAGTTTGTTGCCAATCGTACAGCCGCACGTAACGTCACTTTGAGCGTCACAGATGAAATCATAAACTCTCACTCGAAATAATCCCCCCCCCCCCCACCTCTCCTCTTGGAGGTTTCCGGCCCTGCGCAGGCGAGCTGAACCGAAAAAGAAAAGAAAAAAACAAAGAAAAAAAAGAGGCTATCATACATATATTTTGTGAATTGGTTGTATACGGTTGAACGCATAACTTGGCTTGATTTCTCGAACCACTTCACTTGTGAGGCACCACACGCTCGTTAAACCTTACCCCCCCCTTCCCCCATTTCCTCTCCCGTAAGGAGGCATCTGAGTTGATAGCTATTTGTGTGTTCACTTGGCCTTACTTCTCAGAGCCGCTTTTTTTTTCTTCGGGAACCCTTGCTTTGACCAATTTGCCTACCGTCGCTTTCTCTCACTCTTTCTCTCTCACTTCCCTCCGGTCCTAGCCGCCTTGTACTTATACCGGTACCTTATTTTTTCCCTTCTCACCTCACCCCCAGTTGTAGGAATTCGGTGAGAGCGGAGAACGGTGGCGATGATGATGATAGTGACGATGATGAACTTTCATTCTATCCTGGCCTTATTTCTAGCGACGTGGTTAGCGGTTGGAGGATGGGCGCATGAGATTGACGTTAAAAGTAAAGGTATGTTCAAAATGCACATAAGGCACATATATACACAAACTCCACCCCCGCATTTTGCGATAAGGGGGCCCTGCATTAGGGATGGAAACAGGAACGAGATGGTAACCGGGTTTTCCTTTCTTATCTACGGCGGTATTAGCGTCGGTATCCAATGTCGCTGGAAAAGTCGCGTTTAAGATGATGCAGTTCTATCCCGGTAATAAAACCGGGGGCATTCCTGGATTATTCGGGGATCCTTATTACTGGTGGGAAGCGGGCGCTGTGTTTGGTGTAAGTTTCCATCCCTATTCTATTTATCCTTTCCCTCATAACCCAACCTTCCACACTCCCCCTCCTCCTCTTCTTCCGATGATGATGGTAATGATGATGATGTGGGAATGATAAATGTAAAAAATAAAAAAAAGTCATTAGTAGATTACTGGGCCTACACAGGCGACACTAGCTACAATCCTACCACCACCGAAGCCATCCTGCACCAAGTTGGCCCGGACAAGAACTTCATGCCACCAAACCAATCCCAGTCACTCGGGAACGATGATCAATGCTTCTGGGCACTGACCACCATGTCCGCGGCCGAGAAGCGATTCCCCAATCCACCGGATAATTTACCGCAATGGCTGTCGCTCGCCCAAGCAGTGTTCAACACGCAGGCTGTGCGGTGGGACACGGAGAGCTGTGGGGGCGGGCTGCGCTGGCAGATCATCCCATTGCATAGCGGGTACGCTTACAAGAATACCATCTCCGCCGGTTGCTTTTTCCAGTTGGGCGCGAGGTTGGCGCGGTATACCGGGAATTCGACGTACGCGGATTGGGCCGAGAAGACGTTCGACTGGACTTATAATGTCGGTTTGGCGACGCGGGACAACAGATTCTTGGACGGGGCGACGGCGCCGAAGAATTGCTCCGATATAAATCGTTTGCAATGGTCGTATAATGCTGGGATGTATATGGCTGGTGCGGCGTACATGTATAACTTTGTCTGCCCCACCTCTCCCCCCCCCCTCCTCCAATCTGTTGCGGCATCATACTAACAAGGGTGTATGTGTGTGAAAATTAAAGACCAATGGGGCTGGAAAATGGAAAACTCGGATCCAAGGAATCCTCAACGGTACATTGCAAGACTTCTTCACCAGACCCCCAATCGGTCCTGAGAACATCATGTACGAGGTAGCCTGCGAGCCATACTTGACCTGCAATGTGGACCAGCGCTCCTTCAAAGCTTACCTATCCCGCTTCATGGCTTTGACCGTCAAAATGGCCCCCTTCACCAGAGACACCATTATGCCGGTGCTGTACATCTCTGCCGCCTCCGCTGCTAGCCAGTGCTCCTACGGCGAAGACAAGAACACCTGTGGACAGAAATGGTACACCAAGGAATGGGACAGACTCTGGGGCGTCGGAGAGCAGATCTCTGCGCTGGAGGTCATATTGAGCACCCTTGTCGAGAACCTCGACCCACCGGTTACCCAGGCTAAGGGCGGCACGAGCAAAGGTGATCCGGCCGCTGGCGGGGGAGGTAGGGGGATAAGGTACACTGGGCACAACGGTAATGGGGGGGGCGCGGATGGGTGGGTCAATTCCAAGGGGGAGTTCGTCCCTCATACGCCGGACAAGAAGGATAAGATTGGGTCTATTGTGCTGACGGTGGTGGTGATATTGGGTCTACTTTGGCTGTCGTGGTGGATGGTGGTATGAGAGCTGCATATAATGATAGGGTACAGGTTGTATGAGGGGCATATTACCGCTAGAGATTTTTCGGAACATGGAATGTATAAAAGTCATAATGGATCATGTAAATACGATTTTAAGGCCGTGCACACCCTAATACCAAACACGGAAGGGAAAAAGCTGTAATCGAATGGTGAGTGACGAAGCGGCTATTGTATTGCCCGAGTTATAAAAAAAAATCATCGGATTCTCATCCCCCGGTGCAACAGGCCTTATAATTTCAATTCCCCGTCACCCCACTCATTATAGAGTGTAAGAAAGCAAAAAAGGTTTCATAATAAATTTTTTTGCTATAAGGAAAAAAAGAACTCCAAACACCAGCCATCCATCAGCCGACCGAAGATTTCCTCCCGGACCCGAAACCCGTTCATAAATAAAATAAAAATGCAAATGCAAGCTCACCAGTGATAATACAGCCCCATATCCTCCCCTCAATGGCCGGCCCTGCCCCCCCCCTTTCTTCCTTTTTCCCCCTTTAATGCTTTTGTTTTGGGGCTCGGGTTTTTCAAAAGCACGATGCGGAAAACGAAGAAAGGCTATTCTATGAGAGTAGATCCGAAACGTTCATCGGCATTTCATCAATTTGAGTACCTTCTTGATGTTAGCTTTGGGGTAAAGAATGCCTGGAAGGATAGGAAGGGAGCGCACTGTAGAAAAGTTCAATATCACGCAAGATTCTGACGTCCTCGCTTGTGACAAAGTTGATGGCGACACTGGAGTAGCGTTAGCGGCAATGTCATTATATGTAATTAGAGAACGATATCGAGAGGGATTAACTACCCTTTGCGACCGAAACGACCAGATCTACCAATTCTATGAATATAATTCTCACGATTACTCGGTAAGTCGTAGTTGATGACTAAAGAGACCTGCTGGACGTCGATGCCTCTAGCCCAAACGTCGGTGGAGATGAGCACGCGAGAATTTCCTTGGCGGAACTCCTGCATGATAGCATCACGTTCCTTCTGCGGCATTTCTCCGTGCATGGCGGAGACGGTGAAGTTCGCCTCGCGCATCTTCTCCGTTAGCCAGTCGACCTTTCTGCGTGTATTGCAGAAAATGACTGCTTGTGTGATCGTGAGGGTGTCGTAGAGATCGCAGAGGGTATCGAATTTCCACTCCTCCTTTTCAACAGCAATGAAGTATTGTTTCAGCCCCTCAAGGGTCAATTCGTCACGCTTGACAAGGATGCGAACGGGGTCTGTCATGAACTTCGTAGTCATGTCCAAGACGTCGTAGGGGAGGGTAGCAGATACGACGACAACCTGGGTGCTCGGGGGAAGGTAGCGGTAGACATCGTAGATTTGCTCCCTGAATCCACGATTGAGCAATTCGTCTGCCTCATCTAGAACCAGCATCTTGATGTGTTTGGTCCTCAAGTTCCTACGGCGAATCATGTCCGCCACACGACCGGGCGTACCAGAGACGACGTGTTGGCCGTAATCGAGCTTGCGGATGTCCTCCCCAACGTTGGTCCCGCCGATACAAGCGTGGCACTGAACATTCATGTAGTCGCCAAGCGCCATAACGACGGACTGGATCTGAGTCGCGAGTTCTCGGGTCGGGGAGAGAACTAGTGCCTGAGTTTCACGGACTGCCGTGTCGATGACTTGTAGGATGGAGATCGAGAAGGTTGCGGTTTTACCAGTTCCGGACTGAGCCTGGGCGATGGTATCACGACCTTTGCAAATCTGTACGATGGCTCTGCTCTGAACGGCGGAAGGAGATTCGTAACCGTAGGCGTAGATTCCACGAAGAAGACCTTCCTTCAGGTGCATAGCCTCGAAGGTAGGTGCCACCGTAACCTCCTTGCTAGTGCTAAACTCAAGACGAGCATCCTCTCTTCTATCAATTCCTTCAGCCATATTGTATTATGATTGTTTCTTTTTTCAAAAAGTTGTAAATTGTTTGCTTGAGATAAAAATGGGGATAGAATGTTGCGTAGAAGAAAAAATGGATGACACGGGTTGGGGGGCCTGCGAAGGTCAAGTTAATCGGTCTTGGCACTCTCTCGAAATGAGCGCCGGGTAACTTGGGAATGATGACCCGATGACTAAACCAGCCATAGTAAAGTGATAAGCGTCATCTTTAAAGCTAGAAGCTCCCACCCCCACCATGCCCCATGTGACTTGAGTGACTACCGCTTCGCCCTGTCCTCTTCGCTCCAACTCACCCTTTCTAACCTCGACCACTCCACTGTTTTCTACCGTACCTCCCATACATAATCATCAACCTTCGCAACACACAACTGTTATCGCAACAAATTTATCTAACAAGGCTCTAAACTGCGAGAAAACAGGCAAACAATATGACTTTCTATTCAGCTATTATGTCGGTGCGAGAGTACCTCTCAAGTCCCTCACATACCTCGACCTTTACCAGCACTGGCCAGCTCACCCCAGAAGAGTTCGTCGATGCTGGAGATTATCTCGTCTGCAGGTTTCCCACTTGGAGCTGGCACCCAGCTGCCCCGGGGAAGGGCGTTAGTTACCTACCTGAAGACAAGCAGTTCCTAAAGCTCCGTCACGCTCCGTGTCATTCTCGTCTCGATGATAGCTTCTCTCCTTGGAATCCTGGCGAGGCTATTGAGGGCGTGGATGAGTGGGAGGACAACACCCCTGTCAAAGATGGAGACCCTCCGACCTCTGCCAAAGTAAAGACCGTAGACGACAAGGGCATCGAGGAAGAAGAAGAAGACGAGGACGAGGAAATTCCAGATATGGATGATGATGAAGAGGATGACGATGAGGCCATCATCAAGGAGGGCGCGAAGGGAAAGGGCGCGGACGGAAAGTCTGGAAAATCGTGAGTTTTCCACCCTAATACCCCCTATCCCACCCCACGTCCCAGGGCATAGCTTACAAGTTGAGTTGAACAGGCCTCTACGCTTCTACAACCTTTACCTTGGCTACTCTACATACTACCGTACCCCGCGTCTATACATATCTGGGCACGACGGAGCTACCGGGCTCCCGCTCACCCCGCCTACGGTTATGTTCGAGGACATCGCTCCCGATTACCGCGAGAAGACAGTCACTATTGAAGAGTTCCCTCCAGAGGGCACGTTGATGGCAACCGTACATCCATGCAAGCATGCCGAGGCCATGAAGCGTATCTTCGACAGCATGCTCCGACGCAAAGAGCGCGAAGATTGGGAAGAAGTGCCTCCTGCAAACTCCGACGATAAAGAAGAAGAGCCAGTTAGCAGAGTGGAAAGTGATAGCGGACTAAGGGTTGACCAATACATGATTGTATTCGTCAAGTTCATTGCCGGTGTCGTTCCTGGGGTAGAAATGGACTATACCATGAGCATCTAGGCTAGGAGGATTCAGATGGGTTCTTGGCATCTCTTTATCTTCCCCCCCTCCCCAGCACCACCTGCTTGTGGGCGGTTGGGTGGTACACGGGGCTCTGTTTTGCTCTTTTGATATTTTCTTCTTTTGAGTTGCACTTTTACTTTACCTTGTTTGTTTGTTCTATGAGGGGTCTGTAGTGTTTTGTTGCATTCAGAGATATAAGAGGCTTACTCCTTTTCTCTTCTCTTCTACGTGTAGTTACTGTAGTTATTATTTCCTGGTCCGGCTGAAACGAGTAGTTATACATATTTACATCTTTAGAATATGGAATATGTTTTGTTTCAGAACTGGGGAATATATGGTTATTCTGAATAATGCAAACACGATGGGATATCATCCTCTAGGCATCATGTATGCAAGAAGTCAGTACAAGAATTTAAGTGGCACCGTCTATTGGATAGTGGGGCCGGTTGTAACATTATGCTGGTATTTAAAATGTCACAATTAATCACTCGTAGTGACACCTCAAGCCTGCTTATTATATTACGCCACCCGCACCGTCCCCATAAGTTAGTGCCATGCTTGAATCTTTTAGTGCAATTATCTACTCGCTCGAGCTCCCTCATACCACGGATCAATAAGAATGCTCATCCTCAGCCCTTGTCTGCCATGATATTTAGCTCTTGCGTTGCCGGAGAAGCGGTTCATAATTTTAGATTGTTACCGGAATGGATTTTGTATATCATTGATTGAGCCCGTCTCATATATGGTGTCATAGGCATGACGCTCTTTGGCCTCTTCTGACTTAGAACAGAGGACTACCGGTATAATGGTTTTTTCACAAGATCTCAGAGCCCGGCATCAGTGACCCGCACTTTCATCTTAGCCTATGAGATATTATTGGCACGACAAACCTGGTATCATAGAAAAAACCCCACCCCGGCCCCAACGTTGCAGCACCGTCCAATCGAAATATCTGTGATACATACCATGCCCCTCCCGGTAGCGGAAAAACGCTGCAGGGCATCTCAATTCTAGGGTTAGGGTCGGGCCCAGATTTCATCCATTTCCATTTGCCCATTCACCAATCCCGAATTCTAGCCTCAAATTCAAAGTTGCCCCTCCACCACCCCCCACTATTCACTCGAAGCCGATCTGCATGATGAATCCTACGCTCCGGCTCCATCCACTACTTCTCCGTCCGCACCCACATTTCTCATCTCAAAACCTCAATGGCCACCAATCCACCCTCCTCCTCCTCCGTCTTCTCCTAAAATCCACCTTTTCGACAGCCTTCTCTACCCCACCAACACCACCACCACTCCCAAAGCCAGACCGGGACCACACACCCCGCCCACTAGACCGCCCACTGGGCCTCCCGTATCCACCGGAGCCCCTCCCGCCAAGCTCTCCCACCAGCACAACAGAAAAGACGACCGGCTTCCGCACCTTTAGCCAGATTCGCACAGACCTCAGCGACCCGGGACGAAATCTGGCGAAGCGGCAATACCTAACGAAGGAGCTGGCGAAGCCCTACTTCCGTGATTTCAGCCGTCTGTCCATAGAGGGTAAGGGGAAGTCGTTCGTTGCGCCGCAGAGATTGTTCAAGAGCGAGCATGCGCTTTGGTTCCCGAACTTGAATGGCCGGACACTCACCGCGGCGGGGAAGGATACTACGGATGTGCTGAGGGGCAGGGTATCGCTTGTTGCGGTGTTCTCTGGCACATGGGCGGAGAGACAGGCCGAACTTTGGGGGCTCGATGAGGTTGCACGTATGGCGCAGGAGGCGGGGAGGGTGAAGGGGGCGGTGGGGAGGGTAGATGTCAATGTTGAGGAGAACTCGCTCAGGTATTGGATTGTAATGATGTTTCGGGGGAGTCTTAGAAGGAGAATGGAAGAGTCGCGCTGGGGGAGGTACTTTATTGTCAAGAAGGGATTAGATGATGAGACACGGGATGCGATGGGGTATCATAACTCTAAGGTCGGGTATGTGTATTTGCTGGACGAGGAGTGTAGGATTCGGTGGGCGGGGTCTGGGCCTCCTATAACTGGGGAGAGGGATGCTTTGATTAAGGGGGTTAAGAAGCTGATAGCCGATTCGAAAAAGGAGTCTGGTGAGGTGATGTCTGGTGGGAAAAATGAAGGGGCCAGTATGGGAAAGACATAGAAAACGTATCACATCATTAAGATTATATTCTCTTGTTATAATTTCCTTTCTCTCGGCATGTACGATAACCAAACCAGCGCCAATACAACCCACAAGAACGCAAAGAAAAATGGCTGGTCCTTGCACATGACCGGCGCCGAGGCCTGAAGCGAATAGACAAAAGGCATCCAATCATGCCTTTTACAGCAACGATTGTATAGCTGCTGATTACTCAAAGCCCACTCTATCGAAACCATAAAACCATCAAGAAACAAGCGGCAATCAAGCCCGCCAAAATAACACTGTCCCTCTTCTTCCTGGTGTTAATTTTCGCAATGATAGTATTGATCCCTGGAATCTGGCTAGCAGAATGTGCAATCCTTCGATTGATGCTTCCTAGTAGCTGCCGCTGGTCCATGAAATCTGATTGGATAGCATAAGCTTGACTCAAAACTGAATCAGCAATATTATGAGAGCTATCGATACGGTCACGTTCATCTAGCATGTATTCCGCCTCCGATCTGCCGTCTTCCATTCTAGAGGCCGATCGGAATGCGTTGATGTCATCGCGAACGGATGATAAAAGATGTGTGCGTGAGCGGGACTCTGAGATGGTGCCTTTGAGACGGGTGAACTCGCGGCGGTGGTCGGTGAGAGTGGAACGGTGTAGAGAGAGATTTTGAAGTTTGGTGGCGGAGGAAGTTAACACCGTTTCTGAGTCTAGCAGTCGGGAGAGAGAGGAAACGACGGTTTCTCGCTGAGGACGTTAGCTTCGAAGATGTCTAAAGGGAAAGATCAGTGTACCCTTTGGAGTATTTCTTGGAGTTGAGATTCTGTTCGGAGCTCCGCATCAGAAGGCTTTGCCGCAGGGTTGGAGACGAAGGAAGAGTAGGTGTGGAATAGGCTATCAGTCTATGCTCGGATTAGCAAGGTCTTTGACTTACACAAAAGTATAGGGTTCTGCTAACTTGAGATTCTAGAGAACGGGCCTGCTGCCTGAGCTGGGCCCAGCTGCTTGAAGTAGAAGTCGCCATGAATGGTACTATTGGTAGTTGAGGAATGAATAGATCGGGTGGTAGAGAGAGCCCTTGCTTGGAAGGTCCCACATATGATACAGTGCGTCTTTCCCTATTTTTGTCGCTTCCCGTCCGAGCATCGCATCTCGTCGCGTGGCAGTGTCATTGGGCCCTTTCATCTGATTAGATCGTGAGTTATCTGATTTAAACGGCAAGGGCAAACCCTAATCTTAAGTGGACTGTTCCCACGCAAAAAATAATAATTGAGCACCATGGATTCGAGGCTGGCAACAGGGCGCATCTCTGATCGACAAATTCACGACGACAATAATCGCCTGACGAACCACCCAACCAACACCCGACACAGATTCTAACACCCAGCCTTTACTATGGTACGTCGACTTCCCCCCGCCGCTACAATCCGAGATCAAGAAAAGGGAAAAAGGGAAGAGTGAAATGCTGATGAATTGAAATGTAAAGCCCGGAGTCAAGACCTCAACTTTGTGGACCAAGTCCAAGACCGACCTCAATAAGCAACTTGAGGAGCTCAAGGGGGAGCTTGCCAACCTCCGTGTTCAGAAGATCGCCGGCGGTGCTTCATCCAAGCTTACCAAGATGTAATCTTCCATCCTACAAAACGGAGCCGTGCCTGCGGACCTTAAAACTAATGAGAAATCTAGCCACGATGTTCGCAAGTCCATCGCTCGTGTCTTGACCGTCATCAATGCTACCCAGCGTCAACAACTTCGGATCTTCTATAAGGGAAAGAAATACTTGCCCCTCGACCTCCGCCCCAAGCAGACCCGCGCTATTAGGAGAAGGTTGACCAAGCACGAAGCAGGATTAAAGACCCTGAAAGAGCAGAAGAAACTTACGCATTTCCCTAAGAGGAAATATGCTATCAAGGTGGGATTACACTCCTAATTTGCTTCGGGGTTTTAGGCTGGAGGGACTTGCAATGGCGTGTTGGAGAAGTATAGGATACCCGCATGGGATCTTGGAGGCTGCTGCTGAACCCGCCGCGAGAGTATGGAGGGAGCTTATTTTTATCATAGTCTTTACTAACATAATATTCTAATCTAGGCATAAGCGTGCTTTTTCTTTTTTACTTCTTCTTTGCATGTTCAAAACTGGATGGTTTAAATAAATAAAACTTGGTTCACTTGGGCGAGCGGCTTCTCTCCCTTATTGCCACGTCATAAGGGTCATTCTTCTTCTTTTTCACAAATCTGAATATACGTGAGGGTTTCCCAATGTGTACGAAGCGGTTCCAGTTTCCTTTGGCTTTTAGTTCGCCAAATGGGGGAGATGAAGATAGAGGGGGAGGTCATGTAATCGTAGGGCTTGTTTGGCAAAAATGGACCGTTCCATTGGGCGGCCGTTTCTGTGAAAATGGGCTTCTCTCCATTTCGAAACCGAGGGAAAAGAGTAATATGTATGGGGGAACGGAACGGTACTGTTGCATCCAAATAAGCCCTTAACTACCGAGCATGGTGGAGATCTTATGGAGTAACTCTTAAGAAACCCCAGTCGGCGCAGTGTTGGCTCAGCGCGCCCACCAGTCATCCTTTAACGGTTTGCAGTGCATGCTGATATCCGCTCCCGTTTACAGCTTCTCCACCCTCACCCCCCTGGCCCCACTATTGCTCTGAGTTCAGAATCACAAATGACCCCGATATTTCCCTTGCACGCGGGGCGCCATGCACAAGTCACTCTTTGGGTTGTGCGAGTGATGGCTTATGAAAAGATCCTGGAGCCGCATCTGAACTGCCACCATAATCTGTTACCCGGCGGCATGAATCGAAGGCCCTGTTAATGTCATACTTAGATTGAGTTACCCCACCAAAAGTTTTGTATGACAGCTGCAGCCCCTCTCCACCACTTGTGTTGTGCTGACTTTTTGTTTTTATTTGATCATCCCAACTGCCTTTCCTCTTCATCACTCAACCCTCATTTGAGTTCCGCAGAAAATAGCTCGCAATCTCCACAGAGGACCTTAGGCGGTGAAGATCTCCCAAAATGACCTCCCAAATGGTCACACTTAGAACGCCCGATCTTCAATGGTGGCTCGATCACCTTGACACAGCATTCGCTCCCGATGTTTCGGTTGATTTGTTTGTCGGGTGATTCCCCTGGATAGTTAATATTTTCCATGTGCTAACGTACGCCTTGTTGGCGAAGTGCTCTCAAGCGTCGTAGCGTTAAGGGTCCCGAAGCTGCAGCAATAGCAACAGCTCAACTTTTCCTCCGTCTGATCTACGCCCACCCATTTTCTAGCATCGGCGATCTTGTGGACCATATCTCCTCGATTGGGACCGAGCTTTCTAAAGCCGTCCCCCGCGAGTTAGCAGTTAGAAACATGGCCCGAAGGGTGATTGGTATTATCCGTGAGGAGGCCGAAAATAACGGCATGGGGGATCTTTTCCAGGCTGCACTGGAGACAGGTAATTATTTAATTATTTATTTATCTGAACGGTTTCTCATTATCCAATATCTAGACCATATGCTGATTAGTCCTCCCCTTTAGAGGAACTCCCCCAGGTTTCTCGTGCCCCTGTAAAGAATGCCGATACTAGAGCTCAGCTTACCGGACATGCCTCGTTTGCAAACCCATCGAGCTCTGTGACTGGAGTTTTTGAGATTCTCTCTGTCGCTTCTTCGTCCCGTGGGTCATCCGCGGCTTCAACACCCCCGTCCACTGGCATGGGGAAGGCACCCCAAGCACGAGCTGTCCAATATGACATCCGCCCAGCTGTGATACAGGATATCCAGGAACTCCTCGAAGAGCTTGATTCTTGTGAACATAACATTTCTGAACTTGCGACGCAGGTGATCTACAAGAACGAAGTGATTTTGACTTATGGGCTCCCGCCACCTGTTCATAAATTCCTCCTTCGTGCTGCGCAAAAGAGAGAGTTCACATTGATTGTGGTCGTCGATGAAATAGCTGACATCAATAAACAGGCCAGCGCTGCTGTTATGAATAGGCCGGTGAGCGGGGAGGAAGCCGGAGACGACCAGGAGGCTGCTGCTAGAAAATCGTTACAGGATCGCGGGATTCAGGTTATGGTTATCATGTACCATGACCTTGAGAATCTGATGCCTAGAGTTAACAAGGTGATTGTCGCAGCCCGATATATTTTCGCGGACGCTGGCATGGTGGCTGTTACAGGGACAGCGAGTGTTTTGATGGTTGCCAAAGAACACCGCAAGCTGGTGTACACTGTTGCTGGAACTCATATGTTCTGCCCCATGACGACCTGCGGTCCCTACGGACTCCTTGAGCGAGGGCCTCCAGATATCGCACTTCGTAAGATCCACTTTAGTTTTGTGTTGGTTCGATTTCTCCTAACTGTGCTGGTTTCTGTAGCATATAATCTTGAAAGGTGCCGACCTGCAACTATTCTCTCTGAATACATTGAAAGTGGCTCAGTTGATTGCTTTATTACTAATAAGTATGTTACCTTTCCCTTCCTGCTGCCTAACATGCTAATGCATTACATAGCGGTCTTATTGCGCCTAATTGTATCAACCGTACTATCATGGAAATGTATCATACTGCTAAGTGTGATTTGTTCTAGCCTAGCGACTGGGGTTTTGGAGCATTTTTCTTGTAAAAAAAAACAAAAGTTTTCCACTGTAGATTCGGGCTTCGCTTTCTATCTGGGGTATTAGATCGTAGGGCGTCATTGATGGAAACCTCTTGGATTTTCTGGGCTTGTGGTATTTTATGTTTTTGTATTATATCTATATTATGCTTCTAAACGGTGAAAGAAGGGGATTCTTTAACCATGCTCTAGGGCAGGTGGGGGCGCTATTGATAGTGTTCCCTTTTTGAAAATAAAAATAATAAACAATAAAAATTAAGCGGGTGAAAGATGTACTGGTATTATGGCAGCCAGTTGTGTGTCCGGACCTTATGTTGAGAGAGAGAGAGAGAGCACTAAGTATTCAATATTCTCAGACAGTTCGTACAAGTGTTCCGTGATATATGAACAAGAATCGGCACATTAATACTAGTACCGAGCGAGCTTGAAACTATCCACCTGCTCTCTCTTCGACGGTGGAAGCTTCCCTCCTGTCAACGCGCCGGCTACCTCAATCAAGCGCGGGTCATTGTCCATTCCAAACGACGCCCCAGTATCATCAATAGTCCTTAGCATTTCCTCCATTGTAGGCGGATATCTCTTGACCAGGGCGTTCTGAGGCTTGAAAGTCTTTGCAATCGCCTCGTCAAGGTCGCTCTCCGTGAGTATAAACTCTCTAGCGTTCAAGTAGAGCTCGTGCAACATTTCCATCTTCTCCTCCTTCTTTTCCTGCTCCTTCGCCAACCTCAATTCTCTCTTTTCTTCAATCCGCTCTGGTGTCGTACGTTGCATGACGGTAATGTACTCACTCCTGAGTGTAGATAAAACGGAAGGAAGTGTCAGCCGGACGTCCTCACGCATCGCAGTGTTCAGCAGCTCGTCGCGCTCTTTGTTCCGCTTCTCGAGTGCTTCCTGCCTCCGTTGGGCCGTCTGCATCGCCCTATTCCTCAGTTCCGACAATCCCTCGCGGAGGTTGCGACGGCGCATGGAGGACATTTTGTTCTTCCATTCAATGTAAGACTTTGCCTCTTCGTTTGCTGCCGGGTCAGCTTGACGGGATTGGAGGGGTTCGAGAGTCGCACGGAGGGTGGACTCGACGTTTTCAGCGATTGGGCGTGGCCTGGGGAGTTTTCCCTTTGGCGGGGGCTTGCGGTATGGTCGGATTATCGGGGATGTCGGCATGTCAATGTAATGGGGGGATTCGGGACCGACATCTTGCAGGGCGGCGGTGGTCGTGAGGGTTCTTTTCGCGCAGGCTGGTGCTAGGCACACTGTGCACCGGAGGGTTATTAAGAGGGACATTTCAGCTCGAGGAGTTGTTGAGGGGAATTGCGCCCGTGGAAGTGGGTTTTGGGAGGGGTGAAATTCGATTGTTTAAATTTCGGCAAAATTGGATTGTGGAAGGAGGTGGGGGAAGAGTAGATTTGCTGAGCGCTTTGTGATCGGTGTAGGTCGGGTAACGTACAATCCGGGAAACCTTCAAACCTTCACCTTTCTCTCCTCCGCTGCCACTGCCTGAGAAGAGACAAAACGTTCCAAACTTATCAGAAAAGTCTCCCCCTTTCACCAATTCTCCACTCATCCACCCTTTCCAGAGGATGGCTACTCCAGCAGTATTACCCTCTTGCACAATTGATGCAGCCCGCGAGTTACTGACGGTAGGATCTGCAGGGACGCACCGCCCTAAAAATCAACTGGGCCCAAATCACCGCCTCCCTCGGCCTAAAGGGACAAACAGTCGCCTCCCTCCAAGCCTTCAAGAAGCGCAGCGAGGACGCTCGCCGCAAGGTCGCCATACTCTCCGAAGCCCCGCAGGAAGTCGACTTCAGTCATTACCGTGCCATCCTCAAGAACCAGAGCGTCGTTAACGAGATTGAGAAGGCGTACAATTCCTTCAAGCCCGCCACCTACGACCTTAATAAGCAGCTCAAGACCATCGAGGCGTTCAGGGCCGAGGCCGTCAAAAATGCCGAGGCGACGAAGGATAAGGTCGACGTGGAGTTGCAGGAGTTGGAGAAGACACTTAAGAATATCGAAGAGGCAAGGCCGTTCGAGGACCTGACGGTGGTACGTTTGCGGGTCTTCCTCTTGAGCTATATATGGCTACTTGGGAGGGATTCTTGGTGTTTGAAAATATTGTACGGTTACTAATTCGTTATCCTTGTTATTACTTGTAGGATGACGTCGCCATGGCCCGTCCCGACATCGATATCCGGACCGCAGAGATGGCTTCTAGGGGCCGCTGGATGCCAGCTGGGTACAAAGTTTGTCTCCTCTCTTATCTATGTATTCGTGGGCTGGCTGACTGACCAACTCTCTAGGAAAAATTCGGCGAGCTCTCCCTCCTCTAAATGCGAACCCAAGGCATCTGTTGGCGGGAGTGGAGGCGACGCCCCGAGATGTGATTTACGGGTTTACAGAAGGCTATGCCGTCACTGCATATTCATAGAAATTCAAGTTTCTCTATAGACTAGTTCACTGTGCAAATATTTTATATCATCATATCTCACTCGGGCGTAGCACAACAGACAATACTTAAGATGGACCCACTTCCTTTGTAAGTCTGTGAAAAGTTGTACAGTATGTACAAGAATGCACGAGGCTAGATAGTTGCTGTAATGGGCGGGGGAAGAGAAAAATGATGTTCGTGTGTAACTTTTAATCGTCGACTATTGCGGGTAGTCTTTTATAAAGGCGCGCAGCGGCATCATAGAAACAATAGTCGTGCAATGGGACTCATTATTTAAAATTCAGGCGGAAACTTTACGTCGACTCGAGAGCAAGTGACACCCACTGCCAACAAACTCCATTATGCCCCGCTCGTGCGCGAGCGCCACCTCCACAATTTATTAACATTATTAAAGATATTCCCATCAGACGTGACAGCTATTCGTTCGCCCCCCCCCCTCTCCCGTTCAAAACCAAAAACACGCTCAAACCCTTCACCAGACATCTCATCGTTGGCACAATACGCCCGACAAATTCACTGTTTATGGAGATAAAGTAAAAGCAAGAAAAAAATTAAAAAATCCCGATAATTCCACTCAGAAATGGTATGTGTAAATTAGATATAGGAGAAACGATTCCAAGAAACTAGTAAAATTCCGAACAGCGTAGATTAGTTAGTTAGCTCATCCTTTCTGCTTTAAGGCAGCCTAAAATCACAAAGTCCACATGATCTCCGATAAGGCTAACAAATTCTCATTTAGAGACCTCCTCGCCTGCAAAGCTGACGCCGATTCGCGGCGATTGCTCATGGCCTCGGAGAAGTACAATTCCACAAGGACTTTTAGATCGTCGTAACTGAAGTCGATCTTGCCCTCTTTTGCGGCTGTGATCAGGTTCTAATATGGGGTTTGGGAAGTTAGACATTGACTCGAATAGACTAGTGACACTTTGAGGAATTTGGCCTGCATTACCTCCATACCACCGGCGTAGAGGGCGTAAAAGGCCGAGGCCCGTGCAAGCTCCCCGCCTCTCTCTATGTTTTTGAGGTTTTGCTGGAGGACTAGGATGTTTAGTCGCATGCGCTCTACGCCCTCTTGGTTGATGATTTTAATGTAGTTTGCGTTGGCTACGAGGAGGTGATCCATCATTGCGCCGAGACCTTTGACTAAAAATCTGTGGTCGGAGCGTGGATTAGTGCCTATGTTGACTGGGTAGAGAGGCGGAGTTGGACTTACTTGGTTTCTTTGTCACGGAGGAGGTGCGAGATGTCTTCGTCAAACCAGACCAGGTTCGCATTCAGGGTTAGAATGCTGGAATCAGGGGTGTTTACGGGGCTGTCGAGACAATAGTTTCCCTCTTTCATGCATATGTCCAGATAATGTAGTACGTGACACCGGGCCTCGGCACGCAAGGTGAAAAGAATTGTATTGGCGAGTTCCTGGAAGGAATTTACAACACCGTCAAATCCACTGATGGAGGTTAGCTTTTTTATCCCGTTGTTCCCAAATTTAGAGTCTTTCGTACCTGACGGTTTCGGTAGTCATGGGGAGGTATATCGGTTTTGTTGTTTCATCGCGAGACATTGAAGATTCTCCAGAGATCAAAGTCCAATGTCTCCTCCGGCGCTATTGAAAGTTAGCAACAGGCTCTTTCTAAGTTAGAGGCAGTTAGAGGCTGAGCAAACCCCCGAGAGCCCCCCTTCCTGCCGAGAAAAGCTCTCTGTATCTTCCACATGCCGAAGTTGAACGACATTGCTGGCCAACCATTTCATACTGGAGTAAAGAATGCACAAAGAATTCGCGACCTTGCGATCAGTAATGAGATCGGCAAGAGTTAGTGTTTTGCCTTCTTGCTCTTTAAGTTCAACTTCAGTCTCCTGTGGCAATGGTGAGCAATCAGGTTATCCAACAATTGAAGAGCTGCAAACCTTTTTAAGAGCTTCAGCCTCTTCATTACCGGTCCAAAAATCATGCATGGCAGAGCGAATGCTGTCCACGCGTGCCCATTGGGCACTTCGCTTCATATCCAACATTGGCGTGGTTCCATCTTCTGGGCCGGCCCGATGTCTCGCAACAAGCTCTGGTTTTTCGTGTCTTGTTAACGGATTCTAAATAGCTGGGAACGAGTCAAGATATACCTTTGTACCACTCATGGCACTTTTCATAATACGAATTAAGTAAATCAATAGTCAATTGCCCGAAGGCCTGATCGGGAGGAATGGTATCAAGCATCTTGCATAGCGCGGTTATGAGCCCAAAAAAAGCTGTTGCGCCCTTCATAACCGGCTTCTTCGCAACTGATGCCCACTGGGGATCCTGCTGGAAAGCATCAAGGTCACTAGTTGTCTGATTGAAGAGATCTCGAATGGTGTCTTCTAACGAAGGGTGAAACACGTTGACAAGGAAATCGTCCAAAAAGGAAGTCAGAGTGCTAAGCACAATTCCAGAGCCTGGAGGAACGATATCTTTGATACGGTTGAGAAACGCAAGTGATGGTGGAAGAAGATGCCCCATATTGAAGACGCTTGGTTCAATTAGTAGTTTGTGCCCAGTCGCAGCACCGTCAGAGGATGTGTTCGCATCCGAAGAGGTTGCAGCAGGCCGAAGAGATTCGGAAACGAGACCAGGTACAGAGGCCTTTAAAATAGATTCTAAGTCGTCCTGATCCTTTTTAATAGAAGCGGAGTTGCTGTCGGTGCTTGATAACTTAAATAAGATCTTATTTTTGTCTCGAGGTGTCTTTCCAGTGACTATGTTGTTGATAGCGTGATGAAGGCCTTTGGGGGCACTTGACACGCTCCGACTGTCAGTCATAGTGAGGTAATCGTGGAGTAAAGATCGCATCTGCAGATGTTAGCGTGTAGGTGCCAAAAGATCGTCAGTGATAATCATGTACCTCGCTCTGTATCAATTGCCAGACTTCCATAAAACCACCTGCTAAGGACGCTACGTCCTCAGAACCATCTCTCCTGCTGATGCCCTTAACGACATCATAAATTACCCTATGGCCTTCCATAACAGCTGAAAATTTAGAGTATAGGGTCCACAGTAAGTCGTGTATCACAGTGACCCGAACGTCGTTATCGCTTAGACCCAAGTCAAGAGTTTTAGTAAACGTCCCAATAGATCGAGCGATGCCAGTTAAGGAGCTCGGATGTCGTTGATCAACTTCATTATTAGTCTTCTCAACCAGTTTAAATAGCTCAACCGGTAGACGCTGGTTCACAGTTCCAACGGCATTAGATATGTGACCAAGGCGATTTAATGCTTCCAGAAGCAGCCTTATATAACAGAGGCTGTCAGCCTCTGGGTTCTTGTTCGCATTCCCGTCTTCTATCATCTGAGTAATTTAGCGTGGATAGGCATCAGGATAGAAATTACGAGACTTACCGGCTGGGTGAAATCGACAGAGTCAAGAAACACCTGGAGTGGCCCCTTTCCTCCGGCTTTCATTACTAATGCTTGTTAGAGTCAGTAAACGAAAACATTACTTGTGATGAAAGGGCGGTCAAACAAGGCATAGAAGCTCGCTTTTCAGCAAGGTCAGTTGTGGAAATATCGCCATTTGCCACTTATTTGTTAGCTTCAATTTAGTGACTAAAAAGACAGAGTATCGTACAATCTTTCTGATGTGGCGAGTAAGGTTTCCACCGATCCATACAGTATGGTGACTTTAGGTAAAGGTGGTTATGTAGTTCCTCAATTAAAATGTCGGCGAGAGACTAAGCACACCATCAGCGAGGCTCGATGTCATAAATAATAAAGATCCAGGGTGTGGAATCATATACCGATTCTTGACTACCCAGATATGTCCTTAAATCAGACAAAGCGCCAATCTCCATCATTTCTGGCTGCTTTATAACCCTGAGAGCATCGGACAAGACCTCAACGGCTGTCAAAAACCGCTTTTCCGATATGCGCGCCTCCAGTTTTTCCGGTACACCATTGAGTTGTTCTCTGTTGAATAAGTCAGCCGGAAAACTCCCCAAGATCTAAGCCGTAAAAAAGTCACGGAAAAGCAAACATTGAATTGAGTGTTTGTAGCATTTTGTCATAGGTTTGAGATGTTTCCACCATATTTTTAACCTCCGGCTTTGAGGTTGAAAGGTCTGTCTTTGCTTGAACCAGCGATTCCCTTAGTGCTCTAACCTTCGCCTGCGACGTTGTTATACTCCTCATTATACTGTGGAACGTCCCTATGGAGCTATTGAAACCCTGATGGTGGTCTAATGTTTCCGTTTTTTTTCCCCTTCAGTCCCGGTCTATGAAGCTATTGGGGGTAATTCTAGAAGAGAGTACGTACCGTTCACGATAGACTGTAGTGCATGTTGGAGTTGGTTATGTGTTTGGCGGTAGCTGTCGTATTGGTACGCTCTGCCCAGCGAGCTAGTATCCATAAGCTGTAAGGCTACTTTGACGGGAACACAACTGTCAAGTGTCATGAAATCCCAATCCTTCTCGATAAGCTGCAGAATATCTAATATAGATAATTGACAAAACTTAGTATCCCATCCGATCCTACGAGGGAAAAAAAATAGAGTTGGGAAAATTCCCCCGCACCTTCAAGCTTCCGAGTACCAGGACCGTAATTTTTCACCCCATTCTGCTTTGGTTTACCGCGCGGGCCCTGGTCATTCCTCTCCCTGCTTCTCTCCCTATTCCTATCGCTTACATAGTAGCCCTGTTGGTCGTTCTCCCATTCTGAGTTGGGAGCGAGCTCCCGCTGCTGTGATCGGGGAGGTGGCTGCTGTCTAGCATCTCGACCATAATCACTTCCCCCATAGCCACTATATCCACTTCTATCCTGATCCCGTTCATTCCCCCGTCTCTCTCTCTCCCCATATGTTGGCCTTTCCCGAGTGTCGCCATAGTCGTACCCGCTGTAGGCAGAATACCCGTTATTTGTTCCCCCTCCTCCACCAAGACGTGGCCGCTGGTATCCATCCATCGCCACTAGAAGAGGTCACCAAAGCCCGTGGAGAGCGCACCAAAACTAAGGGCGACTGAAAGGAAGCTGATAATCAAACTCCGAGAGCTGAAGTCGGTTGTGGTATGGCGGATGCAACTGTCGACAGGTTGACGCGACACAAATGCCAAGACTGGTGGTTTGGGCACTGGAACGGATCAACCCTGGGAATCCTAGTGATGCGGGGTGTTGGGGTGCGCAAGGTGTCAGTGTGGTGGATGCAGATATTACAATTTCCGGAAATAATATTGTAATTCGGGAGACAATCTTCCATCGCCCCCACAGGGAGCGCTACTTACTCGTAGAGGGTTTGTATGCTCCAAAGTGCAAACCAGTGCAATGTGCTTGTACCGTACCGTACAGTGCAGTACCGGCATAAGAGACTAATACTGGTAGGTTACTTCTTGAAAGCTCAGAGCTAACAGGATATCAAAAACTAGAGTATAATGGTCCGTCCATAATACAAGAATAGGATTACTATCCAGCTCCTCCTAGGAGACCTATATAAAGGTATTCAAAAGGTGGGCCGGGACAAGATCTAGGAAGTAAGTGAGGAAAGTTCTGATAATATTATAGTCCAGAGGTTGATTTCAAGACCCCTGAAGAAGAATAAAATAGCAGGTTACTTGAGGAAGGAAAGCAGGAGGGAGGACAGGCCCTCCCTAGTATAGATAAGAAATCCCAACCCTTAGTGATCTATCTCTTAAATTATTTTCAACAATGGTCCTAGACTAGTAGCCTTTTATGCTTGGTATTTTCCAGATATTTTAATATTTTCTGACTTATGTTTTGTTTATAGGAGAATGTGGAGACAACTGCCGGTACTCGTAGTATAAGATGTTTTATAGCAATATCTGAATGCAACAGGGTGGAGTAAAACTGTTCAACGGATTTTATTGGCCAAAACATCCAGGAATAAATGATTTAATAACGGGAACTGGCAGAGCAAACCGGCACTATGAGTGCTGTGACTTTCATTTGAACCGATTATGCTAACTTGAGGTAGGATAATTCCAACATCTGATTATCGCTTGTGTTGTGAATAGTGGTATTCAAACTCACGACGACCTGCCGCACCCGACATACAATTACCATGATACAAGTAAATTTGGTGCGGCTCGGGAAGCATTTATCACAACTTTTGAATTATGTACAATGAACAAAACACGATTCTATGAGCTCAAAGCAATAGACTATTTTACTAGTATACCATCACGCAGATGGTATTCAATATCGCCCTTACTCCATTCCTTAATATACTCCTTAGCAGAGGACTCAAACAACCTGGCCCCGAGCCTTTTCATCAGAGTCCTGTTTCCCACCGAGAGAGCCCCAGACAACTGGTCCTCTACCCAAGAGATTATTCCGTTACGAGTAATGAGTGTGGTACCGCCTCCCTCAATCCCAGCAGCATTCCAAAGTAGCTCGATGATCTTTTCCTTTTCCTTATCGCTCGTGTAAGGATAATTATAGATGTTTAAGCAATTACCGAATACATTCCGTTTCCGATATAGATCGAGGTCCTGGGAAATGTAGGCGATCAGTAAGAGAAAGTTCAAATGAATCTAGAATTATGTAAACCTTTTCAGTCTTCAAGCCTGCTTCCAGCACGTTCAAGATCCAAAGAACCTCTTTGTGATAATCCTCTCCGAGATTCGAGAGTGATACCATGTGTGGGACATCGTGCAAGTTTAGCAATGGCTGTCGAAGCAGGAGTTCCATAACCTTTTCATAGAGGAAGTGGCTCGGGTTGGAGAGGACTTGGACTGTTTGGGCCAAGAAAACTCTAACAACCGTCGGTATATGCAAGGGTTGAGGAGCATCCAATCGTTCGTAGCTCGTAAAGGAGGCTAAGATGGCGCAGAGAAGATGCAAGATTTGAGTTCTCTGCCGATATGTCGACGCCTAGGGGTGTTAGAATCGGAGTGCTAGGACGGGGAGAATCACGGAGGTATCTTACCTCTAACTTTGCAATCACTGTCTTGATGTAGTCACGCGCTTTGTTGTTCGGTCTCTTATTATAAGAGCAAAGATCCATAATAGCAAACCCCAGAGTATTTTTTTCAACGGCGGCCTGAACATCAATGATGACATTATCTGACAGTAGGCAATATGTGAGAACAGGAAGTAAGAACTCAGGATTGTACGTCTGGGAATCAGCTTCCTTCCGTTGAGTTTGAGCACCCATAAACAATTCAAATGTTTTTAGATCTCTATCGGATACGGTTGCCTTGCGAGGAGAATATTGGAAAACACTCTTAGCAAGTTTCTTAGAATCCACAGCGACAAAAAGCCTGCCACGGACTCGTGAAATAAATGGTTTTCCTTCTACCCTCTCTAGAATTAGCCAGTCGGCGATCCTACTGGCGCAGCTTTGGGCTAGATGCCCTTCGATACTCCATATAATATTTAGTAAAGCAGTGTCTATAATATCGTTGGTGCCGCGATATAATCCCAACACTCCGTCCAATGTTGTTATCGTGGATTGAGATAGTCTGGCAACAGAAAAAAGGCGATAAATAATGAAGGCTATATGATGTGAGATCTCATCGGGAGTATCACGCAGGAACAGGAGGGGGTTCTCGCTATGCCCGAGAGCCATTTGAAGTAGCTTCCCAGCGTCAAGTGACTAATTGCGGCATTAGCATTCAATATAAGTGTTGGGGAATCAATGAACTGTTCATTCTACCTTAGGAGGCAACTGTGAAACCATGACCGAAACAAAATAGATTATCTCTGGGGTATCAATGCGGTTTTGAAGACCAGACTCAAGCACAGCATTTAGAGCAGCTCGTGGCGCCGATGTTAACAGGTCAATCCTTTCTTGTGCAAATAGTCCTCCCAGACGTTTTGTAAACCTCAGGACTTCCCCTGAGAGTGATCCATCCCCCGCAAATCTCCGAGTTAGGAAGTCAAGTGCTATTAAAACCCAGCCCCGAATATCTGCCATTTCCCGAGAGTCAATCAGAGAATCGATAAGGTCGACAGTCTCTAGCGTGAGGCTGCTCCTTCTGCTGTCTTCTATTATATTCTGGAGGGCTTTCTTTTTGTCTAGGGATGGAAGTAGGGACGCTGCTCGTTGAAGGAGACTGACCTGCTCGGGGGATAGGTAATTCTCATAAAGATTTACTTGGAATCGAGCAAATATCTTATCAAGCTGATCTCGGGTTTCGGCGCAAACCTTCGCTGTCCATTCGAATCGAGCGACATCTTTTCCGGGAATAGAAAACGATTCGAGTAGTGCCGTTAAATAAGGTGAGATATCCTTGACGTTGGTGGGGTTAGGGTTCGTGGCTAAAGACGAGAGAACGAGCTCTCGCATAGTATCCACTTTTCTTATAAGTGCACACTCTAGCTCTACCTTTGCTGTTGAATACTCTTTTTCAGGATCTAGCACAGACGGATTAAGGTAAAGGGGGCCTATATCTATATTCTGCTCTGGCAAGCCAAGCAGATATTTTCCCAAGGCCCTATTGAAAGACTCGTGGTCAGGGAGACGCCTCTGAAGCTGTGCCAGAATGTCCTTCAAGAGCTGAGGTGGTAGATGCCCGTCCACTGTGGATAATCGCTCCAGAACAAGTCTAAGGAGATCAAACTGCAGTTCTTTCAAACCTTTCGCCTTGGCGCTCTTCAATATTGCATTGACCAAGTTGGGGAGATTCTCCAAGGACAGAATTTGAAGAATTACAGCTTCATACACGACAGAAATCTGTGAAAATAGTTAAATGCGGCTTCTGGGGAATAGGGGTAACTATAACTTACACTCTGCCTGTGGTTGCCAATGCTATCACCAGCAAGGAACTGATCGATGTCCGCCACAGACGTCTCGAACCTCTTCAGAAAAGGTTCTAACACTGGCTCAAAGCCATCGAAAGCGGAGCAAAGAAGTTGGGAGAATCCTAGAGTCAAAGGTATTTAGCAAGCCTTCGATTCGTTGGGCAGACAGAGGGCAATTGCCTGTCGAGAAAGTGATATATCGTGAAACTCTTCCTGGATCCACAAGCACACGGAGAAAAGACCGAACCCAAAAACTGTCCTGGGCCAACATTGCTTTTGAACGGTCACGAAGTTCATCGCCCCTAGGTATCCGCTCGAAGAGAGCCTTCAAAAGGCCCAGTAGTTTAGATATAAAGGCGCAAGCATCGTCTTCACTTATCGTGCTACCATCCAATATACCGCCCACCGCTTTGCATATCACCGCGATATCGAAGAGTGAAACTTCAGCTCCTACATCTTGATAAGAGCACAGCAAACTCTCAATAACCTCAGTATCCAATCTCCTCAATCCCCTAAATAGATCTCGGGAGTGCTCCCCTCCTAAGATTGCTCCCCCTCTGTCTCTCTTCGAGGTTGATTCGTGTGATCTTCTGCTAACGAGTTGGAATCTCCCTTTCCCCTCCAGATCCTGTTTTAGCAATTTGAAAATATCTTCAGCTGTTTTGTCATATCCGCAGAGTTTAACAAGCCGATTACACAAAGCGGCGAGAACATGGCCATTTTCTCCTAAAATTGCACAGGACCCCATGAACCTTGCCAACCAAGCTGAGACGCCCAGTTTCACCTCACGAGGGGCATTTGATTCTGCGAAGAATTTGAACTGCTCAACTATTGTTATGACCAGAGGGCTCACAGCTGCGGCGCCTTGCAATTGCCCTTGCTTCCGAGACTTTAGTATATTTAGAACAAGCTCAGCATAGTCGTCGATATATTTGAACGGAGTACGGATACACCTTGAGATAGACTCGTCCAGGAATATCAGAGCCGCTTCAGAAGTGGCCGGCTGAGTAATAACCGAGAGACTCTCTAGAAGCGCCTCTAGAGGAGATACTGATGTTTCGGCTTGGAATAAGAGGCTTGGGGCGACAAATGAATGGAGCAAGGTCTTGATCTGCCGCAGAGGGAAGTTTGAGTTTGGCCCACAGCAAACTCTGAGGACAGACACAAAAGGCGAGAACGACACGGCAGCTATATTTCAGAGTCAGCTAGTAGGTCCAACAACGAGATTATGTGAGAATACATGGTTTATGCCACCACTTGATATCTGGGGCATCTTTAGCAACTCTCAACAAGTGATGTATCTCGAGAAATCTCAATCCTCTCCCATCAGTAGCTTGGCCCTCAGGTTCTCCCCCATCTGCGAGAAGCGTCCCTAGAGCCAGCGTGATATCGAAGTTGCCTGCGAGGGCGACCTCAGGTAAAGTCTCATAGTAGTCGGTGAGCAATCTAGTAGTGGCTTCCTTCTGCAGCATCCCTTGCCCAGGTGATGACTTTATCAAACCCGATATTATCGACATATCAGGTACCCGTTTACAGAATTCCTCAATAAGTTCAAACCGCACCCTTAGCCAATTTGTCGACGGGTCTACCACAGAACCCGAAGCTTTGCCAAGGACCGATAGAACCTTTCGAAGTTTTTGAAACGAGATCACCAAGAGGCGAGTCGTTAGAAATTTGATCAGATCGCAGTTGCTTTCATGAGAAATGCATTTTGTCAACACAACCTTCGTTAATGGCTTCGGTATTACATTCTCAATAACCACACTTGTTGGGGGGGGTGTTGGGGATAGCTCAGCTAGCCCAAAGTAATCTGGTATGGGAAGTTCAATTGCTGCAGTAAGGAAGCCGCAGTATCCGATCCATGTAGAAGTAAGCTTAGGGTCGAAGCTAAAGGAAGAGTTCAAGATAAAGTAGCTAGCAACAAGCTCTGGACAGGCCCTGAATATAGCTAGTAATAAGTCTTGTTGAAGTGTGTCGGCATAGGGCCTGATGGCTGAGATAAACAACGATAGTGTACGGTTATGAACCTTTGGTGCCCCAGAAATTCGACGTTTTTCTTCACCCTCAGCCAACCCCTGCGGATACCATCCAGAACCAGAGAAACAAATGCCGTTCCCAGGAGTGGTACAAACACTCATCAAAAACTCATGCACAATCTCCGCAATAGGCTTTTCCTCTTCTTTCCCGGCTTTTGATATTGTGACCCTCTCTTGCCGTCCGTATAATTCCGCTATATGGCGTAACACCCATTCATTGAAAACCGCCGTTTTAGTGGCCCTTGGGATTTCCTTGTCTTCTATAATATATTTAGACAATGCACCCATTACTTCATTGATGGCTACCGGAGAGTCTGTCCGTAGATGTTTAAACACGGGCGACATCCAACTGCGTAGGCCAAGCATCTGATTCTTGATATTGCTGCTGCCGTACTGGAAAAAAGATGTGATAAATCTCAGGAAGGTTGTCCTAATAGTAGGCCTCCGCGGATCGTCTATTGTCTCAACCTTTCCGCCCCGGACTTCCAAGTTTCTCGTAATATCCTTTACTGTGAAGTCGAAGGCCGAATGCAGAATCCCACAAGCGCTCCCATGATCAAACCGGTTAACTTCCGTAAGCATTCTCAGGCAGGGAGCAACAACATGCTCCCTGCTAGAGACCAGCGTTCGGTAGATAATCTTTAGGTAACTTTGCTGTAAAATAGCTTTGCAAAGAACAAATCCACTAGGCCTTAGATCTTCATTCTGTGAGCATATCCGCACTACCAAAGCCAAAGATGATACAACCGACGATAGTACTGAAAGAGTGTTTTTCTAACTCAAAGCTTAGCGTAAACACTAAAGCTTAAGGCAAAAGTGAACCCACCTGTGAGGCATAGCTCCAAACTTGTAAAATATCTCCAAATGCGTTTATCTGGCTTTCTCCTGCATCGCCATCTGTAGCCCGCTTGCTCTGCATCTCCAACCATTCCTTCAGAAGTCTCAAATTTAAATCTACAACCTCGTCGGGAACTCCTCCTCCCTTAGAGCACCGATCTAGAAAGGCTTTAAAACATTGAATACCTGAGCTATGTTAGAGGGCTTTACGATCAACAAATTCCGCAAGAACTGGAGGTCTCTGCGCTCACCGTTATTCAATTCCTCTGGTTTGGAGAAGTCGCCGAAGAGACTCTGTAATTGCCGCAGGGTCTGGATGTCTTCCGGATTTAACTTTGGACCAGTACCATTTCCAGTAACTTTATTCGGTCTACGCCGTTTGTTAAAGCCATCCGACTTTTCAGCGTTATCAGAAGATCGCTTCATGGTCGCAATTGGTGTTGATAGGAATCGAAGTTCTTTCTCAAAGACAATTTTCTTTGAAAGCTAGATTCGCCAAGCCTGTTGGGAACACTGGCGCAGCAGAGCCGCCATGCTCCCACGTGCACAAGGTTTCCTCCAAGTTGAACATTGCCTGCCCTAACCTAAACTGCCGATGCCACAACTAAATTTAGCAGCATGATACGGTATCATAGATCTTGGCTGATAGTTGCGTGCGTGGTTAGCACACCATACAAGGGAAGTGGCCCTTCACTCCCACACTGGTATTTGATATACGAACAAACCTCTGATTTAACAAAAAAAAAATGGCCCCTAGCTGGTCTTTACACCAAAAGTGTGATATCCCACTTCACGGACTTGATGAACATGTTTTTTATGGAGCAAATAATATGGGTAATTCTTACTAATAGCAGAAACTTTCTATGGAATTCAATCGCACTACACTCGGTGGTGCCTTTTTGTCCTCCAAAATTGTTATTCAAAATGTGAAGTTATTGCTGATATATGGGTGCAGTTCAGTGAAAAACCTGAAGATTGCCAACAACAACAATATAAGTTGAATAGCTCTTAGCATTGAGCACCAGATAGAGTACACTCTGGGCTTCTTGAAATATATTTATTATTAAAATTGAAGTAGAATTGGTCTTGAAATGACTATTTTGAAAATTTATCAAAAAAACTTTTTTTACAGAGATGGATAGCCTGCTATGAGATCTTCCTGTATTCTACTTTTCAAATATTTTCATGAGTACAATTCAAAGTTATTATTGTATTTCTTTCAATACTTATACTTTGAGCCTATTTTACAAATAGGATAAACCTGTTATAAGCATATCTGATGCAACAAAAGTTGAGATAAGAGTAGATTTATAGGAGTTAAAACTCAGTTAAATTTGCTTACTCAGCTATTATAACTTGTTTTGAATTATATATCAAAAATTAACATGTATTAAGATTAGTTACTATGATAAAAACAAATAGTTTTTACATAGAATCAAGTAAGTAACTATGAATATTATTTAGCTGTTATTCCTAAGAGAAATACTTAATAGGTTGTTGAGTTATTTCACTTTCATTGTCAAAAATTGTTTATCACTTTTTCTCAAAACTATCTTGGTTGCTATGCAAACTAAAACTGCTTATAACTCAAAACACCTAATAAGCGATTTTCCTTGTTTTCCCTGAACTGCACCCATATGATACCACGATAAAATTATACGGTTTCCTCCTGCAGGGAGCTCTCATACAAAATCAGAAGTATTAGAGGGTTTGCGCATAGGGACCTAGATGGCGGTTAATAGGAAACGGACCTAGGTGCAAGAATGAGTTTGCGCAATACAGGTGGGTGTAAGTAAAAGTACGGGTGCAAAAGTTCTCGTCCGATGCCTTTTTTACACCAAAAATGGACATTTTTAAATAAACAATTCTCAACACTGCCTAGATCAAAACACTTGAAATTTTTCTATCAGCTAGGGAATCACTATATATCCAAACATCTATGATACAAGTAAATGTGTAAGGAATCAAAGCTGCCTTCATTGTTGATGATTGTGTCAACTAGTGTGAAAGTGACTTAGATTTTTGTATGGGACTCCATACAAAAAAGTACATGACACCTGATAGTGGATATTTAAACAACCTTTTCTCCATCACTTGGTAATATTTAAGGATTCTGTAACTTTCTTCATGTTATCTACATGTTTGCTAATGCAAGGACAAATTTTCGCCAATTCTCATAGACATTGCGCAATGAGATACAATCTTTATTTTATTACTACGTAAAAGGTTACACTGCCAATCCAGGCTTCGGCACCTGAGGCATTACAATCCACCGGGTAAGCCAACCAGAAACAAATCCCAAGCCATGCCACAGCCACTCTGGTATGTAGCCAACCGTAGAACCCATAGCGAAACCGCACCTCTCCGTCAACACCACTCATGGCAGGGACCTATCCAAGTATGCCGGGCTCGGGAAGGCAAAGGCAGCCCCAAGGGAGTCTCCCCCACCACGCGACCGAGGGTTCTAGCTACATGCAAGGGCAATAATAACCAATTGTACAGCCTCTCTGCTGCCTGACCCCCTAAACAAAATAAATCCACCACCCAAACCGCCACCAAGCACAACGCAGTCAACATGCTAACCAACATGAGAACTCATTCTGGCAGACCAGTCACGCAAACCAACAAAAAGAAATTTCCCAAAATACCAACAACCCATGGTTATAACAAAAACTCCCGGGCCCGACGCTCCTCTACCCCCACCAGCCCCGGAAAGGGTACACCGCCATGCAAACACCCGAAAACCTGACACCTCAGGTTCTCATCCCATGCCGCCACCAGGGGTCCAGCCTCAAAACATGGGCACCCCCCGTTCTCCCGAGCCGTCCACCAGCATGCCGTGACACCTCCTGACGAGACACCACACCCCCGCAGGGACACCGCACCAGCACCGATTCACGGGCATTACGCCCCACAGGGCACAAGTGGGGAGCCGCGACCGGGCGCCCACCAATCATCTCAACGTCGGGGGCTCTGCGCGCACCCTAGGCGACGTACCGGGAGCTCTTCTCCTCCGCCAACACCATCATCATCTCCGGCGCCGGGGTACTCAACCCGTCGCGCGCCACCATCCTCTCCACCTCCGCTTCCCTCCGTCCCGCCGCCAACGTCTCCAGCCTCCGAGACGTCCGTAACTGCTGTCGGGCCACCGCCTCAGCCCTCCGCATCTCCTCCGGAGAAGGCGCCGCAGACTCCATCACGAAGTCCTCGTCCGAATCCACCTCCCCAACCACCTGCCCACTCGGGGGCGGTGACGACCCAAGAGCCAGGCTCGAATGCCTGCCCTTCCTCCTCACCCCTCGCGCCGGCGCCACCGAAAGTAGCCCATCACTCCGGCTCGACGCCACAGACGACGCCACAGAATTCCCAGCCTCAACCCCAGGAGAGGGGAGGCGCACCACAGCCACACCACCAGCCACCCCCTCAAACTCGGGAGGCGGCAACACATCATCGTCGGTCCCCACAAAGGGGGAGTCGGAGCGAGAGCCAACAGGGGCAGCCTCGCGCAAAGCGTCTCTCTCTTTCTCACAGAGGTGCAAGCGGCGGGAGATTAACCAAACATGGTGCCGGAGGCGAGAGACCTCAGCCTCGAGGGAAAGGGTCTTTGCAACCGTCCTGGAAAGGACCACCCCAGTCTTTGCAACCGAGGTGGCGGAAAAGGAAGAGGAACCTCGACGGACCATTTCAACCGAAAGAGGAAGAGCTGGCGGGAAAGAGGAGCCTAAAAGTGTAGATACACGAGATAAAATGATCTCGTGAAAACAAATTAAAGTCAAGAGAATATCCCTTGAAATTAAAGACTTGAAGCTATCGTGAAATAGAATCAAGGAAAAGGATTGGCCAAATCACCCAAAAATGACCTGTCACAAGCGGAAACAGGAGAGGGTGGTGAAGATGGGCACTTTTGGTGTAAAAAGGACATCGGACGAATACTTTTGCTCTAGTACTGTAGATTAGTATGATAGCTAGATGGTGGATTGAGTAGGGTAATATCGCCCTGCCCTCAAATTTGTTCCCTGCTCAAATTTGGATTCCGAGCTTCTGCACAAGCTGGGTATGATACTAACAATACTGGCTGTCATAGAACAGGCGATAATCTACTACTGAATGCCCAATATTATCATCACTAAAATCTTTTAAAGGGAGCTGTGTTGCTGCTGACTTATTGTTCTGCAGCGATCGGATTTCTTCAGGTCGGCAGAGCTCGATTTTACACTTCTTCTAGGTGTCCAAGACTTTTAGGTTAACAGAAAATAACCTGTTTTTCTGCCACCTAGGTCTCTTTGCGCAAACTCTCTATTATATGAATAAATTTACCACTTACCCAACCAAACAACCACCAAACTCACTTCAACCATTCCTTGCAAGATTTTTTTGGGCACAAAAAGATTATCAGAGTACGGGTTTTTCTTGGGCATCTTATTCTGACCCACAGGGTCCGCCTTCTAGACCCTGGAAGGTTAATGAACAGTTAATTTAGGTTAACCTGTGAAAAAATCCATGGGCTGCGAAAACATCCCTTTGTGGTTTGTGCTAGGGGGTGAGCATGAGTGAGGCGAACTAGGTTATGTAGATGGGAGGATGATGGTGGATTATGTCTTAGGTTAGATAGGGTAGGGTAGATGAGGCAAGAGTCCCATAGAAAGCCTGAAGAGGATAAAGTCCTGCAAAAAAAAAAAAAGTCAGACGAACTTTTGGCACAATGGATTGACGACATTCGACTCTTTGACCGGCTGGTCGGCCCTGGAGCCAATCAAAGTAGGTTCGGCCCACTTTTTTTTTCCATTTCGGGCTTTCTGTGCTATAATATTAAAGCGTCTGCCCAACCTAACTAGCCTACAGCCTCTAAACCGTGCCTTGCTGTCAAACTACCGTACTTATAGACCCTTTCCCCTATATCCTCTTCCCTATATTCCAATTTAAGACTTACCCTTAACCCCCAGTACCTGGGCACCACAAGCCTGTCGAAGTTCCACCTCCTCGACCACTTAGACAACAGCGCTTGCTCCAGCAACTGTGCCAAAAATTCGACAGGTGGCCGCATAATTCCCATCCACCCTAACAACGATTCTTACCACTTACACGACACAACCCGAATTCCCGCTATCACGGGACCCCTGAATAACACTAGTGGTAGGTCTACCATAGGAAATATACGCCTCTATTTTTTCCATTTTTATTTGCTTTTAAAATCCATTGAGTTGGGGTCAGTTTGTTCCGGCAGAGGTTCATGAGGTTTAGGGTGGATGTGGACTTACGATTGGGCCAATAGTTTCGACAAACTTACTGTAAGCTCATAATAAGAATCTACTCGTAGGTAGTTAAGTCTTGAGGTATTGCCATTAAGAGAATTGATAGACCGGTATTCTAGCGCAATCAGAATTACTATCATACTAGATATTGAGAGACAAGCAATGTTTATGCAATCCGTGTTGTATGGACATCCAGTCACAATCATTTTTTAAAAAAACAAATGAACAGAGAAGAAAAAACCCTTTTGTGAAGATACCACCTATAAGGGATCTATTGATCTGTTTCTCCACCCCCCACCTCACCAACATCAATTAAATCTCCTCCGCCCTCCTCTTCCAATCTCAAATACTCATCCCACTCTGGGAACAACTCCTCGTCCTCGCCAGGAACTCCAATGGCTTCGGAGAGCTTTCCCTTTTTGTCTTCCTTGAGATTGTCCTTCCATTTGCGCACCACTTCCGTTGTTAATGAAGGCTTATAGGTTTGAGTGAAGAGAGCTGCTTCTGGGGTTCTGGCCGTCTTTACCAATAGTTCGGTACATCCCTCAACATCACCCATTTGCCATAAGGCAGCGAAAGCAATATTGTTGGCCCCAGTAATGGCAGCAGAGCCTGCAAGCTCCTTCAGACCTTTTTGACTGCCGGTCGCAGTGTGCAGGAGAAGTAGTGAGCCAATGTCTTTAGCATTCCTAAAACACTCCTCCGCAAGTACCAAATCCCACGCTAGTAGCGCGGCGTCGCCCACAGTCTTCCATTTATGTTCTACATCAGCCTCTCTGGCGATTTCTAGGGCTGTATCGAGGTTTCCAAGCGATAGTGACAAGTCAAACCGGTGTTCAGGGTCTGTGGCAATCTCCAATGCCAAATCCTTATGACCCTGCCCCTCCAAGAACCTAGCAATCTTATTCTTCTGGTCTTCGGGGATATCATCTAGAATCTCTGCAGCGGCTTCCATATCGCCACGCAGAACCACGGTCTGGTACTCTACGACTCGGAGCGACAAGGCATAAGAAAGAACATTAACATCCTTATCAGCAAGGTAGATGCGACCATCGCGCGGAAGATATCCAAGGAGGTACATAGGGTGGTCAGAGTGAGAGATGGTGTAGGTTTGATCGCCAACGAGGTAGTTCAGGCGGTTTGTAGAGTTGGTGTAAATGAAGCAGTCACCAACCCACTCTCCAGTGCGAACCGTTTCATTGATATCCGTGATGACTTCGAAGGCGGCCTCAACGCCATCTTCCTCAACAGTCCCATTTTGTACAGCGGCAACGTACTCGTCTCTGTCAAACCGAAGGACATAGAATGTATCCTCGCACGCAAGTACAACAAGCTCACCACTATCTGACCAGAACACATTCTGTGGGGCGACATCGATCCTTCTGACAAGCCCACCGGTTTCCCAGTCAAAGAGTCCAACTGACCCCTGTCCTCTAACGGCCAATAGAACACCACCAATCAGCCCATCGGCGGGAAAGCCCACATCCAATCCTCCAGGTTTTTCCTTGAAGTTTTTGAACAGTTTTACACTCGTCTGGCTCTCACGGATTGCATAATCATTGCTGTTTTCCCTGGAGCCCCAAACGAAATCCAATGCTTGTCCAAAGGCCTTGTTTCTCCATGCGAGGGCAGTGTAAATAATATATTCTCCGTCACCACAAACAGAAACAAAACGACCGTTAGGGGAGTGCAGGAGTGACTGGGGGTAGATCTCGCAAGACCCCAGATCTTTGGAGGGAAGTGATAGAGGTTCACCATCCTTGGCTGACACATCTAACAAGGGGGGTCAGTATGGGAATGAGCGGAAACAATCACCGGAGAACTCCATACCACTTGGTTTGATAACGGCCGTCAGGACTTCACTATGCCTAGCCCACACTATCTTTCCTCCCGCATCCATGCTGACTGCAGGTTCTTCTCTTCCCATTTTAACCACAACACACCCTTCATCGAATCCCATCGCGATCGCATTCTTCCCCTTCTGCGATGAAACACACCACGCTCTCTCAAGGCCATAGTTGAGTGTTTGCTCGAGGCGATAGGTGTTGGCATGCCAAATCTTGATAGTCCCATCCTCCGAACCTGAAACAATAACTGGTAGTTCAGGGTGAAAACAAGCAAAGGATACATTAGATGTGTGCCCTTCCAATGTAGCGATAAGGGATTTTGTGGTATAGTCCCAAATTTTGATTGTTCGGTCATCGGAGGTGGTCAAGATGTATGGCTTGTCGGCTGCTGGATAGTAGTCGACATGGTTGACACCTTTCGTCTCATGAGCTTCCAATGTGAAGTTAGCATTTCCACCGCCGCCCAAACTCCAAATCTTAACAGTCCTATCCAAGCATGCACTCGCAAAGGTGTTGGTGTCTTTTGGGTTGATTGCCAAACTCATGACGTAGTGCGCATGTCCTTCGAAAGTTTGCACACACTTCCATCCTTTCTCCCAATCCCATAGCTTGATAGTCATATCATCACTAGCAGTGAGCACAAATGGCTGGGTCGGATGCACGACGATGGAACGGATGTAATCCGGATGAGCCTCGAATGCGGCAATCTTCTCCGAGGTATTGTAATTAAAGACCCGGAGGTGGAAATCATCAGAGCCCACTACAAACCAGTTCTTTCGAGCAATGAATCGACCAGCCCTTACAGGAACATCTGTAACTTCGAATGTTTTTACCAAAGTCTGGGTCTCATGAGACCAGATGTTGACATGGCCTGGAAGGCGTCAAACTATCAGCAGTGTTTACGAGAACGCCAAGTTAGGTCTTACCGCTGTATAAAGTGCTTAGAATCCAGGGCTCTGTGGGATGGAAATCAATCCCCTTCACTCTGTCAGAGCGGGCGAAAAGTTGTCTCTTAACAGCCATGTTCATCAGCCTTGACTCCAGAATGCGCCCCCCACTCCGCTCGTCTGCGATTCCCAACACAACGCGAGGATATTGTTCTATTTTTCTAAGGCTCAATAAAATAAAAGGGAGGAGTCTTACCTTCACGTCTAGCCGCATGCCGTTCTGTAGTTGTCCGGTAATTCCTGGCGTTGGGTTGTTGGAGGAGGATTTGCACAGTTTCCTGACGCCGTCTTCTGATCCCTGAAGCTTTCCTGGAGCCAGGGGTTTGTGCCTTGGCGTAGACCTTTTTCTACTCCCTCAGCAGCTCCGACCACCGGTGTGGGAGTCCTCGTTCTTTTATTGTGATTGTGACCTTTTGATAACCCGGATGAGAAATCGCTGAAGAGTGGGCCCGTCAAGGTGCCGTGTAATTTGATTGACTATCACTCTAGAAACAAATCGGGTCTTCCTGCGTACTCCAAGAAGTAGGAGTTCAACTTGTTTGCTCTCAAAGATGTATGAGATAATGGGGGAACGGGCTTGCCAAAGAAGGTGGTGGGGAGGGAAAAGAGGAAAAGCTAGACTCAATTGAGATAGAGAGGAAACCTTGTCAGTTGTGTTGTTGTCCGGAGTAGGTTATTGTTTATCTAACTAAGGAAATATAAAGGCTGCTTATATGCAGAAGATCCTACACGCCAAGCTATTTATCTGTGTGCGATTTTTAATGAGCGAAAAAGAGCCCCAGACCGCCAAAACTACTATTTGTACTGTATCATACTCGTATCGTGCACTATCCACCACCCTGGCCCTCACTGGTAAAATTCCGTTTCTCTTCTCCCTACGACCCAAGGGGCCACAGAACTACTGCTACTCCTATCCTAATCCAAAAGATGGATTCCACTTTGCCTTCACCAAATCCTGCGTCTTCCATATCTCCATCTACGTCTCTCTACCATTCCATAATAGCGTCTATATTCGCTCCTCCGCCAACAGTTCTGATAGCTACTATCCTAGCTATCTTCTTCGTACCTATTTTCATTCACTTCACTGTGTTCCGCTCTCGTTCTTCTGCTAGCCTTCCAACATTCTTGTTAGTTGGGCCTGCGGCGAGCGGGAAGACCTCTCTTATGACATCAGTGAGTATTCCGCAACAATGATTTGTGAGATGTTGCTAAAACTTCCTGAAGTTTGAATCTGAGACTGGTCAACCCCCCGCCGAAACACGCACAAGTCAAGCGCCACTTTCCCTGGAATGTTCTGTTCCTGCTTCCGTCGCTGGGACATCGGAGTACAGATCCGTGAATGATCCTTCTCTCAAAGCGCACAAAAAATTCCTTCTTTTCGATACGCCTGGGCATGGCAAGCTACGTCACATAGCTCTTACTCGAATTGCCTCCCCAGCAATTCGCGGAGTTATTTTCGTCCTCGATTCTTCCTTCACCGATGTCCGGGCGGTAGCTGGATATCTTTATGATGTTCTATTAACTTTACAGGATTCTGCAACATCACCAACCACGACACAGCCTAAAAGATTGCTGGTCGCTTGTAACAAAAGCGATGCCTTCACAGCACTACCTCCATCTAAAATCCAGAAACTTCTAGAAGATGAAATCACGAAAATAAGGGTTTCAAGATCCAAAGGGATCCTGGACGTTGAGGACGACGGTGAGGGCAATGATGAAAAGGAGTGGCTAGGGGAAGGCGGCGAGGGTCCATTTACTTTTCAGAGTATGGAAGAAGTCGGTGTGGAGATTGAGTTCAAGGGCGGTAGTGTGGAGAATGGAGAATGGAGAGACCGTTTGAGTCCTTGGATCGGCAAGTGTTTATGATCCTCCCTCTCAGGGTCATGAAAAGAGTTGGTGCTTTGGGTTTTCTGCAGTTTTTTTCTCCCCACTCTGGGATTAGTTTAATCACTATAGCCCCAGCTTTTCTATTGTACCATTAGACTGAATTATTCTTTTAATATGCAGCCTCCTCCATCAGGTATCACGGTAGTAGTTCGTTCGATAATGTAAAGTAGATGTCCCCCAAAATAATCACACGTACTCAGAGACATAACTGGATATTTGCTAAGGGTTGCCGAAATAAAATCGGTCTTCTTACCTCTAGTTTACTCCTAAGAGTACGGTATTTAGAGAGTTAAGGCCATAATTAACTAGTCATCTCTATAATAAGTGCAGTACGTGGTATGTAGATCCCATCATTGCTCCATATGCACTACAACTTACTCTCAATGGTGACATGCCGGTAGGCTAAAACGCAGCTCACAATATTATGCAAGTGGGACCAAAAAAGTGACTGGGCACATGCAATTTTACTGAAAAATTAGCAGATTTCACACCAAGATATTATGCTAGAGAAAATTCACAAAAATTTCAAACCATCTATATAACTATGATACTAGAAACAGTTAGGAAATCACTCTCTATGAACTTATCATATTTTTAATTCATGTATTGCTGCTGGAATGCGTGTGCGAAGTTGGCTATTTTTCGTGCCCCATCACCTTTTAGATACCATTTGTATGAGACCAGTATAGGATGAATTGTACTCGGGTATGGAAAGCGTTAAAGCCATCATACTGCCAACTTCTGGCTATAATATCACCTCTTCGTTTGCCGCCAAAACTCACAACTTTTAAGCATATGGACTGTTGCCAAAGAAAGATTGTGATGCTGGTAATAGGCCAATAACATGGGTTACATGCTACAAAAGAGTTTTAGATTTTTGTGACTTCCACGGGGCTTACGAACGGTTCCCCTTGCTACACAGTGTAGCGCCAGTGCAATATTGGCACTCGGAAGAAGAGATGCTCGTACAGTGCCTGAGCAGCAGCAAAATCCCACTAAATCAGGGGAGGTGGTAAAGGTTCATAAGTTATCATGCCACTCTAGGCACAGATAGACCAAGTCCCTGGTGCAGGCTGCTGACTGACTCTTCGAGGATAGGGCTCTGAAAGCCACGCTGTATGACACTGGTCCGTTTCATAGACCACCAGTACCGTATGATACTAGCATCCAGACACTTGAAGCCAAAGGTTGGCATGACGGGGCTCGAACAACTTTCCAAACAGGTCCGGGCACGTGAATTATGTTTCAAAAATAATTCTTGGCAACCGGGTGCCAAACCCAACGCCTAAATACCAGCTGCAGCCATCGCGTCTCCCTCATACCAACAGTCCTCTCGTTCACCTCCCACAACCCTCTCTCCCACCACACATTTTCTACAAGATCTTGTTTTGATATCGTTGTTTTCTTTCCTTTTTTCCCCACTTCCTGGATCGTGGTCGGATACGGTAGTATGGCGTTTAGGGATTCCAATACCTCTGCAGCTCTTGTGAAAAGTAGCCAGGAAGAGCCGCCGCAAGCCCGCCTGGTCGGGGAAAGTGAGCCGATCGAGGTTGTGCTTGAGGTTAGTGGCAAGGATGGTTGTGTTAATTTCGTGATTGCTAACGAACCGAATGTGTCATAGAACTTTGGTTTTTTAGGCCTGAAGGGAGAGACCAAAGTCAAATTATTTGCTAAAGGCTATGACACCGACTCTGTGCCTGCCTCGAGTGCATCTTTATTTGCTATCGCCAACAAGTGCGGCTTGTTTGCAGCTGCTGCGTTTTCCAGTAGACACCTTTCCTGCGCTGATGGAACAAGCTACTAATTCCTCCTAGATCTCATTGTTGGAAGCACCTCGTCCCTCCGCGAAGCTTTCGCCAACGCCTCCGAAAAGATTGCACCCTATAGCTCTCGAACCCCCATTTCTTTGCCAGCAGACATTTCTCATGTGGCATTTACAGCGGATGAATCTCATCTTGTGCTAGGCTCATCCTCTGGAGGTCTTGCGGTATATCTGGTCGGCGACTTTCTATCTGCTGGAAGCGATTTAACGCCTGTGTTTGAATTGGGCACAAATGGTGTTCCATTGCGAGAGTTAAAACCCAATCCTGCGACGCCGGGGCTGGTGGCTATTGTCACATCGGATGGGGATGTCCAAATAATCAATATAGATAGAAAGGGTTTTGAGAAGAGCTCAAATGGAGATCTGGTATTGAAGAAAAATGCCTCAACTGTGTCATGGAGTCCACGGGGAAAACAAATTGTTTGTGGGATGAAAGATGGAACTGGGTGGCAGATGACCCCCGAAGGTGAAGTAAAGGCTGTTTTACCATCAGTCCCGGGCCTGGGGGATCATTTTATCTCGTCAATTGTTTGGGTTGAAACCAATGCATTCATTACTACGCATACCCCAGTCCCGTCTAGTGGCGCAAGCAACGAATCTGCTTTTCACGCGCTGACACGGGATCGAGATGGTACATCATATCAATATCAATACATGAAACTTCCCGATCCTGTTCCGCCGTTTGGGATGGAATCCCGGACCCCGCCCTACTTTTTCCATGCCATGATTCGACAATATGCTCCAGGCATAAAAGATACAGTCATATTTACCAATACTTGCTCATCAGACGTTGGCCTCGTTTGTCGGTTTTCTACTGCATTGACTGGCGATCCTGCAGTCGCAGCGGATAACTGGATCACCGCTAACATCGGCGATGACACTCGGAGAGCCCAAATGCCCCTATCTAATGAAATGTCCGATACATCACCAGTCGGAATGGCTCTGGATTTGAGCAATAAAGCAAACGTGAAACGTCCTGTGGGCGGAGAGGAAATTGAGGAATCGCCAGGACCGTTACCAATTCTTATGGTCCTCAATCACGAGGGATTGCTGTGTGCTTGGAATGTTATTTACAACGATGCTATTGAACGGGGTGAAAGATATAGTGGCATGATGGTTTATGCAGCGCAGGGAGGGCCTTCACAGTCGGCACCGCAAACGCCACAACAGCCAGCGTCTCAGAGGCAGCCGGTTCAGAATATAACGCCTGGTCCTGCCTTTGGGGTGGGCTCCTTCGGGCAGTCACCGGTTTCTAGTGGGAATGGCACATTTGGCCAGTCCCCAAGCCTAGGAAGCCCAAATACATTCGGAAAGCCTGCGACTGGTGCTTTTGGACAGCCTACTGCATCACCGGCATTCGGCCAACCCTCTAGTATCAACACGAGTGGGGCAAGCGCGTTTGGGAAACCTTCAGCTCTTGGAGGATCTATGTGGGGTTCCACCTCAGGAGCTTCTCCTAGCACAGCTATTCCAACATCAGGAACCGCTTTTGGTCAACCGTCGGCCCTTGGGACAAGACCTGTATTCGGCCAGCCTGCAGCTCTTGGAGGTCAACCTACTTTTGGCCGGACCGCTGCTTTTGGTGTACAGCCTGCGTTTGGTCAACCTGCACCGTTGGGATCAGCTACTCCTGCGCCAGCATTCGGGGCACCTACTCTTCTAGGGGTGAATAAGCCTGGAGCTGCTGGATTTGGAGCCGTTTCCTCCCTTGGAAACCCCTCTGGTGGAAGTCCGTTTGGAAGCGCGTCTGGTTTCGGAGGTGGAAGTTCGTTTGGTGCGTACGCGAATAAGGGAGGATTCTCGGCGGCAGCAGCAGCAGGTAGCGGAGATAGTAAGCCTATCTGGGCCACAGGTAAGGGCCTAGGCTCTGACGGCACTCCCACAGCTTTTGGAGGCGGTAATAATGTGCCCAGTCCATTTGGCTCTGGGAGCACTGATTCTTTCAAGATATCCAGTGCGTTCAAGCCGGAACCTCTACCTACCTCAGAGAGCAAACCATCCTCATCTGGTGGTAGTTTTGGCGGCTTTGGAATGGGGCTAGGGGATGCGCTTACTTCTTCATCATCTGTTGTTTCCCGCCCTGAGCTACCCTCACCACTGCCCATTCCAAGAGGAGTATCCGATCAGAATATTAGAGATGCAAGCATGGACGATAGCGATGAGCAGCCAGATGATCCAAGTGACGATGGTGACATAATTTCTCCTGGGGCAGCAAAAGCTCGCCAAGCCGGGTTCACGTCAACACCTGCGAAGCCAGGCCTTCCCAGCGGTATCTTCTCGAACACGAAAGCAGCAGACCCCAGTCCATTCACAAGCGGTCCGTCCGCGTTAGTTAATCAAAGCTCATCGCCCTTCAACTCTGTATCTAGCCCTTCCTCGAGGTTACCTTCTAGTGCTTGGGGGGCGCAGCTTGAGACACCCTTTGGTGTCCCGAGTACTCCACCACCAAAGTCCCCCTTTGATACTACACCAAAACTTTCGAGCCCGTTTGGTGCTCCCAGTAGACCTTTGACATTCGCTCAGTCACCCGAAAAAAGGCCCGAGCTCACTCAGTCATCAACGACAACACCAGTAACTAGCTCACCTCCCCCCCCACCGCTTCCGCCTCCCCCATCCTTCACTCCTGTAGAGAAGGGCCTCGAGACACTTCCAGCATTACCAACAGACGAGTCCCCTAAACCTGCATTATCTAAAGAAATATCATCAATACTGTTACCTCCAGATCCTAAATCTGTGCAAGAGTCAGATGACACTCGGGCTGGTGAGTTACCTAGCCTGCCTTCCTCAGCGCCCGAAAGCGTGGGAACAGATAATGAGAAAGTCGCCTCGCTAGACGGAAGTGACGACAACGACGGATACCAGGAGAGCAAGGGGGAAGATGATGAAGAGGGTGAAAGAGACAATGAGGGAGGAGATGAAGACGAGGAAGGAGGTGATGAAGATGAGGATAACGGCGAAGGGAACGATAGCCTGCCACCTGGGGGGGTTGCACAACCTAAGTCAAAGCTGCCCTCTTCATCAAGCAGTCCTAACACATCTAATGTCTTCGGGGCCGATACAAGCTATGAGGAGACGTTCAGTGGAGGTATCGAAGAAAATGCGCCATTCAGTCTTCTCGCTAAAAGCCGCCCCCCGATCAATGATAGCGACAGTGATCAATCAAGTAACTCGCCACCGACCAGCTCAGGTCCAAGAAGTCGTGCCCATAGCACGCCTACTAGCTTCCCAGCAACCAAAAATAAAGAAAGGAGGAACAGTGCGTTGGGTCGAGGGGGCATGTTCAATAGGTCGCCTAAGAAACCTGACACTTCCAAAGTACTTAATGCTCTTCCTCCGCCTGATTTTCTGGCATCTGGAAACAAACCTCGAGGGACCCCTCCCTTCCAACCTTCGGTGGCCCTCGCTCCAGGCGACCTACTTCCCTCTATAAACAAACCAACTAGACGTAGTCCGTTAGCTGCTCCGGCGTTGCAGGTGAAACAAACTAGCCAGGAGGAAGAGGAGGAGCTCCAAGAAGAGGAGGAGGTCCAGGAAGAGGAAGAGGTCCAGGAAGAGGAAGAGGAAGAAGTGGAGAGTGATCTGGATTTTGATAACGAATATGACGATTATGATCCGGACCGGGTCCGGAATAAGTTGTTGAATAGTGACGTGAAGCCTGTCCAAGAGCTGCCAAAATTTAGGCGCAATGGGGAGGTTGAGGTCGCAAGTGTAAGCTCCCTGGTTTATCTGCCCATGTTACTCCGCTAAACCGCCACTTCAATCTTTAGGATTTCAATGCAGTATTTGATTCCATTTATCTTAGCGGTAACATGATGATTAATAGGCTTGGCTTAACAGCTCAAGGGCTCAAAGCCTACCATCTCGGCCAAGAAAGCCCGCCCCCTGATGTTGAGCACAAGGCGGCAAAAGATATGAAGTGTTCACAAGACTGGAGGTTTTGTGAAATGGGCCAAGTTAAAGAGATACTTGACCAGTTACTTACTAGTGCAAGAGGCGAAAACCGGGGAAACGACGAATTGGAAGTGAAATATCAAGCAGCAAGCAAAGGGTTTATCAAGCGTTGGTTTTTCACTGCCCCACTTTACTTCTGCGGTTTAGAAAACAACTAACGAAATTGGGTAGTTGACATTAAAGATGCAGAAATTAAACGGCTTCTTGCTGTTCACAACGATGCCCAGGCCGCTGCAATTGCCCGCGCTCGACCACTTACGCCAGAACAAGTCCTACAACAACGGAAGCTCAGGAAGGAGTATGCAAGGGTGGAAAGGCTCCTTAAGGAAGCCGAAAAGGAAGTAACGCAGCTTAAGGCCAAAATCGCGTCCCGAGACAGGGACAGGCCTGGGGCCGTGGTTCCGCCGACTGTGGAAGCAGTCAAGAATACAATCATGAAATTGACAGGAATGGTTGAGAGAAAGAATGGAGACATCGATTATCTTGAGGAGCGCTTGAGGCGAATCAAGATCAAATCTCGGAGCCTTTCTACCACACCGAGCAAGCCTAGAGGTTTGACCCCGAACCGGACTCTCAGAGGAGAAACGCCCCAAAGATTTGAGACTCCAGAGAAATTGAGGTCATACGATCATGATCTTTCAAGTATCAGTTATTCGGCGAGTCCAGTGCTGGCCCTTGTAGACCCCTTGGATGTTGAGGAGGCAAGGGAGGAGATTAGAGCGAGGAAGGAGATGGGAAGGAAATTGAAGGACGCTCTTGAGAGATGTGGGCCTAAATTGACGATGGCATCAAAATGAAGTGATGAAAGTTAATCCTTCCTGTGGAGGGGTAGTAACTTGGCTCCTTGTATTTCTAATTCACTGAAGTTAAATTATGATTTCAAACTTCGTAATATTATCGCTTGGTGCACATGATTTGTAGTAATGGTCTAAGGTTCCCCGGTTATATTACGGCGCACTGCGATTCCTCGCAGACCATATTTCTCAGGTGTTAACCCGGACATCGCGTAACAGGAATTTGACTTATAAAACTTGGTGTAAAAATTCATGCGTCAATAAAATTTGCCGAGTGACTGTTCATGACACAAAGTGATCCATGAATAAATCCCTCTTGCCACACATCTCATAGGTGGCCCACTTTTTCACAACACGCTCTATGATCTCTTGTAACTAGGCCGCTATCCCGGCAAATGCGCATTTTCCTATTGAAAAGGAGCTGAAAGCACCACCGACTCAGTATTCTGCAGATGGGGTATCATAGTAAATGCATATCACAGGTTTCCCCAAGCCGCAATCTTGCATCTTGACTGATGCCTTCACTACGCTTCATGAAGAAAATCCAACCACAAGAGTGTCTCGGGAGAGAGGGTCGTGGCTGTTGATACGTAGCAAAGATTTCTTAAAGTCAGATGAGGCACTGGCGCTTAATTGGGACTCAAGAACTTTTACAGACTAGTTCCATGTACTATATCCATGCACCGGGGCTAGCTAAGAGTTCATACACGTAGCAATTCGTACTGGCATTTACCCCGAAAAAACCCCCACACCGGTGAACTACTTATCCTATGGTGGATCTTATAACAAAGTAAACTTCTGTACCGGTGGTATGATAGGTAAAAAAAAATTAGTGTGTTTTTGGGTGTTATGGGTAATATTCCTTAGCACGTCTATATATATATATATATATGTTATGCATCAATTTTAGTGGTGAAAAATTACCAGTGATCTCTGCATAGGAAAATAGCCCAGCCTTTTTCTCTCTTTTGTTTCCACGCCCCACAACTCACCGGTGCCCCCGCAAAAAAACGGAGCGTCCTATGAACAAAACCACAATACGATAATGCCACTCCTCGATTTTCCAATTGAGATCCTCCGCCTCATCGCGAAGCATTTAAACCAAGGAGACCTAAATAGCTTTCTCTCCGCAAACCGCCGTTTAGCCGTCGTGCTTACCCCACTTCTCCACGACTTTGCTGTTCAGGACAAGGATGGACTGCCGGCGTTGGAATGGGCGGCAATCGAAGGCTACGAGGGCTTAGTGACTCTGGTACTGAACCGCAAGAAGACAGAATGCACGGATATTGGTTGGGCGAGGGGAGCGCTGCACCAAGCGTCAGCCTATGGCCACGGAGCCATCATAGAACAATTACTGAATAGCGGTGTGGTCGAGGTGCAAAGTCGGCTGGACGGGCTAACGGCATTGCACTATGCTTCCCGCTACGGCAAAGAAGCTGTGATAAAACTGCTGTTGGAGCATGGCGCGGACGTCAATGCTCGTGATGGGCGATCAAATGATACAGCGTTGCACTTTGCCATTCATGGTTTCGAATGCGTTGCGAGTGGAAGGAGGATGGAGAATGAGTTAGGGATTTGGAGGACGTTCGGTGGCGGGCCTGGCGTTACCTGTTTGGGGATTCAAAAAGGCTTTCTGGGGTGCGTAAAGGCGCTCTTGAGGGGGGGTGCAGACGTTCGGTTGAAGGATTCGTGCGGGAGAACAGCTCTTGATATAGCTCGGAAGTACAGACTTGGGGATGCAATCGGGTTGCTTGAAGAGGCCAGGCTTAGGCCCAATCTCTGACTATTGCTGAAATCTCTCAATCGGATGTTTTTTTCTCCTCCGTTGTGCAAAATGAGTTCATCTGGTTACTTATCCTTCTCTTTCCCCTGGGACTACTGAAACGGTTCCGAGCATGTTGATGTCGGTGCTATGGCTCGATATTGGGGACTTCTGGAGAGGAATTTCTTTCTATTGAATTACCTGTGTTTCACTTTTACAATCTAATACGTCATCGGGCACGGAAACGGCTACTGCTCAGTCATTGCTTGCTGACAAAAGTCTCACTCCTGGTCTGATATTAGCAACTACAATCTCAATTCTCCTTCCCGCCCGGTTCACTCGCAGATATTTCGGACCCCGTGTTACAAGTACTTTTATTTACTTTCTACCCAAAAAAGCTGCATTACTTATTATTACCATTTTCGATTCCCCCGCAACTAAGACTTTTCCTACTTTACTTTACCTTCTTTTCTTTTTCCAAGCTTGGGCGGGGAATTCAATCGCAATACTCGAGTACGTGTGAACCCCACCGCGTCAGACTTAGGACTAATATAAGAATCGGCATCGCGAGCATCGATAATCTGCGCCGCTACCTCGATTCTCAAGACCTTTTTTTTCACGTTCGATGTTCCGCTGGATCTTAATGTGCCATTTTGGTGCTCCTATTCTGCCCCTTGCCTCCCAGGTAACTTACGGTTCCGTAAATATGTTCGCGGCGCATCTACTTACCGCTGGTCATGCCAGCTGCGGGTGTTTCTCGGATTCTTCACTCTTCTCTTCTCTTCACCCCTTTCCTCCTTCCCCACAAAAAATCTGTCTTGTAAGTACGATCGTGCTGTCCCTAATGACTTCCCGTTTCCGTCACCCGGTTTGGTAATTTTTTGTCATTACTTCCGAGGAATAGAGCGCTCCTCCCCCAGCTCTCTTGCAGTTTGTGGAGGCGGGTGAACTTTGCTGTGCTGTACAGTACCGTACTGTGCAGTGCGAGTGCTCGAGCGTCGTGAACGATCAGATGATGTAATTCTAATCATGGAATGTCAATCGATCGTACCGGTTCAACATATCGTTTTTTTTTCCTCTCTTGCCCCAGTTGCTGAGTTCTCTTCATCGCCACCACAAGTGTCTTCCTCGGATGAGCGGGTTAAAAAAAATTGTCGGAAACAAAGGGCTCATCTTGCAATCCAATTAAGTTGAGTCCGAAACGAAAATACCGGTACTGTGCTTTTGTCATTCGACATTTGAACCCACTATCGTCATCCTGATCGTAACAGCTCCAGCCTATTCGCTGCTGTGGCCGTTACTAACCCCACTTTGTTTTGAATACGGAGGGGCGATTTCCTGTGATAGCAACTATGGGGAGGTGCTGATGGGTAAGTGGGGAAAAAAAAGAGAAAAACGGATAGATTAGAAAAAAATAAAAAAAATAAAAAAAATAAACGATAATCAATTGGCCCGATCCTCGATGCAAGTAAAAAGGTGGAGTCTTATTCAGACTCGGACTGGCATTTGATTTTTGGCTCCATTCCAGCTTCTCAATCTCCCGCCTGATAGGTTACACGTTGTCCCAGTTGTGTTACAAAGATGGTTTGTGATGCTCGTTTTTCCCACCTCCCAGTCAGTTCACGCCACGCACGTACTTGAGTATTCAGCGGAGAGTATTGGGGACGTGTCGAACATAGAGTAGGCAAGTAGGTAGCGTCCTATTGACACGAGGTTTTTTTTCTCTTCGAGGGCCAGAGAGGGTGGTATCATTGGGTATGGTTGCTTTTTCCTTCCCTTGGTAAATATTGTTTTGGGGGTGCTATGGGTTACTCCTGGGGTAGTAAAGCAGAAATGGTGGGAAATCGCAGCGGTCGATCACCACTATTCATCCAACCATCTATTACAGCACCGCCGGGGCACTACTTGTACACTACCCTTTGCGCTCCCCCGTCGCCAGGCAAGAAAATAAAAAACAACAATTCCTCCGTACGAGTAAACATAAGTAAGGGAGCTCAGGGGTAATTTTGCTTCATATAGCCTTTCTGTATATCCTATTATTTTCACTACCCCCCCCCTCTCCACGATTTCCTTTTCCCGTATCATTTATCTTTTCCAACTAAACCAGTATTTCATTTCATTTCATTCCCTTCCTCTCTTTTTTGCGACCCACCTCCTTAGTTGATCTAGGAAGGCAGAGAAAGAAAAAAAGAAAAAAAAAATCGGTCTTTTTCTCCATAATTTAACGAAAAGCTCCCCGTTTATCTTTGAGGTGGAAGGGTTTTGAAAAAGAGGGACCTTGAACCAGTACAGTACATTACAGTAACAACAACGCAAACATGCCTGAGATGTTTACGATTCCTATTAAGCGTGCCAACCATTATGCTGTCCTTGGTGTCACTGCCGATGCTTCGGACGCTGAGATCAAGAAGGCCTATCGAAAACTTGCCTTTGCTCATCATCCCGATAAGAATCCGGGGAATGTGCAGAGTGCTACGGAGAAGTTTACTGAGGTACGTTTTGGAGTTTATATTTGTTTCCATGGATTTGGTGAAAGTGGGGAAGATGATTTTATTTGGCATTTTTCGTCCCCATTGGGGGCAAATTTGGAAGGAGCGAGTAAAGTGGCTTATACGAGGATATCAAGGTCAAAGAAGCATACGAAGTATTGAACGACCCAGAGCAACGGAGAAAATATGACAATGAAATCGGAAGATATAGTCTCAAGAGCTCCAGTTCATTCCCAGGTAGACAACACGGAAACCCCAACATTTGTATCTACAACTAACAAATGGTTAGCATATGAACCTCCCGAGCCAAAAAGGCATCAATATACTTTCGACGGGGCCCCAAATCGCTCCGCCTCAAAATCCCGTGAATCGTACCCACCGTCTCCCCGTCGCTCGTCGTCAAAACCCCGCGACCCCTTTGATACGACACCCGCCATGCCACATGTTAGGCGCTCGTCGTCGAGATCCCGCCGAGATCCATTCGACGTCTCTCCAACAACCCCACCCCCACCGCATGTTCGCCGCTCTCCATCAAAACCCTGTGGCGATTCCCCCTTCGGCACCTCGCCAACGACCCCGCCATCTCATATTCGTCGCTCTTCAAAATCCCACGGTGATCCCACTTTCGACACCTCGCCAATAAACCCACAACCGCATATTCGCCGCTCTCCATCGAAACCCCATGGTGATCATTTCGACACCTCGCCAACGACACCACCGCCTCCTATTCGCCGCTCTTCATCAAGGCCCCGATCCGACCCCTTCGATATCCCGCGCAACTCATGCAGGCCGCGTGCGGATACCTACGATGGCACCCCGCTACGTTCATCATCAAAGTCCCGCGATCCTTTTGGCGTATTGAACGCACATGTGTCATCCAAGCGACGGGATTCCTTTGACGCTGTTCCAACTCGCCGCTCTTCCTCACGGTGTCAGGATGCAGAGCAAATCCTACTCGGCCCGGAGTTGGATCGTTCGAGGCACACTGCTGCTGCAGAGCGGGCTAAGGTGCTCCGCAGGCAGAAAGAGGCGGCAGAGAGGATCGAGGCCGAGAGAAGGGAGGCTGAGGTTCACCAGGCGGAGTTGAGAGAGGCGCAACGAAGGGAAGCGGAGAGGAGGGAAAACCAGCGACGTGAAGCGGAGAAGCGGGAGGCTCAATGGCGAGAGGAAGAGGCCAGGAGACTTGCTCGCAAGCGCCGGATGGGGCGGGAGGCGAGACAGCAGGAACTGGAGCGAAAAGATGCTGAGCGGCAACAAGCAGAAAGGGTTGATCTTGAGAGAGGAGAGAATGACAAAAGACAGCAGATCATCCAATCCATTTTAAAACTCCAGGATATGATCTCGGAGTACAGGATGGAAACTCTTCCTACCAAGAGCAAGAGCTGGGCAAGATATCGATCAGAGGACGAACTAAGATCATACCTCAAACTTCAGTGCGCAACTTTGGTTGAGATTCTACAGGAGTCGCACTAGATTGTTTCCTCCGCTTTTCCCCCTGTATTCATCATGACAAATGGCTTCTCTTTTCCATGCCGGCCAAAATTCTTGTACATTTTAAAAGCCGCCTTTTTTTTCCTTTCCCCTCCCTTCAATCTCATTTGTACGAACATCCCGCCCACCCGGTTACCATTTATTACTTTTTTAATTCTCACTTTGGAAAAAAATTCAACTGTATATGCTATCCTCGCCATGTTGCAGCCAGTTCTTCAACCCCCTAAAATTTCTTTTGTTTGCCTATGATACCTAACTGATCTACCTCCTCACCTACCCTACTACCTACCTGCTCTGCACAAAAATACCATTTCTTTTCTTAGGGCTGGCCTCGCAAACGCTCACTCGCTTGTATGAATTAATTAAAAAGTATTTATCGTGCGAAAATTTACGCCGGCATTCTACCGTCGAATTGCAAACATTTCTTCTTCTACAGTAATATTAAAATACCAACCTCTCTCTTTCTCTCATGGGAAACATGGCCCGTGCGCTCTGCGGTGTGTTCGATGTCTATACGATCTTGGCGGGATTCATTAATAAACTCCCTACCGAAGCACAGCAGCGCGCGGGGAAAGTTTTCCCTGCGTAGCTTACTATAGGACACAGCAGAAAGGAGAGGAATTAAGAGAACAAATGAATAAATGGGTGAATGGGTGAACAAATTTGATGGGATGGGGAATGGGGGAAGGAGAGGAGGAGGAGAAGGGGTGAGGGGAAGCACCAGTTTGTGGAAGAGGATCCAAAGCTGAGGGGGTCCTCTTTGGAATGCTTGTGCTTAGTGCTGGGCGCGTGAAGAATTGCTCAATCATATTGAGATGGCGGGGGGGGGGCGGAGGCCTCTGCACGCAGCGGGGTGGGGTAACCCAAATATACAGTGCAGTGGATAAGCCGTGTGTGGTGCGGCCCGGTTAGTGCGCTTGCTGTTGGTTCATCGAGGATCACTCGGTGGGGTCCGACATGACCGGGCAGTTGTGGCCTGGGGTTTGGTTGGCCTTTTTGTTGATGTGCAGGAAATTTGTATTGACAAACCCAGATTGCGAGCTGCAAGTGCAGCTTGGTGGAACATGACTGTTACTGGCTGGCCATTGCTATGATATGTTTCTAGTGCTGCTGGGGGGGGGATTGTCAGGGGATCGGCCCGGGGAGATCCTAACTTACCGAAACCCGGGGCTTGGATAGAGGTTTTGGGTTGCCCCGCTCGGCGGTAAGTGGAACATGGCCGACTATTTTTACAAGCCCCCGGCCAATAACTCGGTTGGCATTACCCACAGGCGATAAACGGTTCGGGGGGGGGGGTTGTACGAGTACACCAGAGTAAGCTGTCTGCACTCTGGACGTGCTAGGTGACAGCGTATTTCGCAAGCACCGGTGTATACTGGTACTCACGTGGTGTTTTGCTTAAGAAGTACTGTACCGTTACTGTTCTGTCGCGAAAGTAGGCGCCTGACACAGTGGCTGTGTAGTTTCTAGCATAGTAGGTGCACATCCATGCCCAACACGCTACTCAAGTATAAACATACCCATTCACAAAGAATTGCATCGATAAGAGATGAGCTGCAATAGCAGCGCTGTAAAATGACAACAATTCAAGTAGCACGTAATTACATCTCAAACGACTCGGGATCCACTGGTTCCGTTGCAATTGTGGAAGGCTGTGCGGTAAACCTAACTCTCTTAGGGGGGCATTCCTTTATTGTGGCATGTGTTGGATGGGATGCAGACACAACATCACACGGTAAACAATGAAAGGCGCAACTACTACACAACTACCCACCGCACAACAAATGATATATCACGGAAAACTGCCTCACAGGCACATGGATGAAGGATAAAGAAAACACGTGCGCTTCCAGAGCATTCACTAGCTGTGCTCGCACGCTAATTTATGTCCATATGCGGTGTACCCGTATACCTGTGATACATTAACAGTAATAACAAAAGTGTCGTGCAACATGCAACGTCTCTCACGACGACTCGATTTCACCGAGCCCCAGATCCCATTGGAATATCTTGCTCCAGCTGCAGGTAATATAGCTCGAAGATATAGGACAAGGCGGAAGTCATTCCTACGATAAACAAAGCTCTCAAGAACACAACTTAGGACTCCTATCTTGCGATTTTATTTTATTTTCCTTCCCCACCCCCTCTTGTGTGTGAAGCATGCGCAGTTTCCACAGAGAATTCTCTCTCTCTAAGGGCAGCAGGATCGGTGGGTGAAGTTCATTGGCATATATGGCTCACGCAGAATATTCACCATGCGCGTTTCTATGCGGGAGAACGAGGGAGAAAAAAAAACATGCGAATTAATATCACCCTACGTCAGTGCGCGTTCGGTGTACTTTTACTGGGTTATCATTTTGAGGTTTGCTGTTTGATGATTTGCTACTTAAGGCCTCATCCCCCCTTCCTCCCGTTCAAAGGCTCAAGTCATTGGGTTGGATATTCGGATGGTAACCACTATCAGTGCAGTATTTTTGTGGAGGCTGCTGTGGCTATCACATATCTCATTAACTCTAGAGAATGAACATGCTTCCACCAAACGCGAGCTGTTCAGGTCCAAGGAGTCACCGGACCTCGAGTTATGAAAGGTAGCACAGTACGTAAATCTTCTCTTCTACACTTCATTGAATACCTGGATATCGTGGGGAGGGAGAGAGAAAAAACAAAGCTTGCCCTTCCCTCTTACCTCTGGGGAGTTTATACACTTTCTTAATTGCGCAGTTTATTATGAACATTACCGATGTTTCCCCCATCTCATTACTCACTGTTCTCCTCCACATCCCGTAGAATACACTTTCCGCCGACTGTGAAGTGATTGGCAGCCCTGAAGCTCTTTTTATCGCATCCAACGGTACCGTACTTCCTTGGATCAACATTGGTGCGAACAGCCTTCTCGAGAGTGCAATAAATGGACGAAGGTATTTCCTAATCCTACTCCCGGGGTAATAACCTCACTGCGGACGCTCTCGCGCTCGTGAGCGAAAGGACCTACCCCACTTTGATAGCCGGTGCTCTTACCTTGAATTTTACAATGACCTGATTACCACCTACAGGACGTTAATATTTCGGCCGCTCGGGGACATTCTTTCTATCCCAAGAATGGGACGAACCTCTACGCCATTCTGAACGAACCGAACCTGGATATTTGAATCACGCGGCGGTAGTCGGCAACTTCCTAGTGAGTCTATTATTTGAAATTTGACCTCCCCTCCCCTCCTAGCATTTCTGGAAGAAACCAGTATTCTATTGTGATGCAAGACCCAACTAAGCTGTCCCGCAGCTGGGAGGGATGGTCCGTTAGACGCTGATAGGGTAGATACCTCGCTGAGAATACGAGTTTCCACACAGCGCTGTGTGGTGTTGTGGTGCCCGTCGCTTGTGGAACTGTCCGCCTTTGCTCTATGCCGGAGGTGATAAGCTATCTGCCTAATATTTGGATTTGAGCTATAACTCGGGATGCAGAAGGAAAAAAGAAAAGAAGTAAAAAGTGTCTCAGCCATCTCTTATTACTTATCTGGCGCGAACGGGAACTTTATATGTCAGCCTTCAGCTGGAAAAGTTAGGTTCCCGGAAAGCCGGGATTGCGATAAAACATTTCAATTTTCCCCGGTTTCATAAAAATAGTTTTATTATAGATACTTGCTCTGTTATATACAAGACCGTTGTTGAACTCAGGGCTGTCAACGTGCTAAGTTAGGCTGGTGATAGGTCGCTTGGCTATCAAGAAGCTTAACGATAGTCAGGTGGGTGCTGTCCTGGTGCTACACTATGCTGTACGATACTGTACGGGCAGAACTCCACGAATCTATTATGAAAACCCACCAGACCTGGAAGTAAAGTACGGTAGTACACAACCCGCACGGATGCTGTAACACGTACGAGTTGTTCTTACCACTATCATTATTATTATTGTTATGCAAAGGCAGATTTCTTCACAGTTTACTGGTATTCCCCACTTTCCTTTCGTTTTTATGGCCATAGGAATTTCGAGTGACCGAATCATAAATAAATAATCTGCTATAAGTATTTACAAATCTAGTAAACCAATATCCCAAATCACCAGCAAACATCTCATCCTAAAACACTATAGTGCCCCAAAAATCTTCCGCTTCAGCTGGAATCCTATCCACTACACAAGCTACGGGTACTCCCAGGCACTAAAAGTTACTACCATGTTATCGCTGACGGTACAACTTTCACCACCCAGTGGCTGCCATGACATCTCACCCTGCCTCGCAATCTTGAGACGGTGTCCTCTTTCCAAAGGATGTCTCATCCTCGCCTGAACGCCATATGAGTTGTACACTTTACTGTAACAATACCCCGGTGGGGGGAGGGGGGGAGCTAACCCGCGAGCGCCCCCCGCCGTATTGGTCACAAACTACCCATGGCACCACCACCCCTTCTGGCAAATAGCAAAACTATATAACGCCTTGAACGAAATTCCTTCCCTTTTGCAATTCACATGCTTATCTGCATAGTATTATCAGAAACGATTACTCATTGGTAAATTGCAATATCATTGAGAATTATTCACGGACTAAGTTAAGCCTGGTTATAATATGATAGTTGGTTAGTTATTTGGGTATAGGCTAGGACAAGCTGGGTTGTTATAAGTCACACACACTGCACAGGGTCGGCCCGTTGGAGTTAGCTATCCATTAATTAGGTTAATTAAGTGAGTACTCGAGTATGTAGCGCAAGCCAATTTTGCTTGTCGTAAAACCCAGTTCTTTAATCGTGAATCCACAGAGTCTCCTGCGTTTATATGAGCATCAGCCACAAACAGGGTTTTATATGCGGTCAAGGGATTACCCTGGTTCGCGAAATGTCCGAATACGGTAACCTGGATCCGAATATATTAGAGAGAGAGAACAGCTACGTCAGCTCTCTAATGGCTAGTATTCATTTGTGATTTCTCATATTTCTGGTAAGGCTTTTCTATCTATCAGAGATTCTTTTATATTCGTTGGGCTAGGCCAACTGTGGAGGATAAAAACCACTTCTTCAATACATACATAATGTTGATCAGTTATCCCGAGAGTTGTCTGCCACCCTGGACATGGCCTCCCAAACCGCAGGACAAGATGGGACCTCCTTTGGAAAGACCCGCCGTCTAAGGGTGACGACGAGTTCACCCTGCAGTCCTTTATCTATGAGTAACCCTCACCCATAACCTATAGGCGACATGTATATTCGGCCAATTTGAGACACCTGGGGTTCCCACCTGTCCGTCCTAGGCACATCTTAGATAGTGCCGTCCGCCCCTTAAAAAGGCCCTGAAGACGGACGGACGGACGGACAAGGCATTCAGGATCATCCTCCATAGCGCTGAAAGCAGTGTTTGCAGGCGGTCGTGCCAGGCGTCGAAGTGGGGCCGACTTAGGCTTTTCCCCCAAAGCCTGCAGGTTTCAAGGACTTTTCAGCACATTTCAGGTGGCCGGTGAATATGCTCTGCCAACGAGTAGCGGATATCTCCAGATATTCGCGAATACCTACCAACAAGGTCCAATATCTGAAGATCTCCGCCCGTGTTTCAGGCATGAACAGAAGCCAAAAAAAAAATATCCCGGTAGGTTTAAAGCATTGGGAGTGAGGTTGGTGATGGGGGATTTCCTATCACTCGATATATTTCTAACAATGTGTAGATTGAGCGCTCCTTCACAATTACGATTTGGTTATCAGGTATCATACTATTTTATTTTTCTCTCTCTAGCCACTTGAGTATTGTCACGGATCTCAAATATCTGACACTTCACTTTACTGCTTCTTCTCTACTGACTTGCATGCCTCCCTAACTTAAGAATTGAGAGAAGGATCTTGATGAGGGATATCACCTGCAGAAGCCTCAGGATACCGGTAGTTCTGTGAGCTCCAGGGGTAGGGCCAGCTGTTGGTAGATTTGAGTAGGGATTGTAAAAGTCACTACATTTGCTAGTCTCTGAGGCAGCGAACCGGTGTACAGGAAGGTCCCATATAGTACGTACGGGGTGGAATCTTAAAAGAGCGAGCTAGGAACTAACGAGCGAGCTGTGGATTGGATTGCTGGCACTGTGGGTTTGCGGAGGTATTTAAGGCTGTCACCTGGGATGCTATCTAGAACATGAGGTCTATCATGCTCTTGCGGTCCCCGAACCGGTCTGCTTATAAGAGCGTTCAATCAATATATTATACACAGGATCCAGCAGCTCCTCCCAAAATCAGAGTAATCATGCTCGATCGTCTGGAAGCCCACAGCAGGGCCAAACCCGGCTTCTGAAAAAAGCCTAGGTTGTCGGCCGGTCAGGTTAAATGCCCGACTTGTCAATACCTCTAAGCACCCCTCATGCACCCCGGCCCGTCCCGCCTAGGCCCCTGAGGAGGAGGGTGGACCGGACACTTGGGTTCATTACCCGTAGCACTAAGCGTATAGTTGTCGGAGGAAGCGTGAGCACACAGCATACCCAGAGTATTCATGCAATTCCTAGTCAGCATAATTAGATGTGAAACACTCGTCGTAGGTTATTCATATGGGATTCCTCCTACACCGGAGCAATCCTTCAGAGGGCACGATGAACTACATAGATACAAGATATCTACTACCCTGATAAAAGTATTTCAAAATCTTCCATCTCTCAGGTAAAACACACCAAAGCAAACTCCTGTGAGTTCTAGCTACTCCTCTCACGTGAGCTAGGAAACCTGGCCCTTGAGCGGGAGGACGTATCATATTATAGATGGAGAGGAAGAATCCGTCAGATACATGTGCCCTAGCACCCAGTAAACTCTCTGTATTCAACAATTACTCTATCATACAAATTCACCTTCTAATATAAGAGAAACGCGGAACCCCCAATCACAAGAAAATAACAATAACAACAACAATCCACTGCCCAGTATAATAAGTGCCTCCTCTTCCCACCTCCACCACCGCATTCCATGAAAATACTACATGGTGTGTCGTGACGATGCGAGAGTCGTTAACCCCCTCTAATTTTGCAAGACATCGTCAGGTCATACCCGCCATCAAAACGTATCATAGGATATCAAGAACTAAACCGTTCACCCTTATCCCAATATCAAGCCTGTAGGCGGTGTACCCTATCCCACATTCCCATTTTGTCCCAGCGCCCTAGGAGTCAGGGGGTTTTCGCCGGGGCCGGCGATGGGCGATAGTCTCTAAAGTTCGCTAGTAGATTGATAGATAAATAGATATATCATAGAAAGCTGTAACTTTAACCAGACAAGAGATGCCAGGGTATATAGGACGCTCTCCCACAGCCGCGAGTAGTGGTAGAATCTGAGATCCTCGATAATCCTTTACCCCATCTATCCGTTCCTTACCACCCCTTTGGGAAGGGGAAAAGAGAAGGGGGGGAGAGAAAGCATAGACCCATTAATCGGTTATATAAAAAAGGTCCTTCACAACTTATCACCCACCGCACAACCTCATACGATCCCATGATAACCAACCCAGCAACCCATCCATCCACACCCCTCAAGCGCACTTACACACCAGATATAAAGCGATCAGTTAGCCATAAAAAGAAGGGGAAAAACTAACACCTCACAGTAAACTCCAATCCAGCAGCCGAAACCTTATATATACCGCTTAGCTCATACTGTGCCCCCCCACAATCCAAGCCACGAGCCAACCCTCTCCATCCTCTGGGCACTAAAAGAATAGAAGAATAGCAGCACACAAACACTACAGACACAAAGATGAACACTCACAGCTTGCCAAAATCACAAACAGAGGGTTCTTACTTACCCAATCCACAGAAACCAGTCCAAAAACTAACTTAACCTCCCGCTCTAGAAAGCCAGAAACTAATCGCTGGGCTCACCTCCCCCCTCCCTGGCCTACCAGATACTGGACTAAGTAGGACTTTATAAATGCCCTTGAAACCAATCACAAAAAAAAAAAAAAGCACCGCAGCAATCCTAAGTCATCATAGCAAGCTCAGCTGGTCACTCCCTGTCACTCATTCCTATCCTACCTTCGATATACTTTTTTTATTTTTATTTTCATACAAATCAAGTGTAATGACTCATCTTACAGGCCAGACTTTTCCTTTTTTTTCGTCTTCCCATCTTCTTTCTCCTCTTCCATTTCCTCTCTCTTTCCAGTGTCTGCCCTTTTTCAAGGGTCGTTTGCCTTCGGGGGTGCTTGCATTTCTATGTAAACTGCTATGGTAAAACGCTGTAGAGTAACTTGGTATATATAGGGTCGAGGGGGGGGAAGGGTATCAGCCATATCATGTAAGAATATGTAATGGCGATACCAGCCTTACAACCCCCCAACAGCGCTGAACGAAGGCAAGAGAGGCGCAAAATCTGTGAAACCCATCCTTTCCCTCCATCTACTAGTACTATCCTTTTCCAATACTTCCTTGGCAATAGGCTTTAAATGTTTCCAGGTGATGTCACTGGGAATCACTCGTTTATAGTTGGATGAAATGGTTAAAATTTAACCAAACCTCCCTGTATTATGATACCACGTAGGACTCTCCTCTCATGGCAGTCAAATGATAGTATAATACTAACTTCACGAGATACCGGGGAGACACTAAAGCACCACCCCGCAGATCATTCCATCCCCACCATCTTACTATCTTCATACTTAATCACTCGGAAGCACACCAAAATCCAGCAACGGCTGAACTGATTCCCCCGCATATTACATCAGATCCTACCACAAACTAGCACTCCACCCCACTTGACAAATCGAACCAAGCATAAAAACATCATCTCATTACCCCGCATGGCTATTACCTACATGCACTTCCTTCTTGCCATCATCCGCTCCAAGCAATGTACACCCCCTAACAACGAGAATAAGAGAGGAAGGCAAAAAGAAACCCTCTGGTGCTTTTCGAAGAACTGGCGCTCCACCTATTTGTAAAAGAGTAAAGGGCAAAGTTCCGTTAAGAACGATTACTGAAGGGGAGTGACAATGGGAAAGAAAAATTGAGGGTAAACATTGCCATAACGCGCTGGCAGAGATATGGAACTCAAGAGTAAGCGTGGGACAAAAAAGGTGCCAACATAAGAGCTCGGTAATGGGGGCGATATGTATGGCGAGATTAGACAGGACGAGACAGGACAGAGAGGACAGGAAAGGGTATGACGATGAGAAAAAATGCAAAAAAATTGTTCGCGGAGCAAAATAAATGTACTAAGCCTCTCCTCTGCTCTCATTCCGGCATTTTTGCAATCCCTCTTTCAAAGATTTTTTGAATCTCTAAAATTCACAAGTAGAAAGGAAAAAAGATGCGTGAAATAGAATAAACACCAGACTTTACTTGAATGAAATAAATCCCCGTTGGTAATTGCTTCGCACAGCTTACTTGCTCGCTTGTATATGCGAACCGGAAAAAAGAAAGGAAACCCCCATAGTAGGAACTCTACCTGAACTTTGCTACACAGCGGCCCATAACCTCTCCCTGGCAGACCAACTCCGCATTAAATTCAGATCCGTCAAGGGTGAGGAAAATATCGAAATAGACTCTGTAGAAGGTTCCTTGAGGAGTATCCATTCTCTCGAAATCCTTCTCCAAGTTCTTTCGAGACAAGTCGGATGTAAGTGTTACGACTTCCTTAATGCCTATATTATAGCTTATGTAAGTATTTTGTCAGGCGGGATGAGCGATGGGGATACTAACGAGGATCTTTGGTGTACTCTGGGCAAACGTCATCATCACAAGCATACAGTATATCCTCGTACATCAGTGTAGCACCAGGAGCGACCTGTCTGAAGAAAGAAACCTTGACGGGTTCTCCAATCTTGACTCTCTGTCCCTTGGTGACGAAAATCTGGCGGGTATATTTGCACCTGTCCTTTCCGTCCAAGCTGGGTACGCGATATTGCTCGGGGTGATGCCCCTCCTTGAATGGTTGTAGAGTTGCCATAAGGTAATGTCGACGGGCAACACGCGATGTAACAACCTTTTCGGTGATACCGGCGGTGACAGCTCCCTTAACAATAGCAGCCACTGAGTCCATAGGACGCACAACCTTCGACTGGAACTGAGGAGGCACATGCAGTTTGATTTGCTGGAACAGATACTCGGAAGCACCAAATCCACCCACAACCAAAACGTTCTATCCAGATCTTAGTTATGATCATACCCTATGCAGCATTATCGTGAGAACATACCTGAAGTTGCCTATTCTGCGCCTGAATAGCAATAATTTGATTCCTCACCAGTTCTAGAATTCTATTCACCACAGGTTCGAAGCATTGGAGAATCTCCTCATTAGTAAAAGTCATATAGCCTTCCTCGATACCGGCCTCAGGGAATTCGGCCTCGATACCAACATCAACAGCCCACTTCTGTCCATTATTTCTAAAGTCCGCCTTGATACGGTTCTCAAAGTCCATGATACATTTGGCGTATACCTTGCCGGCAGTTCTCGATCCATCCGGCAACTTCATCTTTCTAATCTTGGCGCGTAGGATGTTCGAAAAGTTCCTGTTAAGAGCTGTAGAACCACACGAGTCGCCAGAACCTGCTGTGCATTCTGCCACAGAGAAAGGTACCTCTTCTTCAACTTCGTAAGCTATCAAATCGACAGTTCCGCCACCACAATCGACAATGAGAACGGCATCGTGGATCTTCAGATTAAGAAGCCCAGTCTTGGAACAAAACATGGCTGCAGCCTCGGGTTCGGTAATCAATGTCAACCTATTGTCATTTTCGTCTCTCAAGAAACCTGCCTGAATAGCTGCAGCTCTGGTTGCAGCTTTTCCTGCATCATTCCAGATAGCCGGCACGGTCAAGAAATAACGGATGTTTCGTTCCTCACGGTTAAAGACTTCTCCCAAGGTCTTCTGAAGCTGAGCTCTCATAGCTTGGCGCAACTTGAAAAGATAGTCCGCAGCGACATCGACTTCAGATTTCCCGGGAGGAAGAGGGGGAAGATTGATAGGATCAATGTAAGTATTTCCAGAAAGCATAAGCTGCAGTTTAAACCATTCGACCTGCACAAGTTTAGTATATAATGACGTACCCAGCAGAGGCCAGGATAGTATACCTTTTGTACACCAGGTTTAGGATAACCAGTAGGAGCCAAAGCATCTGCAATATCAGGTCCCCAACCGACAACCTTCTGATATTGGTCGTAATACAAGACAGTGGGGATCTGCAGGCAAGTTAGCCATGATTGGCTCGATTCTAAATTAAGATTGTTGTTTGAGCCAGGGGAGACAAGAAAGGTGAGCTCACCTTATTCTTAGTCTGGTTACCCGCACCGGGCCACTCAGTAATAATATCCTCTTTCGCTTCCTGATCAGTAGCAAAAGCAAACGCAACACCACTGAAAGTGGTACCCTATTTAAGACTTAGCGGATGTTTCCCACTTCTATATATAGAAATAATAATTGTGCGCTTTGGTATACTCACGAAATCGATCCCAACAATCAACTGTGCTTTACTCTTATTGGTACCTTCAACTTCCGCTGCTTGAGGCCTATTTTGCATTTGGTGCATTCCAGGATGACTGTCCCGGTGACCACCCATCTGGGGGGGAGCCCCAGTAGGATAAACTGGTGGATGCCCGCCGTAGGGTGCAGGAGGAGGACCTTGCATGCCCATAGGAGGTTGACCCTGTGGGGGAATAGGGCCAATGTGACCCGGTCCGTACGGTCCCGGTGGAGGCATTGGGCTGGTTGCTCTACCTGCCAAGTGCTGAGGAGGAGGAGCGTATGGTGGAGGGTACGACGAAGGTCTCGGGGCTCCGGGTTGGTTCATAGGAGGACCAGACGGCTGGCCGGGATTTGGAGGAGGGGAGGGATTATTGTTGTTCTTTTTCCCACTATTGAAGGTGAACCGTCCTAGACGGCTGCTGAGTTGATTGCTCATCTTTCAAAAAAAAAAGTGAACGGGATGTGGGGGAGAATTGTGAGTTTATAGCACGCAAAACGAAGGATTCGAGGACGAGGGGAGAGAGGGGAAGGAGGGGGGAGGCGTGAGAAGATTTGGGTGAGGCTGAAATGTTCGGATTTGGCCTTGCGGCAAGGTAGCGAGTGAACGAAGCAACAGAAGAAGAGCGAGCGTGTGTGATACAGGAGGAGAGACAGAACGAAAAGAAAAAAAGCTATGAGAAGTGAGGTGGAATCCAGGAAATTGAAGGCTCGATTCCCCGCGGATGCAGCAGTTAGAAGCCGAAAAAACTCGAGGTCGCTAATTCCGGCTTGCAATGGTGTTTGTTAAGCAACTAGAGAACAAGGGCTGTCAATGAGAGGATGGCGAAGAGAGAAGAAGTTGGATCGAGTGAGGAGATGTTGTTGACTATAGGAGACTGGGGCTTTTCAGCCGTAGTGCGGCTGGGCTGGGCAAGAAGAGGGGGTGGAGCTGGTGGTGATTGTGGAGGTGGTGGGAATGGATGGATGGGGAGATGGTGGAGGGTGTTGGCTAGGGGTCACCGTATTGCAACTGTGTGGTGAGGGACACACACAAAGAAGGGTACTGTACGAAGTCTCTTCCCCAGAAGACCTTGTTTCTGAGGAGGAGTTCCAAGCGCCTACTTAGAGGAAGATGCCCTTTCCTTTTTCCTTTTTCTTTATTTTTTGATGAAGGTCACTAGGGAGGAGAAAAATTTCCACTGGAAGGGAAAAAAAAGTCCCAGGAAGAGCCTGGTGCATTGTATTAGCTAGATCCATTGACTAGCAGCTATTTGCTTGCTTCGCTCTACTTGCGTTCAATCCAGAGACCCGGAAATCTCGATTACCGGCGTGGTACTCTACCGGTAGCGACAGCCAAAAAGGCAATCAGTCAGCCTTCGCCAACAGCGACCAGGGGGTCGTTGAGGTTTTCTACGTTCTTGTGCAGCAGCGGAACTCGATTGTGGGTACGACAAAGGTCTCCTTGTTTTTGTGTGTTATGATGGACTGTGGAACTCAAAGAGCACGGGCAAGCAAAAGGGTGCAAAATAAAAACATCAATACCTGTCGCGATCAATTGCCATGGGATACCGTACTTGTATCGTACCTGCCTTCTCGATGATACCGGTTTTAGAAAGTGGCAGTGCACTCTGAAGGGGAAAGCGAAGGGGTGAAGTGAGCTCCCATATTTCGTAAGGCTGAGCGTCTCACTCAATTATTGGTTACTCCACACGATACGAGTTTCCTTGTGCTTCTAGGGGCAGAATTTGCTTCCCTCCAAGCCCAACGAAAATCTTCAGCAGACACTCGTGTGCCTTTTAAACCGTTCAGATGCTTCAATATCATCACATCGGTACGCGAGCACAGCTACTTTCTTGCCCTTCCGGCCTTTCCTTGCACTCTCATCGACCGAGCCGGTCAGCGAGCGGTATGGTACCGTAGATTCTGTCTGTATCCACTACAAAGGGGGCTCCCCCCCCGCCCAATTAGACCGCGATAAGCAATGCCAAACCTCAGCCGCAATCCCAATGCCGATAAAGTTGCTGCCATACCCTCAGACGCGGGGCTAAAATCCTTCTGCTGTAGCTATTCGCCTAGGGGCAAGACGGAATATAAAATGTCGGTTTGCCTCCGCACGGTAAACGGTGGATTGGAGAAAGCAATCCTCTGCTTCACTCCCCCTCACTCGCCAAACTCCCCCAAACCCATCGGTTTGACTTTTGGGTGGCTTATTGTTGGGAACCAGTGTTGCTTGAAAAAAAAAAGGCGGAGGCTATGATTACTCAACCTGATGGTTGTGGGGGGTCTGTGCTCAGATGGCTTGTGGCAATACGGTACTTTACGGCCTGGGGAGATGCAGTCCTACCGGGTTTAGTACTCGTAGGCTGGCCTTTGGTGATTCGGCGTCTGCTTGCAAAGTGAAACCTTCACCTTTGGAATCATTGGTATGGAACACTCTATCGTGGCCTCGAATGTGGAAATTTCTTGAGGAGTGTTACCGGTATCGTGCGGTTGGTTGTGCTGCTTCACCCCACTGTGTTATCAAAGAGATTACGGTAAAATCACATGACCCCATCACCGCGTCTTTATGCTGTGACCACAATGCGCTTTGTCTTGGGCAACAAATGGAGAGTGAGGGACGAAGATACCGTATAAATTGGGAAGATCCAGAATACGCTAGCAAGGGTAAACAAGGTGTGGCAAATCGTGCTACCCTTGAGAGGGAATTAAACTGCGAAAAGAGACGAAATTCTGTGCTTGGGTGGCGATCATGCAAAATATTATTACCCCTTGAAGCAATTTCTCTTCTAGCCGCTCTTTCTTACCCATGCTAGTGTATTCTGGATCTTCCCAATTTATACGGTACCGTACGACTTGCAGAAACTTAAGTTAGCCGTGAAACGTTGAGCTGTGTGGAGAGCGCAAGGCGGTCCAGATGGAAATCTTCGCTCTCCCGGGAATGAACCTTCAATCATATGCTGACATGGATGCCACCATTCAGGAGATGACATACTAGGAAGTTATTTGTCAGTGCACTTGATATGCGATCCTAAATCCGAACCAATACGGAGAACTGGGGCCTGGATCCCCTCAAAACTTTCTTTGTTCGGGTGATTGACGGCGTCTGTTCCAAGTTCCTGCCTGCCTGTGGCTGTCGTGCAAGAGAATCCCCTAAACCTTGGGTACCATGGCACCGGTATTTCTTGGTGGGGGGACAAAATCTGATGGAAGGGAGGACCCCTTCTAGTCCCCGCCTCTAAAAAAAGGGGTCCGCTGCAGTAAGGGAGGACGTATTCGCCCCATGCTCAGAGACCGCCATAAATCCGAGTGAGTGCCTCGATAGGCATGAGTGTTATTATGCATACCCGCATTAACTAAGGGTTGGGGGGGGAAAGTACGAGAAATAGAAATCTCGACAGACTCCCCAATATTTTGGATTTGAGGATCCCGGTAAGTCAGTGCCAATCCTCACAGCATTGGAATTCACCTTCGTTCCTGACATGTTTCAGATGCCCACCGCCGAAGGCCTAAACCCTACCTTTTTCTCACTCTCTTCCAATGAACCAGTGCACTGTGTGGTATACTCATAGGTTGACTTTCGGAGAGACGGCCATCCTCTACAAAAGCGGACCCTCTAGGGCTGCGAGCATATACGTAAACATCTCTAGCTAAGGCAAATGAGCCCATAGCATACCCTGGCCCCATACTCCTCGATCACCACCGGCTACTACCCGAACGTGCTCACCTGAGAAGAGTGCTCTGCGGACACGCACACATATCCCGGGTACGTGCTTGCCGATTCTGGTCCCAGAGGCCAGAGTCACTAGATCTAATGGTTATAGGAGCCAAGGCGTGTAACGATATCGAGGCGGGGCCGGTGAACTTCACATACTGCTAACTACAGCAGCCAAGTAACTATGCCGCTCTCGTGGTTACATGAAATGTCTCGAATGCCTAAATGTATTGAGCAAGTCTAGCGAGCATCATTCTAGCTTAACGGGATCTATTGGGGGGGTGCATGAAATATAGTTCCTCTGGAGGAGAGATATGTTGTTGTTGGAGGGGTGTGGTTGCTATGGTGGGATTTTGTGCGGTATGTTAAACAACGCACTGTGGTCGCTGGGTGGAGAGTGACAAGATATGATTGGTTCTACACCAACAAGCTACGGAGAACTCAGAAGCGTCTTGCCTTTGTGGCCGAAATTCTTTATTATTCTCTCAAGATTAATTTACTCGTACAGATGGTGCTTGGAGAGAGGTATGAACAAGAATTGATTGTTCGCAGCGGTGCCCGGGGCGCCGTTCAGTGGGATATTATAAACAAGCCGTAACCAGCCGGATGTCAGGCTATCCAGTAGCTGTGGGGGTACGAGAGGGGGAATGCCCCACTACTTAAATAGTGACCAAACACTATTATGAAACTAGAATACCCCAATCAGTCTCCAGACCCTCCAAGAACCAGTAATAGAAGAACATACCCTCCCACCCAGCATCACAATATTATCCACACAATCCAGTACCCGATACCTCTGCTCCGCTGCCTTCCTAAGCGGGTACGTGTCCGGCTCACTCCCCCCCAATCTCGGGAGTGTCAGAAGGTAAACCGCAAAGCTATTCCCCTGAAGCTTCTCAAACCCGAACCTCCGTCTCTCATACACTACCTGTCTCTCCAACCACCTGATCAGCTCCTCACCGCTGGTCTGCTGGCCCCGCTGTACGAATCTCAAACTCTCCAGGAAAGCCCTGACCTCCTCCTTCCCCTCGACCCTCCGACCCTCGAATAGCAGCTCGACGAAGTAGACCCTACACAGGGGTGCGGACAGCCCCAAAGTCAGGGAATTGAATATTGTGCCCCAGGCGCTATTGGAGGAGGAGAAAGTGAAGATGGTGTTCTCACCGTCGTAGTGGGAATTGCTGAACCATAGCTTAGTCGAGAGGAAGCGCCGGGATTTATCCGGCTTCGTGTCCTCCACCGCTGCGATGCTTTTCGCGGCTTTTTGCGCGGTGACCGGAGCAGTTGTTTGTGGAGGCTCGTAGGCGGAGGGTATTATGGCTGTTGGGGCGTGGTAGGTGAATGTTGCTGAGGCACTTAAGCTCCCTCCGCCGCCTCCGCTACTGCTACCGCTGGATGATGTTGTCGAGCGCGGGGTTAGACTGTATGTTGTCCAGTTCCGGGAAATGCCCGGTGTCGGGGTGGTCTTCGAGGAGTGCGAGGTTGACGGGCGGGATAATGTAGCTGCTCGAATCGCCATTTTGGGGAAGTCTTCAGGAGTACCAGCCAGTGCACAAGGAATGGCGCAAGCTCGTTTATTTTCCCTTCTTTTTTTTTTGCTTTGTTTGTACCAATGTCGTGGATTAGTATTGCATGTGTATGTCCGCTGTCGTGAGGATGGAGGTGGCTTTTACATGCACCTATCAAGAAACCAAAGACTTTTCTTTCTTTCTTTCTTCTTTCGACCCTGAAGGGGAAAACCAGTGTATGATAAACTGACTGTGCTCATGGAGAGGGAAGGTGAGCTGGGCACTTTATATTATAAGTGTGGTTTCTTTTCTTGTATCTCGGCTCTTTTTTTTCTTTTTTTTTGAAACTAGGAGGTTGCTTGTGCCGCTGTTTTCTGGGTTTGCTAGGCGCTCTGTGCTACAGTGCTTTTGTGTGTTACTGTCAAAATAAGCTGGGAAATCGCCTCCGGTACCGGTACTGCACATTTTAGATCGACATAGGATATTGGCGCTAACGGGCTCATGGTTCTCGCTTTTTTTGCCATTGTCTCTGTCAAGGTATCCTGCATGCCAAATGTCTCTCATTATTCAAGAGTGACGATCTGTGAGTGAGATTGCTTTCCCCGAGACCTGATTAGACTACGGTAGGCCAATAGACTGTGCTGGAGTTCTGTCACTACGGTAGGTCGTTTCAACACTTCATACTATTAATAGTGAGCGCCCATTTATTTGGAAGTGATTCTAGGAATTACCGTCATAATAAATAGTGATATGGTGGCCCTCCAGCTGATTGCTTAAATTTTCGGAAATTATGGTGCGCTCAAATACGTCGCTTGGTATCATACTAGATTATGCGGATTACGGGGCACGGCCTGAAGTTGAAACGGCGGAGAAGTTTGTCTTACCAGGGCAAATCACGAGTTTTGTGTTGGAGGGGGGGGGGATTTTTAGAGGTAACTTTTCCGTAATTCGGCGATACTCACTTAGCCAACGTTATTGAGAATATGAGGCGGGCAGCATCCTATAATTTTAGTAAGAGAAAAAGTGAAAAACATAAGAAATATAGCAGAGCTTATGGAAAAGAAGAAAATAGACATAAAGTACCGGTATTTGTCATTGGTGTAATATGATAATATGATAAGTGAGAATAAAGGAACCCAAGAACCGTAACGCCATGCCCATGCTGTAAACAGTAAACCCCCAATGCAAAAAAAAAGGGAATCGAGACCAGCTCAACCATCTAGCTATGTACCAATCCAATCACCTAGCTTTCCCCGCTTTTCTCTTCTCCTCTCCAACCCAATCATTATGCTTTTCTTCTTCTAATATGCCAAACAAAAGAAAACATGTAAACGGAAGAAGGTATCCAAAAAGAGTATACATGCGGGGATCTTCCTCTTTCCTGCTGTGCATCCTCCACTCCAATCCCCTTTACAGTCCAGAAATAACCAAAACAAGCAAGACTCCTCCAAACATTTGTAGTAGTTCCTTCCTCCCAAGAAGAGATTTAGGAGCCCCACTGCAAACATAGCCCTGAGACCTCCAATAAGCGCACCCTTGAGCATCCTGCACACTACTAGGCCCTGAATTGCCCCCCGCTGCGTTAGTTTCAACAGCTCCATCTCCCGTCGGGGACCCGGGGTTGATCGTGCTCACCACGTCCCCTCCCACTCCACCACCGCCAGTGAAGACGGGGGTGTTGAGCGAAGTAAAGGACTGTGATTTTGCAACCGTTTTACTGGTCTTCTTTGCAGCACTTGATGAAGCAAGGCTGGTGGCAATGCCCATAGTCGCACCCCGGGAAGACGAAATGAAAGTTTTGGAAGCCTCACCTGTATTCCCACTACCGCCTGTTCCTCCCCCCATGGTACCTGTTCTGGCGCCGCTGGTGCCGCCCCCGGCCGCGCCGGTGCCGCCGGAACTACCATTTCCGCTGCTGCCACTTGTGCCAGTTCCACTTGCTCCGGCCCCGGTTCCAGTCCCAGTCCCAGTTCCACTGCCACTGCCACTGCCACTACCACTGCCACTGCCACTGCCACTACCACTGCCGCTCCCGCTACCTCCACAGCTACCACTTGGTGGAGCCCTCGCGCCAGCATTGCCTCCGTACTCGATATTTGGTCCAGGGTTGGGAAAAACTACATCCGTTCCCGCTGTGGTGGTACATCCATTGCCGATATTCGCCTTGAATACCTCGGGACCAAAGGCTCTCTTGGCCATCGCTCTGCTTTTTGCGCCGCCGCCACCGATAGTGACCGATGCGCAGTTCATGTACATCTCTCGATTTCCGATTTCGTTGAACCAAGTCCTGATATATCTCATGAGCCTTTTGCACATTTTTCTTCTTCGCGTCATATATAATTACCAGGCGAAGACGGCATTGCCAGATGGCGCGTCTTTGGGAATTGTGAATTTGAAGGTTTGGTCGCCGCCGGGGGTTGAGTGGGGACAATTTCCTACATAGGATTTCATGACCGTGAAGGTCTTACCCTTATCGTAGGAGAGGGAGGCTTGGCATGATCCACCTATTCCAGATACAAGTATTTAGTACGTCTTATTCCTTCAATTCTCTGGTGTGGGTTTTTATTTTTATTTTTACTTACCACCATGTACAGCTGAGCCGGAGATACTGGAATTATGAAGTCATGTCAGCACCCGCTTGGGGATATTAGGATATACCAGGGTTTCAATTAATACATACACCATGTTATAGGTCCCACCCTGTGCATAGGTTCTCACAGGTTTGCCCTCTGGTGCATCCAAATCTTTAAGATGCCCCTTGCATGGGTAATTGGACCCGGAAGGCGATAGAGGAGCACTATAGTCGAAGTCGGCCTTGGCAACATTGTAATTTGGGTTCGTTTGATAATTGATCGGTGGGGGCTCCGACATGGTCATGTGCGCTGATGAAGAGGTAGCCCAAAGAAGGAGAAAGAAGAACATCGGTGTGGCCAGCCAGGAGTGTCGGATTGCCATTGTGATTGAGTTTGATGAAATTGAAACAACAAACGTGCTTTAGGAAAGAATGTGAGATGTTGGTATGCCTTGTTATGGCTTTGGAAGTTTGTGCCCGGCCTATTATCAGTACTCCTTAGCTAGTAAGGTAAGTTGATTGAACTACAGAATGATGAAATGAGAGTCGAGACGCAGCAACTTAAAGAAATGTTTGGGTATCAGGAAGGGGACTCTTTTGAACAGTTCTTGCAATAGGAATTGCGTTGACGTGGAAGATATCTGAGGTGTTCAGTGTACGAAATCAATATCTAGTTTCAACTTTGGGGCAAAAGAAGAATGCTGAAGATGGAGGAATACGTGGACTAAGCAAATGGGAGGCAGGATGACGAAAGGACAGGAGTGAATTCTTGGGTATAAACGGAATTGGATGGCAGGCACGGGGGGCAGAAACGCAACGATCACTCTGGACTCAAACGAAAGTAGGCATGCCGTCTGGGGCGAGCGCACGATAATTTTATAATAGATTTGACCACTGCTAGGGTCGGGTCGTATAGATACAGTCACACGTTCATCTCTCTTTGGCCGGCCCTGTTTTTTCCCCTCACAGCCTCGGCCATCCAGTTCCTTGAACGCCTTGACAACAAGAGCAACAGCCAATATGAAAACGGCGCGGGAGGGCCACAAGGCAAGCGAAGGTCCTTGAGCAATCGGAGAGGAACCTCACCGATGGGGAAGAACTAAGATGACGAATGAAACTCTGTGCCTGCCTCACCGAGCTAGAAAGAGGTTGACAGCGGATTCAATTCTGCAGGCCTTCTGAATAGGGATTAGAACGACCTAAGCTCAAAGACTGAAGAAAAGGAGAATTAACTCACTTTGCGCATTGCACATGATGCGCTGGTTCGAACTTGCAGTACTCGTATGCTCGACTAAAACCATCTGCACCTTAGTGCCTGCCAACAATGCAGGGGGAAACCTAATTCCATTGCGAGAGCGGGCACGAGATGGCTCACGAGAGAGTCGAAGACCTGAAGAGGGTGCGGTCGTTGACAAGGAACAACGTGTTCAAGGTGTGGGATAATTGCATTCTTGTTGAGGCGGTCCCTACAATGGCGTTATCAAATCCAACCGTCCTCCCGCGCCTGCGGAACGGAAACGCTTCAGGAGGTTCTTCAAGATTATAATAGTAATAGGGATCACTGTAGCTTGAGCAATGGCAGCATCGAAGTCAAGAGTTCCACAAAAGAGGTGTTTTACTTTTGTCGCTAAGCAGCCTATGGTGTTTTCGTATCTGGAGCGGACGGGACAGGTAGAGCGGCCGTTCTGTTGGTCCCGAAAAAAAGAAACAGCAATCAGGAGAATGCTGAAAGACGTGGAGTCCAAAAGACCCCACACTTTCAATTGTCTCAGAATCGATTCCAGGGGAGGGGAGTTCTAGCAGTGGTCAACTCTAGTGCGCTTGCTTCGTTGGTCAACGTGTCAACCGGGGGGAGCCACACAGGATTCACCGTCCTCGGCAATGGTCCCTGCCAATTTTTTAGTTGGGGGCTTGTGAGGGGTAAAAAAACTTCGGCTGATAGTACCATTGCTGGTGCTCGATGGCAATAAGTCGCTAGGTATCCAGGATCCCGTGCCGAGGACAGAAGTTTTTTTCTTATTGATTGAAGTGTCGGCGATGTGTCGATGATTCTCATAATTTGCGTCCGAATAGCGATTGAATCCTAGAGAGCTTGTTAGCAACTCCCCAATATTAGGCCCGTCGCGCGCCCTTTTGTTCATGGAATTAAGCCTTAAAAAAAGTTATTGCGGTAAGATACGGTAGTATGAACAGTTGATCGCTCAGTCTAACTCCAACTTTTGAACAGCCGAAGTCGCGCAGGGCTGAAGGCAGTACTTTCTACTCGTAGCCTGGAGCTCCTAATGAGTTAGGGTGTCCATGTCAAGGGTTTTCGCCTAGATCGGAGGATTTTGTTGAATAGACCGCACTGGCGTTTGAGAATCGATAGTATCGTACCGCGGATTGACAAATTTTACATTAGCGCTAGCAAGTGTCATAGCTCGATATCACAATTAGCTTAAGACTTTTGAGCGATACAGGATGGAGTTAAAGCAAAAGCCGCCTCGATTTTGTCGACTTAAAATCCACTACCGAAACCAGAGGCAGTTGGAGTACAAGCAGATGCGTGATCTGGCTTCGGGTCTGATCGGAGCACTGCGTATTTCTCGGTTTTGGACGATGTCTATCGTCAGGTGCCGAGGATGCGGAGAAAACAAGTGCTCCCGCGTTGGTTAAAATATCCGAGTGACGCGGCGTAGTAACTCAGCCCAAGGAGCTCAAACGTGCTAGATCATTTACACGTTAAGCGTATCTCAGTACACAAGTACGGTAGCCACTGCATATATAGGTCTGTTTTGCGAGCTGAGCCTTAGTCTATATGCTTCTCTACTAAACAATAGAACACCCGGGATATTCAGAAAGTGCTTGGACGATGGATCCCAATATATTGTGTGCCCCTTGCCGCACCGATCCCGCTAACACTGCCCTTGAGCGTGATTAATTCCACTAGCATTGTATTTGGGCGGGTTAGTAAAGTTATTCTATATCTCATCTGCAACTATGGGTGTGGTACCGTACAGCTTAGCTAACGTCTGAGGTGCAAGGCACTATCGGTTTCTTAACATACGTGGCTACCTTTATACCTATACTTGATTCTGAGTGGGTTCCAAAGCCCTACCATCTGAATCACAGCTTCCTCTCATCTTGTTAGGAAGCTGCGTGGACGCAAGGGGTAGGAACGAGAAAGATACGCTACAGAAGACCGCTTCACTTTCGACTATTTGTACATTAGCATATGTCGGATTTGTCTTCTGTCTCCCCATTCTCCCAATGGTAGAAACCCTCTTGCCCAAACGTTGTATCAATATGACACTAATATCCCAAATTATATAGGGTTCGACCCGCCCTAGACAGGCGCTTTCCCAGTGCCTGGTTTCTTTACATGCTACTTCAGTGTCTTCTTTCTGACCGTCCCCTTCGTCTTCTGGAAGGTTTTTAGGAAAACCAGGCCCCCGGCTGCTGAAGAAGAGGGCTTATTCTGGGGAAACAAGAAATCAGCAGTGAAGAAAGGGGCCCCCGGAGAGGGGCCCGGAAGTCAAAAACTGGGAAATACCATTGTATAAGTTCTCTCTTAAGAAGCTGACACTGCATCTTTAGCGCTCTGGCCGAGATTGGTGAATCAAAAGCTGGCGACTGATTAAAGCTCTGCAAACAAGTCATGTATTGGGCTATGATACAAAATCTGGTTTTGACTGTTCGATACCCCAGGACGCCTCACGGCCTGCCTACGAGTAAGGCACATCAGCGCAGATGCTTCTCAATCGTGCTAATTTTCCTACAAACATACCCCTCAAGAAGATATGATTAAATCCACTATTGGAATAGATGGCAGTTGCGCAGGTTTGGGCTGCCGTGGTTTTTGACACAGCTTGGGGTGGTACGCTTTTTTTGAGTTCACATTGCTCTGAGCTTCTCTCGATCCGCCATTGAACTCGATCGCACCCAAATGTGCATAGTTCATGGCGTTCTCCCGAGTCGAGGGTCAGGATACGACGCTTCCCCGGAGTGCGCCACAGATATGTGGGGTCCACGCCTCAAACATTTCGACAGAAAGAGAAAAATACCAAACACTTTGAACCCGCATCGACACTTCCTTGCTCCGCAAGCAGGCTGCTAGCTTGGATGATATTCACAGGGGAGACGCTTTTTTCCCGCTTTTGTTAGAACTCTCCTTCGCCTCCGGTTCACTGCGGAGACGCGATGGCCCATGCAAAGGAAAGGATTCCAAGGGAAAGGATTCGCCAATGGCCTAGGCATTGACACCTGATAGGTGAGCCGCTGCATGCAACTATCCGTAATTTCCACCGTACAAGGAAAGGTTGCATTACTCGAGTACTATCAACAGTTAGCTTAGCTGGCTCGGCGAGTCTATCTATTGGTCGGTTGCCCCAATAAGTGAGAGCGGATAGTTATCGAAAGAAACTCACCTCTATTGCAGGGCACACCTGTTGCTTTTCCGACTGGTAATACCCGCGAACCTCATAGATGATCACTAGTGTGTGAAGAGGCTTCTTGTATAAAGGAGCCCCATTTTCTTGTATTGTGTTGTATTATCAAGTTACACTCCATGGTCTTCAAAAAGCCCATTCTCTATCCTCAAAAATGACTCCCACTACAACCTTACCAGCCTCCTGGTTCCAGAGTACCCCCCTCTATCAATTAGAGAGAAGAGCAATATTTTTGAATGTGTGTAGTAGTTCCAATTTTTTCTTTTCTTTTTCACCCTCTGGATCCCGCCATACCAGAGTTGCTAACAATCACAACTTCTTGGGAAAGGCATGGCATTTTGTAGGACCTGTCACACGATTCGTAAACCGAGGTGAAAAGGTGTACTACGAAATCGCCCAGGTCAAATTCTATGTCGTCAACACAAGCCCCGAAGGTACCGGATGGGGTACCGGTGGGATAGAGGTACACCGAGACAACGACGTGAGTGCCCTACAACTTCAAAATAACTACAGGTAGGAACCTAAGATGTTCGAACAATCCCGGGCTCTAGGACAGCTCTATCCATGTACATTTCACTTCAAGTGGCCTAGTCTTCATCACCCTATCATCAGATTCATTAGCCTTTGGAGAATTCTTCCCAGACCTCGAACCTCTTTTATCAAAAGTTGATTTCACCAAGCTCAAGTATCGCCGAAGCATTTCCTATGAAGGCTGTTTCAACTGGAAAACAATGCATACATTCCCCTTATAAATATTTATGGACTCTGGTCAACTAACAAACTAACACAGGATGGACGGCTACCAAGAGTGTCTCCATTGCCAATACGCCCATCCGTCCTTCACTAAACTCTATCCACCTACCTTCTACTCGATCCAGAATCATGGAAACTTTTGCAGACACATTGCTGATCCCAAGAAGGTTCACACTCACTACACTCACTACACTCCTCTCACCTCAAGATAATTAGGGCTCACAGCTGACTTATGAAAGCCTGAGGATGGGCTCTTCCTCTACTTCTTCCCTATCTGCACACTAAACGTAAGCCCCCTACCTATCCGGTGGATTATCGGTCTAACGCACTCCAGGTCTACGGTGGTGGTATGTCCTCGTTCCGCACATGCCCAACGCCAGACCCCACTATCTCGAGAATGGAGTTCGACTACTACTACAACGGGGAAGACGAAGCATTTGAAGACTACTTCAAGTTCGTGCGACAAGTTGCCTTAGAAGATTACGACTTGTGCGTTGCCGCTCAACAAAATCTCCAGAGAGGAGTGTACGTGGAAGGGGTGCTGAACCCTGAGAAGGAGAGCGGGGTGATATGTGCGTCTACTGTATCTTAGTATTCATCAAGTCGATAACTAACACTAGCTTGCCTACCTAGATTACCAACAGCTAGTCAGAAACCTAGTCCTAGAAAGGCACAAAGCCGAAAAAGCGGCAGAAGAGGAGGCAGTAAAGGACAGCACCCCTCATGTCTCCGCAGTTGATCAAGCACCATCGGGACTCTCCGTATCGACAACAGTTGGTACCGGTGCTTAATATCTTATCTAAGCGGGAAGCCCACACCCAGGATATTATATTCCTGCCTCTAGTAACGGGCAATTCTCGTGTAAATAAAGTCCTCCAATTCTGTTTTGTATCGATTTTTGATTTGTTTTACCTGGGAAGAGCATCTGACTAGTGAATGATGATTCACCCCTCTTACCCTCCCCATTATTCTCGGTCTATTGTACAACACAATATGTGTGGCCGGCCCCAGACTCGCCGTGACACCGCCAGCGCAGTGTTGTGGAGAGAGTATATGGTCTCATTGCCCCAGACGCAGATATTAGTACTTTGGTCATGGCGCTCAGCCGTTAACAACCCGTCGACAATTTAGTATGATAGTAATAATAATGGTTCCCCTGTCCCGCGCCTTTCATCTCTGGCCTCCAGGGTCCAGACACTTTTCGTTCTTGAGCCAACAGTCATTTCCTGTCTCACCCATTGTAGCACCCAACCTTTTTTCCGCTCAGTGATAGATACAAACGATGGCACCTTGTGATGGCACCTTGGCACGAATTTGGAAATTGACGATTGAGACGATCTGACAACCAAAAGCTGTGCTTGCAACACCGATATCAACACCTCTCCGCACCCCAATCTCTAACTTGAGCCCATGTGTGCATGTTCACTATTTTCTTCAGAAAGCCCCTCTTATAATACTTGCACCATTCTCGACCAGTACAAACGCTTTATTACCAAAAGAGAGAGTTAATATAATTGAGAAGGAGGAGCCGGTTTCTAAGCAGCCTTACGCAGAGTTTTTCTCCAAAGGATTGTTGTTGGGCTAGTTCATTATTGGATATAGTAGTGGTGAGGGTCGATTTCAGACCTCCAGCACCGCACTGCTCAAAGAATGCATAAGCCACCCAGCAGACCTTCACTTTATTAAACCTTCCTTTCTCTCATTTCGCCCGCTGAAGCAAAGACCGTAAGAACTCCCCGCATAGTGTGCAGTACCGGGAAACTTAGCATAGCCAAGTAACCTCACCGTTCAGAACACATGGGGTATGAAAGTGGGATTGGTAAAGACATGTCTCTACTATTATTGCCGACCGGTCCCCACCGAATATCATACAGCATCCAACTATCCACCCATCTATCGATGTACAAGTGCAGCACCGCAGCCTACCCATGATAGCAGAGACATCCATCCACTACCGGCTCTGAGCAGGCGCCCCTCATCTAGGGTTTTCTTGTGCTGTTCTGTACTCGTGACCGCAACCTGGGAGACTACTTTGCGATGGTAATTGTCTGGTCACGCTTCACTTTACCATACTCTACTCCACTCTGATAAAGTACAGAGTGCCGATTGGGTTGGGCTAGGCTAGGCTAGGCTGAACTAGAGTAGGCGTCAACAGTAGTTACCCTAAGCAGAGCACGGTAGGGGAGACCACTCACGGCTACAGTGCAGCATTCGTACCAGTGATATGTACCGTACCATTCTCTTTCATTTCTACTTCCGTCTATCACCCCAAGTTATGAGCTTACGGTCGATCCTGCGGCAACCACCAGAGTGGCCTGCCGATATCCAGCGCTGTAGCTTAACTTGCCATATGGCTCTGGCGGAGTGGAGTGGAGTGGAGTCTATTATGCCACGGGTCCCTGACTTTTCACCCGTCCTTCCTTTATTCCCCTCTCAGTCCCGTCGGCGCTCGAGTCTAGAAGCCCCTTACCTGTATCACGGAAGGGAAGTATCGTCGGCTTCACTCACTTATCGCTTATTCAGCACAGTACGGGAAAGTGAATGTTGGGCAAATTCCATATCAAGTAGTAGTTTAAGTTTAAAGTGTATTTTGTGGTCCTTCGTGAGAGCTTCTCGTTTTCCAGGTTGCCATCACACAATATATCACGGGTTTTTGGGGATACTAGCACGGCTCCCTCCTCGGATGAGATTTTTGCGGACATGAGTGTGCCGAGGGATAACTTTGTACTAGACATCTTGCGCGCAGATACTTGAGCACATATATGCCGGGTTATCCAGACGTGATACCCGTTATCCTCATAGTAGTGGGTCAGCTGGAGGCGTCTCTTCTTTCTCTACTTTGAAATAATTATAACGGCTTACCCGCAGCTCGTATCTATCTATTGGCCGGTAACATCTTTGTATGATAGCAACCGTTACAGCATCATCTGATACCGTATCAGAGCGTAGTTAGCAAAGCAGTGCTCTTCTCATTTAGGAAGGTTGTACAACCCCCGTCTCCCTGTCGTCGTTTGCGGTGGGATGATGCTGTATCGGTGCCTGCGCTTTTGGGGGTGAGCGATAACAAGGGCCAAGTCGTAAAAATGTGGTAGGTACCGTATCATACCGGTACTTGTAATACTGTACTCGCAACCGAATGATGTTTCCAAAATTTAGCTTTCTGCCCGGATTTTGGTATGGGTATCAGATGTTGATTTTGGACAAAATGAGTGGTATCATACTAGTGCAGTATGGTGCCGGACAACCAAAATCCGCCTTCTGGCCAAGTGCCTCAGAAAGCGAGTGATATGTTATGATGCCGCCCGTGAGCTTGGCACACTTGTGTCGAGCAGTTTTAGGCCTCACTTCTTCGCTTCTGACAATCTACTAACTCTACTTAGTATAGTTTCATTCATAGGATATCACTCGTGCCAAGATTTACTAAATTCCTTGGTATCTTGGCATATTTTCTCACTGGCCAACTCCGTTGGCCCTATACAAAATCACTCCACTTCAAAAGTCAGGATTACATTCACCACTTGGTTTCCCTGAATTTCCTCTGGTAAATATGTTTAACTGATTCTAATCTATCCATCTACCAGACAGATTTTCTCTATCATCCAAAGTGGTTGTGTTGTTGATTATTTTATTTGTGGTTGTTTTGTGATCGTTGTGGGCAGATTTTGGTTGTCCGGTACCATACGGGGACAGTGCCACAAAAACTCTTGAATCCAGCTCTGGATTCTAGGTCAAACAAGCTCCTGAGGAGGATTACAGCACTCGAGTACTCGTACATACCGTTTTCCCAACACATGAAGCTTTAGAGAGAGAAACCCTAACCTTGGGGATTGCAGGGTAACAATGGCTCCGTAACAGAACTACATTTGAGTGTGGGTTTCAGTTGGGCTGGACATGCCGAAGAAACATCCGACTGGTCGGCCGTCTTCAGTACTAGTAATTAAACTAAGTTATTTATGGAATGGCAGTACTTGGCAATTTTGGAAACATCGCTAGGCGTGTCTATCATTTTTCGAACTCGAGTTCGAATTGAAAAACAGGGATCTGCCGAAGGTGTCTAATGCGCAAGTAGAGGTTTACGATGGCTGCGGCACTTGCTCATACCATACCAATATGATTCTTTTAAACGGATAAACTGATCGATAGCGACAACAACCAAACGAACCGCCAAGAGTTCACACAACTAAATACGATCACTAGCCCACGATTTAGGGGTAACGTTCCTGATGGGGAAGTTGGCCACGACCGGGAAGTTGGCCACCATTTACATACAAAACACCAAATTTGACCGGACTATATCTTAGTGGCTATGTCTTTAAAAAATAAGATTTGAAGATTAATAAAGAGCATAATATCAGGTAACAGACCTTTAAAAACAATAACTCTATAACTAAATAATTGAAGTCCACCAAGAGCAGTTTATCACTACTACTCGTGTCTCCGCGCCAAGAATTGGCACCCGTTTTGGAATAGTCACTCCGGACCCATGTGAAGTATAGCGTTGATGCTGCTCCTCTTGAATGACGGTGATACCAGTAAATATCTTCTAACCCCCCTACTCAGCGTTGCAAACCTCTTGTGACGTGTCGTTTTTGGGGTTGGAAGGGGGGGATCACCCAATAAACGCCCTTGGAGCCTTTCTCACCATGGCTTCATGTCTTTGGGATTCGGGCCACGATGCTCGTTTCCACCCTCGAAGTCCAGGTTTGAGTTCATCTCGTTCTCCCTGGCACCTGGAGACGGTGCGGTACGAAGTCTTTCCTTCCGGAGTGGGGTCAGTCCTGTTCGTTGCAGCTCGCGGTTATCGAAAATAGAGTTTTGCCTCGAAATCGTGATCTGTTTGTGGTCGGTTCGGCCCGTACGTTGTTTCGGTCGGTTCGATAAGGAAACACTGTCGACCCTACCTGGCCTCTCGTGGCTAGAAGACCTCTTCATGAGGTATTGTTGGAGCTGGTGGAGGAGGGGGTGGCTCGTCGAATTTGCTGGCGTGGCTGGTGGACGGTGCGCCGTGGCGTGGTGGAGGGATTTTTGCGGGTGGCCGGGCTTCCGATTGGGCGAACGGTCAGTGTGGGTTTTTCTTTTATTAGGGCTGTGAGGTGGCTGTTGGCCACGGTAGTTATTGTTTTATTATTGTTGGTGTGGCCGTATACTAGCCATGAGGCTCGGCTTTGCTATGCTTTGTGCGGTTGGCTCCATACCAGAGGGGCTGCGGGTTAAGGCGGTGTGGGCTGGCGTACCCCGAGGATATGTACTGCTG
>Ga0307509_10000288_pt1 | contig 83082 bp, 70 predicted proteins | sample 10_EM_MG_FD_202245 | JGI IMG/M metagenome (GOLD analysis project Ga0307509, IMG submission 202245) | Populus trichocarpa ectomycorrhiza microbial communities from riparian zone in the Pacific Northwest, United States - 10_EM | ecosystem: Host-associated > Plants > Roots > Unclassified | place...
TGTCGCGTTTTTAGTCAGATTCTTACTGGTACAGCTACTACAAACCTGCGTAGCCCAGAAACCGAATTTGAGGAGGAAGCGAATTTGAGGGTGCCGCGATACTAGAGGCATTATATGTCGGGAACACAGATACGCAAGGGAAGTATACATCGGTACTCAGTAGAGACTCGAATACTCATTTGACGTCAAATGTTAATTCTAGTTACCGCGCATACTACGTATCTCTCTTCCCGGCATACCTCCAGAACCGACATACATCCCGACCCGAGTTTAAGCGGTGGATGTATGATAGGATGGAAACACTCGGATAGTCTACTCGAGCAGTGTTATTGTTGTTGGTCGGTTTATCATTTCCTGTGACGATTAGTCATGAGAGACCGTTACCACCCCAAAATTGGTTAACACTAGCCACAACGCCACCAAGCCACACCCTTACGCGCATCATCCCCGGGTAGAAGGTCTGTTCCCGATTACCGTACCATTACAGTATCCTCTTATCGCAGATCAGCACCCAGCAAGGCTGCCAGCTCGCTACAAATTTTACCTAGAATCAACCTCCCGAACACCAGTTCCAATCACCCCAACAACAAATCCACCATCAGCGCATATCCACCAGCACCCGCCATGACCGACCCTGCCACCACCACGCCCTCACGCTTCGTCGCAAACACCGAAACTTTGGAGGATGTGCTAAAGACTCAGACCGTCGGTCTTGTGCATCTGAGCGAATTCAAAAAGCGTCGCGTCGAGCTAGCGGAACAGCGGGACCGCGAAGCAGCCGAAAAGCTACAACCGATTCGCAGCGGCGGCAGCGGGGGTGGGGGACCTGCGAGCTCGTCTCGGGAAGGTAGTGAGGCACCAACCGGCAGCGGCGGTAAGAGAACGAAGAAGCGCAAGAAGGTGGTCAAGGGGAAATTATCATTCGCGGGAGAAGATGATGGTGATGATGGTACGGATGATGGCGGCTACTCTTCATCTGTCGACCCAACAAGGTCTAATAGTGAGGATAATAACAAGAGCGGCGAGGAGGATGAGGTGAAGAAGCGGAAGGTTAATCCGAAATTGGGACTACCGGCTCCGAAGGTCTTGACGAAGAATACACTTTTGAGGGAGGCTCAGGAACGCGAGACTTTGCGGAGGGAGTTTTTGGCTTTGCAGGAGAAGATTAAGAATGAGGAGATCAGTATCCCGTTTGTTTTTTATGATGGTAGGTGTTGTCCATGCTCCAATTTTTGAAGTTGACATAGAGCTAACACCCACTAGGCACTAATGTTGCTCCGCCCACCGGAGAGGGAGTGACGGTTAAGAAAGGCGAGGCCGTATGGCTCTTTCTCGAACGTGCTAGGAGAATGTCTGGGCGCAGGGAGTGGCTCAGGGTATCGGTCGATGATTTACTGCTTGTTCGTGGGGAAGTCATAATACCTCACGTATTTCTTCCTCCCCCTCCTTCCTTTTCATGATCGCTAACTCGCTCGCCAGCACTTTGAATTCTACTACTTTATCGTCAATCGCACGATGGGGCCCAACGGATTATTATTTGATTTCCCTTCATCCCCATCGCCCACACCCCAGACCTGCACTCCGAATCCCAATAGAGACGACCCTACAATGACTAAAGTGGTGGATCGCCGCTGGTACGAACGGAATAAGCACATATTCCCGGCGAGCGTGTGGACAGAATTTGACCCCAATACGGATTACTCGAACATGGTACGGCGGGATATGGGTGGGAATGCATTCTTTTTCGGTTGAGCCAGCTCCTTAGCTGTCAGCTAGCTGCTCCCGGGTTAGGGATGGGAGAATGTACTATCAGAAGACTCTTCTGAAAACTCCGGTATGATACTGTATATGATATTTACTTCTTTTTTCCTACCTTTCGCTTGTTTCGTAATATAGACTACGGGCCCTGGACTAATTGTTGACCCCGATGTAAAACCTTTCGTATGTTTAGTCGCAAAGAAGAATTCAATGAAACCAATAATTGGATGCGTCATCCCATTTACAAGTGCGAGTACGTGTCGTCGTTAACCTCGGTGCTGCATTTACTCGAAGGATGAACTTTTGAATTTCCACAACCGAATCCATTCTTTTCCACACACTCACATCGAAATTGACCATTGTTCTCACCGTCGCCACAATTCTTTCCCCGTTTGACCGAAATACCGGTACCACCTTAGGATGGACGGCTTTATCCTCCGGTGTAACGACCTCCGATGTCGTGCTCAAACTGATGGCCGCGCCGTTGTGACTACCTGCAGGTAATTAGCTCCCTGATTTTATTGAACAAACCCATCATCCTTCTCAAGTCACCGGATTGGAGTTGCATCTCCTCCTGGAGCTGATGCACCAAGAGCGATGAAACTCTGATCCAAAAACTGAACCGCTTGTGCTCGGGGGTGTCAGTAAAAATCGGAAGATATCTTCCTTGTCCTGACAGATATATACACTGATATGGGATAAGCGGAGGTGGTCTTCCGGTTCTTTACTGAACTCCCGAGCATGTTTTGCCCCACTCTTGAAGGGCCTATTCCTCAGTAGCTCTTGAGCTGATTCTTTTTTCCTCACGTCCTATAGTCATATTTACTGCCTCCCATGTGCTGCTGCTCTACAGCTTACCGAACCCCCTCCGAACGGTCAGCGAACCTGCCCAGCCTGCGGTACATCACTTTCCAAGCCGGACGACGCAGTGATCGCAGTTCTCAACCCAAGCGACGACTACAAGACTAGTGTTCTTAGTGGACTCAGTCCGAGTGTTATAATGGAAATCTGCGCTCGTGGGCTCGCCTTCTGGAACTATCAAGTGACCCAGGAAATGTCCGTGCTTGCTCCCTCCTCACACTAAGACGATGTGTTGACCATGGCATAGATTTTATCAAGAACATCTCGCAAAGTCCTTACGAGCGCGGGGAACCGAAATTCAAGGGGAGAATGAGAAGATCATCCGTGATGCTAATGCCGAAATCTCTGCCATGCGCAATAAGATTGCCGGGATGGGGGTTGTTGAAGACGAATTAAGAAGGAAGAACCATGAGTTAATGCAGGGATGGAGAGAGAAGGCGAGAAAGCTAGCACAAACACAGGTACTCTTGGCTCACATTCACCATTCTCATAACAAGAGACCCTTCGCTAAAACTGTACAGGAACTCTATGATAAACTCAAACGCCGGACATTAATATCTCAAGTGCAGCAGGCCGCTGCGGACCAGGCTGATCAGGCGCTGTATATGACCCCCCACCCCCCTTCCGACTCCCGGCACTTCCAGGACTCCCTAAGCAAGTCTTTGGGAAACTTTCCTCAACAAACCCGGCCAAGCATGGGCCCTGAATACATCCTCACCGGTGCAAAGATCGGGAATATTCACGGTCAGAACGGGGCTGGTCCTGGATCAAGAGCCATTCAGTCCTTCCAGCGGCCAATACAGAGACCTGATAATGGTGAGGGTATGCTCTTTAACGGTAGACGTTGGTTTTTTCCATTTGATTCCTCTAACAGCTCCCTTAAAAATTCAGTAGATCAAATCCCGTTCCCGTGTACTCCTATCGCTAGCCACGAGCACCGCCAACGTCTAAATATCCACTCTTCAGCTGCACGATTCCCTGGCGCGCTAAGCGAATACGGTAGACCACCCTTGAGGGGGCTTAACGAGAACACTCGGGGTGGGCGAATGGCGGATGGGGGCAAGAATAGAAGGCTTGAGGTAGATGGGAATGGGAGGGTTGTTCTTGACCAACATTGACGAGGAAACCTTTTTTCTCTCCGGCGGCGGTGATTGTGAAGTCTAGACCTTGATTTGGTTAGCTTTGCGACATCCGTTACGAGACTTTTTTATTTTATTTTTCGATTAAAAGAAAGGCATCATGCGGAGGAGGGGATTTGCAATAGATGGTGTTCTATCCCTAAATTAATGTCTGCGGGGGAGAGGGAATACCAATGCCGGTGAGGCCGAAGGTGTGAAATTAAGAAGCTAGTCCATACGTGATTCCAGGCAAGAAAAGTTGCCATTATATTCACAAAGTTCCTATGTTACCTATTGTACATGCACCGGTGAAGCCACGCTCAAGCCATGAGAAGTTTTCAAGTCCCTGTTTTTCTTTCCTCCTTGCCCTCTCCTGCATGCTTCACACCTTTCTTCAGCTACGACAACCCTCCTCAAGTCTTTCCTTTCCATAAGACTTGTCACAACCAATCACGATCTTCATCTCCGCTTAATTCAAGTCTTCTGTCTCCACTTGAGCAGTTCCACTCCGCTGTGTTAACGCCCTAACCGCCGATCATTACCTCCGCAGCGATTATTTTCAACACTCCCCTAGCCCCCACCAACTCTCTTCGGTATGATATCGTACTTGGACCAGCTCCTCCGGGGAGAAAACACATACCCAACACCAGGATTTCCTAAGCGAACATACTGGAGTGCCAACCCCGCGATGGAAATCCCGACAACCTGCGCCCGCCATAAGCAAAAAGACTGGACGCTTGGGGACACTGGCAGGGAAGGTGAAGAATTCTAGACAGTGGGGAAAAGGTGGAAATCCAAGACTATGTTTCATGAGCACCTAAGAAAGGGGTGAAATCTTCGCCGCTTACAAGTACTAATCCTTCCTTCACGCTGAGAAACGGAGCGAATAGCTAAAGTGTCTGGTAGTAGTCTGGACCTCCAGCTCCCGCCACTCAAGAGCAGATCAACCAACGCTTCACCTCCTTCTCCTGTCCTGGCCCAGTTGCGAGAAAATGGTTGAAGTCAATTGATGTAGCAAGCGACGAATTTTATCACTACAGCTTCGGTATCTCTCTTGGTAGGGATATCAAGGGTTTATTGGGCAGGGGGTCGTGACACAACAGCAGTGATTCCCAACGGTCATGTAGGAAAGACTGAAAGTGTCTGGTGCTAAAGTGAGGGGCCGTGGTGGTCAGTCCTGGGCGCAATCCCGGGTGTGGATATCGGCCAATTATTGGAATGGCTTTTGTTTATCTGTTTAGAGCAAATGGAATCATGGAATTGTCCCTGATGCGTCTCTTTTTCCCCTCTTCTTTTTGCCATGTGCCAGGTGACCCTACGAGTAGTAAATATGCCATTTTTGGAAGGACAGGAAAATATCACCAATTCGCATCGGGGGTCTTGTCAGTTTGAGGGTTATGTCGTGAAGAGATATACACAGTTTGCGTAGAAACTAGCATAGAAATTAAATTAACGTTTGAAGTCATTCTGAGCAGTTGAGTATGTGCTCTAGTGCCTACTTCAGTATAGTCTATTTCCTCTGAGTATCTGTCCTTCCAACTCCCGAACCGACATAGCGTGCTGAAAAGGTTTTCCCTAAATTGTGGTGAGGGTTGCAACTACAGTTGCCTCTAGCTATAATGAAGACCAAGAATCCGGACCTCAAAACCCAGTTCACTAATTTGTACCATGGGCGTTCACTATCGCCAATTGCACTCTGCAGTAAATTCACTAGCGTGGCTGCGAGTTGATGTTCCTTATAGCCAGAGAATTCATTATAGCGAGGGGTAAGTGCAGTGGCATAACGCGTGGTGAGATGATGGAATTGTCCCTAAAAAGGTGGTTTGCCAAGTGATCCTAAATATGCTATTTCCTCAAACACAGGAAAACATCCCAAATCAGCATGGGGGTCCTGTCGTCAGTGTTCTCAGCCATCTAGTCCTTCCGGCTTGGGGGAGGACGGAATGGATCACAGCTCATAGTCCGTCTATTTGCGGAGTGCCAGGACGGACTACGCCGGGGAAGGTGAGCACCAGACGGATTGAAGGGGGCTATAGTTCTAGCGCTTGGGCGTCAGTACTAGCCAAGCTGGAACAATACACCTCTAAACAAATCATTACCTTTTGGAAATTGAAGTTCAATGGCCGAACTTGGTGTGGGATGTGCCCGCACTCTGTGGCCGCCCTGGTATACCTACCCACTGGTCAAAGGATGCGCAAGCCTAGGAAAATGCTTTCACTCGGTTACTTTTTCCTTTCTTCTCTTCTCTCGCACAACACCTTTCTTCCTGTCCACAACTTTCCTCAAGTTTTTCCTTTGATCAATTAATCACAGTCAATCACGATCTTCATCTCGGCTTCGTTCAAACTTTCTGTTTCCACTTGAGCAGTTCCATTCCGCTGCGTAAAGCCCTCATCGCCGATCATTACCTCCGCAGCTATTATTGACAACACTCCCCTTATCCCATCAACACTCTTCGGTATCTGGACCAGCTCCTCCGGGTAAAACACACATACCCAACACGGAGATTTCCTAAGCGAACATACTGGAGCGCCAACCCCGCGGTGGAAATCCCGACAACCTCCGCCCGCCAGGTACGATAACCTTAAGTTTTCCGATACTATAAGGCGGGCTCCCGTCCCACCATAAGCAAAAGGACTGGACGCTTTGGAACACTTGCTGGGAAGGTGAAGAATTCCAGACTGTGGGAAAAAAGATGGAAATCTAAGACTATGTTTCATGAGCACCTGGGAAAGGGGTGAAATCTTCGCCGATTACAAGTACTAATCCTTCCTTTCCGCTGAGAAACAGAGCGAATAGCTAAAGTGTCTGGTAGTAGCCTGGACCTTCCAGCTCCCGCTACTCAAGAGCAAATCAACCAACGCTTCACGACCTCCTCTTGTCCGGGGCCTGTTGCGGGGACGCCCTTGAAGTTGATTGATGGAGCTCGCGACGAATTTTATCACTACAGCCTCTGTATCTACCTTGGGTAGGGAAATCAATGGTTTATTCGGCAAGGGGTCATGACACTATAGCAGTGTTCCCAACGGTCGCAGGAAAGATTGAAAGCTTCTGGTGCCTGTGTGAGGGGCGGGAGTGGTGAGGCTGGGTGGTCGTGGTAGTTAGTTCCGGGTTCCAAATCCCGGGTGTGGGGATCGGCGAATTATTGGGATAGTTTTTGTTTATCAGTTTAGAGCAAATGGAATCGTGGAATTGTCCTTGAGTCGTTTTTTTTAAAAACTTTTTTTGCCAAGTGCCAGGTGAACCCTAGTATCTAAATATGCCATTTTTTTTTCAAGGACAGGAAAATATCACCAATTCGCATCGGGGATCTTGTCAGTTCGGGTGTTAACCTATGTGGGGAGGAGATATACACAGTTGGCGTAGGCACTAGCATAGAAATTTTCGAGTCTGTTCACGAATATGACACTTAAACATACCGGTATGATAGTCTATTTCCTCTGCGTATCTCTCCTTCCAACTCCCGAACCGACATAATAATTAGCACTGAAAATGTTTTTCTTAAATCGTGGTGAGAACACACCTTGCACAGTCCATAGGCCCCTCTGTAAAAAATATTGTTGCAAGTACAGTTGCCCCTGGCTATGATGAACGCCAAGAATCCCGACCTCAAAGCCACCTTCACTATATAATTCTTACTATGGGGGTTCACGAGAGCCAACTGTCCAGGATCACGCACTGTGCTGGACAAATGACTGGGATTTTGGCGGTACGGGATAGCAAAGCTAAGACTGTCCTGTCCTGTACGCGCATATCACCGAGTATTGTCCCTGGACAGAATTAACCGCGCACAGAGCAACAAGAAAAAACTTCGGCCATAATAACGCCACGCCCCACCACAGGCCTCACTATCATGGAAACAAAAGAAAATTAAAAATTAAAAATGTATAAACACATAGTAGGATACTTGTAGATCGTACTCGTAGAAATTGATCTTTAAAGAAATTTCTTTATGCGGAAGTGCTCGGTGGTGAGGGCTGGCTGCAATACCATGCGTTAAGTCACGCCACTGCAGTTACCCCCCCGCTACCATGACCCTCGCTATGATGAATTTTTTGGCTATAAGGAGCATCGGCTCGCAGCCACGCCAGTGAGTTTATTACAGAGTACAGTACAACAGGCCAGGTTTTTAGTATCTCTATGGATTATACTGTAACAGAAATTCAGAACATACTGAGATTCATATAAGACAGCGAGGTCTCCGGGTTATCTCGATAATACGGATACCTCGCTGTCCTGTATGAAATGTGTTCTTTCCTCACAATCGTTGTCCGTTGTCCTGCGTTGTCCTGCTGTGTGTGAAGAAAAGGAAAGGAAAGACAAGTGAGAGAAATGGCTCCCTCATGTAAACTCACTCCCCCCTGTCCACCAAGCCTCTCGCTCCAGTAACCTTCTAACGTACATGACCTATGAGGCTCCCGAACTAGCTCTAATTTAGCTAAAGATACCAAGGGCAGCTAAGATGAAATTTATCCACAACAGTACTGTACCATTGCCCCCTATATAATGTTGGCTCTATTAGTTCTACGATATATATTGAGGTATGGCTACCCACTTAGGTCATGTCTATCTCACCTCACATACTCGAGTACATACCACACACATCCCAACATATAATTGGGGTGATCTCTCGCTTTGGAGGAAGCTCTTCCACCACTTCTTCTACCTTTCATAGTGTCAACCTTTCCTTCCTTCTATTTTTCCCTTCAAAAATATTTCCTCACTACATCCGTCAAAAATAATGTCTTGTGGTCGTAAGAATTCCCCTTTTATTCGGTCCTAGTTTGATTATTGGCTGACAAATGGGGGGCTTTTTTTCCAGCATTGTGCAGAGTGTTTGGGCCGATTGGGGTAACGGTTTCTTGTACTGGCCTATTGTATTGGTCAAACACAATGATGCTGTCTGACATGCCCCTACATCATAAGAGAAATTGACAACAAACTAATGGAAAACTTAGGAAAAACTTTGATGAGCGCATCGACCAGGTCGAGCAACGATTTGATGAGAAGATCGACAGGGTCCAGCGAACTCTTCATCGAAAGCTGGATCAGACACAAGTGATCACTACGGGAGCAGCCTTAGTGGACGTTAACGACCCGACCAAGATTACCGCCATGCAGAAATGTCTAAACAAGTTTCGTACCGATGTGAGTTCAAGCTGGGATGATGGTAATATCTATCAGACGGTAAGCAGTAGATTCCCTCCATTAAGTTACAATTACTGATTAGTACTTGAGTAGTTCCTCGCGTGGTCGCTGGAAAGCGCCTTGCGTAAGGATTAGTCGTAGGGATTGTTAGACGATCGTGGCTGTTAGTTTCTGGTGGGGCCAAATGGGGGGAGGGAGGGTGGCCGATTATTAGATTGGTTATTTTTTATAGAGAAAATGAAATCATGGAATTGTCCCTAAAAAGGTGGTTTGCCAAGATCATAAATATGCCATTTCCTCAAACACAGGAAAATATCCTAAACCAGCATGGGGGGTCATGTCGCAGTGCTCCCAGCCATCCAGTCCTTCCGTCTTCGGGGGAGGAAGGGACGGACTACAGTTCATCGTCAGTCTCATTGCGGGGTTCTAGGAACGGACTACGCCGGGGAAGGTGAGCACTAGACGGATTGAAAGGGGCCATATTCCCAGCGCTTGGACGTTCAATACTAGCCAAGCTGAAACAATAGACCTCTAAACGAATCATTACCTGTTGGAAATTTCAGTTCAATGACCGAACTTGGTGCGGGATGTGCCCGCACTCTGAGGCAGCCCCGGCACACGCACCCACTCCCCAGACGACGCGCAAGCCTAGGAAAATAATTTCTCCCCCTTGCTTTCTTCTCCCTCCTCTTCTGTCGCCCAACACCTTTCTTCTTGTGCACAACTTTCCTCACGTTTTTCTTTTCATCAATTAATCACAATCAATCAACGAACTTCATGTCCTCTGAAGCGGTTGACTCCACTAAGTAAAATCCTCACCTTAAATCATTACCTCCTCGGCCACTATTTGCAACAGTCCCCCGTCGTCCCTACAGTCTCCAGCCATCCACGGCCGTCCTTCAGTAATCCCCGCTGTCCTCAACCGTCCCTGGTCGTCCAACCCCCCGGCCTAAACTACAATGTCTCACCCTGTAAGACCCGCCGTCCTGTCCCGTCCAAGGTGCTCCCGTCCAGGGCTCTTTGGGGCCCCCGGTCGAGGCCAGCCCCCCCGATGGCTGGGAACACTGCCCACCATGCCCCAGATGCCTGAGACTACAAACCTTCATGGGCCTGGCGGGGTGCCCAGGTTGGGAGCCTGGCTGCTGATGGCGATGAAGACATCAGGCTGGATATGTTCCATGAGGACTGCCATGGGTTGCGTCCCAAGCACAGAATGCAATCGTGCCCATGCTTTTGGATGGGTGGGAGTGGCGAAGGTGAGAGAAAACTTGCCCATCCTCAGTCACGGGCGGCTACTAACTAAATAGAACTAACAAACAAGTGTGCGAAAAAATTGATTTATCCTCAACGCCGTCCTACGCTCTCCACAACTCAACTAAGGTAGTTGCCCATATCCTACTACACTTAACATTTCCTGAAGGCTGACACCGGTAGGCAGTGTTCCCAGCCGTCCAGACCGTCCGTCTTCGGGGGGGGGGGGAGGGATGGACTATAGCTCATTGTCCGTCTCTTTGGGTTGTGCCAGGACGGACTACGCCGGGGAGGTGAGCACCGGACGGATTGAGAGAGGCTGTAGTCCTAGCGCTTAGGCGTTCGGTGCTAGCCAAGCTGGAACAATAGACCTCTAAACGAATCATTACATGTTGGAAATTGCAGTTCAATGGCCGAACTTGGTGCCGGATGTGCCCCCGCTCTGGGACCGCCCTGGTATACCTACCCACTGGTCAAAGGATACGCAAGCCTAGGAAAATGATTTCACCCCCTTGCTTTGTCCTTCCTTCTCTTCTCTCGCACAACACCTTTCTTCCTGTGCACAACTTTCCTCAAGTTTCTCCTTTCATCAATTAGTCACAATCAATCACCGATCTTCATCATCACTGAAGCGGTTTTACTCCACTGAGCAAAATCCTCACTTTAAATCATTACCTCCTCAGCCACTATTTGCAACGGTCCCCTGTCGTCCCCACAGTCTCCAGCCATTCCCGGCCGTCCCCTGTCGTCCCTGGCTATCCACCCCCTCCCCTGAACTAACATGTCTCACCCTGTAGGGCCCGCCGTCCTGCCTAAAGACGGCAGTCCTGCACATAGCTCTCCCCGGACGGACTACATATAGTCGTCCCGTTCCGTCCGAGGCCCCGGACCATTGGGAACACTGGATATGTTCGACGAGGATGGCGGAATGCCACTCACATGGGCTGCGTGCAAAGAACAAAACACAATGGTAAAGTTGCTGTTAGATCGGTTGAAGTGGTGGAGGTGAGAGAAAACTTGTTCATTCTCAGTTATGGGTGGCTACTAACTAAATAGGACTAACAAACATGTGTGCGAAAAATTGGTTTACCCTCAACGTCGTCCTGCGCTCTCCACAACCCAACTAAGGTGGTTGCCCATGCCCTACTACACTTAACGGTTCCTACAGGCTAACACCGGTAGGGAGTGATACCAGCCGTCCAGTCCATCCGTCCTCCGGGGAGGACAGGAGGGAAAACTGTTCATAGTCAGTCATTTTAGGGGGCTAGGACGGACTACGCTTGGGGAAGTGAGGAGCTGGCGGACTTTAGGGGACTATAGTCCTAGCTCTCGGACCTCAGGCACTACCCGAACTGAAATCATACACCTCCGGAGGCGCCCTTCAGGCATCATGAGACATTACTCATGCCGCCCCTGCAAGGCTCTTGGCAGTCCCCCCGCTGGACCCCACTGAGCGCCCGGGAGGGTTGGGAACACTGGGGAAAGGCAGCCAACCCCAACCGACTACGACCGGATCCCCATTGGTGATCCTGGATCACCCAATAAAGATGGACCAAATTGCAGGAGAGGCTTAAAACCTTCGGCGCCTGCGTTAGAGTCAAGAACGGGGAGTCCTGCCTTAAAGGTAAGTGGTATGATAGATCAATTCTAGTTGGTTCGAATTAGTAATGTGACTTGAGTAGACTTCCCAGAGGGCGGGGGTAAGGGGATGATCTTGAGGATCGCCCAATGGCTATTCAGCTAATTATTGACTTGTTTGTTTGGGGGGTTGTTAAGGATGGAGGGCTTTAGGAGGAGACAATGATTTTTTTTTTATAGAGGAAATTGCAAATTGAATTATCCCTCAAATACATTTTTGCCAGCACCTAGTAGCCCTAGTGAATATGACTTTTTTTGTTTTTCTGACAGACAAGAAAATACTTATAAAATAGCATTGTGATCATTTTAGTTCCAGGCTATGTAGGCAAGAGAGACACTCTATTGCACAGTAGTATTTCATCTATAAGGCCATTATTCTTAGATATGACTAAGTTATTACAATACATTACTATGAAATATCTACTTTCTATACTTCCACCTGTTATGACCTGCATAATGGTTCTGATCATGATTCAAAAATTTCCAAATTGGTCAATATGATTAACGTATTTTACCTAGTTATGGGACGTATCATAGTTATGGGACACTTTGTTAACCCAGTATTGGGACATGTAAAATACTCATATCTCCACCAATAGATCTTTAATTAATCTGAAATTTGTAGACAACAATGACAGAGTACTTAGATTCTATATAGGAGAATTTCAATAAAGTTAAGGTAATTTTCTGTTGTTGAGTTGCTAATAGATATGTGGTAGGGAGAAATAGACAAAAAGATATTAAATAAGGCTAGAGAAATGAAAATTGCAAATTATGGGGGACACTTAGCAGTGTCTGAAAGCCCTAGGTCTGGTGAATCATGCCCTATGTTTTGAAGCAAGGGTCTCTAGTATTTAGCCTAAGTCATGCATTTGAACTCTTGAATTCAGGGACCTCTCCGCAAACTTTATCTTTCCCTCATTCACTATACGGCAAAAACACAACACAATCAATTAAACAAAGCCAACAACTACCCAAAATGCCTTGCAAAAAGGATGACAAGGAGCAGAAGATCCAGCAACCACTCCAAGCCTATACTACCAATCCTACTGATCAGCAAAAGACTATCCTGGGTCTGATCTGCTAGTACCGCGTCCGGACCTCGTTCTTGCCTCCCGTGCATCCTGTGCATCTGGGGGTGTATTGCAACACTAAATTGCATCCGGATGCAAGTTGCCATACCTCCATTCCTTCTGGACGTACTTCACAACACCACCACACATCTGGACACGCTTCACAACACTACTGCTCATCTGAATTCATCCCTGATCTTTCTGAAGGCAAAAATGCCAGCCCACCCCGCTCTGAAAGCGAGTGATCGCTCTAGCAGTCTTTAGTGAGCATAGTTTGTTGTGGTTTCTCAGCACTTAGCCTTAGATGGGATGTGCACGACTCCGCACTTTGCTCTCATCACACACCCACCTATATACTCCCTCTTCATGGCCTATCCTGAAGACTCCACCACAACCACTATATTGATTCTGAATCCGACACCTGCATTATGTTAAGCTACATACCAGCTACATACCAGTATTAGATCCATCCTGACCTGGCTATTATTGATGGAGTTACCTTTATGCTGGGTTTTTTGAGGGGTTTAGTAAGCGCTGACCTTGAAGCCAGATTCTGCCAGCATCAGATATGCGATCACAGAGCCCTTTCGGGACGTTATTCTATACCTTCCCAGCTATCGAACGCTGTAAAGTGCGTCCTGATACGATGATTCTCCTTTGTGCTACAAAGTCTTCTGAAGGGGGGGGGGGTCTTATGCCAGGCTTTTGTAGTGTTTGGCGAGGGCTGACTTTAAAGCCATGTTTCGCCGGTGTCAAGTGTGCGATCACTGCGCCCTTTTGGGATTTTATTCTACGCCCTCCCGGCAATCGAACGCTGTGAAGAACGTCCCGATACGATGATTCTCCATGGTGCTACAAAGTCTTCTGAAGGGGGGGGGGTCTTATGCCGGGTTTTTTAAGTGTTTGGCGAGCGCTGACTTTAAAGCCAGGTTTCGCCAGCGTCCGGTGTCCGATCATAGAGCCCATTTAGGACGTCATTCTACGTCCTCCCAGGTATCCAACACCGTAAGGAACGTCTTGATACAACTGTTTCCCATAGGGCTATTGAGTCTTGTGAAGTCAGAGGTCTTGAGCTGGGCTTTTGTTACAAGGGGTGTCTTGAGTGCTGACCTTAAAGCCAGATTCTGCTGGCGTCCGGTGTGCGATCACGGAGCCCTTTTTAGATGCCATTCTACGCCCTCTCAGCTATCCAGCGCCGTAAGGCCGTCTTGATACGACCATTCCCCATTGTGCTATGGAGTATTCTGAAGGGGGGGGTCTTATGCCCGTTTTCTTTAGGGTCCAGTAAGTGCTGACTTTAAAGCTAGATTCCGCCGGCATCCAGTGTGCAACCACAGGGCCCTTTTAGGATGTCATTGTATGTCCTCTCAGCTATCCTGCGCCGTAAAGAAGGTCTCGATACGACCATTCTCCATGGCGCTACAGAGTCTTCTGAAGGGTCGAGTCTTTATACTGGGTTTTTGGTCGAGTGTGCCTGGGTGAAGCCTGTATTTAAATATATTAGAATTAGAAATATAATAGAAGACTAGCTACAAGGACTTTCAAGTTATAAAATAAATTGTGCCCTAGGTCAGGAGTGGGTAAAGGGGGACCCTTGAAGAAAGTTCAGAAGGAGTAGTACTGCGTCTGGGTGCCATCTGAATATTAGGTAGGGCATCCACTTGCGTCCTGAGTGCGTCCAGATGCACGATAAGGCTTGCGCCACGTCCAGCGTAGTGGTTGACAATTTGAGCATCCTGTGCATCAGATGCACAGAACGCTCAGAACGCATCTAATAATGTTTGCTAATGCTCTCTCTGTCCACAATCTAGCCGATCTCCATGGAATTCCCAAAAGGACTCTTCACAATCGAATTTCAGCAAAGCCCATACTAGCCAAACAAGCCCACGAGACCTAACAAGTTCCCTCAGCTGCAGAAGAGAAGACAATTAGTACATGGATTAAGAAATGGGATAACTTTGATTTCCCTCCAAGGTATCAGCATGTTTATCAAATCGTCCAAGGTTTATTATTCAACCGAAACGCATCTGACAACCTTGAAGAATACTGGCTTCTGCACTTTCTTGAGTGACATCCAGATTAGATTCTAAAGTTGGCAAGACTTTGGATAAGGAAAGAGCTCTTGCAACCGATTTGGACTCCTTTAAGATCCATCTGGATCACTTTTCCCACATCAAATGCAAGTTACATGTGAGCAATGAAAACATTTAGAATACGGATGAGAAAGGTTTGGCCATTAAGCTGGGTGGAGAAGGAATCCTGGTATGCCGGGCATCACACTGCAATCCCAGTATTGTTCAGGATGGAGAGCGTGAATGGCTTACTGTTGTAGAGGCGATTGTTAGGCATACCAGAATGCTTAGCCTTCCTTTAGTGAATAAAGACCTATAGTTACCCTACCTTAGGATTCTGAGTTCAAAGAGGACAAGCCAACACCCCCATCAGCAAGAAAAATCAGTTTACACCCTATGCACCCTATGCTTCTGAAGGCATCAGGAGACAGAAATGAGGGACGAAAATTGAAAAAATGATAATTTGCCAAAACGCCTTAGCTGACGAAATAATATCCTATTCAAAGTGTCTATATTTAAAAAATGACCTCTATCGGACATAATTAACATGTCCATTTTTGCTGAAATTGAATTGAACAAGTTATCAGGATGCGCGTGGATGCCATAGGAAGACTTCAGATGTCTTCCATTGTACCACAGGCTCTTCCCAACATAAACTCTACTTCAGGATGCAGAATTTAGATTTTTTCCTGATGCCCTTCCCACACCAGCGTTGGGACGGCGCTACATCGGCAGACGCCACCGTAGTTGCGTCCCCTCACCAAGGACATGATCATTGGAGCCCTCCTCGTAACCCCGGATACGTCGCGGCCGTCCGTCCGACCGGATCCCATTCGCAGGATATATGAGGAAAGAGCTTTGACGAGCATATTCAAGTGGTTCGAGCCAAATCGGTCGACGTCGCATAAGGTTACTGAGCACTAAAGACGAGGGTCGCGAAAGTGGTCACTAAGTAACGAGACCCGTTTACGGACAATGGTTAAGCAACACATTCCATACTCCACGCTCTCGCGATGAAAGTCGCAGAAGTGAATGGTGTTGTTGGATGAGGTAGTTTGAGAAATCAGGCATACCCGCACTCATACACATCAATAGTATCCGCAGGATGCTGACGGAACCCCACGATAATGATATGACTATGAAAGGATAATGGCTATTGGTGCGATTATCTTGAGAAGTCTATCTTATGCCTTGCAGATGTCAGTTGCAGAAAAAGTCTGCAATGCTGAGAGGTTCGATAACAAAGCTGGCCCCTTTGTTGGTTCGATCATGAAGACCATTCTGCGTATGCAAATGGGAAACCAGACTTCATGCCGACGAAGATGGATCGTAACCGATGGACTAATGTGTGGGAGCACCGTCAGGAAATTTCACGGTGTTGCGATTCAGAAGTCGAAGTGAGATAACTGAATTGTCAAGGTCAAATGGTGTTCGCACTTTTAGAAGAAGACGGAGTTTGTTAGTAGGTACTTAGTTAGTATGAGAACTGGATGTAGCCCGCGACCACCCAGATGCGGCATATAAATATTGAGGTTCCTCCCGAGCTATTTAAACATTATCAAGCAACGGAGAAGAGATCTTATCAATATAAGTTTTTACGCTAGAAAAATCTTTATCACTTTACCTACCTCTATTTTGAATTATTGAGGCTTCCTAGACAATCTCCGTCTACGATTAAGATTATCGGCCTGAGTTATCTCGCGAGACTTTGAGATAGGCTCCCGCCTAACAGTATATTGATAGTTCTCCTTGTTACCAATGGCTCACTATATGACAACTCTCCTCGGCAAGATAAGTGAAGCATTCATTTTCGAACCCTTATCTCTCGCCGATTCTATCTTCGAACATTGATTCTACACATTTGAAGAACTTTCAGAAGATACACCTCACCTTCTCAAAATACTTTACCTTTTCCCGCACGGCAATACTGTTGCCGCTGCCCCTGCAGCTGTTCAAAAGAACGAAGACCTGGCCGAAGAACCAGACGCGGAGTGGAACACTCCCTATCCCACGAGGGATATAAAAACCTACGAGTTTCCAGACGAATTCTGGAACACCAGATACCCTACCTCCGAAAGGGACAACAAGATTCCGCTTATCTGGCTTAACCCCAAGTCAATTCGATAAGCATCATCAGATACCCTCCAAACCAGTGCGACAAGGCACAACGAATTACCCGGTGTATCGGCAACCTGACACATCACGATCACCAATCATGACAGAAGAAACCCAAGACTCCAAAATGACCGGCAGGGATGAGACGATCATCCATAGCAGCAGCCGAACCCCTGGTCCACTGGATACCAGTACCCTTAAAAAGATAGCTCTCGGACCACTAACGCGAGGACGTTCTAAGACACCTACTCCTAACTTTGTCTCAAAGGAAGAGTTAAACCAATTCGCGGGCCACCTTGGAGGAGTTCTCGGAAGATTTAGTCAACAAATGGCTAGAGAACAAAAATCCATATACCTAGATATCGGACGACTATCTAGGGAAGGCCAACAACAGGCAAGAGCGTTAGGAAAACTCCAGCACTGGTTGGAACTAGGTGAGTCCATACTGGTCGAGGAATTAAACATGTTCGAGAGGACCATCGACATGTTGGACCAAGAGTCCAGAACGATTCAGGCAGAAATCGTGGCAAAGGTCCAAGTAGAATTTCAAGCCCAACAAGCCCGCCAGGCAGAACAGGCGGAACACAGCCAGCGACAGGACGAGCAGCTTCGGGACCATATCCTCGAAGTCGAGGAAGCTCAAGCAAACGATAATGCCAACTACGTGTCGGTTATAAATCAACATAAGGAGGAACACAAGGAGGCCGTGTAAGATCAACAAGGACATTATAAAGCAGAAATGGCGAAGCTTCATGATATCCTGAATGATCTAAAGGCCCAGGTAGGAGCCATTTCGGCTCAAAGGTCAGCAGCCCCAACTGTAGTTACTGACAATAGGGAACGGCCTGTACGGAATACCGATGGAGCTCCAAAGAAACTGTCAAATCCCACTCCTGAATAAGGAGGAAATGGGGGAGGTCAAATACCACCAATGACTATGCATGGGGCAGGAGACCCCGACCCAGACGATGGTGACGATGACGACGATGAAGGGCAGGATCTGAAAGGAGGCCCGAGTCGCGGAAATAAGGGAAAAGGCCAAGGGGAGCTAGATCCCGAAACGGGGGACGAAGAAGAAGAGGTCGTAGACGTCATGGCAAAAGCAATCGCTCGGGAACGACTGCTAAACACCAAAAGACCCTCCGACCCTCTGTGGGTATTCAAAAACAAGTCCTATCAGGATATTCGAATATGGTTAATGGCAGTTCAAGAATATTTCGAACGGAACAGCCACCTATGGACCATAGAGGTAGATTGAATCAAGTACGCCCTGGGACGAATGGAAGGAGACGATATAGCTCCTTTCACAGATACCTATGAGAAAAAGATGTCGGGGGCATTGGGATATAAAAAGGAGATCGGTTACGAAAGATGGTTCATGTTTGAACAAAAAGAAACCGAACGATTTGCGCCTACACATGAGGCGGAAAGGACCCACAAGTTGATGAAACTTGAGAGGTATCATGGGGATATACGACAATTCCTTTTGCGAATGGAGAACCACAACATCAAAGTTGAACTCCAAGGGGTAGCATGGAGAGACATGCCTAAAGCTCAGATGCCAGAGGCCGGATTATTAAGACTATGGTTCGAAACCTATCCCAACGACGAACTGTGGTTGGCAGGGTTTAAGAATGCTATGATTCAGCAGGAGAATCATGAGGCAGAGAAAGGTCTAAGACATGGAAAGGGTAAATCCTCGGGAACATTGATAAGTTGAAAAACAGAAGACCGGGCTCAAACGAAGAGCAATCCAAGACCCCCCAAAAGGTATACGGCAGAAAAACAGGCCACCTATAAGGGAAGGCCTAAGGTACCCCGTACGAAACAATGGTCAAAAGAAAAGACAGCTACCAACAAAAAAGAGGTAGTACATACAAACTGGGATAAAGCTCACAACACCATACCTAAAGATGTTCGGGATCGACGAAGGAACAACAAAGCATGCACACGATGTGGGATGACAAACCACTTCTGGAAACATTGTCGAAAGGAGCAGTCCATCGCTACATTCGGTACCAAAAGGTACAAATCAATTAAACGAAAGCGCGATCAACCTCAAACCCAGAGAAAAAGGGTAGCTATCGTGGCTGAACGAAGCCAGGGAGAAGGTTCACGAACGGTGAACAGAATAGATCGTCCGGTTGCATGGAGCATGTATGACGGAGAGGAACTATGAGTGTTCTCAGGCACCACCGGCGACGGCGGATGGGTAGTGCTGGCGTAACTCCGTGAATCGAAACTCAAAATGAACAACGCGGCGCGCACCTTATGACTCAGGTCCCAGAACGAAGAATCTATATCGAATGAACCCCTCGGTCGATGAACCTTGGAGAATTGACGAATAAGACAAATCGGAAGAAGGGGAACCAAGTCATAAGAAGAAGGAAAAGAGTCCAGCCAGGCACCGAGACGACACAGCCCAATGTAATCGTTCATGGAAGTTGGTAACTGAGTTCGATCGTGTTAAGAGGAGTGAAACTGGACAAGGGAAGAAACCAGGGCACGGATTGAGGAAGAGCTTGGGCGAGGATAATTACACGAGCTGTGGCTTTAGTGACTAGGGCACGCTTATCTTTAAGCCTATACACTATCCAAGGCCCAACAGGTATCTTGGTTAAAATCTCAAATGTTATAGACGAAGGTACCATTCCCGATCAGTCGCCAATGGACCACGAAATAAGTCAATGATACGGACTGGGCAGGCCTAGTTGCAAGGTAGAACCATTGTGCGAGACGGTAATTCCTTGTATTTGGGAACTCCTCGGCAGGAGATAAAGACTGCGGGTAGTGGGCTGCCCGAAATACTAATTCAGAAGGTTTATCTGAGGAGTCCTCTCTGGACGAAACTGCGTGGGCGCGGTAATAAACAACGACAGTCAACGAGACAATGCATTTTAAGAGAAAAAACGATGAACCGGATAGCCCTCACAGGCCAATACCGAGTTCTCCAAAACATTATTGATGTCCGGAAGGACCAACCCAATTAGATGCTGTGGGCAAACGCACGTGCATTCATGTTTTATTGGACTCGGGAGCTAGTTGCTTCCTATTAAGCGAGAAGTTAGTCGAACGACTCGACATCCCATACAAAGTCGGAAAAAAACCCATCAAAATAATCTGATTCGACAGACTTTCAAGTTCGTCAGGCAGTCAAAGATATACCTGCCCCATCACGTTGGAAATCGGAAATGGACCTAGGTCTCCCATATCCGCAGAAATAGCGCCAACAGGACGTTTTGACATTATCATACCCTTTGGATGGTGGTACCATGAACATCACTTGTCACATTTAGATGAACAAAAGAAATAGAGTTTCGAGCAGATGACATGTCGCAACCAGGTCGAGAATGAGGCTGTGAAGGATCTGTTTGAGTATGACGAAACAGTCGCATTCGATCCAAAGGCTCAGTATGTGGGAAGAATTGGAAGGATAGTGTTAGGCGGGAGCCGATCTCAAAGTCTTGCAAGATAACTCAGGCCCATAATCTTAATCGTAGACGGAGATTGTCTAGGAAGGCTCAATTGTTTCAAAATAGAGGTAGGTAAAGTGATAAAGATTTTTCTAGCGTAAAAACTTATATTGATAAGATCTCTTGTCCGTTGCTTGATTATGTTCAAATAGCTCAGGAGGCACCTCGATATTTATATGCCGCATCTGGGTGGTCGCAGGCTACATCTAGTTCTCATACTAACTAAGTACCTACTAACAACTCCAGCTTCTTCTTAAAAGTGCGAACACCATTTGACCTTGACAATTCTGTTCTCTCACTCCGACTTCCGAATCGCAACACCATGAAATTACTTGACGGTGCTCCCACACATCAGTCAATTGGTTACAATCCATCTTCGTCGGCATGGAGTTTTGCTTACCATTTGCATACGCAGAAGGGTCTCCATGATCGAACCAACAAAGGGGCCAGCTTTGTTATCAAACCTCTCAGCATTGCAGACATATTCTGCAACTGACATCTGCGAGGCATAAGATAGACTTGTCACGATAATCGCACCAATAGCCATTATCCCTCCATAGTCGTATCATTATCGTATGGTTCCGTCAGTATCGGAAAATACTATTGACGTGTGTGAGTGCGGGTATGTCTGATTTCTCAAACTACCTCATCCAACAACACCATTCACTTCTGCGACTTTCATCACGAGAGCGTGGAGTAAAGAATGTGTTGCTTAACCATTGTCCGTAAAAAGGTCCCATTACTTAGTGACCACGTTCAACACTCTTGTCTTTAGTGCCTAGTAACTTTATGTGACGTCGACCGATTCGGCTCGAACCACTTGCATAAGCTCGCCAAATGTCTTCCCTGATATATCCTGTGAACGGGATCCGGTCGGACGGACGGCCGCGACGTATATGGGGCTACCAGGAGGGCTCTAATGAGTATGTCCTTGGTGAGGGGACGCAACTACAGCGGCGTCTGCTGGTGTAGCGCCGTCCCAACGCTGGTGCGGGAGGGGGGTGTTGGCTTTTCCTTTTGAACTCAGAATCCTAAGGTAGGGTAACTATAAGTCTTTATTCACTAAGGGAAGGCTAAGCCTTCCGGTATGCCTAACAGATAGAAGAAAAGGATCCCGTAGAATTGGAAACTTTACCAGGGGAATATGCTCAGTTCAAACATTTGTTTCCACCGGAAGCGTCGGAGAAAATGCCCCCGAGACAGACGTTTGATCACGCGATCGCCCTTAAGGAAGGATCAGAACCTCCTTGGGGACCTGTCTACCCTATGTCACAATACCAGTTAAATACCTTAAAAACTTATCTGGACGAAATGTTTGCACAAGGCAAAATTACGCATAGCCAGTCACCGGCTGGGGCGCCAATTTTGTTCGTGCCAAAACCAGACGGTCGCTTACAATTATGTGTGGACTACCGACAACTTAACAAGTTAACGATTCTCGATAAATATCCGCTTCCTTTAATGAGCGAATTATGAGATCGAGTTGCAGGTACCACAATATTCACAAAGTTGGACCTTAAGGACGGTTATCACCTGATTAGGATTAAGAAGTGAGATGAATGGAAAACAGCCTTCAGAACTCGGTACGGACAATACGAGTACAAAGTCATGCCGTTTGGATTGGTCAACGCTCCTGCAACTTTCCAACGCATGATGAATAAAATATTACTCGAATTTCTCGACCAAGGGGTAGTGGTGTACTTGGACGACATCCTTATCTACTCTAAGACGCATGCGGAACATGTCGCAATGGTCAAGAAAGTACTTTCGCGATTAATGGAACACCAATTAGCGGTTTCCATTAAAAAATCCGAGTTTCATGTGAAAGCTGTTGAATTTCTGAGATAAATTGTGGCAACAGACGGGGTGACAATGAGTACGAGAAAAGTAGACTCCATAAGGAAATGGAAGGCACCTAGATCAGTGAAGGAAGTTCAAATCTTTCTTGGCTTTGCAAACTTCTATCGAAGATTCATCAAAAACTTCTCAAAGATATGCAAGCCAATAACAGAAACGCTGAAAGGAGATAAACAAAAGTTCAGCTAGGGACGAGAGCAGAACATAGCCTTTGAAAAGCTCAAACAGCGGTTCACAACGGCGCCAATTTTGGCGCATTTCTACTCGGAGCAGGAAACGGTAATCGAAACCGAAACAAGCGACTTCGCACTCGAGGCAATTTTATCCCAATTTCTGGATAAAAGACTCCACCCAGTGGCATTTCATTCCCGATAACTGAACTCAGCCGAACGCAATCATGAGATTCGCGATAAAGAACTCCTGGCCATTTTGGAAGCGTTTATGGAATGGAAACACTACTTGTACGGCGCGGATAAACCAATTACGGTTTATACCGATCACCAAAATTTGCAACACTTTTTGACAACAAAAAAGTGGAATCAAAGACAAATTCGTTGGGCACAACTGCTTGAATCGTTCAATTTCAAGATAATTTATCGACCAGGATCGCGAAGCGGTAAACCAGACGCATTAAGCAGACGACCGGAGTATCGTCCTGAGGAGGGAGCTGAGCATACCGAACAGTCAATCCTAAAACCAGAACATTTCTCGATAAGTCTTGTACAAGACGAACCGGTTCAGGAAAAATTGACAAAACGGATGCTGGTACAACAAGCCGCAGCCATTCAAGTAATGAAGATGGCATCCAAGGCTACGCTACCAACGCGAGGCTCCAGATTCTCAGCGGGACATGACTTATACGCTCTGGACGACGTGCTAATTCCAGCAAGAGGACAAAAACCTTTCGGAACTGGAATGGCTATAGGAATACTGCAGGGGACTTATGCTAGAATCGCCCTACGAACTGGCCTGGGATACAAAGAAAGTATAGGAATCGGCGGAGGAGTAATAGATGCCGACTATACAGGAGAAGTCAAAGTCATTATGATAAATCATGGCAAAAAGAGTTATCAGGTTCAGGAAGGGGACCGAATTGCACAAATGATCATCGAAAAGATAGACATGTCTGGAATGATGGAGGTAGACCGCCTACAAATAACCGATCGGGGAAACAAAGGATTTGGGAGCACAGACATATCGCTAAAGCGAACCATTGCGGTAGAACAGGTACAACCGATCATGTGTAAGCTATATGCAGACAGCTGAGAAAACAGATTATTTAGCGAAAACGATATCCGACGAAACCCATGGCTCCTCGAGGAAGAAGTCATGGTGTCAAGCGCTATGATATCCAAAGCTCTACTTCAGGAGTACGAGTTGGAACTCTTGGAAGAAGTCCGAGAAGCGTCTAACCGAGATCTCGAGTGGTTGAGCAGAGAAGCGACGCTAAAAGACCTGATAAACTGTGGCAAAGAATTGCCTACAAGTTGGCAATACAGGGACGGGTTCCCCTACTTCAAAAATCGGCTATACATACCTGCGAACAATGCTCTAAAAACCAAGATTGCAAAAGGATGTCACGACTCGAAGATAGCAGGACATTTTGGGATGGAAAAAACAATAGAGATAATCACGAGAGAATTTTACTGGAAAGGATTCACCGAATGGATAAACAATTATGTTCGGTCATGCGATGAGTGCCAACACAATAAATCTCCATGACATGCACAATGGGGATTGCTTCAACCTCTCGAAACACCATACGCAGCATGGAACTCTATCTCAACCGATTTCATTACCCAACTACCGGAATCACAAGGCTACACTCAAATCAGGATAGTAGTCGACCAATTCACAAAGATGGCACACTTTATCGGTCTACCGACAAACGTGACTGCAAAGGACGTCGCTAATGTTTTCTTACGAGAAGTTTGGAAACTTCACAGTCTACCCATGGAAATCATATCCGAGATGGATGCAAAATTCTCAGGAGAATCTTGGGAATCTCTATGCAAGTTGCTAGGGATTAAACGAAAGATGTCAAGGGCATACCACCCACAAATGGACGGTCAGACGGAAAGAAACAACCAAGTGCTGGAAGGTTACTTAAGAAATTTCGTCAACTATGACCAGGACGACTGGTATCAGCTATTACCCTTAGCCGAATTCGCGTACAACAATTCAGCAACGAATGCATATGGAATGTCACCCTTCTTGGCGAATTACGGTTATCATCCACAGACAGCATGGATGCGAGAGCGACAAGCGCAAAATCCAGGAGCTGAGTTGTATGGTCACTGGATGAAGGCGATTCACAGACGAGCGGTAGAAGCGCTAAATTATACTCACGAGGCGATGAAAAAGTACTACGACCGAAAAGCATTACAACAGCCGGACTATAAAGAAGGCGATTTGGTAATGTTAAATGGGAAGAATATTCGTACAAAACGACCCTCGAAGAAGTTACGTCCCAAGCTCTATGAACCCTTCAAAATCCTAGAGGCAAAAGGACAATGCGCATTCAAAATCGAAATATCCCCTACGTGGAAGATACACCCAACCTTCCACGTCTCACTGTTAGAACCCTATCGAGCCTCAATTCGAGAAGGAAGAGAACAACCTCCACGAGAGCCAGAAGAGATCGATGGCGATCTCGAGTGGGAAGTGGGACGGATTGTAAAGAGTGAAATAATCTCTTATACAAGAAAGGTTCGCAGTCGCAATAAGCGAATGCGCGAACTGAGATATTTTGTTAAATGGAAAGGGTGTTCTGAGGATGAGAACACCTGGGAACCACCTGACAGTTTAGAAAACGCTCAGGAATTGATAGAAGGTTTTCATCAGGAAAACCCGGATATGCCAAGTAAGGCAGATGTTGAATAGGGAAGAAAGGTTTTCCTCGTGTGGACAAGTAAACGCATGAGGTTTTTTACCCTACTACCCGGAGTTCAAAAAGAATTTCATTTGTTTAATGGAAGGAAGATCTTAGAATCGTTCGAGGATGAAGCTTAGAGAGAGGGAGCTCGTGTTAGGCATACCGGAAGGCTTAGCCTTCCTTTAGTGAATAAAGACCTATAGTACCCTACCTTAGGATTCTGAGTTCAAAGAGGACAAGCCAACACCCGCCTCCCGCACCAGCGTTGGGACGGCGCTACATTGGCAGACGCCGCCGTAGTTGCGTCCCCTCACCAAAGACATGGTCATTGGAGCCCTCCTCGTAACCCTGTATACTTCGCGGCCGTGCGTCCGACCGGATCCCGTTCGCAGGATATATGAGGGAAGACCTTTGGCGAGCTTATGCAAGTGGTTTGAGCCAGATCGGTCGATGTCGCATAAGGTTACTGAGCACTAAAGAAGAGAGTTGCGAAAGTGGTCACTAAGTAACGAGACCCGTTTACGGACAATGGTTAAGCAACACATTCTATACTCCACGCTCTCGCGATGAAAGTCGCAGAAGTGAATGGTGTTGTTGGATGGGGTAGTTTAAGAAATCAGGCATACCCGCACTCACATACGTCAATAGTATCCGCAGGATGCTGACGGAGCCCCACGATAACGATATGACTATGAAAGGATAATGGCTATTGGTGCGATTATCGTGACAAGTCTATCTTATGCCTCGCAGATGTCGGTTGCAGAAAAAGTCTGCAATGCTGAGAGGTTCGATAACAAAGCTGGCCCCTTTGTTGGTTCGATCATGAAGACCATTCTGCGTATGCAAATGGTAAACCAGACTTCAGCCCGACGAAGATGGATTGTAACCAATGGACTGATTTGTGGGAACACCGTCAGGAAATTTCATGCTGTTGCGATTCGGAAGTCGAAGTGAGATAACAGAATTGTCAAGGTCCAATGGTGTTCGCACTTTTAGAAGAAGCTGGAGTTTGTTAGTAGGTACTTAGTTAGTATGAGAACTAGATGTAGCCCGCGACCACCCAGACGCGGCATATAAATATCGAGGTGCCTCCCGCGCTATTTAAATATTATCAAGCAACGGAGAAGAGATCTTATCAATATAAGTTTTTACGCTAGAAAAGTCTTTATCACTTTACCTACCTCTATTTTGAATCATTAAGCCTTCCTAGACAATCTCCGTCTACGATTAAGATTATCGGCCTGAGTTATCTTGCGAGACTTTGAGATAGGCTCCCGCCTAACAGCGATATCTGGTGAGGGGAACCTATTGGCCGCCTTGATTATCTTCAAGGCTAGTGCACATCTTATAGGACATGAAACCTATATTGAGATTCAGGCAAGGAGGATGTGTACTTTTCTACCTCTCCCAAACGATATACCAACACTGACATCACATTCAAGTGGTTTCAGGAGCTGTTTAAGCCTTCCTCCAGGCTGCCAATGACATCGAGAACCATCATATTCTACTCCTTAATGGACATTCAACTTATGTTGAAAACTATCAGTTCATCAATGATGCCATCAACTACAATATTCAGTTCATTTGTCTCCCATCACATGCACCCCATTTCTTGCAACCACTGGATGTGGGTATCTTTGGCCCACTTAGCACATATTACAAGCTGGTGTTGGGAGATTGTATTCGGCAGCTGGGTCCTGATGGAAAATCAAGAAAGGTGATGGGTTTCCAATGTTCCAAAGGGCCCATGTCAAGACCTTCACTGAAAGCAACATTAGATCTGCCTGGAAAGTCTGTGGTCTTATCCCCTTTAGCTGAGAGAGAGTTCTTAATGATCTAGTTCTTTAAGCCCAAATGGCTCCCAAGGCCTCACTTTCTGCTCGTCGTCCTGGTCTGGGATCTGTCTCCAGTTGCTTGGATACTGCCCCTGAACTTGATGTGATTGAGGAGGAGAATAAGGATATCCCCCTAACTCCAGCCAACAACTCTCTCAAGGAGTTACTTTCATGTTGTATCAAACAGGTAAGAATATCTGATCCGGAGACGGTAATTGCAAAAGGAGGAGGCCAATGCAGCTAAGCACTTGCTAAAGCCTGCAAAGGCAGATCGTAGACAGCTTCCTGGTGGGCTTTTACTTGGCTCCAAGGAGTTGGCCAAGCTCTATCAAAAGTGTGAAGAACAGGATACAAAGAAGCTTGAAGCTGGTGAGAAGCGTCAGGCAAAGAGGTCAGCTGCAAAGAGTACAACTGCAGCTAGCAGCAAGAAGACAAAGGTATCATACAGGCAGAGAGAACTTGATCCTGAGTCTGATGGTGATGGTTCTAATACTCTGGGGTCGACTGGCATTCATGTCGTAACTGATAATGAAGTGGTTGCTAAGATATGTTACACTTGATAAATAATTGCAATAGTTTAAACTAACGGCTTGGGACTTGTAAATTCCAACCAGATGATAACATCTACCAAATCGACCTCCAGACCACAGCGTACCTGTTCCAAAATACCAAATAATCTTTGAATTTTTTCTTCTAATTTGACGCCTGAATAGCTGAACCTGTTGGAAATAATCTGTTTTCATGCTAAATCTATGATACCTTCAGTACCTGTAGTTTGATGAATCTGTAATTTGTACAGTAAATTAAAAGTCCTATGGGCATTCTACATACTAAGTTTCATGGAATTCTAGGCATTGTGCATTGTTCTGTTGAAGTTGTTTTACATCCAATCAATATTTCACAAAGTATCCCATAACTATGACATGTCCCATAACTAGGTAAAATATGTTAATACTATTTGTGCACAGTTAACGGTTGACAATTTTTCCTCTCTACTTGAGTATTGACTAAACCCAGTAGGTGTCCAATACTTATCATGGACTATCAGGTACCCTCAGATCACATTAGGCCTCAGTCCAGTTAGAGTACAGGCAAGAATATTAGCACAAAGAGGGTGCAAACCTTGAGTTTTCTAGGGACAGTCTATAAATGTTTGGAGTTTACAAGGCGAGTGAACCGTTTATGCCGAATAAAGGTTTGAGGAGGGTTCCACTATGACAAGGCCTGTCCTGCAGTGCAAGTGGCTGTATATTTCTTTTCTCTGCTTAGTCACAATGTAACTTTGCTTCTTGAGATGGAGTATCCCTTTCTTTCCTTATAAAAAATAATATTTATACTAACAACGGAAAAACAGCCCACCTTTACAGTTACGTTATTTCACAGGATATCATACTTTAATAGGGAAATCAATTTTTGCAGAATGCTATTAAAAATATACTTCTTCACGAGATATGATTTTAGGAGCTCACAGCATAGCTCGCAGCTGCATCCGATATTCTTATGCCCTGTAACAATCAAATGATGGTTTAATAAATTAAAATAGCTTTTTAGGAGCTTCCTGTTCTCCTCCTTTTCATCTTACCACTAATGGAAGTCGCACGATTTGTGTTCGGGTGTGTTGACAGAAGAGATGTTGGAGTTGTATTCAGTTGGGTGTTCTATTGAGGTTGCTGGCTACGGTTCACCCCAAGTAGGGAAAACTCTGCTCATACATCAGATAGCCCTATGTCTCCGCATATGCCCTATACAACAGTTCATACCCTGAACTTTCACCCGTCCACACTTCAGTGGTCCTCCATACATATGTACCCTTCCCTTTGCCTGCAGTCCCTGCTCCTAAAGAAGTGCTCTACTACTGGGATTATTATTGTTGGGATGTGTGGCATGCATGTGTGAGGTGAGATGTTCGCTAATGACTAGTCGTACATGAGAGAAGACTACTTAAAGGGAAGCACGCGTACTGAAACGCTAACTTCCGTCCGGGGAGATACTACCTTCCTGTGGGTGATACGAACCTAAGAGTAAACTGAAGAACAAACCGACGGATGAAAACACGGAAATGATATCACGATCTAGAAACCGAACAGTACCAAGGTGGGCATTCACCGCTCACACACTGAGTAGAGTTAAAGAAACTAAAAACAATGAAAAAAAGAACCGGTGGAGAAAAGAAAAAAATCTCTATCCACCAAACACAAGGTCCGCGTTCTTTTTTCATTTTTGTCCTTGTTCCTTCGTCCGTTCTCCCTTGTGTTCCTGTGACCGTTGCCTCCTCCACTTCCACCAAACCCTACGATCCTTGCCCTCTGTTACTAATCCCTGCCCCTTTGCTCCGCCCATCTCACACCTAGCTATGTAAACCTTGTGCTATGAACGTAAAATACAGGAAACATTTTCGTATTATCAGTAGGCTTACTTCGAACCCCACAGTACCAAGCCCACTCCCGCCAACCAATGATAGACCAAACCCAAACACAGTAGGTAGGCCCTAAGCTAACCCATAGACATGGCCTAAATGGGTAGCCGTATCTCAACGTATCGTAGAGCTATGATAATAGAGCTAACAATTATACCATTAGGGATGAGACCCTATTGCGCATAACTTTGCTGATGAGCACGCACAGATACTCCCCATATCTTTCCACCTCATAGCAACACGCTGAGAACAGTGGCTGGGTGGTAATTTCTTTGGGAGACCGGGGAATATTGAACTATGATATGTCATTGTATTTCTCACTAGAGAAATCACAGAACCTCACTCGTGGTGTTTCCCCGGGACAAAAATAAGAAAAAGAAAAAGAAAACCTGCTCCCCCCGATAAATGTAAGAACATTTGGAAGTCAAAAGAGTGGTAGGTTTTTTTTTTAAGCCTGTGTAGTGAAGAAGAGAATTATATAGAGCAAAGTCATTGCAAACTCGAAAAACAAAAATCTCTCACATATGGATATCAGTAATCCGGAGGGTTTCTAAATACCCGTCGTAATTTGAGAACAAAGGCTCAACACCACACCTCTACTTCTACCAGATCCCCCCCGGGGCCGGCCCCTTTATAAGTGAATTCGCAATACCAGTACATTACCCCCACCCATCCAAATCCCTCTCCACCCCACCTAAACCTAACCCGCAAACGGCATTTAAGCAATTACATCTCTGCGCTAAGAATTAACAGTCCATCAGAATGCCCTTGCTACGGCGATCTATATGATACAGAAAGATTCCTAGTATAAGCACTCAAACTGCCCAAGAGGGCCTAACTCACTTCGCCCTGTAGCCACACCCGGAGACCGGGAAGTCTATCCCTCTCCAAGAATTTATTATCCATCAATTTGTCGCTCCTAGATGAGCTTTTTCATGTACCATATCACACACAAATTCGGGTGTTGACTAAACCCTAAAGGTTAACTTCTCTGCCACCCATTACTCTCGCACCGGGGAGCGGGAGCAGTCTTTGCCCACTTGCAATATAGTACTTCTTGCCTAGGGTAAGTGCCCAATGATCACCTGGCGAGGCCAGGGGATATCTAACATCAATTTGTGAACATTCCTGCAGACGTATCATCCTGAGTTGGTATTGTGATATTAAGGGTATCTGCAGTGTTCCCAACGGGCCAGGCCGCTCCCGTAATGGCCTAGGCCGATATAGGCCGAATTCGAGCGGCCTACGAAAGCCTATCAGGCCTGATAGGCGCCTATAGGCCCCGTGATTAGCGTCGGGAACAGATCGCTTTAAGGGTGTCTCGCTTCCCCCACCCCACCCCACCTCTTTCAACTTCCTCCTATTTTATTTTTTTCCTTTTTACCTTCGGTTATTGCTTCACAGACAATCACACCATGAGCGATACGCAACTCAGCAAAGTCATAACTCACTAAATCCCCAAGCCAATAAAGCGAAATCATTCTTGTGTTTTTAATGTTATTTTGTAATTGGAAAACATTTACGGTTAATCCTCACTGTATTGATACCCCTTATTATGTACAGTAGTCATCACATTACCGATGCACAGTTGACACACCGCAGTAGCGGTTCTCTTTCCTACGATGAATTAAATTAATTAATGTCACTAGGTGATCGGGAAATATTTACTGTGAATTCGGACCCGCGTGACTGTTCGCCAAGAGCGAGCTAGCTTAGGCCATATTGGCCGACCTAGGCTATATGGCCAGGCCGGCCTATCAGGCAGCAGATACCAAGCCTATACGGCCTATAGGCGGGCCCGGCCAGGCCAGGCCAATCAATTTTGAAGCCTGCAGGCGCAGGCCAGGCCAGGCCTTCGAGAATTTTGGTAGGCTAGGCCAGGCTTTACTCCGTCCTGGCCTACCTGGCCCGTTGGGAACACTGTCCCTCTTATCAAGGTTGGCTGGTGACAGTGCAGGTCGAGCCTTACTGTTAGTGATGTCGGCATTAGGATCATCGGTGCGGGCTGAATTTCTACCTTATCCTTGCCCGCATAGGCAGTGGGTAGTGGGAGCGGTGCCTAACCACCGTAGCCAGCTGTCAGATAATTAGCATTTTTGCCCAGGATCCTTACAACCTCATGGCATCCCTTGGAGAGATCGGACGACAGTTGGGTTTGGTTCTCATTGTCTAGTCTAGTAGTGTAGACGTCTTGCCGTTGAAAGAGAATTTTGACTACCCCTCACTCGCGCACGAAGCGACACACCGGAATTGGGACGGTAAGTTTGTGTGTCTGCCCTCTTCGAGTCAAATGCTCTCTTGCCAAAATCAACGCCACCACCTCCCCATTCCCATTACCCACCGCCCACGAGGGTGTCCTTTAGCCATATTTAGTGTTGCCCGGTCGTTCTAAATGAATCTTTACTGCCCCCTAATGACCATTCCCAGCCACTGCCAATGCCCGCCTAGTAAGGATCGACTACCCCAGCAAAGTATATTTGAGTAGCACCCCTGACATAAGGCCTCCCAGTCAGGAATGTCCTCCTCCAAGGGGACTCTCGAAAGATATCTCTTAGTGACTGAAGATCTGGCAGATGGCTTTGGTAGGCATTCGTCAAGTGCATCGATACAGACGAAACCTTTGGGTAATGAGGCAACAACAGTCCTCAACATTCGCATCCAATCCACTAGGAGCGGCCCTCTACCTCCAAACCCCCTTTCACCTCTTTTAAATGCCTCGTATAGACACCCGGGATGTCACCCCCACCCACCAGCTGCCTCAGCATACCCCCCACGACACCGGCGATCGTCTGCAACAAAACAATGCCATGCTCGGCAGAGAGTGTATTGGGATTCTTATTCTTTCTACATCTCCGGACGTGTCCTATACATACACAAACTTGACTTTACAGAAAGAACTCTTCGTCCGCAACACCCTCCACTATTTTCTCTTATCTTGGCTCCATCCACCCAGCCCCTCAGAGGTTTCCCGAAACTTCTATTGGGTGATTCCATCCCTCGCGTTTCGTCCTCTTACATTGTTTCTCCCATCTTCTTCGATCCTTCACAGTCGTGACACATCGGTCCGTTTCTTCACAGTCATTGTGTGACACTGACACGTTCCAACTCCTGGGATACCTTAATCTTTAACCTGTAGTCTCCCTAGTGCCAATGTCTAAAATATCACAAACGTTCCACCTTTAGCTAATGCCACAACCAAACATTCTGTCACTCTTCTGATACCATACTAGCTAATTGTGCAACCAGTATCAAACTTAATTCTTCTCAGCTATGCTCTATCAGGGTTCCGACTATCTCCCAGGGATATCTTCTTCAATTTTCAACAGTCTGCTCTTTCTGAGTAAGGAAGTTACAACGGCTATATCACCATCCTCTGCCTGATCACACAGGCTGTCGATCACAAGAGAACTAGTATTCCTCACCGTCAGATATATTCACTTCTGTCAAAGAATCTCATCACCTACTTTTGGTAGGTCTTCCCTACTCCCGGATTCCCGGAGAAAAACATATGTAGCGTTATCGGCTCCACCCTCACCTCCTCTCTACTCCCGAAACTTGCTACTTTCCGGAAGCCAATCCCCGACACCACCGCGTCTGTCGGTTCGTACGCTTTGATGCCTATTTTTCGGCTCTAGTGGTGAGAGCCAACGATTAATCTGCCTATCCTCATCGGACTTATAGCAGGTGGTGTTGAAACTATCCTACCTGGTATGTTGGAATTACTATCTCCGATGGCTACCGACTGTGTTTGCGGAGTCTGGGCCATGGTGTTGTATATAGGGTGATTATTAGAGGCAGAAATGGCACAAACAATTTGGAGTGGTATCGGGGGAGTTGGAGGCTTTCTGTCATCAGAGATGAAGAAAGAGGGGTGATGTGGCCCTAGTGTCACAGTGCTCAGCGGCATTCAGTCACCTCCACCCTAGGACCATCCATGACTAATATGTCGTATTGAAGAACTTCCCAACCAGAGTTTCTCGCGACTATGTTATACCCAATTCCCAATCACTGTCCGTGGGGCCATAGCGGGAAAGTCGAGAAACTATCTGAATATTCTAATGTTAATTAACTTATTCATTAATTATGCTATCGCAATCATAGAACTACAAGATCTGCTGTATTTTAGGTTTTCAGTTCCCTCTCTGATCATCCAAGCTCGTACTGGCACTGTGCTGGTTATGGTCAATGAAGGACTTTGGACTTAAGCGCTGTGCATAAATCCCGGGGAACTACTCGCCCGAATTAAAAGTCTATCCCCGACTTTTGCCACCGCGGCTATTGGAGGATTTATATTCGTACTTCCCCTATTTCAGTGGGTCGCGCTCCAATAAAAGAAAAGGAAATTTTAAGAACAGCCGCAGTGGCAAAAGCGGGGACAGACTTTTGATTTGGGCGAGCAGTGTATCGGCACTTAAAGTAACTTACATAAGTCAGCACAAATGCGGGACTACACAATTAACCAAAACTAAATAAAAAAACACTTTTGCTTGCAAATACCGATGTGGATATCTACAATAAATCAATCAATAGTCTCTCTGGACATGCTGGAGCAAGGAAAGCGAATAAAAAAGAATAGGCTATTTTTTTTCTTCAATTATTTTAATGTATTCCAAGATATTTGTGGTTGAGATGGTGCTCTTCGATATATATAATTGCTATCTGAGGTTGGGTCCAGAGTACGATCCCTTAGTTTAAGTACAAGTAACTCACCGATCACGAGAAAGTGACAAGATATTCAATCTTCCTTGTTGGGCTGTTTTACCTAGAAGATAAAGTACAATGGGATTACTAGTTTAATGACATTCCAGGATACAGAAGGTCGGCATTCAGCAAAGATTTGACCTCAAGTGTGCATTTGAAATTACTTGAAGTGTAGATATTTACCGGCACGAGGTCGGAGATGTTGGGGGCAGCATTGCATTGAAAGTAAGGTGTTGTAGTATGATAGTATGATGGAAGGATAAGAAATAAAAAGTATGCTCAGATTTCTGTTATTTCTAGTATTATATAATGGATAAGCTTAGAAACTATAAACTGTGGTCTCCTATACCTGAATCCCTTCCCACTATTTCTATACAATAATTCTCAAGAAAGTGAAGGCCAGTCTCTGATTTGACAGGAAAAAATACTTAAGAAAAGAGACATAAGTCTGAAGCATGGAGGTGTAGAGAAGAAATAAATGATAGAAAAGAAGAGTATGAGAAAGATGTGAAGAGAAAGAAAGTACTGTACAATACACTTGTGAGAGAGAATTGAGTAAACAAATGAGACAACGGTTACTGGCTCATCTGTAGTCAACTCCTCACCCTCTATATAGTTGAAGTCCAAAGTTAAATTGTCTCTATCAATATTCTAGTTGAGAGATATATCTGGAGGGAGGTGTCATTTTCAGGAAAAATGAAAAGAATTGGAAAGAGAGGAGAAAAGAAATAATAAAGAAAATGGGTATGTCATGTAAAACTGGCTGATAAAATATCAGGAGTTCAAGGGTCCTTGGTAGGGGTATTATAGACCAAACAAGGAGTATACCTCAGGCTGATCAAATGAAAACATTGGGAGAAATGGGAAGATAATTTCATCGAATTTGTTGAAATTGACCTCAGGTGACTATAGTTTTGCCTCTATGACTTCTTGATATTGCATATCAACTGCCATGAGCAGTGGTGTATTACCAGAATATATTTGTATTTGTATCATACAGCTGCTATAACATTGTCATGACTGCTGCATACCAATTGGCAGTAATATGAAGTGCTGTTTGACTATCATCAGTCAGGGTATTTGGGTTGGTATCAGGCTGCTCAAGTACAATATCCATGACACCCAAATGTCTATTGAATGCCCCTATACGGAGTAGCATTAAACCATCAGAACACTTGGTATTTTGATTACAATTATTCTAGTCAGGTAATAGCTTTGCTACTTCTTAATCTCCCAACTCAGCAGGTCACCTGAGTGGAGTTTGACCAAAATTGCTCTCACTGTTGTGATTGAAATCCCTGTATGCTAGAACCATTCTTACTATACCTTCATGTTTCATGTGAGCTGCAATGCAGAGTTATGTTTGGTCCTCTGTATCAGACATGTTTGAGTTTATATTGTCTTATGCCAGCAGCAATTCCACCACTGCCTCATGCCAGCCTTCCACAGCCCATAAAAAGATTGTTAATCATAGCCTCTTATATGAACTATAATCTGTTCCATCTACAATAATTTTCAAAATATTAAAAGAACTAATATCAATCAATATTGCTCTTTGTGATTCAACAGTAGGTGAGAACTGAACAGACATTAATATTGTTAACTGTCAAATAAGAATTTTGAGTTAGCTTTTGAGTCAAAGTCTCACGGAGGAATCTATTGGAACTGTTTCAGTATAGTTAACAAGAGGTTGACATAATCAAGGACATAATCACAAAAAAATAAAGAAGTATCATACCTAGTTCAAGTTGTATTAGTGTTGACCCTTTCTTGTATAGAGGGTTTTATTGTCTCCCTACTTGTCCCCATATATTCCTTTCAAGTAGTTTGTGGAGAAAAGTAACCAACCCCAAAGTTCTTCCTGTTGGGATGTGTGTGTAGTATATGTGAGGTCAGATGTTTGTTAATAACAAGTCGTACAAGAGAGAAGACTACTTAAAGGGAAACGCCCGTGCCAAGCCCACTCCCGCACAACCAATGATAGACCTAACCCAAATACAGTTGGTGCCCTAAGCCAACCCATCGAGTTGTCCTAAGTGGGTAGCTGTATCGTACAGCGTGTAAGTTTTGTAGGTTACACAGGGGGTGAGGGTGGCAGTCCCTCGTTTGTGGAACCTACAAAACTTATACTGGAGTACGCTGTACCTCCGCATTATAATTCCCAGAAAGTCTTCGTACCTATCCTCTCACAAAAAATAAAAAATCACCCCATCATCCCTCTCTCCCAACTCCGGACCCCCAACTTCCCAGAGGGCCCTGCTCCATCCAACCTACTATTCCCTCCTTTAGAAATCTTTTTTTCTGTTTATCGCCCCCTTTCCTGGAGTACGTGTAGAATAGGGGATTTTTTTCGACGGCATAGGGAACAGCCACAGGGGTTCGATTATTTGAGTGATTGTCCCACTTTTCCCCCCGATCTTCTATTTCTGCTATCGTACCCGTAAAAACTCAAATAACAGAAGCGTGTGCTATGCAGTTGAAAATTCCCTACTTTAGAATAGGGGCAGAAAAAACACTGCAAAAAACAAACCAGGTGCTCGGCCCCTTTTGAAAGCCATAAAGAAAAAGAACTACACCATGCCAGAGGCGGCAACTCCAACGACAGAGCACGAGGTTCTATAATTTAAGTTTCCGGTAAGTTACGGTAGCCATATTTTTGATGCCTCCTATTTGTACTACGGTAACTTAATATGAACATTATAATATATCATACACTCAAGGATCAGGGGGATAGCACAGCACTGACACAACCCAAAAACACAAGACGCGGGATGGCTCCAGAAGGAGAGGAAGCGAGCCATCCCCTTGTCTGCACCCGTCCTCTACTCGAGTACGGTAGTCACTTATCTCGCATCCACCGCAATTGCATGCCCGTGCCACCACACCACGAAATATCAATCTCTCTCATGCGCCTCGAGCGCCTCTCTGACCGGTTCTACCGTATCCAAAGAGAAATCTCGGATAAAACCATTACGGCAAATCCCCCTCCATTCCACTCTATTCAAATATAAATAAATATAAAAAAAAGAGCAGAAAGGAAGAGTTATCGTACTCTGCAAGACCGAGACACCTATGATACCATCCAAAAAGAAATCTTGAGTAACAAAGCCCATCTAAAAATCTATTCTATCACCGAATAAAAAATACGAAAAAAAGAGGGTTTCCCAGTAAGTTGGCGGGAGAAAAGTTAATTTATCCAAAGAGTCCCAAAATTCAATCCCTGAAAACTCCGGAAGAAAAAAATGAAAAAGCAAAGAAAGAAAGAGCGAAAAATCTAAGACCGCGCAAAGCTTCATATTGATGTGGCGCTACCGTTACTAACGAACGACGATTTCCATAAGAGGGGACCATATACCAGTATCCTACAAAGCTAAGGGGAGCCCAATTACGGGGTGCGCCGGGAATGTGGGACCTGTAGCAGTTCTATGACTCTATCGTGCCCGTTTTCGGCTGCCAGGGTGAGAGGTGTTTGACCGGATTTACTTGAACTGTCGGGGTTGACATCTTTCCGCCCCAACAGTAGCTTCACTGCTCCCACATGGCCCTTCTCGGCGGCCCACGAGAGGGGCGTTCGGCCGGAATCACTTGGACTATCGGGGTTGACATCTTCCCGCCCCAACAGTAACTTTACCGTTCCCCTATGGCCATTCTCGGCAGCCCACGAGAGCGGTGTTCGGCCAAACATAGTATCTAGGGTATCGGGGTAGACATCTTTTCGCTGCAACAATAGCTTTACTATTCCCTCGCGACCATTCCCGGCAGCCCAGGAGAGCGGTGTTCGACCGGAATTACTCGAACTATCGGGGTTGACACCTCTCCGCCCTAAAAGTAACTTCACTATTCCCCCATGGCCATTCTCGGCAGCCCAGGACAGCGGTGTTCGGCCAAACATCGTGTCTGGGGCATCAGGGTTGACATCTTTCCGCCCCAGTAGTAGCTTCACTATTCCCTCCTGGCCTTTCTCTGCAGCCCAGGAGAGCGGGGTTTGGCCATACATCATGTCCGTAGAGTCGGGGTTAACATCTTTCCGCTCCAACAGTAGCTTCACTATTCCCTCGTGGCCATTTTCAGCAGCCCAGGAGAGCAGTGTTCGGCCTTGTTTATTTGAGCGATCGGGGTTGACGTATCTCCTGCCAAACAATAGACCCACCACCCACCCCGCCTTCCCCCACCGACGGCCTATTCTCCAAGGATTGGCAAACCGGGGATCAAGAAATAACCTCACTACTCCCTCATGCCCATTTTCTGCAGCCCATGAGAGCGCTGTTTGGCCAAAACTCATGTCCTGCTGATCAGGTCGAGTACGCCCGTTCCGTAATAGCAGCCTCACTACTTCTTCATGCCCACATCTTGCAGCCCATATGAGTGGCGTCATGCCCGCACCATCTATTTCGTTCACATCCCATTCGCCCATCTTTATCAAGGTATTTGCAACATCGGCGATGCCAAAGTACGAGATACAGTGCAGTGCAGAAAACCCCGTGTGATCAGGAGTATTGCCCCAGCCGATCAACCTTCCACCAATCGACTCCCAAAGGAATTTGGCAGATATGTGACCCTCGAACTGGTCAAGAAGCTGGAGCGCAAACGTTTTTGCGAGGGCTGAGAACTCCATTCGCATGTGGGTTCCCCAATATAGAGAAGAATATTCAAGGAAGGGTGTGCCTCGTGGGTCAGGGGACGGGCCAACAGAAAGATTCTTGACGCGCTGGAAGTTGAGATAAGTTAAACAAGTTTCCGCCATCGTCGAGTGAGCTCCGTCGAAAATGTCGGGAGGTGTGCAAAGATACTCTTGAAGAGTAAAATGGATTAACCTAATAGTCGAGGAACACTTATCCATGGCCACAAGTCCTTGACAACAGCCTAACAAGGTCGATATCGCAGGGATATCATCGTCATCGAGATCACTTGACCCGATCCGGATAGCCATGGCGTGACATATCTCATCCACCTGCAAAGGCCGCCTCGAATGGGAGACCCACATCAGAACGGCCATCCCAAGTCTTCCTTTCTCCCCACCCTGAGCCCTTATCCTTCGCAACGTTGCCCCGTAGGCGCTCCCCAAGTCTAAGCCATTCCCCATTCCCCTAAGCTTTTGCCTCCTTCGATATATAGTCGTCTCTTGCAGGATCGTCTCGATGCTTAAAAAGACAAGCAGGAATCTAGATACAATATCATTCAGCTCACAACCTTAGGTATTTGTACGAGTGCCCCCGCTTCCTACTTACATTTCCGAAACCGTCTCGAGAATATTCTTTATAATTTCCTGCTCCAAACTCTTGTCCATCGCGTCCGGCATCGTATCTTCTTTTAGTTTCGCCATAAGGAATATGACGATATCCTCCTTGGTGGGTGTAAAAGATCTAGTCGCGACCTTCCCAACGAGATACTTCTCAACCTCAGCTCGGATATGCGGTCTCCCGGTCAGAAATATCCGAGCGCCCGGGGAATTCTGGACAATCTGGTTGAGCGAATTCAGAAGCTTCGCCCGATGTCGTGGTGAACACTCATCCAGCGCATCAATACATATAAAGGTACATCGTGAAAACGAGATATCCTGCAAGAACTCCACAATTTCTCGGAGCGCTAGCCTCTGACCACCAATAACCTTCCCCCGATCCCGAAAAGCTTTGGCTATCCTTTCCGGAACCTCCTCCAGTCCTCTAACAACCTGCCTCAGTACAGAACCCAGAATCGCTGCTGCAGATTGTGCCTCCTGAGCAGCGAAGTCGAAGTAGAAGCAGGCAACGGCAGCGTTTTCCCCCACGGCCTGCTTGCATAATGTATCTACCACCAGCGAGCTAACATCACAGCTTATTAGCAATACCGTTCCCTCCTTAAGTATCTCCCCCTCTTACCTAAGGTAAGTCTTGCCGACACCTGGACCTCCGTAACAGAACAAAGCCGAATCAGATCCACTCCCACCATCAAACCAATTCCGATACTCCTGAGTTCGTAAGAGCCAGTCTCCCACCTCATCGACCCTGCGGGTTCGAATGTCCTGGTGTCGCATCTCGGATTCGAGTGGAGAGAGCCAGGCTAAAATTTCCGACTTCTCGTCGGCCACGGTGTTAAAAACATTGGTATTATTGAAACAGTTGATGTTGCCTTTGAAGTGATGTTGTGACATGTTGTATTTTTCACTGTTTCGAAGATTGAAGAGGATGAGTTCCTGAGTGCCGTAAGTACTTGTACAGTACTCGAATACGAGAGCGGTGTTGTTGAAATCCCCTCTCTAGCATAGGGGGGGTATGCGACTCTCAACAAACTCCGCCTTCAGTCAAGACAAGAAAAAAGAAAAAGACACCGCGCCTTATCGGCCCCACGAGAGGCAATTACAACGTCCGAACACACCGCTCTTGGAGCACTCTACCAGCAAATACGGTGCCGGTCCTCGCCAAACTTGCTATGTAGCCAAGACCATGGTCCAAGTACTTGTCCTCGAGTACATTGTGGCAGCCAATTAGAGTGCGATAGTCTTATCGAACTCGTGGTGCCGCGTGCCTTGCTGCCATGACTGCAGGGCGAGTTTGGCGAGTTTTACGGGAAAAAGAGCATTGTAGGGCAATGTCGCTAACATAGTCCAATAATATCGGTCATAGCAGCTTTGGTTGTAACCACCCAGAGTAAAATCCTGTTTACTAACTAATAACTTACCGGCACTCTTGATTTTTCCATAAGTAGAGGCGCGACATTATCTTATCGGCGACACCGCCCTGCCAAGCTCTTTTTGGCTTGCAGAAATTTTGTGGCAGAGTCGGTGGAGGTAATTCGGGGGGGCGGGAGGAAGGCGGGTGAAGCCTTGTGGATGAATGCTTGGGCCAATCAATCGACCCGATACTGACGACTCGTACTTGTGCTCGAGTACCATACTGTACCTGTGAAACCATGTTTACCTGTGTTGGCCGCCATGTGCGCAAGCCCCACGCGACTGATCAACACGGCCCCCCATGCTAGGACGAGACATCGCGGCCCATTCCGCCATCTCTTTCTCACAGCTTCAAGAGTTAGAAGACATGCCGGTCTCTTACAAGTACGAGTACCGTACCGTTCAAGATATAGGATCCTTCCAACGAATATTCAACCCTAGGCATTTACACCATTCTCTTTCAATTGGCCTTTCGCTCCCTCATACCGTCAGCACAACCACCACAATCCCTCCCTGTTCCTCCAGCCATAAAATACTGTATCAATCATTGCCATGCATCTCCGAGTCTATCGCGAATCAGGGGTACGGAGGCACAGGGCATAAGTTTTGTAGGTTCCACAAGCGAGGTTCGCTGCCTTCACACTCTGTACAACCTACAAAACTCCTGCCCCATTTGAATATATAAAATAAAAAGTAAAGAGCAGGGTTACCATATTGTACGAGGCTGAGACACCACCCCCTCCCCCCTCCGCTTGGAAAAATAATCTCAAGATACGCAATTTACCGTTCCTAACTTATGGTGAATGACCGCGCCTCATGAGCTAGCTAGAACTAGTGTGAAAGAGTAGTTAAGCTTTCAATTTTACTTCAAGTATTTTAGGGTTAGATCAGAAGTTCCTTTGCTAAGCCAGCATTCTCCCTCTCTTACTGTACCGGTACTTGTAGACAATCCCGGTCCTTGGCTACAGTATATGGTGGAATGGATTTGGCTTTAAGTTACAAGGCATGGGAGGGTGTTGTGACAGAGACCCCAGCCCCTATCACTACCCGCAAGAACTGGAATAATTGAACCTCGCGCCAAGACGTCCGAAATTCCATCTCTTGGATAACTTTAGGAGAGAGCGCAGAGCGAAAACTGACTTGAGGGGGGGGAAGAAAAAGCAAAGTCAACGCCAACCTTCTCGAGTGAGGTTTAATTATTCTAGTTACTAGGGCAGCTGTAGAACCTATTCGAGTGCTCGTAGCAAGTCGGGCGCCTCTTTGGCGCAACCGACCCCCTTATCTCGCGTTATGAGCTATGGCGGAGGTTATTCTCGGCTTAGGGTAGAATACGATCCAAGTATGATTTAAGCTACGGTGAAACCTCGGTTAACTCCAAATCCCCCGGGAGGCTCAAGTTCATAGAAGTTGAAGGGGGATGGAAAATAGAGAATTGGTTTGGTGGAAGGAAGAGCTACCAGAAGGGAAGCGAGTGATGGTTTGTGATAGCAGACATGTCTGATTTTCAACTTTTGAATGAGAATAATGCCTTATTTTAACACTCAGTAATCTAACTTTTACGAGATCCCTATTCCAAGTGTGAATAAAAATATATCTATGCAAACCTTCACAATTGCAAAACAAAAACATGCAGTTTCTACAGGGGTAAATGTCTGATAAAAGACTCTGCTCAGCTGTTGACTCGCGAAGCTTGTGAATCTATACCTTGTCGAGTTCCTGAAGGGCTCCAGTAGCATTGAACCAAGCATATCGAATATGAGTGTTAATTAAAAGTGGGGGAATTAAGCTTTGTGTGACCTTGGAGGCTTCTGGTATTGAGGGCAGTCCAATCTCCATTGTATCCAGCCTAGGCTCAATCCTGCCCGCTCTTCTGGTTGACAAATTTCCCTACTCATACCCTTTACCTGTACTTCTGTATGATTGATGATGCCAATGATTTCTTAATCTTTAAGCTTACCAGTAATCTCTATCACAACTACCAGGTTGAGAAATACCGCAAACACAATCAGATTGTGAATACGAAGTTTATGAAAGTGTTGTTCAATTCAGACTACAAGCTCTTCAACCTTTATATCATACCAGTAAATAATTCGAATATAAATTTTAGATATGAGACTGAATGAGTTAAAACCTGACTATTAGTCTTTTTTCTTATAAGCAGGAAAGCACATGACAACATAGGTAACCAAGGAGAAATGTTTTGAGATAACACCACTTTTAAGTAGAGATACCTTTAAATAACAACTACACAGTCCAAAAATACTTCAATATGGGTGCAGTTCAGGGAAAACAACTAAAATCGCTTCTTAGGTGTTTTGAGTTAAAAGCTGTTTTAGTTTGCATAACAACCTGATAGTTTTGAGAAAAAAGTTATAAACAGTTTTTGACAATGAAAGTGAAATAACTCAACAACCTATTGAGTATATCTCTTAGGAATAAAAGCTAAATAATATTCATAGTTATGATACTTACTTGATTCTATGTAAAAAAATATTTGTTTTTATTGAAGTAACCAATCTCAATACATGTTAATTTTTGATATACAAGTAAAAAACAGTTATAATAGCTGAGTAAGCAAATTTAACAGAAGCTTTAACTTCTATAAATCTACTCTTATCTCAACTTTTGTTGCATTAGATATTCTTAAAACAGGTTTATTCTATTTGTAAAATAGGCTCAAAGTATTAGTATTGAAAGAAATATAATAATAACTTTGAATTGTACTGATGAAAATATTTGAAAAGTAGAATACAGGAAGATCTCATAGCAGGCCATCCATCTATGTAAAAATAGTTTTTGCATAAATTTTCAAAATAGTTATTACAAGACCAATAATAGTTCAATTTTAATAATAAATATATTTCAGGAAGCCCAGAGTGTACTCTATCTGGTGCTCAATCCTAAAAGCCATTTAACTCATATTGTTGTTGTGGGCAATCTTCCGGTTTTTTGCTAAACTGTGCCCATATAATTCCTAATATAGAAAAATTTAATTATAGATAACAATTGATAGTGTATGAAGTGAAAGGATAAAAAATATCAGTTAAAATAGTTTTATCCTTATTTTTGTCAGAAAGAGGGTGTAAACTTGCTTGATTATTTAACAGCAATCTTACATAATCCATCTATTTTATATGTACAAATTGGATATTACAGTAGTAGTATTTTGCAACAATAGTTTTCAAAGCTAAATAGCTCAATAACCAAGAGCCTTTCAGCTATTATTATTAGTTTAGCAGGTAACCTAGAAAGTTAGAATGATTTTACATGATAAAAACACTATTTTTCAAAATTTTAGTTTTATCTATATAAAATGTGCTACAGAGGTCATCTATTGATAAATAATATTTTCTGAGCTACTGAATACATACTCTATAGGCCTAGCTTGAGGACTAAGCTAAAATAAATATTTTGTGGTTGAGGTCCGATACAATGTGAATTGATAGTACGGAACGGCCATTAGGCCTAGATGAACTCTACCCCATCCATCGAGCTAGGCTCCACCGAGTTTGACGCTGCCAACATCCCCTAGATGCCGACATTGGTTATCTGCTGTCAAGCGATTATTACTGTAGATACGGAGGCTTCAATTGTGCGATTGATCAGCTTTACTCACCTGAAGTAATTGATGGCAAATAACAGCCGGGGGGTGCAGAGAACACCTGGGGCGATGTGAGCGATGTTTCCTAATTCAAGACCTGCCCACACACTCTCCAGAAACGGAACAAACACCAGGAACGAACCAACAGAGTAAGCTTCTCCGAATTTAAATTTATGTCTTCAACTCTTGAATAAATTCTCCTGCATTACCAGTCACCTTGAACAATGACAACCTTGGGCGTATTACGAACTCCATGGTAGTATTACTGGGTGGCTGCCATGTCCCCATCTCTCTAGGATGGTGAGGTTTTTACAGAGAGGAACAAGACATTGGGAGCCCAAGTCCAGTAGGTTCATAATCAGAAGGCACAATCCCAGTGATGGATAAATCTAGTGGTTTGACACAGTGAGAGGCAAACCTTTATGCATGATATAAAAGCCAGAGTGGGATGGTAGGAGCTGGAGGCTAACTGTCGGAATTCACCGCATCGCATTGGACAATTGTGGCCAGAGTCTGCCCTTCCCCGGCAGGCTGACTGTCTGCAACGGTAGTACCTCATGGAACGGTCCTTGAAGTCGCAGAATTCATCCAGCACTCTCAGTATGCCCACTCCCAAGCGAGAAAGCAATTGGCGAAATTGAGTTTCCCACCGCCTCCACGATTCAAACAAACCGGCTATGGCTAAGTCAAATCTAGACCAAGAACGAAACAACACGGTGAAGAGTTATTACGCTGAATCTACCTCAGACTGCGGCATAAGTATGATAAAACAACCGAGGTTAGCCGAGCTCGGTATTTATAGTGTGGTAACTAGTCATCACCACTTCCCAAGTTCTGTCGAGTGATCAAACATGACGGAAAAGCAACAATCATACCCTCGAGACTGACACAACAGAAACCATCAGGATGCTAAGTTTAAAAACTCGGAGGAAAAAAGTTTTCCTATTTCCTGTTTAGGGATGGATTGGTAGCGACTTCATTCTACCCTTCCACCACTCGACATATTTACTAAGTCTGGGAGAAGTGGGATCGGTTTTTATATATGAAAAACCCCTCGTGCACCTGGCTTGCTAGCCCCTCGGGCGGTAAGAAAAAAGGAATTAAGGGCTCTTGGTTTTGACACGAAAAGGAGAGAACCTCTAAGCACCGAGAAGGAATAGCTACAACTATTTTCGATTCTCTCTACAGCGAAACCTCCGATACTTCTAGTAGGTATGACAGGGAGTAGCGCAAGGCTGGAAATAAGGGGGGGGGTGGAAAGAGGTGCGGGGTCTTGGCATAGAGGCCGCAAGACATGACTGGCTTTCGAGTGATATCTCGTGATGACAAAGTGAGAAGGAAAATTTGCGTAGAGCTTGGATATGATGTATGATACAAAGAACTGAGTAGAGAGTATGAATTCAAATAAGAGAGTGCAGCCAAGGCAGATATAACTAATCACTATTTTTCACCGTGAAGCATGATAAGAGACTACTTTTGCTGGAATTAAGATCCGTGGAATATCCTAGAAACGGAAGCTATAAGAGGCCTAGAAGTTTCAGAGGGAATTCCCATGCGTCAAATGTCGTGACTCTGCAAACACTGGAATCACTAGAGGGTTGAAAGTCTTGGAGGTGGGAAATATAGGAGATATTTATTGTGGGAACCGATTGAGATTTCCAGATTTCTAGCCTCTTTCTAACCAGTTCCGCATCTAATCCACTTCCCGGGTGGTCCGCTACGCCACTCTAAATCGCTTGAATAACAGTAAACTTCCCTTTCCCCACCCTCAACAACAGAACTTCTCCATCCACTAACCAACCCTCCTCCACCGTCGCCATCCCGTCAGAAATCTTCTCGTTCTTCAATCCAATATACATCCCGCCACCCCTGATAATATTCTCCGCAGCACTCCTCGTCTTAACAGCCCTCACCCGTCTAGCAAGCTTGGCGATCAGCTCTCCGACAACTTCCGCTCTAGGTATCTTGACCACTCGATCGCCCCACACCGAGATGATCTTTGCCGCAGAGAATGCCGTTTCCCCATCTGGCGGAAAGACCAATTTTGTTACGAATTCCGCTTCCGAGGCCTTCCGTACGCCGTGGACAAGGGTGACGGCTTCTTTTGCCAGGAGGCCTCGGACGGTTCGGGATCCAGGGTTTGCAGTATGAGCCTGCGTCACCATGGCAATTTCGGGGAGCGGAAGCAAGGTAAACATTCGGAGGTACTTTTGGATGTGAGTATCAGGAAGTGTTGCGAAGAACTTGGGGTTGTTAGTTTAGGGGTTCCTTTCACTTCTACTAAGAGGGTGGATGTACCTGGTAGAGCTCAAAGGGTGTGGTTAGATTCTCATCGAGCCAGATGGCATTGCCGGTAGATTTGCCAATTTTCTCGCCAGACTCGGTGGTTAGGAGAGGAGACGTTAGACCGTAGGCCTCCGCGGCACCGGAGGTGGCTTCACCGCTAGAGCCGGGTTGGTATCTAGATATTAAGTCGATCCCTGCTATGATGTTCCCGAACTGATCACCACCCCCAATCTAGCCTATTGTAAGTACTCTCCAACCCCTCCAGAAACGTAGACGTACCTGTAGACGACAGTTGGCAGTTCGGTACAAGTACCAAAAGTCATAGGACTGCAGTAATTGGTAAGTGAACTCGGAAAAGTTGATTCCACTCCCAGAGCTCATCCTATCCTTCACGCTTTCCATTGAAAATCTTAGTAATGAGAAGTACCACATGGGTGGGCGTTTAACCAACCTGTCTCGAGCAAGCATACTACTCACTCGAATATGCCGACCCACTGTGGCGAGGAATTCCACCAACCCCAGTCCATCTAACCACTCTGCATTGGTTCTCAACTCCTTCTTTCCAAAATTTGTCTCGTTATACCCTTTTGAAATCGCATACTCCTGGCCCCTCTCAAAGAATTTCTCAATCTGAGCCCATAAGCCGTCAAAGGATTCATCAAGTCTCCGCGATGCAATTGAGTCGCGCTCCGCAATTCTACCGGAGGGATCCCCAATAGAAGCTGTAGATTTACCAACCTTGATAAAGTATCAGCTTTAACTCTTGCGATATGGGGAGAGGGTGGATATACCAACGCTATAACGTGGTGTCCGTGGAGATAAAAATGGAGTAGATTTATGAGCGGAAGTAGATGCCCGACGTGTAATGAGGGGGCAGTAGCATCAACCCCAGCGTAGGCTACTATAGGGCCTGATTCCACAAGCCTATCGAGTTGGCCGGCAGAGCTATAAATTCCAAAGTATGTGTCAGAAATCTTACTTTCCGAGAAACCAGAGCTAGCGCAGCTGCGCGCACCCTAAACGAGAGTGCAATATACTCGTAATTTTCTGACGTTTGCAAACACAACTGCTATTGCATACCGGCAGAGAATGGGTTAGAGCCTCAGGATTTTAGTGTTATACAAGAGCAATCGTGTTTGCAAACGTCAGAAAATTACGAGAAGTGTCTCCTTAGGCAGCGAGCCTTAAGAAGGGCAAGTAGCCATCAATTACCGGCCAGTCTGGCGGGCTATATGGCATGGCTTTAAACCATAGTTGAGGGAATTTTGCAAACAGCGATAATATGGTTACGAAAACCTCTTTACGGGAATGTAGGGTAAGTAGTTTAGCGCTCAGAATGCTTACCTACCCTGTCACTTTCTGGACGAGACCTCGCTCCTCTAAATTTCTTACCAAAGTTGAAGAGGATGAATGGTTTAGTTGGAGTAATCTCTTTCCGGAAGAATGTGGTAAGATGGGATGCAGTAGCTTTCCTCTTGCACCTCCTCTGAGCAGGATTCCGGACAATGCTCGCATTTTTAATAGAGACGAAGCTAGGTGGGACCGCTGTAATGGTATGAATCTCCGATCTCTTTTTCGAAGGCGGTGTCTAGAATGGTAGAGCGACGGAAGAGACTCCTGATTGTCGCTCCTATCGTAGTGAACCCGGTTGTTCGAAGTTGTGAGTTGTTGGGTGAAACTTAGATTTCACGGGAGGCGGTGGCGGTGCCCCGTTGTGGCTCGGTCACAACCTTGGCACGGTTACCTTTGGCACAATTACCCTTGGCACGGACATCTCACCTCTCACACACCAGACATCCAACACTTCAACCTCACGATTCACGTCCCGGAAAACGCATTGAGTGACTAACCCTCATCCGCCGCGACATGGGAGAAGTCCTCGAATTCTGCTGTTTGCGAGAATTGCGGCGAAAGGCTTAAGAATTCCAACAGTTATTTTAGGCATGTCGAGCTAGCTTTACCCTCTTTTCATATTGGATACTTCAAGGCGACGATAACTGTTCTTCAGAATATATGCAAAGAGTTTTCTCAGATTTGGCCCGATCATAATCAAGCGAAGACGTTCTTGGAGCAGTTGCACACGCCAGGCAAATCCATAATTTTTGTCGAATGAGCATTTGCAAAAAGATTAAGGGCCTGTTCGGTTTACTTGTTGCAACCGAACACACTTACGGCCTGTTTGGATGTCAAGGGATTGAGCAACTGTTAACGAGAGATCAGAATCTCATGGATCTTTTTGTTTTCTTTTTGGTGGTTCTTAATCAAAAATACAAGTACCCTGGTGGGACCTTTGTGAAATGAAGGCTTAAAGTGCTATGTGTTGCGTGCAACAGAGATCTTAAATGCCGATGAAAAGTGTTGGGTTGCAGTTGCCTTGATGCAATCTCTGGAATTATTAGACCGCCACCAGAGGCGAAAATCAAATGGGTGGGATTACAAGGATGCAACAGGGATTACAATCGCCGAGAAGGACCTCTCCAGACCGTTCACGGTAGATTTAGAGCCTCCAATACCGGTATGTCCACCGCGGTCAGGGAGGTGCCACTGGAACGAAAGGTCGTGTTTGAACAGTCATTCAAAAAAGCAAAAAAGTCAAATCACTATCTAAATAAGCGTCTAAAGAAGGCAATGGATAACCTCGACCTACTTAAAAAGTATTCAACATGTTTGAGCTGATATTAGCTATTATTGCGAACTGTCAGGAATAAACCCACAGAAAGGTTGGCCAGAAATATCCCTGTGGCAGTATATCCATTCACTGCCCATATGTATCAGTCCTTCCGTCCCACAAGATTCAGCGAGCAACTACGATAATCTCACTGTTAAGCCAACGGAGATTATTTTCGTGAACTCGTTAATTCGAACAACACTCGATAACGGGGAAGCTGTACACATACTAATGGTAAGCAATCCCCATACCGAGCGAATGAGCCCGGTTATTAACCATCATAAAAACAGTCAGATTATATGCAAGCTCAGATTGCTATGCATATGGACAGCAGCTTCCCAAGCCTTTAGCGAAACTACAGCAATCTCAAGGTGAATTTCGTGGGAATCTTTGGGAACAGCATGTGGACTTTTCTCGGAAGACTACCATTTCACCAGGATCAAACTTAAATATCAACCAAGTCATTGTACGGACGTTGGTACCTAAGAACTTGTCCTGTGTGGAGAGGGTTTCGCGATAGAATATAAACAAGGTTCAGAATGGACCAGATACTTGGGCTTGCGCTAGTTATCTCATCGAGCGAGATACTGACCCCAAGCTGTGGCTAAATCCCTCAGATAAACAGCGCGCTTCAGATGCTTTAGTTGGATAGGATACCGTTAAAAGGCATCTGGAGGACGGTGATGTTGTATTATTTAATCGACGGCCTTCCCGGAATGAATTGAGTATTCTCGGTGATTATGTGCCTTACTTCTGGTGGCCTAAAGCATGTCTTATTACTGACTTACAATAGGTCAAAACCAGGCCGCGGAGGACCCCCCGACTCAGCGAATGCGCCTGTAATCCGTACAGTGCAGATTTCGCCAGAGGCGCGATGGATCTTCATATGCCCCAGACTGAAGGGCGAACCGAAGCAATCGAGTTAATGAGAGTCAAGAATGATCTCTGTACGCCTAGAAACAGTGAACCTATCATTGCAGCTATCCAGGATTTATCACAACGCCATAACTCCTCAGCAACGAAGAGGGGATCCATACCTTAGCGAATATTTTTATGTTTATGATTGACGGGAATATTCAGATGCACCTACCACCGCCGGCTGTCTAAAATCCCAGAGACTCTGAACTGGAAAACGAGCATTTAATGCCCTTATACGAGCAAAAAAATAACAAGAGCAAGGTTCTAGTCAACCTCGATCCGAAGTGTCGTGGCTTCGAAGCTGTTACTAAGAATGCCTAAGATATATGTCCCAATGGCGGTTGGCTCGTCATACGTGGATTGAAAATCACGCGGGGACTCATGGGCAAATTAAATGTCGGTTCTGGGGAAAAAGAGTCAGCATTCTATGTAATATTGGGAGATTGCGGACCAAACGAGACTATTCAAGTTATAAACCGACTTGCGAAATTATGGGCAAAATGGCTAGCCAATCAAGGCTTCTTAATCGGTATAAGCGACGTTCTTCTCATGGCTAATCGGAGCAGAAAGACGGACAAGCTGGTAGAACCAGCTTATGATGATGAATCTGATGCATTGATTTCGGATCCCAAGGAAGGGAGCCTGGAGAAGCAAGCTGTCTGCGAGAGGAAGGCGCACTAGAAGATAAGGTACAAGATTTTCTGAGTGAGGTTCCTGGCAAGATGAAGTATATTACTTAGAAAATTACAATGACTAATCATATTACTCTGGATAGGTTCTCAGATTAACGTCTCGAAAATGGTTTCCTGAGTCGAGCAGCAGGCCATCAGCGGAAAGCGTGTCCCCGATGATGGGTTCCAAGATCGCTCACTCCCTTATTTCCCTACAGGTTGCATGCGATTCCGAGTTTATTAACTCTACATTCTTGCTGATATTCCTCGATTAGCCAAACAACCCCCGTCAAAAGGTTTCGTCACAAACTATTTCTATTGCGGGATAACTCCCACAAAATTTCCCTTGCACGCAATATCTTGTCCCGAATGTCTAGTCTAGTCGATACTGCGGTCAAGGCCGCCGAGACTGGGTACATGTCATGTCGCCTAATGAAATTCCTGGAGGACTTGTCCGCCTGGTCCGGTTGCACTATTCTAATGTCTTTATCCGGTCTCGTTCAATTCCACTATAGGGTGACAATTTAGATCTCATCGCTATGGAGGGGAATTCACAGCCAGTGAACTTCAACAAAATGTTCTACCACTGTGAGGTAAGTGTATTATATTCCTCAATACATTTGCTCCTTTATCTCACTGACTGTGTCCAAAGAATAACACCCTTAGCAATGCTGACGAGGGTCTCCCCCATAAGAGATAGTATAACCCCGCGTTGAAGGTTCAGACCCACATCAGCAGAAGCCCTGAAGGATAGATCTACTCAGAGAAGAAACCTGGGGAAAGACCAAACAGACAGAGCCCTCGATGAGGGTAAGAGCAGAAGGAGCTTTTATAACTCCATCCGAGAATACATTGTCGAAAGAGCACACAAACTTGGCGCATCGCAGCTACGATACAACCTACTATCATAGGAAGAACCCCCAGACATAGATTACATGGACGCGGGTGACTCATACTTCTCAGGTATACATCTCTCCCCCACCACCCCCACCCAAGACAAGCTGCAATAACACTCTAAAGCACATGACCTAAGCGCCGTAAACCGCATCATGAAAATCGCAGAAATAACATCCACGGGGATTCCTCCAGCAGGCTACCGAAGGACGTCAAGGGCAAAGTAGAGCAATGGTAGGTGGTGGGTCCATTCGGCTTCTTGTCGCTTGGTGAGCAGGGAACCCAGCTCACCCTGAAAACTTTCCATTTCGCTGGTATTGCCTCCCTGATCATTTTCATTTTTTCCGAGTTCCACGTATCGAGGCAATATCAACGCTAACAAAGGTTATTAGCGCCCCTATCACCACCTGAAGGATAACATAAGGCGACGAGCGAGCAGCAAGAATTGTCAAGAGTTGGATTGAAAAGACTTATTTGGAAGATGTTTCTCTCCCTCCCCCGCGCCATTCATACAAGATCACTCGCTCTTCCAAACCAACTCCACCTCATCAGATAATCTCCTACAAAGACGTTTGCTCCCGAGACAACAATTACATTAGTGTACGCCTGGATCAAGAAACAATCAGCGGCCCCCGGCTAAAACTAACGATCGTCGTAACTGTCCTCATACAAACCAGGCTGAAAATCACCCGTCAAGACATCCGAGTGACTGGCAATAAAATAAGAATCAATGTGGACGAGACGGCAGAGAAGGACCAGAAGGGCACAAGAGACGAATCGGAATTCTTCTTGAACGTGCAGAATCTGAAGCGCACCCTACCCGCGTGGTGCTAAAAGGACAGTCGAACGCTACGAGGGTGGTAGTCAAGAAGGGAGACGGGTGGCGGAAGAACCAGGTCTTGGCGGAGGGCTACGGACTCAAATTCTGGCTGAGCACGGACAGTGTGGTTGGCAGGAAGACGAAGCAAAACAGCATCATAGAGATAAAGGAGGTTTTGGGGATTAAAGTTGCGAGGTAATTGACACACGGATGCCCCCTCGTGCAGCAATCAACCTCCAAACAGGGCAACTAATACGGTAGTGAAGATGAACGGATAGGGGCCCAATCATAGAAGAAATATCCTAAACCATGCACGAGGATGGAATGAACCTCGACCCCAGCCACATTCAACTCCTGAGCGACGAAATGAACTAAGAGCGCCAAGTTCTAGAAATCAGACGGTTTAGACGAGCCAAAACGGGTGACGGGGCCCTGCAGCTCGTTTCGTGCCGGAAGACGACCGACCATGTATTCGAGGCTGCCCTCCACAGTAAGAGCAACGCTGCCGAGCGTATCAAAATGCATCATCCTCGGCCAGTTGGTGAGAGGAGCATCTGCGCGGGTGCTTACGGTGTCGTCAGGAGGCTCATGATCGATCCGCTCCACCTAATGACCAAAAGGTTGGTGTTTGAGGAAGCCTACTCAAGTGGCACGATATGATACCTGTATGTACAGTACAGTACTGTCGGAAGTTCCTCGGACCACAGGCGTTCTTTTGGTGGGGAATAGGAACTTCCTAAGGCCTCTCAGTCTGGTTCACTTACTACGATTCACTAGCCAAAGCCAAACGAGGTAAAAGTCAAAGGAATCACATGATGAAAATCACAGAGATAACAAACAATCGAAAACGATGGGATGAATCTCTCTGTGCCCGTACTTTTATTTCATCATACTTTCTGACACACTCCTCACTGATTGGCTTGCAGCCTTGAATTACTAAGATTCAGCCAATCGGGAGCGCAATCAGGAGCAAATAAGTATTTGAGGGGGTTCTATATTTGAGTGTTCCATGATTGTATCATACTCGAGTACAGTCTTCACCGTCCCCTGTGAATAGGGATAAATTGCCAGAAACTCTCTTAACCCTAACCTTGACAATTTCTTTTTTTGCCCACCAAATAAATAGCCTTGTTCGCCGCCCGGCCAGTTTCGTGGTCAGTAGGATGAAGATTGTAAACTCATGTCGGGAGGTATGTCGCTTCTGGAGGTATAATACCGGTATGTCGGGAAGAGAGATACGCGGTGTGCGCAGGAACTAGAATTAACATTTGACATCCTTCTGAGTGCCGTATTCGAGTCTCTACTGAGTACGGTACTGAAGTATACTTCCCTTGCGTATTTGAGTTCCCGACACCCCCGACGTGAGTTTAATCAGGTATCCTGCCTGCCTTATCCAGTTACACTCCCTAGCTAAGTCACGGCACTTTACTGGCAAGCTGAGCAACGAGAGAAAGTCTTGGCCAATGAAAAGAGCCCCAACTCGCCAAGATCCGCACCGCCATCTGATGACGAAGGCGGATCACGTGTGCTCAATCTCCATCCCCGTTCCTAGATTTTGTCCTGGCCGAAAAGAACCTGCTGAATTCTTCAAATTAACTACAACTCCTACATAACAACAAACAATAACAAACAGAAGAAAGAAGAAGAAAAGAGAAATCATGAGCTGGGCAGGTGGGTTCTAGCGTCGAGCTCACAAGTCAGTACTGATGAGCCATTTCAGGCTTTAAAAAAACGGTTAACCGGACTGCGGTCAAGGGCATGATAAGAGCTGGTAGGTTCTCGCTCATCCCACTCATCTATTCAGCTTTCTCTAACCGACATCAGGCCAGATCGAAAAGACAAACGATCGCGATTATGAAGTTGAAGAGCGCCGCTTCAGAACTATGGAGGCCGCCGCGACCAAGCTACAAAAGGAGGCAAAAGGGTATCTAGATGCCTTGAGGGGTGCGATTTTATCATCATTTCACTTCGGAAATGCCGTCAGCTAACGTTTCATCGCAGCCATGACTGCGTCCCAAATGAGGATTGCCGAGACGATCGATGCGTTCTACGGTGATGCCGGAACCCGCGATGGAGTCAGCCGCTCGTACAAGCAAGCTGTGGAGGAGCTCGATGCCGAGACTATCAAGGCTCTGGATGGCCCTTACAGGACCACCGTCTTAGAGCCCATCTCTAGATTTTGTGCCTACTTTCCGGATATTAACGAATGTCTGAGACTCCCCCAAGGTCACTCCTTCCATTCCATAACTAATGAGCTCGTGCGTTAGGTATAAAAAAGAGGAATCATAAACTCCTTGATTACGACCAGATGCGGGCAAAGGTCAAGAAGCTAGTAGAGAAGCCCGACAAAGATCCCGGAAAGCTGCCTAGAGCATGTTACCTTTCGGCCACCACTAAGCCTTAGCGTCGTACTAACGCTCTTTGCAGACCGAGAAAGAGGCTCAGATGGCCCGCGATGTCTATGAAGCTCTCAACGAACAGCTTACTACGGAATTGCCCCAGTTGATCGACCTCCGGGTACCCTATCTCGACCCTTCATTCGAAGCACTCGTGAAGATTCAGCTTAGATGTAAGCCTCTCACCCTTGACGGCTCTCCAGGCGCCAATGATTGACCCCTTTGCTCTCCAGTCTGTGCAGAAGCGTACTCCAGAATGGCCCAAGTCCAACAATACCTAGACCCGAGTACCAGGGAAAAATACGCGCAAGGCCATCTTGACCAAAGAGTAGAACAAGTTCTACAAGAAATACGTGATCTTAGCATTGCGGGTGCTACATAAACGGGGTTCGTTAGACGGGATGTGTGGTGTTCTCCTTTGATTAGTTCATGTGGTATACCAAGAGCTAGTTTGTGCAAAGGAATTGACGCTGGAAAAGGCAAATCAAAGCTTGAGCCCATGATGATGCACGTATTTGCCGGCCTTGACAGCCCCAAACGAATATACATATTATACAAGGTAAAGTAGAGAGTTCAAAATCTATAATTTCTACGTTTTCCCACGCGCCCGAACTCCGAGCAATCAGGAAAAAAAAAAAAAAAAAAAAAGCGAAGCCCCAGAAGTCACAGCAGAAAAAGGAGTACCATATTCCATACCCGCCACTATTCACCCTTCCAGAGAGACCCACGAAAATCCATAATTCCCATCATTTATACACCTTTGGCTTCCAACCCTTCTCCAGCTCCTCCGCCCTCTTCGCTTTCTCCGCGGCCTCCCGGACCTCACTCTCGATCCTCTCCCTCGCTCTCAAGATCTTACTCTGCAAGTAGAAACTCCCACCCTTCCCCGGCTCATTAACATCGAACAGCTTCTTAAACCGCTCCATCAGCATCACCTCGTCCATCGCTCCATTTTGTGGCGGCTTGACGTTGAGTATGCGGCAGGCTTCGTCAAGGGTCAATCCAGCGTGGGCTTTTAAAGTGGTATTTGCACCCGTCGCGGCAGTAGCTTTGGCGTATTTTTGAGTCGCTTGTGCCTGTCGCCAGGCCTCGACGAAGGCGCGGCCGATGACCCGGCCACCCACAACGGCTATCTGGGTTATAATTCGGTGGGCCTATGATTGCGTTTAGCTCGTGGGCACGATTAGGATACGGGGAGGACAGAAGCGGTACCATTTTGTATTGGGGGGTGAGCAGTTGGTAGAGGAAATTGGTGAATTTGAAGGCGAAAGCTGGAACATATGTTGATCAGGTGGGTAACCGGTACCGGCATGGGTTTCTTTTCAAGGTTTTCGTGGGCAGTAGGTAGGTAGGGTAACTTTATGCGGGGCAACCCACCAAAGAAAAATCAAGTCAGAAAATTAATTCGGCCCAACATCGCCTCTTCTCTTTTCACAACACCGGAAGCAATTGTGCCTTCCAAAACCTGCCCAAGATGGCTGACGATTCGATGGTAGTCAACTTCGATATCAGCTCAGATGCCTTCACAACCATAATCCCAAAGTTCAAAGGCGGCCGCTGGAAAGACCGATTAAAGGCGAAGAAAGCTGTCGAGCATCGCGCCAAGAAGAGGGCTATTGAAACCGCCGAATTCAATATCGCGCGAGCCACCCCTGCTACCGCTTCCGAAACCTCAATAACAGCGGTAAAGCCCGGGCGCGGTGGTGGTGAAAAGCCCAAGCAGAAACCCACACCGCAGGCCGTCAAGACAGGAGAGTTCGTATCCTCCTTATGGACCGGGAATCCCAAAGCCGCCAGCGCCGTCACGGGCGGCGACAAAAGGGAGGAAGGGGCGGCGAATGAGCCATCGAATGCTCCGTTGGTGGATGGATCTGCCACTTTCACAACACTAGGATTGTCCCCCGTACTCGCGAATCACCTTACGACAAAACTATCTCTAAAGGCGCCCACGGCCATCCAGCGATCTGCGATCCCTAAACTAATATCTACCGACAGCGACGCTTTCATCCAAGCAGAGACTGGGTCGGGAAAAACATTGACTTATTTACTGCCAATAGTAAACCGGATCATGAGCCTCTCCGCACCCCCTCCTTCCGTTCAGCGAGACGGCGAGAGTGTGGCAAAGCAGACTAGACATTCGGGCCTCTACGCCATTGTCCTCGCCCCGACCCGCGAGTTGTGCCGGCAAATATCAACAGTCCTATCCACGCTGATCCACTGTAAGAACGGTCCCCACTGGATCGTCCCGGGCGCTGTCAGCGGCGGTGAGAAGAAGAAGAGTGAGAAGGCACGGTTGAGGAAGGGGATTAATATACTTGTTGCTACGCCCGGGAGGTTATTGGATCACCTGGAGAATACGGAAAGCTTAGACGTCAGTCGAGTCAGGTGGGTTGTGCTTGATGAAGGTGACAGGCTTATGGAGTTGGGGTTTGAGGAGACAATTGGAAGTATCCTGGGCATTCTGGAAAGGAAGAGCAAGTTGCCGAAGAAAGGGGAGGAAACAGCGGGGTGGAAGAGCGAAGCGGGATTACCGAGGAGGAGGGTGTCGATGCTTTGTTCGGCGACCATGAAGACCAACGTACAGCGACTCGGCGATATCTCTTTGAAGGAGGCGTTATACATCAAGGCGGAGAATGGACATGACGATGCGGATGGGAGTGGTAAGAGTGGGGCGGAGGGGTTTCAGGCTCCGGCGCAGTTGAGACAGAGTTATGTTGTGGTTCCGGCAAAGTTGAGGTTAGTGGGGTTGAATGCGATACTTAAGAGGGCTCTTGTACGACAGACTGCTAGCCCAAAGATTATCGTTTTTTTCTCCTGCTCGGATTCGGTGGACTTTCACTTTCAAGTATTTTCTCGTTTGTCGGGGGATGATTCAGATACTAAGCCGCCAAAACCCACCCCGAAACCTGCGAAACCATCGAAGAGCTCCGAAAAAGACTCGGCAAACCCCCACGCTCCAGAAACAACGACAGATCCCTCCGAAAAGCCAGTTAAACAGCCTCCACCGAACAATCCCGCAATCGCTAAAGCACCACACCTCCACCCCACCGCCCTCCTCCATAAACTCCACGGCTCCCTACCACAGCCAATCCGAACGTCCACCCTCCACTCCTTTGCGCATACAACCTCCCCCTCTCTCCTCTTCTGCACCGACGTCGCCGCCCGTGGGCTGGACCTCCCAAACGTTGACTTAATAATCCAATTCGACCCTCCTTTCTCCCGCGACGACCACCTCCACCGTATCGGCCGTACGGCGCGCGCAGGACGCGCCGGGCGGGCTATAATGTTCCTACTTCCGGGACCCGAGGAAGGCTATGTCGATGCGGTGTTGAAAAAGTGTGGAAACCCCATACGGGCGGACGTTGACGAGGTGTTCAAGAAGGGCTTCGGAGGGGAAGGGGTGAACCACAAGAAGCGGGAGTGGGAAGATAAAGCCACAGAATGGCAGTTGGATGTTGAGAGGTGGGTGTTGGCGGACAAAGTGGTGATGGACCTAGCAAAGAAAGCCTGGGGAAGTCATATCCGTGCGTACACCACCCACGTTGCCGCTGAAAAAGGGATGTTCAACCACAAAGTACTACATTACGGGCATCTAGCAAAGAGTTTCGGGATCAGGGACGCCCCGGGTGATATTAGGGTTCCCGGGGGTGGCGCAACTGGTGGTGGGAAAGGGAGGGGCAAAAATACCACGGGTTTAGCGGCCACGGCTACCTCTGCCAAAGCGGGTGCGAAAAGAAGCTTGGATGCGGAAGATGCAGCGAACGATGCTGGCCTAGAAGCAGTTAGGAAGATGCGGAAGATGGCTTTTGGCATGCAGATGAAGAAGGGGATGGCTTCGGAGTTTAATATCGGATGAGACAAGCAAGCAAGCCTCCACCCGGGTAGATTTATTGTAACTTTGTATATTGTAATTATGATACCTTTGTGTGAATATAGCGGACTTGGGACCAAACCACGAGGGATATATACGAAATGGTCCAAAGTGGAGCTATGCTTTTTCTTGAATGGCAGCGAGCCCATTTTGTAGATTTTAGTATCATATCATAACCCCAGACCATGGGGGTATGTGAGTATTAGTATACAAAGTAAAATGCATTATCTATCTATCAAAATGTTAATCATCCCGAAATTTATACCTTGTTGGGCACAGTATAGTATGATAATAGCTCACTCCCCATTGGCATAATTATATAGCTTCCCAATTGCCCAAACTCGAGTTGTGGATACCCGTGATTATTATTTTTTTGGTTATTTTTCCCTTCCTTCACCGGAATATGATTTTAGACAGCCATTCTTCGGTATGCCGGTGCTGTACTGTACAGTATAGTGCACGGGAGCGATTCCTATAATGCTCCAAGGGAGTTTTTTCCTTCCCCCCCTCCGCTTCTTTCTTTTTTTCTTTTCTTCTTCTTTTCTCCTCCCTCCCCCGTGGTGGAGAGATAAAGTTACAGCCAGTGGAACAGAAATGCAGAAAATGGGTTCCAAATGGGCAGGGGGGAAGTCATATCGTACGCCCGCGTCACCAAATAGGCATGGGAGTCCGTCCTTCTGTGGCGGGTGGAAGAGCAACGGCAACATTCCAATACCGGTACGAGAAGAGCGCGGACTAATTCCGAGATGTGGTCAATGTCTTTCTTTCTTCGTACTATGCTATAGATTCGTAGACCTCGCACATATCTCTGCGGGTACGATATCGTACAAGTATCGTATGCGAAACGAGGAATCTCGGGGGAGGTTAAAGGTACCGCCGGTACTGGCTTTCAGTATGATAGCTCCCGAAGAGGGGAGATGTGAGGCTAGGTATCATACTGTACCCATGGGTTCTAGTTTAGGTAAGGTAACATGGGGGAATTTTCTCAGGATGTTGGAGCGTTACTCCTCAGACAAGAATAAATAAATAAATGAACAGGGCGGGGGAATTCAGTCCTAAAATATAATACAATGATTCGTAGCAATTAATTACCAATGGGTTTATTGTCTACAGAGTTCGTGATTTCTCAATTTTTTTCTGAGAAGGTATGAATAACTTTAAGGTTGCGGCTTATGTAAAGTCTTGGCAAATAATCAGCCACACCTTCCCTGGTGTGCATACCGGTGTCATACTCGTGTTGGTGCGAGGCTATTACTTCTGAGCTTAAATTTTATTATAAATGGGATTAGACTGATTGGCGTGAGAGGCATCCTTCGTCTGGATCGAAGGATGTGACTTCTCTCCTTGGACGATTATATCACAATTCATAAGAATCAGACGTTGTGGAATGATATCGTAGAAAGATTGTCTCCCAGATCGAAGTCCGATGTTGACTTTCACTTCCGGAGCGGGGGAGTTACCGGGGGCAACAGTAATTACAGTAGTCTATGGGCGAGAGGGTATGCATGAAGCACGCCAGTTGACATGCCGCCCCGTGACAACCTGCCCATATGTCAGGCCACAAACGAGTGAGCGTCCATGACACGCTAAACCTTATTACTTAATCACGTCCAGAGAACATCGTCATCGGGCCTCCCACCCTGCGTCTCGTTTCCAATCCAACAAAGATCTATCCTCACTTCTCGCACCACCCCCACCCACCATCTACCACCTTTGACTGGCCAACCAACTCACCCACCAGCTAGACTAGCCCGTGATCGAACAACGAGCACCTCCCTCAGACATCTCGATTTAAAGGGATACAAGAGCTTCCCGAAAAAAAAGCAAAAACAGTCTTCATTGGCATCTTCGGCTAACGCAATGTCGTCTTCGTCTTCTTCAGCACCGCTTCTCTAGTAAGCTCTCCCTACAGTAGCTAGCTAACGAAACCCCCCAAAAAAACTGACCACGGCCCGCTCAACTTTACAGCGCATGCGTCGCCCACGGCACTACCATCCTCTCCGAATACTCACCGAGCGGAACCGCATCTACAAACGCCTCATCCCTCGCCTCCCTCATCCTACCTAAAATCACGCACGCGAGCCCACAGAAGCTCACCTACACCCATGGCCAGCACAACATTCACTACATCGCGACCGCCACCTCGCAATCCATCCCGTTGGGTCTGACCTTCCTGGTCATCTCCACCGCCCTGATTGGGCGCAAACTACCCTTTGGCTACCTCCTCGAGATCCAGCGCCTCTTCACGAGCAAGTACCCCGCCAGCACCATCGCCGACGCCCCCCCCTACGGATGCGCCGAGTTTAATTCCACGCTCGCCTCCACCATGCGGCAGTTTGAGGCCGGTGGCGAGAACGAGGACGTCGTCGCCAAGGCTCAGAGGGAGATTGAGAGCGCGCGCGGCATCATGACGGAGAATATCGAGAGGGTGCTCGAGAGGGGGGAGAGGATCGATTTGCTCGTCGACAAGACTGCCGGGTTGCAGAGTGGGGCTATGGAATTTAGGGTTCGGAGTCGCGGGCTGAGGAGGAGAATGTGGTGGAAGAACACCAAGGTTTGTCTCTATCACAATTTATTGGACACTTGGGGTAGGGTGCTGACGGGAAATAGTTGATGATATTGCTGGTGTTTGTGGTTATATTCTTGGTTTACTTGTTTGTTGGGATGGGATGTGGGCTCCCGGGTTTGCTTCCCCTTACCGTATGGAATTGGTGAACCGCGCTAATGTATCTGCAGGCTGGTCTCGCTGCGTTGGCTAAACTGCCCGTGAAACCCGCAAACATAGACGTCGATACCATTAAAATCCAAAAAGCCACCGGTGAGGTTAATTATAAGCTGTCACGAAACGAAACGCGAAGGAGAAAAGATAACTTCTGGAACGCAATAGATTGCGCCCTTTATTGGAGGATTATTGGTTCTTTTTCTCTTTTTAATCAGTTCTTGACATGGCTTATCTCGTAGCTTCCTTTGTGCATTGATTTCCTTCTTTTTTAAATCTCTTCTTTTACTGGGGCTCTTGGGATTTCTCTTTGCTTTTCCTATTTATTTTTTGCCTCTTAAAAATTCCTCGAGGCACTGTTCTTACGAAACTCATGCCTGTGTTACTACTCAGCTGTGCCGGGGTCAACCGGCCATATGCCGGCTGGTGCTAGACAAACAGACAAGTCTTGGGTTTTCCCTCTTTTTTTCTTCGCTTTTTTCTGTTTGGTTGTTCCCCACTTAAACACTCGTCTCCTACTCTTTGGCTTTATTTTGATCTATTTATTACTTGGTCCGGCGAATAACAAGGATTTCATCTCTTCCCTTGATCCCTTTGCGTGAAAGCTCTCTCGGTTCTGTTGTATTTTTGGATAATGCCGGACGCTAGCATATTTTGAACGGTTGATACAGTATCATGTCTTAGGTTACACCTCCAAGGTGCGCTACCAGTATAGCGCAAGGCGTCTGTCATACTGTGGGAGGGTGAGAAGTTGAATCAATAATCTTACTCCCAATTCCGGGGGTCGAGCGCGCGTATCTGGGCCGGCTGCTCTTTTCTTATGTTCTCTATACAAGTACGAGTTGTGTAAACCCTGCCCACCCCCTCCTCAATTGCTTCTCACTGAGAGCTATGAAGCGCTCTTCTTCCCCTTCAGCACTAGTTCAGCCAGCAGCTATTTTGGCGAGTTTATACCAAGTTTCTGTTCTGATATCGTATTGCATTTGTATCGTGCGCTGCATACAAAACTTCCAGCGCTCAAACCCGAAATCCCGTCGTAAATCGGTGCGTAACAAGTTGCACGAAAGCGCAGAGAGCGCGAACATGCGGTAAAAAGTGATTCTCCGGATTTCCTCCTCCAGACGGGATTAGTCAAGTCCCTGAAACACATCATCGCCAAAGACCCCCCATCCTCCCCCCGGTCAGAAGCGTTCCACACCGCCAAATATATACATCCCCGCGGCACAACAACCTGTCTTTCGGCGTTGCCGGACCACAATCAATCAGTCAATCAATTAACCACCCAACGCGCACTATACGAGTGATCCTCCATGAATTCACGACGAGACGCCAACCTCTGTGCCGACATCCTCCCAAGAGCACACACTCTCCCGCGCCCTAAACTCCCATACACTCCACCCTCTACCGCCGCCACTTCCTCCTACGCCTGAAGTCGTAGCTGCCCTGACCTGCTCCGCGAGTTTCTCCAACGGATCGCACACCTTTGCATGTTTTTCCAAAAACAGCATTCTCACTCCCCTCTTCCCGGAGGCTGGAGAAGAAGAAGAAGATGATGATGATGAGGAGGAGGAGGAGGTTGTGGCGAGGACCCAGCCGACCAATTCGGCGACCGTGAATCCGTCCAGGTCCTCGATGGTATTCCAGGGTAAGAGGCTGAGTTCCGAGAGCTTGCGGTAGACGCTGGAGAAGATTAGGGCGTCGCAGCGAGGGTCCGGGGGTGAGAAGGCGCACTGGAGGGGGGAGGCTTGCGAGGGGGTGGAGGAAGAGGGAGGGGGTTGGTAGCGGTTGAAGAGGGTTGTGAATACTAGTTTTATGTTGGTGAGGAGGTGAGCGCGGTGGGTTAATATCGCTTCTGCAATAATAGCAATTATTATCGTAATTAATTGTTAGCGGCCTGGTGAGACTTGGCTAGTTGGTTGATTCGGGGATGGGGGCAGAAACTATCATACTCAACACAGTCTCGGGGAGAAACTCCCCAAACCCACCACCCCCACCCTTCCTCTCCTTGAAGACCGGAACCTTATCCATACCCCCCCCAACCCTCTGCACGCACACATCCACCACAGCCCTCGCAAACAACTTTTCGAAAATCTCCTCCACGCCCCACACCCACGCCACGAACAGCCACTCCTCGAATCCCGGTTTCTCGGCCTTGGACGTCGAGCCCTTCATCCACTTGTCGCTGTACATCCTCGTCGCGTGCGAGCAGTCGTACTTGTCCACTACGACGGCCATCTTGACCAGCTGCCGGAATGTCAGCGACAGGGGAACGGACGGGTGATTGTGCAGGGCTTTCAGCAGGATGCAGAGCGCCACGGGGTCGTCGTCGTGGAGGTTTAGCACGAATGGCTCTGTCGTCGAGGAGGAGGTGGAGGCACTTTCTGCAGAATAAGCTCCTGTGGCCAAGGACACTATGTAGGGGGAAGGGGAAAGGTTGAAGCGTTGGGCTTCGGAGAATGGCGAGGTGGGGCTTAGCATTGCCGAGAAGACTTTCGACGTGGTGATTAGCACGCTCGCGGAGGCTCTGTACTGTAGTGTATGCGTGGGTGTGAGTAGGCGGAGGAGTATGTCCCCTACTGTGGAGATTATTATTGTTGTCTCGCGGGGGGGTGGTGATGGTGGGGTTGTTGTTGTTGTTGTTGGTGCTGATGCCATCCTTGTTATCGCTGCGTCGACGGCAGCGGCTTTTTCCGAGAGCGGGGGGCGGGGTGGGAAGGTTGGTGGTGGTGATGATGATAATGATAATGATAATGATGGGGGAGGTATTGGTTGGGACATTGTCGATGATTTTCTAGGGGAGGAGAGGTCCTAATAATTGAAGGAGGTAGAGAGTTGTCTTTGTGGTTTCATTTTTTTTCTGTTTGCTCAGCTGTCTGAGTCAATGGAGGGGGGTTTTTGTTCTTCGGGTGTGCTGCCTAGGATTCATGAGTCGTCATTCGTCATCGTACAAGTGCTCGCTAAAGCTCTCAGTCTGCAACTCGAGATGGAAGGTAGCCGATTGGCTTAATATCCACCATCTCGGGGAGTTTGACTGGAATCGGGGTCTCATATATATGCCTCTTATACCAAAACCCAAGCGGGAAAGTCTGTTCACGGAAAGAAGGTCTCTGAAAGAAAATTTCTAATTTTGGGAGACATTCAAAGGTACTTGTATTCTCATCGTGTATTCGGAATTCGGTTCCTATAAACGTGCCGCAAGGTGTGTCAGAATTATGTGAAATATCCAAGATATGATGTATTTAATACAAAGAGGACTATGTAGCCGATTGGGGCACCTGCTTTGGCATAGCCATGGCGAACGCATAAAAGGTATAGTGTTCCTGCTGTTTGAAAGATTGTGGTGAATAGTGCTAGTAGCCAGCGCGGGCCATATATGAGAATGACCTCACACTTTAAAATTTACTGTCATGCTGGAGAAAAGGAGCATCAAGGCTATCCGCTGGTGTAGTTAAAATATAATAAAAGAGAAGAAGCTTGACCGAATACAAGAATTAATGATGCAAGTAATAGTAACTACTGCTGGCCATGTTTGGTTATGGTACTAAGACATAAATGTTTAATAATACCAGATTCCGAATACACGATGAAATTACAAGTACAAGTAACCTCAATAGGGCTGCCAGTAGCGCGAAAAAGTGGAGTTCACAACTGGCCGTTCGCTAACCACAACCACCGACGAACTTTTGCCTTCTCATAGGGAATGACTGCGCCTATGCCTATGAAACCCACCACAATACATGCTTACATACTCTCCGGGATGATTAACTCCTGTCTTCTGCCATTATCAGAGAAATGTATTTTGTCGCTGAGGAGCAATGGGTTGGGAAAGCGGGGGTGGTGTTACTTTACCTCGCTGTGTGCCGAGCCGTCAGCCTGAACTCCACTTTTTCCCACGATTAGCTGCTTAGCTATTGGATGTAGATAGAGGGACAATGAAAAAACCGGTTCGGGGGATAAACAAAGGCCTTTGATTGATCGATTGCACTTAAAGAGCATGATAGGATAATGTCGTAGACAGGATAATGCCGCATCTCTGAGAGTATTAGCAAGTAGACCGGATTTACTCTTGGTGGTTGTAAATTCCATAAATTTGTAAACCTATCAGATTTGCCATCCTATCAGCCACATTGTCCTGTCATGCCTTTACCGCTCATCATTTTTGGCGCCAGCCTTGGATAGCTACTGTACACTTACAACCAACTGACTTACCCCGCTTTTGCTAAAGTTCAACTTCAAGATATTCTATCGCTTTCGCAACCCTAGCAATACCTTCACCGAAAAGTAATATGGACCATCTAACACATCCTGAACGGAAGTCTACCGGTACAAGCCATGTCAACAGTTTTAACCAAATTAATAGCAACAACACTACCAATAATATAACGTACGTGAATGAAAGGGCCAAACTCTTGAACTGGCTATCGCCCCTACAACCTCGGGTACGCCACAACGATGTGAGAGACCGAAGACAGGATGGCATAGGGGAATGGCTTTTGCAAACCGATGAGTTTCTCAGATGGCGTGACGGGAAAGGTGAATCCGGCAAAGCTACTCTGTTTTGTTCCGGTAATCCCGGAGTTGGAAAGACTTTTCTTAGGTAAGAATAATAATAATAAATACTTAGGGGGGAGTGTTATTGCTAACTGGATGAAATACTAGCTCTCTGGTGATCGATAGGTTGCTTGATCATTTTGTAGAAGAGAACGTTGTAGTCGCCTGCGTTTATTGCGATTTCCAGGACCATGAGAGACAAACCGCAGCCACAATGATAGGTGCTCTCACAAGGCAGGTTGTGAATGCGCTAGGAATTGTTCCTTCAGAGGTCGAGAAAGCATTCGAGAGAGCGGGGCGCCAGGTTGAGGGCCGAGGACTTCAAGTTTCAGAGTCCGTTAGACTTTTGCTGGCTGCTCTGACCTCCGTGAACCGGACTTTCATTTGCATTGACGCCCTAGATGAATGTCCGGATAAACACCTATCCCACCTTCTCACCTCATTGCATACCGTTTCTCAGGTGTCGCCAGGCGTCCAGTTATTCATCACTGGGAGACCTCATATTCGGGGTGCGGCGGAGCCATTTCTTCAAGGGCGTGTGCAGGTTATTCCGATTAGCCCAAATAGAGAGGATATAAATGAATATCTCGAGATGGAGTTGAGCAATGACTCAGATTCCGCGGCCATGAGCCCTGAACTCAAAGCCGATATTCTGAAACGCATTTCAGAAAAGATCCCCGATGCGTATGTGATGTCTAATTCTATATCAGGATCCCGGAATAGTCACTGACAATGGTGACTAGATTTCTACTCATTTCCTTGAGCATAGCTGCGATATTAGGGGAAGCGACAATCTACAAGAGGCGAGAAAGACTCAAGGTGATGACAAGTGGACTCGGTTTGGATGGCGCCTACGATGCGACATTGGATAGAATAAAGTGTCAGAGTAAGGGGAAATCAGCACTCGGCATGGCTGCATTGATGTGGATTTCTCGCTCAGTACGTCGGATGCACATTGGGGAGCTATGTGAGGCCCTGGCAGTCGAGATTGGCTCTAGAGATATGGAACGCGATAATATCCCTTCGGAAAAAACATTGTTAGCCTCATGCTTGGGACTTGTCACTATAGATGAAAGCTCAACTGTCCGGCTGGTGCACTTTACACTTCAAGAATATTTCAACAGCCATTTCGAACATTTCAAGAGACCCCAGGAGTCGATGGCGGAGGTTTGCTTGACGTATCTTAACTTTGATTCCGTTAATAAGATTTCGCATACTCTTGATCGCGCCCCGGCAGAGACACGCTTCCTCCAATACGCCTCCAGCTACTGGGGGCTCTACGCAAGAAATGGGCTGACAGAAGGTGTGAGATCACTTGCGCTTCAGCTACTTAGCAGATTTGGCCGACATATATCAGCCAAGCTTCTTTTATTGGGGAACTTTGGTGCGTGGGATTTTGTGGTGCGGTATTGTGAGGGATTCACTGGTCTTCACTGCGCGGCATACCTTGGGCTTGATGAGATTGCGATTACCTTGTTGGAAGAGGTGGAAGGCTGTGGTGCAGATATGGAGGATGGTAAGGGGCGTACTCCATTGATGTGGGCTGCGGAAAGAGGGCATGAGGGGATGGTGAAGCTGCTCCTTGACCGGAAAGAGGTGAACCCCGACTCGAAAGACTATAATGACCAAATACCACTCTGGTGTGCTGCCTCGGGTGGGCATGAGGGGATTGTGAAGCTGCTCCTTGACCGGAAAGAGGTGAATCCCGACTCAAAAAACCTTTATGGCCGAACACCACTCTGGTTGGCCGCCTCGCATGGGTATGAGGGGATTGTGAAGCTGCTCCTTGACCGGAAAGAGGTCAACCCTGACTCGAAAGACTTTAATGGCCAAACACCACTCTGCAGTGCTGCATTGGGTGGGCATGAGGGGATTGTGAAGCTGCTCCTTGACCGGAAAGAGGTGAACCCCGACTCGAAAGACTTTAATGGCCAAACACCACTCTGCAGTGCTGCATTGGGTGGGAATGAGGGGATTGTGAAGCTGCTCCTTGACCGGAAAGAGGTGAACTCCGGCTTGAGAGACAATGATGGTCGAACACCACTCTGGTGTGCTGCCGCGGGTGGGAGTGAGGGGATTGTAAAGCTGCTTCTTGACCGGAAAGAGGTGAACCCCGACTCGAAAGACTTTAATGGCCAAACACCACTCTGGCGTGCTGCATTGGGTGGGCATGAGGGGATTGTGAAGCTGCTCCTTGACCGGAAAGAGGTGAACTCCGGCTTGAGAGACAATGATGGTCGAACACCACTCTGGTGTGCTGCCTCGGGTGGGCATGAGGGGATGGTGAAGCTGCTCCTTGACCGGAAAGAGGTGAATCCCGACTCAAAAAACCTTTATGGCCGAACACCACTCTGGTTGGCTGCCTCGCATGGGTATGAGGGGATTGTGAAGCTGCTCCTTGACAGGAAAGAGGTGAATCCCGACTCGAGAGATTATCTTGGACAGACACCACTCTGGTGTGCTGCCTCGGGTGGGCATGAGGGGATTGTGAAGCTGCTCCTTGACCGGAAAGAGGTGAATCCCGACTCGAGTGGGGGTGAGGATGGCCTAACACCGCTCTGGAGTGCTGCCAAGGGTGGGCACGAGGGGATTGTGATGCTGCTCCTTGACCGGAAAGAGGTGAATCCCGACTCAAAAAACCGTTATGACCGAACACCACTCTGGTTGGCTGCCTCGCATGGGTATGAGGGGATTGTGAAGCTGCTCCTTGGCCGGAAAGAGGTGAACCCCGACTCGAAAGACTATAATGGCCAAACACCACTCTGGTGTGCTGCCTCGGGTGGGCATGAGGGGATTGTGAAGCTGCTCCTTGACCGGAAAGAGGTGAACCCCGACTCGAAAAACCATTATGGCCAAACACCTCTCTGTCGTGCCGCCGCGGGTGGGCATGAGGGGAGTGTGAGGCTGCTTCTTGACCAGAAAGAGGTGAACCCCGACTCGAAAAACGATTATGGCCAAACACCACTCTGGAGCGCTGCCAGGGGTGGGCATGAGGGGATTGTGAAGCTGCTCCTTGATCGGAAAGAAGTCGACCCCGATTCGAGAGATGATTATGGAGAGGGACCACTCAGCGGTGCTGCCGTTGGTGGACATGAGGGGATTATGAAGCTGCTCCTTGACCGGAAAGAAGTCAGCCTCGACTCTAAAAACCGTTATGGCCGAACACCTCTCTGGCGTGCCGCCGCGGGTGGGCATGAGGGGAGTGTGAAGCTGCTCCTTGACCGGAAAGAGGTCAACCCCGACTCGAGTGACGGTGGTGGCCAAACACCGCTCTGGAATGCTGCCTCAGTTGGGCATGAGGGGATTGTGAAGCTGCTCCTTGACCGGAAAGAGGTGAACCCCGACTCGGAAAACATTCATGGCGAAACACCACTCTGGAGGGCTGCCGCGGGTGGGCATGAGGGGATTGTGAAGCTGCTCCTTGACCGGAAAGATGTGAACCCCAACTTGAGAGGTAATCGTGGCCAAACACCACTCCAATTTGCTACCCAGAGTGGGCATGAGGGGATTGTGAAGCTGCTCCTTGACCGGGGAGACGTGAACCCCGACCTAAGAGACGATTTTGGCGACACACCACTCCAATATGCTACCCGGAGTGGGCATGAGGGGATTAGAAAGCTGCTCCAGGGTCGCTCAGATGCCGAGTCCGGTTGATAGGGGAATTATGCCCCCATGTCTCTTTCCCGCTTCCCACAAAGTAGTCATGACTGGCGTGACTGCTGGGGTGATTACTGCTATGGAGTGTTTGTTTCAGCGTTAGAGTTGTTAGGAAGTGAGGGTGTGTTATCATTTGTATTTTGTGTTGGACTTTTGTAGCTTTTCATTCTTTCTGCTTTTTTTCCGCAAAAAAAGGGCAGGTGGAGGAGGGGACGGGGTATGATACCACGGATTCATATAGTTTCATATGATATATTGGGTTTCTTTTATAGGATATTTCTCTCTTGAGGATTTTTTCTTTTTCCTGAGTGGGGTATCATAATTCGTCTCGTTCCGTGCCCTTTTGATGTCATGGCCGATTATTTCTCTGTTCATATGTTATCACTCGTGCCACCGCGCAAAATCAGTTAACTTATTGTGCACTGCCTGGCCGTGCTTGTCAACCGATACTGCCCACCAAAAATAGCCGAACTTTTAAAGAACCTTGACCTATTCTACAAACCAAAATCATAGTAATAGTAACACGAGTGATCGCAAGGAACAAATGGAGGAAGTGAGGATAGGGCAACAACCAGAGTTACTGATTGGGAAGTGTGAATGGTGATACCGGCATGATGGGTAGTGTTGTATCGGGAGGTCGCTGGTCAGGTATATGTGTTGCTATATAGCACGGACAAGGTATTGGTGCCGCTAAGTAATTTTTCCCTGAGGTGTATAGCTTTACGTTACAGTTTAAATTCTGTTAAAAAGGAAAAAAAATAAAAAATAAAAAAGGGTTGATGGCGAGGCTGTATATATAGGAGACTTAAGAGAGAGAGAGAGCGGAAGATTCTGGGAACTTCATTTTTTATTAGAGAGGGGCCGAAGTATGCCCTTGTATTTATTTGGAGGAAAAGTAATGTGAATCGGACGTTGTGGGTTAACATGAATGAGAACAGAATTGAAGATCCGATCAATTGATCAAGAGATGGCATAGAAGAGGGCGTAAATTGGAATGGTTTAAGATTGGACAGCATTAAAAACCGAGATTTTTTCAAAAATGATTACTGGCGGGCTATATCGTATTTGAAAATACTACGGGTATCATACAGTATACAGTGTGTCAACAGTGTTGTTTTAATCTTAGCATTTCGTTTCGCCCCCAGCCGTTTCGTAGTCAGTCTTTCGCCAATGAGCCGTCGCCGTAAAAAAGTCCCACTAGGAGAGAATCCCTCTGCGACGATAGGGGTGGGCCGAGGAAAACTCTCTTTCGGAGGTGAGTGCCATTACTGGAGCAGCTGTCGCGGGTCGCATTGAAGCTGGAAACTTCTGGTGAAAAATGGGCACTGAGCGGTGGGTTGGAAGCGATGACTTCTGTTGCTAAGATGGTTACCCTAGGCATGGTTGGTTGGTGATAGCCGGGTGGGAAGGTGGGTGGTAATCATGGCTTGGGGGTATTGGTTGGGACATTGTGGACGATTTTCCAGGGAGGAGGGGTCCTAATAATTGAAGGGGGTGGATCGCCTTAATGTACGGTACCTCAGAGCCAATGCCCAACCCTTCAATCAGAACACCCGGGGAATTAAGCTGTTGGAGAACTGGGATATCCCATCCCATAGCTCTTCTGTTCACACAGATAAGATTGACCATGATACCGGCACCAGGAATTGAACTCTGAAGAGCTGCGGTAAGAATTGTGATGTTGTAATAACTACCAAGTGCTGATTTTTTTTAGTATAAGATAAAAAAGGTTTTGAGGAAATAATGTAACTTACTAGCTAATTCAATCTGATATCCGGTATTCATAGTGGCAGCAACAAAGTCCGGCCGGACAGTATAAAGTGTTACCCCAGGCACCATTTCAGGCGAAAGTTCAAGCAAGCGCGATAATTTAGCATCAAGCAAAGCCTCTCCTTGCTTTGTTCCTACAAATTTAGAGCTGTGCCTCTTCAGTCTGTTAACTGCACATGATAGTGTGATCAAAATCTCTGTCCAATAGCTTAGGTTCGTACCTAACATTAATTTTTTTGTGCCTTCGAAAAGTGATGGAGTAACCATATCTTGGTATGGTAGGTTAGGGCACACTTGTAGGTGTGAGAAGGGCTATGGCCAGACCGCGCGGCGGTGACTGTTGTGTGGTAGAGATCCCACTGTGCGAGTGGCCACCACAAACTGTATTTAGTCTGAGCTGTGTTCCTTTCTCTGTACATTGCAGATTACCACACTCCACTCCTTTGCGAACACACTTGTCATATACATCTAATATCGAACATATATCTCAGTTTTCCTATCACGCACTGATCCGGGTCTTTCTTGTGACGACAGTTCGGCTCATAGCTGTGTCATTGCGGTGCTTGTACGACGGCATATTTCCCCGCGCAGAACCAGACCTGCATCAGAAAGCACCCCTGATTAATTCATCGCCCGAACTATCACGAAGGTCTTTACTGGTAGAGGTGTGGAACATAGGGGTTGTGAGCTCCTTCCGGGTGAAAGCACCTATCGCTTTAAGATCCTCCCAGATGATACCACTTAAAGATGTGAGGTAGTGAAAGTGGACCGGCCCGATAATAGGCAAAAAATGGTTTGTGAAACAAACATTCGTCTCCGTAAAAGGAACATGATTGCTCTCTGATCCTGTTGGCACTTCACCTTTACTCAGACTAAGGCTGAGGCTGTGAATAGATTCGAGAAGACTCATTATGACAATGTTCCTCGCACCATGAATCCGGAAGAGGTAGATATGCGTGTTCCAAGGTAAATGCGTATTCGGCGTATTAACTTTGTACTAGACATGTCCTTGAGGTAGGTTACTTGCCGACGGTATTACCAATGGAAGACATTCACCCTCATTGATGGAGTCACATAGAGTGCCGGGATCTAGTGAAGTGCTGGGATAAGTTTGCTGGGAACAGCAACCGAATCCAGGGTTCCAAATAGTGCGACCGGTCCAGGTCCTGAACAGGAGACCGACCGGTCAGTCGACAATGGAGGAGGAGACTAGACTTGACCGAAATATTTGGTGAGGTCAAGTCCAGTCCAGTCGGGGACCAGTCTAATATGGGATCCCTGTTGAATCAAAGCGGCCATTGCTATGACCTGTTTTACTACATGTGATAGTGCTACTCTTTCGAGTTCACCTGGCAGATATAACAAACAACCCGCAGTAGAAAAATTATCCTAGGCTCGCTTCATCCTCGGCTAAAAATAAAACTCTGTCTGACGGATCCCATATTGATTCTGAGTTGTTTTCATCTAACCGAAATTCCAACATTGGATATCACTCGACTTACGGAGTCTGATCCTGTCTAGTCTAGTCGGTTGTCTTGCCATTCACTGCTCGGTCAGTCAAATTTCTATCCTTTGACCAGACTTGATTATTACTGGAGCATGTAGTTCAGACAAGTCCAGCTCCGGACGATGGGGAATCTTGGCCAAAGGCTGGGCACATTCTATCACTTGGTCCGCCCAGTCCGACTCGGTCTGGTCCAGTCAGTTCCAACAATCAAGACTGTCCAGTCGGTCTAATTTCCACCTTCAGACTAGACTTGACTTTGACTGTACTGACTAAGTCCAGTCCAGTCCTCCGCCGACCATTCGGAGCCCTGGCGGCCACTGGCCACTGCTTGACATCTCGAATATAAGAGGTGGAACCCTGGTCTCCGGCAGATGGCTACATTATACCGTCTGTCTCAGCAGCTGTTGTCCGACCTTGTTGACCAAAATTATTTCTATATGTTTGATTGGAAGAGTTTTTTCACAGCAAAGGCCGTGAATATTGCGATACCGGGTGGACCATGATTCGAGCCTTCGCACAAGGACATTGGCCAGAATGACAAAGATTTTGGCGAGTTTAATGCTATTTATTAGATTATTTTCCATTCTCTCGTCAGAACCGATACGTGACGTTTCCATTTTTGGACAATTTTCTTCTGAGATCAGTGCTCCTGTCTTGGTATCAGATAACCTACGTTCAGGCTGAGGATCCAGAACTTCCAGCCATTTACTTCGACTGTAACCGCTTCCTGTAGGGTAGTGGTCTTGCAAAGGGGTATCGGTATTGACTCAAACCAAACCGGTGGTATAAACGAGATCAAGTACCGGAGACGCCAACAAGTAATTGAATAGACTCTATTACGTTTATTGAAACTACTAAGAGAAGGCCAAGTGCTTTAGGCCTGTGCGAAACTCAAAGATTCTCGAATCGAACAGAATAGAAGATAACTGTTCAACCAAGTATATTGAAAACTCTGTCTGTCGAAGTCTGATCTCTCCAGGTCCAGTGAGATACAGGTCTTTAAATTCACTTGCGATAATCCATCTCGCATCACTCATATCCAAATCCTAAGGCATCAAACGATACCTAACCCAAAAACAATCAAACAATAAACAAGGCTTACAAACTTCTGGAGTTCGTATCCTAAAACAATACAAGTAACACATAACAAGGCTTACAAGTCTCCTGAACTCGTATCCTAAAACAAAACATAAAACAAACTAACAAAGCATACAAGTCTCCTGAACTCGTATCCTGAAACAATACATAAAACAAATCCAAACCTAAACTGGTAACCTGTACCGGTTACATCGACCCTGAAATAAATCTTATTTCATCTCGTTCGGTGGCTCTGACTAATCTGACAGTATCTGAGAGGGTGAGGTTATTGGCTATGGCAATGACGGGGATGATCTTCAGCTTCTAGATGAAGTTGAGTCTTTTATGGCGGAAGAGGCGTTATACACCGAAAAAGCAACGTCGGCCATCGCCCTCGGGTTGGCTCCATACCCTTTCGATTGCCATTCTAGCAAGACTGTCAGAGTGGAGGATGTCCCATTGGTAAAACAGTGGTATCTCGAACATTGTCTCAAGGGCCAGCCTATTAAGGTCCTGGTCTCGTAACAAAAGCTATTAAAAACCTATGTTCTTAATGAGCTTGACACACAAGGTTGTCCAATGCGCAAAATAAACAAGACTTGATGACGGCTGGCATAAATTCAAACAAGGTCAACACAGTTTTGCAGAATTTCAGGGAAGAGTAGAGATGCTGGGAGAGCATCATTTCATGAAAGGTCCTATTGTGAATCACCGGCACTCACACGGACAGTCACCGGACACTATACTACGATGGAACCGGGCAGAAGGATTTCGGAGGATTAATGACATAACCTTCGGTCGACTTGGTGAAGGAAAGGTATGGACAAGAGTGGAAGAAGGAAGAAGAATTAGATCACCAGAAGTGAATATGATGTGATCATAGTATGAAAATCGTGCAGTCATGATGTGGAACTAATGTGATCATGGTGTCGAAACTATGTGATCATAAGAAGGAAAATCTCGGAAGAGTCTCTATTGTTTTTTGTATTTAAGTACTCTGTTTCTCCCGCAGTTTAGGGATAAGAAGGTCGCCGAATAAAAGTTGGTCTTTGATTTTTATTGCTTTTGTCTTAATCATGCACCGGTATTCTCAAGCACAGACAATCTCCCACCCAGACTTTATCATTTTCCGAAGGAATATTACCGCGTTCCATATCTCTAGAGCCAATCTCGACTGCCAGGGCCTCGCAAAGCTCTCAAATGTTCATCGGACGTTCCGAGCGAGAAATCCGTATCAATGCAGCCATGCCGAGTGCTGATTTGCCTTTACTCTGACACTTTATTCTATCCCACGTCGCATCGTTGGCGCCATCCAAACCGAGTCCACTTGTCATTACTGTGAAAAATAGATAGATGAAACGTGTGCACTGTATGGGTGGAAAGCGTATCGAAGATGGGACAAATATATCAAAGACAGACTTGTTATTTTGTGACCTGCTCTTCTGAAGATTGTCGCCGGAGGGGTCACTTTAAATACATGAATGAATATCAAATCTTCCCGGAGTCTCTGAACATAATCACACCATTTCTGTCTTTTCTCACGCCATTGCTTCACCCCTCTTTCCCCTCTTTACTTCCCCGCTTTCCTGTATCTCTTACCCCTCACTTTACCCCTCTTTCCCCTCTTTTCGCATCTTTGATCGAACACCTGACTCCGGTGATTCCTCCGACACTCTTCTCGCATATTCCAACAGGTGGCAGTAGAGGTTGCATGTCCGCGGAGCGCCGGTGATTAACAACAATTACCTTGAGTCTTCCCGCCTCTTGTAAATTGTCGCTTCCCCTAATATCGCAGCTATGCTTAAGGAAATGAGTAGAAATCTAGTCATTATTGTCAGTGATTACTCTAGGTTCTTGATATAGAATTAGCCATCACATACGCGTCGCGGATCTTTTCGGGAAAGAGTTTCAGAATATGGCCTTGAGTTCAGGGCTCATCGCTGCGGAGTCTAAGTCATGGCTCAACTCTATCTCGAGACATTCCCTTATATCCTCTCTATTTGGCCTGATCGGAATAACCTGCACACGTCCCTGAAGAAATGTCTCCGCCGCACCCCGAATGTGATGTCTCCCAGTGATGAATAACTGGACACCTGGCGACGCCTGAGAAACGGTATGCAATGAGGTCAGAAGATGGGATAGATGTTTATCAGGACATTTATCTAGGGCGTCAATGCAAATGAAAGTCCGGTTCACGGAGTAGCCCGCAAAAGCCTAGCTGACTCTGAAACCTGAAGTCCTCGGCCCTCAACCTGGCGCCCCGCTCTCTCGAATGCTTTCCCAACCTCTCAAGGAACCATTCCTAGCGCATTCACAACCTGCCTTGTGAGAGCACCTATCATCGCGGCAGCGGTTTGCCTCCCTTGGTCCTGGAAATCGCAATAGACGCAGGCAACTACAACGTTCTCTCCTACGAAATGATCAAGCAACCTATCGATCACCAGAGAGCTAGTGTTTTATCCAGTTAGCAATAACACTTCCCCCCTAAATATTTATTCCTCTTCTTCTTACCTAAGAAAAGTCTTTCCAACTCCGGGATTCCCGGAACAAAACAAAGTAGCTTTGCCGGATTCGCCTTTCTCGTCACGCCATCTGAGAAACTGATCGGCTTGCAAAAACCATTCCCTTATGCCATCTTTTCTTCGGCCCCTCACATCGTTATGGCGTACCCGAGGTTGTAGAGGTGATAGCCAGTTCAAGAGTTTGGCCCATTCTTTCACGTATGTTATATTATTGGTAGTGGTGTTGTTGCTATTAATTTGGTTAAAACTGTTGACATGGCCTGTGTCGGTAACTTATACTTCCGTTCAGGATGTGTTAAATGGTCCATATTACTTTTCGGTGAAGGTATTGCTAGGGTTGCGAAAGCGATAAAATATCCGAAGTTGAGAAAGCGATAGAATATCCTGAAGTTGAGAAAGCGATAGAATATCTTGAAGCTGAACTTTAGCAAAAGCGGGGTAAGTCAGTTGCTTGTAAGTGTACAGTACCTAACCGAGGCTGGCGCCAAAAATGATGAGTGGTAAAGGCATGACAGGACAATCGCCCCTTGAGCCCAAGCTACGACATCGGGGCATCCAAGAACGTCTCTTTGTGAATCTAGAGGAATGACTCTTGCGAAGTGAAGAACTTGGGACTGGCGTGCGACCACTTGTGCAAGCGAGGGTGATAAGGCAGTCTTGTCTTACTATTGAGCCCAGGGTTTCTGAAAAATATTGACCTTGTGTGAACTAGGGCAGGTAGTAGGGAAGTCTGAGGGGCTAATCTCCTGTCTGGGCAGCGGCCAAATTGTCGTGATAGTCGGCCTTGGCACGGAGGCTTATCACATAAATAACTTAGCTCTCTCTCATGTTACCTGGTATAAGCACGCACAACCACAACCGGAAAGGTCAATCAATCCACATCGATTTCTTTCTATCTCAATTGGTCCCAGCGCTTTAGTCTTTATCTCTACACTGTGCAGTCAATAGGAAATCTATCGTCAGGTCAAGTCTACATCGGTTTATTGTCCGGTATATCGACAGGTCACGAGCACCTAACAGCAACTGGATAAGGTAAGCACGAAGCGCTCTTTTTACATTTTATTAAAATATTTTACTGACGATAATATTGGGTATTCAGTAGTGATTATCATCTGCCTCATCGCAGTGGGTATTGTTAGTATCCAACTTGTTTAGGAGGGAATCCTAATTAATTAAAGCAGGGAACAAATTTGAGGGAAAAGCCATATTACCCTACTCAATCCCATCTGCCAGCTATCAAGTTACCTACACCTATTGCGCAAACTCATTCTTAGATCTAGGTCCATTTCCTATTAACCGCTACCCAGGTCCCCATGCACAAACTCTCTAATAAGCGGCTAGAGGGAAAGTAGCAAGACACCGGTAATGAGAATTACCTATAGAAGCCAAGGAAAGGGGAGTCAATGCTAACAGGTTACGATGGCAGTGCGCTGGTGGTGTGCACGTCGTGCAGTCAGACGAGGGGATAAATCACGGCGATCAAGTGTTTTTACATTGACTTTGCAGCCCGAAAGGAGCTGACTATAACCACTATGTTGCGCTCCATACTGAAATAGATCGTTGACGGGATAGAACAGATTCCGGACGATATATCACACACCTTTCGAGAGTAGAGAATGGCCATTGGTGGCCGAGGGTAACAGCTTTAGATCCTATGATGATGTTACATACCATCATGTTCTCACTATGCACATTCGTACAAGCCTTCCAAGGGGTCGAGGCTTCGTTGGGTTAGCCTAGGCTTTCCTTGTTTGGGCTGGGTTGGGTCGGGTTCAATATTGGTTGGGCTTGGGCTGGGTCTGGTTGACCCTTCTTTGACCTGTGCTGGCCGATTGGAAGGCTTGTGCAGCTTTGAGGCCCCCTCAACCTTCAACAAGACTTAATATAACGCCCTTTGCAGTGCGATCGGGACTTGTCAACATTGGCACACTCTCAGTGAAGGCGATCCAACCCAAGCACTTCGATTTGAGCGAGGGGTCGAAATTCAAGCTGTTTGCAAGTACCGTATCCCAGAATGAAAGTATAGGAGCCTTAGTCCGGTCCCGACGAATACCTGTGGCGCAATTCACCCCACTTATCAGCTATGAATGGTATAACAATTGGTGTCTCAAATCTTGAGCTGTTCCTCTGGGGAATGTCGATTCCCTTCGTTTGCTGCTGGATATAATGCAGTGATGCTCTCTCGGCCGCAATATGTCTATTGATATGCCTAACGTTGCCGCCATCTTCAACAAACTAGTTTCAAATCAGAGGTTTTTCAACCTTGGAAGGCGTGTATGAAGCACAGGGGTAGATAATTGCAACAGGCAAAGGGGCCTGAGAAAATATTATCAGGCATACACCTGAGCTAAAGAAGCTTCTGATTACCCAAAATCAGGAGCTTCCTCATAGAACTGCTCCCAGAGTTATCAGGATCCCTGAGAACATATTCCACTGTGCCAAAACGTCTACTTTCAAATTAATCAAGATTTATCTCATGAGGTCCTACGAGATAACTAATAACATCCTCCTACTTTGTAGGAAACTCGGTAGCCTAAATGATTTACTCATCATGGGTTGTTCATTAGTTACATCCAAAGGTATGTTCATGTCTTACTAGTATGCGTCCTAGTATCACTATGACTAATGTTTTTTTCTAGGCATTTCACAGATGTTGGAAAAAATGCCCAACCAGCTGACTGTCCTCTCATTTGCAATTTGGATCAACCACTACGGACAAGTATCAAAGGGAGAGCAAGAAATTGGGGTAGATCGCTGCCATACCCTTAGAAAATACGGTCAAAGTCCGGAGTTTATGGAGGTCGAGATCTTTGTTGCAGGTCAATATTCGTAGCAAAACAGATCCCCCGAATTGCAGCGGTGCCGTATTAAGCCTTAGCACTACCACAACTGCTCAGGGCAGAAAAATATCGGTTTTTTTCTAATGTATTTCAGGCGTCCTCAAGGAAGGTCGCAGTGAGGACAAGTTCCCAGCATTAACTGAATGGATTGTTTGAAGGTAATATCTTCTTCTCTCATATTGCACAGGATGTATTTTCTAACACATATTGTCGATCAACAGGAAAATCCGATTACTGTACTTGCCCTGCTTGTTATTTACTTACAGGTGGCTAGGGGGGGAGGTGAGGGGGAGAGAAAGGGGCTGCGTTGGAAAAGATTAACAGAGAGAACTCTGAGGAGGATATCCTTTCCTACAACATGAACCACAGCTTGTATTCTGGAAGGGTGGGTATCTAGGCTGTCATAGAATGTGCAATTCCTATCATTATCACAAGTCATAAGCATACACGGTGAAACACAAGAAGGCCAAACAAGAACGGTGGGAGTGCTCCGAAGCTGCCATCTTGGGAAACACCCCCCCCCCCGGCCGAGAATATCATAAATGGTTAGAAAGAATAGTGCTCTCATTAGTATCTTTTTGTTTGATATGATACGATACTTGCTGAATGAATCCCTATCTTGCCATTACAACCCCTAACCAGTAGACGTCGCAAATTCCGCCATCCAACCAGCTTTTCCGTGCATTTTTATTGGAAAATTATCAGGGCTAAAGCGAGAAGAAAAAACAAATCACGGGCAACAACCACCCCTACCTTCTCTTGCACCCTACCACACTTTTCTATCCATTATCTACTGCTGCAACCACTACTGATACTCATAGCATATACCTATTTGTATAATTATACATAGGCAATGCCGGGAAACCCTTCCCCTTCGACGCCGGCAAGTCTGGACCAGTGCTCCCAACCGTTCCGTTTGGACGCCAGGGCCCTGGCGTCCTATTGTCCCGTCCACGGCGTCCGTCTTTTTTAAACGCCGCCGTCTTTTTTTGGAAATGGTAACTTCCGGTAGGGCCCGGCCAATTACCCATGGAGGTCCGGAAGTTCCCGTAGATGTGGGGTATGAGAAGTTCTTGGCTCCCGAGATATTTTTCAATCTAGGACTTTAATCTAGTGATTTCTTCGACGCCCTTCCCACTCTCATCGATACTGTTATCCAAAGCTCTCCTATTGATGTTTGGAGAGGTCTCTGTGAGGTATGGAAATGCAAACCTATGTTAGCCTCAGGACTAATAACTCTTGCTTAGTGGAAAATTGTTATTTCTGGCGTTTCTACACTGTATAAGAGTTTTGATCGACATCTTCAGCGTGACATCCGCCATCTTGTCGATCCTCCGATTAGCAAGTCGGAAAAGAAATCGGGCGGCGTTAAGTCAGGGAGGCTGGAAGTCAAAAATATGAGTCATGGATCGGAGAAAGTTTGTTGGGTGAAACACGGGAATCCAGAAGCTACAGTCATACTAGTGCTGAGTACGATGTGACTGGACCAAGCATCTTAAGAAGGTTTGTGTTATTGGATGGCGGGATGGAATAACCTATTGCCAATTAGGCAAAGAGTTTGGAAGTAACACTTAAAGAGACAAGCGTTGCTTGGGGCTGGGAGGAAAAAGGTTTAGCCGGTCAGTTACACTCCCGGGAGCCATAGCTCCTGGCTCGCTACCCACCTGCATGGACACCTATGGTTTTTGTCGGATGAGAATTTACAAAAAGATTAAGGGCCTGTTTGGTTCACTTGTTGCAACCCATCCATGGATTGAGATTCCATGGAATTTTCCCGGTTTTTCTATAGATCTTCAATCCATAGAGTGGGGGTCATCATGAGATTTTACGTTGCAACCAGTGCAATCCATGGAAAAATCTATGAACCGAAAGGGGCCTAATAAACAATGCAAGAAAGCAAGATTCGCTACCGTTTTGGCGCACTCAGCGGTGTTGTCGAAGGTGCAGGACCTCTCCACACCGTTCACGGTAGATTTAGAGCCTCCAATATGTCCACCGCAGCCGGGGAGGTGCCACTGGAATCAAAGGTGCTCTTTGAACGGTCATTCAAAGAAGCAAAAAAAAGAGACGAATCACGATCTAGATAAGCATCTAAAGAAGGTAATGGATAACCTTAATCTACTTAAAAAGTACTCAACATATTTAAGCTAATATTAGACTAGCTATTGATTGCAAACTGTCAGGACTAAATACACAGAATGGTCTGCCAGATATATTCTATGGCAGTACATCCATTCACAGCCAATATGTATCATTCCGTCCAAAAAGATTCAGCTGGCAGCGAAGATGATCTCACTGTTAAGCTAACCGAGATTATCCCTGTGAACTCATTAATTCGAACTGCGCTCGATAGCAGAGAAGCTGTACATATACTAATGGTAAGCAAGCCCCCTTACCAAGAGAGCGAGTCCTGAATTAACCACCGTAAGAACAGTGGGATTATATGCAAGCTCATATTTGCCATATATATAGGCAGAAGCTTCCCAATATTGTTAATCACCGGCACTTACCAACCACAACCCATTACTCCTCAAGTATTGGTAATCGATTGCGAAGAAGAAGAAGATGCTAGAAGTTCTTGGAGGATTCGCTATATGGTCTAGACCGGGTGAATGGAGCAAGAAGAGGGGTAGAACACGTAGCAAAGTGGGGAACAAGAGCGGGGTATGAGGGGTAAGAGAATCGTGCGAGAAGTGGGGAAAATGGCATGATACCTGGGCACAAGTAGTTATCGTTTTGTGTATTTAAGAGTTTGGTTCATACCCGATCATTGTAGAAAAGAGTCACTGAACAGTCAATCTTTGATCCTCTTCCTTCTTTTTTAAAAAAACCTGCATTCACGAACACGATCGGTATCTATATACAGAATTATAAGAGGTTATGAGCCCGGCGAGCGCAGCATAACAAGACCCGATCAATTGAGCAACAGATTACCAGAAACCCAACAAGCACAAGTCCAATCATCCAAACAACGCGATCAAGAGTATCAACATGTCGACCGAGGACACCGGAGCAGTCGCCAGTGACAGCAGTAGTGGAAGCCCAAGTACCCGTTCCAACACTACCTCCCTTACCCAGTCGATTGAGAAATTAGACGGCTCAATGGCGACCGGGCAAAGTAACTATAATGCTTGGAGATTCAGGATCATTCGGATCCTGAAGGAGAAAGACCTTTTGTCTGCGATCGAAGAGGACACGGTTAGTTCAGCAGCAAAAGATGATCAGGCCTTCATGATAATTACCCTCAATATCAAAGATTCCCAAATACCGCATATACAGGATGCAACCACAGCCAGGAAGGCATGGGTAGCACTTAAGGACGTACACCAAGGGATTGGAACCAATGAGAGGATGGTTCTCATGCAGCGCTTATGGGCCCTAAAGATGTTGGAAGGCCAGGACATGTCCCAACATCTAAATCGATTTCGAGAATTAGCCAACCAACTGCGTGGACTTTCAACTGAGGGAAAAGAA